>Ga0209390_10007034_pt1 | contig 14650 bp, 7 predicted proteins | sample BON01_FD_187212 | JGI IMG/M metagenome (GOLD analysis project Ga0209390, IMG submission 187212) | Freshwater microbial communities from Lake Bonney liftoff mats and glacier meltwater in Antarctica - BON-01 (SPAdes) (version 2) | ecosystem: Environmental > Aquatic > Freshwater > Ice > Glacier... | reverse complement strand
ATCAGCGAGGGTACGAGAACCTTTCGAAGCTTTGCTCTTTAGGGTACATGGAAGGCTTGTATTCTAAATATCCTCGGATTGATTTAGAGTTGCTAAAGCAATACAAAGAAGGCTTAATTGCAACTACATGTTGCATTGCATCGGTCATTCAGCAAGCCATCCTTTTTAAAAGTGAAGAAGATGCCGAGAAAACCTTTGTTGAGTGGTGGAATTTATTTGGCGATGATTATTACATAGAACTTCAACGCCATGGTATTGGGGAAATTGACGGAACAGGTAAGACGCAAGAAGATGTCAATCAAATTCTGATTAAATGGTCAGAAAAGTATAATGTTCCGCTTATTGCTACCAATGATTCGCATTATGTGGAAGAAGAAGATTGGACGGCGCATGATATTTTATTGTGTGTGAACACCGGCGATAAAATGAGCACGCCAAAAGGCTATGGCAAAGGCTATCGTTTTGGGTTTCCGAATTCCAATTTCTACTTTAAAACACAAGCAGAAATGGGGGAACTCTTTAAAGATGTTCCTCATGCATTGGACAATACCAATTTGATTGTAGATAAAATAACCCCGCCCGAGTTAAAGCGCGATATTTTGTTGCCAAACTATACCCTACCTGCTAATTTTAAAACGCAAGACGAGTATTTGCGGTTTTTAACCTTCCAAGGGGCTCACAAACGATACGGAGAATTAACTGCTGAAATTCAAGAACGATTGGATTTTGAGTTAAAGATTATCGCCAACATGGGTTTTCCCGGTTATTTTTTAATTGTACAAGATTTTACCACTGTTGCCCGAGAAATTGGAGTATCTGTTGGTCCGGGAAGGGGCTCTGCAGCAGGTTCAGCTGTAGCGTATTGTGTCGGAATTACAAATATCGACCCCATTAAGTACAACTTACTTTTCGAACGGTTCTTGAATCCGGAAAGGGTATCTATGCCTGATATTGATATTGATTTCGACGATGAAGGCCGCTCTAAAATCATTGATTACGTGGTAGATAAGTATGGAAGAAACCAAGTAGCACAAATTATTACCTATGGTTCTATGGCGGCGAAGTCGTCCATTCGAGATGTTGGTCGGGTATTAGATTTACCATTATCGGAAGTGGATAAAGTAGCCAAAATGGTTCCAAATACTTCCTTGGCAAAGATTTTTGGATCGGAAGAAAAAGAGCTAAAGCAGAGGTTGAATGCCGAGGAATTTATTCAGGCACAAGAATTAAGGCGATTAATAGAGGTAGATGATTTAACAGGACAGACATTGAACTATGCCAAAACCTTGGAGGGTTCTGTGCGAAACACGGGAGTTCACGCGTGTGGTATTATTATTTCACCTGACGATATAACGAATTACGTGCCAGTTTGCACATCCAGAGATTCGGACTTGCTTTTAACGCAATTTGATAATAAGGTAGTGGAAGAGGCCGGCCTGCTAAAAATGGATTTCTTGGGTCTTAAGACCTTGACCATTATTAAAGATGCCATAGCATTGATTAAGGAGAATCACGGAATCGAAATTGATATAGATGAAATTCCGCTTGATGATGTAAAGACCTATGAATTGTACCAGCGAGGTGAGACAAATGGCACATTTCAATTTGAATCTGCAGGGATGCAGAAACACTTAAAAAATCTAAAACCTACTGATATTGAGGATTTAATTGCGATGAACGCCCTGTATCGTCCGGGACCAATGCAATTTATTGATTTGTTTATTTCGAGAAAACGAGGAGATGTAGCGGTAGAATACCCGCATGATTTACTGACTGATTTGCTAAAAAACACCTACGGTATTATGGTGTACCAAGAACAGATTATGCAGGCGGCTCAAATTATGGCAGGCTACTCCTTAGGAGAAGCGGATATTCTTCGAAGAGCCATGGGTAAGAAGAAGATGGACGTCATGCAGGAGCAAAAAATAAAGTTTGTTGAAGGTGCCGAAAAACTTAATGGAGTGGAGAAGAAGCATTCCGAAAGTGTTTTCGACATCATGCTAAAGTTTGCTGAGTATGGATTTAACCGGTCACATTCAGCTGCTTATTCGGTAGTGGCATTTCAAACGGGTTACTTAAAAGCAAATTACCCAGCAGAGTATATGGCTGCGGTAATGACAAACAACATGAACGACATCAAGAAAATTACTTTCTTTATGGAAGAATGTCGTCGAATGGGGACAAAGGTTCTAGGGCCTGACATTAATGAGAGTACCTTTAAATTTGCAGTCAATAAAAACAAAGAAATCCGTTTTGGAATTGGTGCGCTAAAAGGAGTAGGAGAAGGGGCAGTTGAAGCAATTGTAAATGAGCGAAAGGAGAATGGTAAATACGAGTCGATATTTGATGCCACAAAACGAATTAACCTACGATCAGCCAATAAAAAGGCCTTTGAAAGTTTAGCCCTAGCAGGCGGATTTGATTCTTTTGAAGGAATTCATCGGGCGCAATATTTTCATTCAGTAGACGGATCAGCGCCTTTTATTGAAAAGGCAATTAAGTACGGAGCCAATCACCAAGAATCTGAGAACTCAGCACAGGCCTCGCTATTTGGAGGCGAGTCTGAAGTGAGTATTCCAGAACCGGATATTCCTACCTGTGAAGAGTGGGGAACAATGGAAAAACTTTCGAAAGAAAAAGAGGTGGTCGGAATATATCTTTCTGGGCACCCGTTAGACGATTTTAAATTTGAGATTAATAGTTTTTGTAATGCAAAGATTAAAGATTTACAGAGTCTAGAATTAGCTTCTAAAAAAGGTGAAATGCGAATGGCGGGCATTGTAACAGCGGTGCAGCATCGAATGACTAAAACAGGTAAACCCTTTGGCATACTCGATTTTGAGGGCTACGAGGATTCACATAGCTTTTTCATATTTGGAGATGACTATGTGAAGTTTAAAGGTTATTTAAACAATGGTTGGTTTCTTTTTATGAAAGGTAAATCTCAGAAAAGAGCATGGGGAGACGATTTGGAATTCAAAATTTCTTCCATTGAGTTGCTATCTGAGTTGAGGGATAAATTGGCGAAAAGCGTTACGCTAAAAATGGAATACGATTCGGTTAACGAAGAAATGGTAGATTGGCTGAAGGAGTTAGGAAAGGAAAAATTAGGAAAGTGCACGTTAAGCATTGCCTTGGTAGATCGAAAAAATAAAAACACAGTTCAGCTAAAGTCTCGAGAAATTAAAGTGAATTTGACAAATTCCTTCATTGAAGCAGTTCAGAAATGGCCAAACATTGAATTTAAAGTAAATTAATGCCAATTTGTCGTGTGGATTAATTTGGTGAAGTATTTGACGTACGAGCGTTGAAAAAGAATTAAAACCGAAGTACCTTTGAACGTGCAAACGGAATAAAAAAATAAATTTAAAATAGGAATTATGGCAGTAGAAATAACAGATGCAAATTTTGAAGAAATAGTATTGAAGTCAGATAAGCCTGTATTGGTTGATTTTTGGGCAGAATGGTGTGGACCGTGTAGAATGGTTGGGCCAGTTGTCGAAGAGTTATCAGCAGATTACGAAGGCAAGGCAGTAGTAGGGAAAGTAAATGTAGATCACAATCCTGAAATTTCTGCCAAGTACGGGATTAGAAACATTCCAACAGTATTGTTTTTTAAAGATGGCGAAATTGTTGATAAACAAGTTGGAGCAGCAGCAAAATCTGCATACGCAGGAAAATTAGATGCAGCTATGGCGTAAGATTTTGAAGCCGGAAGGGTACACCTTAAGGCTGAAAAATTAATTTAAACGAAATAAAACCTTGTCTTTGTAACATTTAGGACTAGTTGAAGTGTTAAACAAAGGCAAGGTTTTTTTGTGTCGTAGAATGAAATGTAAAGGGTCAACCTTGTGGCTATGTGGTATTCACTTTTGATTGATTTATTTTTCCATAGCTCGAAAGTAGTCCGTTGCGTTAAATGAAAAATAAGCACATCATTTAACTTCTATCTTCCACCATTTAACCTACAGCACCCCAAAGGAACAGGGCCTTACTTCTGACGTGTCAAAGGAGCGGACCAATCGCTCAAAACCATTTGTGAATCGGTCTAATATCTTATAAAAAAGTATCTTTAACCCATGGCAATTATTGATAGAACAAGGATTCAAGCATACAGTAAATTAGAGTTGCTTGCGAAGCAAGTTGTAGAAGGATTTATTACTGGATTGCACAAGAGTCCATTTCACGGGTTTTCTGTTGAATTTGCTGAGCATAGACTTTATAATACTGGAGAATCGACAAGGCATTTAGATTGGAAGTTATTTGCGAAAACTGACAAACTGTTTGTAAAACGATACGAAGAGGAAACAAATTTACGTTGCCGAATTATTTTGGATGTTTCGAGCTCTATGCTTTTTCCTGAAAAAGTTGAAAAAGGGAAGCACAATAAATTGGAGTTTTCTATTTACGCTGCTGCTGCTATGGTAGAATTGCTTCGGCGACAGCGAGATGCTTATGGTTTAAGTACCTTCTCTGAAAAGATTGAATTCCATTCAGAAGCAAAATCAAATGCGACGCACCAACGGTTGGTTTTTAATGAATTGGAAAAAATATTGGATGCTGAAAGTACTCAAAAGGCTACCAGTGCGGTAGATAGTTTGCATCATATTTCTGAAATGATTCACAAGCGTTCACTAGTCGTTATTTTTAGTGACATGTTTGATAATTCGGAGCGAGAAAATGATTTAATCCATGCGCTTCAACACTTAAAACACAACAAGCATGAAGTAATTCTATTTCATGTAGTAGATAAGGCTAAAGAATTAGATTTTGAGTTTGAAAACCGTCCGTATCGTTTTGTAGACATGGAAACAGGGGAAGAGGTAAAGCTCAACCCCAATGAGGTAAAGGTAGAATATGTGAAAGAAGTGAGAGCTCGTGAAAAGGAGTTACAACTAAAATGTGGTCAATATGGAATTGATTACGTTGCTGCAGATATTGGCAAAGACTTTAATCAGGTATTGTTGCCTTTTCTATTGAAGAGAAAGAAAATGAGTTAGGTTCAAAATCCGTTTTAAGGCCAATTATTTTTTGAAACCGCGTTGGAATTGCTGTTTGAACTAAAAGCTTTTCACTTGAAAGCGGATGAATAAACGCAAGAGAGTAAGCATGCAAATACATTCCCTTGCCTTTTAAGAGTAGCTCAGGTTTGCCATATTCTCTATCTCCTAAAATGCCATTACCAATTGCAGCTAAATGTTTTCTTAATTGATGCCTGCGACCAGTCTTTGGTTCTAGTAACACAAAATTCAAACAGTCAAACCTTTTAGAATCAACTGTGGCTATGCACTTGTAATTTGATGTTGCGATTTTACCATCTATCGGCTCTACAATGGACCCTTGAGGTTCCATTTTTCCAATGGTAATTGCGAGGTATTTTTTTTGAATCTGCTTGGTTTCAAATAATTGATTTAATGCTGTAATGGCAGCTTTTGTTTTTCCAACCAGCAACAAGCCCGTAGTTTGGTAATCTAACCTATGTACTGGTCTCGGTCGGCACGCATCGGGAAAAGCCGAACGTTTTAAATTTTGAACTAAAGCATTATCAATTGTTTTAAATGAATTTCCGCTAACCAATATTCCGGCAGGCTTATGAATTACAGCAAGGTACTCGTCTTCCCTCACTACCTCTAGTTTTAATTGAAACGATTTATTGGTGCTTTCGGTAGCTTCTTTACTGCAGGTAATTACTTCGTTACCTCTTATGAAGTGTGCTGTGGTGGTTTCTTTGTTGTCCACTCGTAACAAGCCTTTTTTTATGGCTTTTTTTATCGCAGATTTTGTTGGAGCGTTCGAAAATAGACCAATGGCATAGTCTGCCAATCTTCTTGACTCAACTTCAGCGGGAACCTGATGTATTTCTGCTACGGATTTTTCGATGAGATTAAAGCTACGGATTAAGTTTCATTTTAGAGTGAATTTAAAATTCCTCTACCTCATTCTTGTGATGACAAACTCAGTTCTTCGATTCGCAGCATGTTCTTCTTCACTACATTCAACACCATTAATACAGTTGTTTACAGGCTGCTGCTCGCCATAGCCAACCGCTTTAATTCTACTATACGAAATTTCTTGAGAAACAAGATAATGCATGGTTGAATTTGCTCTTTCTTGAGATAATTTTAAGTTAGAGGCATCGTCGCCTCTACTATCTGAATGTGATCCTAATTCAATTCTTAAGTTGGGTTGTTCTACTAGAATGGCCGCTATTTGATACAGCTCCTTTGCCGCTTCTTTATTAATATCAGCTTTGCCTAGCTCAAATAAAATAGGAGCTATATTCGACGCTTTACCAATGTCAACATTCAAATCAATTAAAACCAATTTAAAATCATTGAATTGTTTGTTCAAATCAATTGGATCTAACACTGATTTTACTTTTTCCCGGTAATCGAAAGTTTTACTGATGTATCCATTTTTTGAGAGTAAAAAATCGAGGTACAATTTATCCCCGAGATGATATCCTCGGGTCTCAAGTGTAAAATTTCCATTTTTGTCGGCTTTAGCGGTGTATAGTTCACTTTTAATTAGAATATTTGTCGCTACAATTTCAACAAAAGGTATGGGTTTTCCCGCCTTACTATCTACAATTTGGCCTTTAAAAAACAGTGTCTTATCGTTTGTTTTAATGGGCTGGTTTAGGTTCGTTAACGGTGCATTAGTAGCAGTTGTTTTGGTGTTTTTCGCAGGAGTAGTTGGACTTGAAACCTCCCCCATGTGTACAATTTTAAACTCAGTTCTTCTATTCATGCTGTGTTGTTCTTCAGAACAGTCAACTCCGTTTGAACAGTTATTTGCCAATTGTTTTTCACCATAACCCACAGATTTAATTCTTGTAGGTCTTATTCCCTTTGAAATAAGGTAGTTTTTAGATGAATTGGACCTCCTTTGTGATAAAGCAAGATTATAGCGATCGGTAGCCCTTGAGTCTGTATGAGAACTTAGTTCAATTTTAATATCAGGTAGTTCGTTCATAATGGCCACGACTTTATTTAATTCTTTCGCGGCATTCCTTCTAATATCTGATTTATCTAGGTCAAAATAAATCGGGTAAAGGTTGGCTGCTTTCCCAATTTCAACTCCCACTTCAGCCTTTGTTAATTTTATCTTTTTCAAATACTCTACCAAGTCGATTACTCCATATTCTGTCAACTTTTCTTCAAAAACAAAAGACTTAGAAATGTAACCTTCCTTTTTTAGATAGATTTCAAATAGCAGGTATTCGTTTAATTTATAGCCGAATACACTATCTTTAAATGTGCCATAGACATCAGTAATTTCTACGAATTGTTTGTTTGGGTTAAACTTATCTTGAATGATAATCCGCACACCTGGCAACCTTAACTTGGTCTTCTCCTCATAGATTGATCCTATAAATATAAATGCGTCTTTTTTCATTTGTAACTCCTGTGCAGTTTTTGGAGTTGTTCTTTCTAAAGGAATAATAGCAGTTCTATTTACATAGGATAAATCGCTAGCACTAAATTCATATGCAATGTCGTTGTAACCTGCGTATGTTATTTTACAGGTAAATTCTGTCTTTTTTGAGAAGTCAACAATTTTCGAATAGACAAGTTGCTCATCTATTGTATCTGAATCTAGCGCCACTTGGAAGATACTAACAAGCAGGAGAGAGTCTTTTATCTCGCCGGATCGTTCAAAATAAAGCTTTAAGCTGAACAGTGAATCGTAAGGCAAGTCAATTTTATTCAAATCAACATGTAGCGTAGAATCTTGATCTATTTTATTTTTTTCAAAAAAAGGAGTTGAAGTAGCAGTTGATTGATTTAATGCTGTTAAGGTAAAAAATAAAAATGTAATTGTTAACGTGATTATTTTTCTCAGCTTCATAAGTAAGTAGAGTATGTGATTGTTTTTCGCTGCGTGAGGGTCTTTTTTAGTTTAGTTAGACAAGGTTTGGGAAGACTTTAGCCTATTTATAAGATAAATGTACTAATAAGAGACAGCATTTGGAAATTATTAAAAGATCCTTGATGCCTCATGTTTAACATGAAGTTTTTTTTAGGACTGATTTACTCAGAACACTTGAAAATAATCCAATCGATTCACAGATAATTTTTTATGGCATAATTTCAGTTGTAAACGAAACAAGGGCAGCACGCCTTTAATGGATTAGCAGAGTATATTCTAAACTAAGAGAAACCCTAGGGGGAAAGAAAGTAGGGCAAGTTCGCTCCTTATTTATTCTACCTGTAACGGAACTAAGGAAATACGTATTGTAATTACAATAATTTAACTGATTTTAAAATGAAAAATATTTTTTTGTGAGAATCGAATTGCCGTTGGTAACCTTTATAAAAACTAAACCATGGTAGTCAATATTAAAATGTAGGCTAGCGGTAAATTTTTTTCAAACAATAACTGACCATTCACAGCATAAATTTGCAGTGCTGAAGGAACTTGATTTTTCGTTTCAACAATTCCATAATTTTCATTGTAAAGAATTGAAATGGTTTGATTGGGAGTTACTTCATCTAATCCAATAGGGTCTCTAAAAATAAACTCAGAAGTGCCGATTCCCCAATAACCGCTATCCACATGCAATTCATTTCCTATAAAGTGAACGTGATTTATAGTGTCATTCAACACCGTATCAATTTCAGAAATGTTATGGCCTGCATACCATATTCTTAACCTGTTGCCATCCAATAGAGGAGTTATTGATCTAATTTCAGCCAAGTAATTTCCGTTGGTCCAAGGAAAATCACTTCGGGTATGTATAGGAACACTATCATGGTACCATTTAGTAATGTCGCCATAAGACTTGAACTGATGAAGAGCGACTTGCATCCAGTTACTACCAAACACATTTTGTGCAACATCCGTAAAGAGGTAAATGGTATCTCCAATCAGAATTGGTGATGGAGTGGATAAACCAACATAATTATTTCCATTTTGATAGACATCTGTTGGAAGTGTTGCCGTTAAGATGGTATCTATAAAAGTAGTCCCGTCGAGACTCCGAACAAGGCCAATGCTTTGACCTCCTATAGAGCTAGCAGCAGTATAAAAAAGGTACAAGGTATCTTCTTTTATCATAACACCAGGTTCTGCAACGATGGTATCCATCCAAGTTAAATTAGATGCAGGTTCCAATACAAAGGTGGAATCTATTTGCCAAGTAATTCCATCAGGTGAAGTAGCATGAGAAATCTTATAATCGTACGGATTTGATTGAACAAGGTAAACGGTATTGTACATGTGGTACTCTCCTTTGTAAAAAACGACACTTGGGGTCTCAATACCTCCCTCGTAATATGTTCCTGCAACAGCATCTAAAACGGGTAAAGTAGGGTTAAGCGACCACGAGTACCCATCATTAGAAAGCCAACGATAAATACCAATGGTATCAGTTGGATGATTCAAGCCTCCTTCTACCCCCATGGTGTACATGATGTATTGCCCATTCTCTTTTAACACACAAGGGTCATTCCATGGACAACCGAATAGTTCATCTCCATAGTTTATTATTGGATTTTGAGAATAGGGAATAAATTGTGGGAAGAAGTTAGTATCCAGCGATTGACTGGATAGTTGAGTTAGGATGAGCAAAGTTAATAGTGTTGTTATTGTTTTCATAGAATCAATATAATGGTGTAAATATAACTCTTGTAAGCTTAAAACGGCAGAACAGTAAATGTAGGATTCAAGTGTATTTTAGGATAAATTTTTGGAATTAGATTCCTGCATTCCAGACTAAAATATAAATAATAAACTAACTAATTTATTTTATTTGCCGATTGATTCTCTTTACTTCGAGTCCTGAATACAATCCCTTGTCAATTGCAAGAGCGAAAAGATCTTTTTTTCCGTTAACATAAGACTAAACGGTGTATTTTTTTTCGAGATGTAACACCACCATTTTTTTATATTCTGAGGTTAAATTCCTATTTTAAATGAGGATTTATTACCTACTGAACGGGACGGCGTGCAAACGTTAATTAAGGAAGATTTGAAATAAACAGCTTAAGTGTTGTTTGGTAGTGTGTTTTATAATTTTATGGGGATGCTTCACGTGTTATTCGCTTTTATTGGAGTACTGCAGGCAAGATGCGGGGGAATATTTTTCTAAGTCAACAAGTAGACAGAGAGCCAACCGCAACTTTTTTTAAATTAAAATCCCACATCCATTTAAATTAGGCGAAATAATGATTGGAAAGCGGATATTATCGAGAAGAAGTTATAGACCATTCGTTCAAAGTTTAGGAGTATTAATAAAATGAGAAGTGGAGTTGCCATTGAATGTAAATTAAATGCAGAGAATGATTTTTTCCCTTTATGTTTCATGCAGTAACCGACGGAACTTTAATTTCTAATTAGAGGAACAAAAAGTTATCGATAAATGTCAAATATGATTTTTAATGAAAGATGACCTGTTTTTTTATACCTTAAAATTTGTATTTAAGCTTCTGTCTTAGTGTGATAGTTTTCATTTTTTTAACATTTTTATTATAAATAAATAGCTGTCTCAAGGTAAATTATTATGCCATAAATAATTGGAATTAAGAAATCTAAGAAGTTAAATAAATATTTCAGTAGCTTTTTTATTTTTGTTCTTTTTGTTTTGAAATCACAGATCTACTTATTAAAATCACTAAATTTCCAATTTAGAAAAAAAACAATTTATTACATAGCGAGTTACTGTTATTAACTTGAAACTAATGCAGATTGCGGTAGCTTTAAAAGTTTAACCTATCAAATAATATCATCAAATTGAGTATTGGGAGGCATCATATCAACTATACTATTATTGTGGGCAAGTTATTAATTAGTAAGCTAGTAATTGAAAACGTAAATTAATGGTTATAAAATAGTTGTAAGTTATAGCTTACTTGTTGAATGTACGAAAACTACAACTTTACACGATCTAAATATCGAATTATCGAAAAATTATAATCAATGAAAAAAATATTTCTTTTTTTAGCTGCATTAATACTAACAGCGTTTGCCTTTGCTCAAGCACCCGAAAAAATGAGTTATCAGGGAGTAGTCCGTGATGCTGACAATACCCTTTTAACGAGTCAGCAATTGGGCATGCAAATAAGCATACTGCAAGGTTCTGTTTTTGGTAACTCAATTTATGTCGAAATACACTCACCCACCTCAAATATTAATGGTTTGGTGAGTTTGGAGCTTGGCACTGGGACGGTTGTTTTAGGTGCATTTAGCAGCATAGATTGGAGTAATGGTCCCTACTTTATAAAAACAGAAGCAGATCCTACAGGTGGTACATTTTATACAGTAACGGAGACGAGCCAGCTCATGAGTGTGCCGTATTCTTTACATGCCAATACAGCAGATAGTATTGTTGGCGGTGCCGCTGCAGGTCCTCAAGGAGCAAAAGGCGATCCTGGGGTGGCAGGACCACAAGGCATTGCAGGAATACAAGGATTAAAGGGTGATACTGGAGTGGCAGGAACCGATGGAGTAGCTGGAGTATCTGGGGTAGATGGAACCAATGGGATCGATGGAATAAATGGTGCAGATGGGATTGATGGAGTAGCTGGGATCGATGGAATAAATGGAGTAGATGGGATTGATGGAACCAATGGAACCAATGGAACCAATGGGACCAATGGGACAGATGGAACCAATGGAGTAGATGGAGTAGATGGGGTTGATGGAACTAATGGAACGGACGGAACCAATGGAATAGATGGGATTGATGGAGTAGCTGGGATCGATGGAATAAATGGAGTAGATGGGGTTGATGGAACCAATGGAGTAGCTGGGATTGATGGAACAAACGGACTTGATGGAACTAATGGAGTAGCTGGGATCGATGGAATAAATGGAGTAGATGGGGTTGATGGAACCAATGGAGTAGCTGGGATCGATGGAATAAATGGAGTAGATGGGATTGATGGAACCAATGGAACCAATGGGACAGATGGGACAGATGGAACCAATGGAGTAGATGGGGTTGATGGAACTAATGGAACGGACGGAACCAATGGAGTAGATGGGACAGATTGAACAAACGGACTTGATGGAACCAATGGAACTGACGGAACCAATGGAGTAGATGGGATTGATGGAACCAATGGAGCAAATGGGATTGATGGAGTAGCTGGGATTGATGGAACCAATGGGACAGATGGAACTAATGGAGTAGCCGGGATCGATGGAATAAACGGTGTAGCTGGGATTGATGGAACAAACGGACTTGATGGAACTAATGGAACGGACGGAACCAATGGGATGGATGGAATTGCCGGAGCAATAGGTGCAGCAGGAGTTGCCGGAGCACCAGGAGCAGTAGGTCCAGCCGGAGCAGTAGGTCCAGCAGGAGTTGTCGGAGCAATAGGAGCACCAGGAGTAGTAGGTCCAGCAGGAGTTGCCGGAGCACCAGGAGCAGTAGGTCCAGCAGGAGTTGCCGGAGCACCAGGAGCAGTAGGTCCAGCAGGTGTTGTCGGAGCAATAGGAGCACCAGGAGCAGTAGGTCCAGCAGGAGTTGCCGGGGCAGTAGGTCCAGTTGGTCCTTTAGTGGCAGGCACTGCAAATCAAACCTTAAGATATGATGGCACAAATTGGATTGCCACCTCAAACGTGAGCAATGATGGAACTACTCTTACAACTCTTGCAGATGCAACTATAAATGGACTTACTGTTGGTACAGGAGCATCAAATCGCGTGACAAATACAGCTATTGGATATCATTCTATGGAGGCTAACACCACAGGAGTCAATAACACCGGAGTTGGATACTCAGCATTGGAAGCAAATACAGTAGGGGAAAGAAATACAGCTATTGGATATAAATCTATGGAGGCTAACACAACGGGAGGGAATAACACAGCCATTGGATATAATTCTATGATGGCTAACACCACAGGGGAATATAACACCGCAGTTGGAAACTCAGCATTGGAAGTAAATACAGTAGGTGAGAAGAATACAGCTACAGGATTTCAATCACTAAAGAACACCACCACAGGAAATAAGAATACAGCCTCAGGATATCAAGCTCTATCTTCAAATATTACAGGAAGTTCTAACACAGGCATAGGAAACAGATCCTTGTATTCAAACACCACAGGAGATGGCAATACAGCCTCAGGATATCAAGCTCTATTTTCAAACACCACAGGAGATAGCAATACAACCTCAGGATATCAAGCCTTATTTTCAAACACTACGGGATATGCAAACACAGCCTCAGGAGTGCTTGCCCTATCTTCAAACACCACGGGAACTCATAACACAGCCGCAGGAAATTATGCCCTAACTTCAAACACCACAGGAGATAATAACACAGCAATTGGCTATAATGCCAACGTGGCGAGTGGGGGGTTGGCCAACGCAACTGCTATTGGTAACAATGCAACGGTAAACGCTTCTAATACCATGCAACTCGGAAATACTTCTGTGGTAGCTGTTATCACCAGCGGAACTCTAACAGCAGGAGCCGTAACGTATCCAAACACGGATGGAAATTCAGGCCAGGTGTTATCCACTGATGGATCAGGCGCTCTTTCTTGGTCCGCTCCGGGTTTTTCGATTACAGGAACATCCAATCAAACGATTTATCACAATGGTACAAATTGGATTGCCACCTCAAACGTGAGCAACAATGGCACCACTTTTACAACTGTTCAGGATGCAAAAATAAATGGTCTAACCATTGGAAAAGGAAACTCTAATAGATTTGCCAATACTGTTGTTGGAGATCTTTCTATGGAGGCTAACACCACAGGAACCCTTAACACAGCCATTGGGTTTTCCTCCTTAAATAAAAACACCACAGGGATGAATAACTCCGCTATGGGGCTTTATGCCCTGCGTTTAAACACGACTGGATCTACTAACACCGCATTAGGGACATGGGCACTCGCAGATAACACAACAGGAGATAACAACACAGCCACAGGATATGCAGCCCTAGCTAAAAGCACCACTGGAAATTCTAACACAGCTCTTGGGTATCATGCGGGCTATTTTGGTAATTTCTCCAATACCACGGTTATAGGTTACAGTACAGCAAGAACGGCGAACAATCAAGTAAGGATAGGCAATAGCTCTGTTACCAGTATTGGTGGTTACAGAGGTTGGACTAATGTTTCCGATGCACGTTTTAAGAAAAATATAGAAGAGAAAGTAATTGGTTTAGATTTCATTATGGCACTTCGTCCTGTAACATACAATCTTGATATGGATGCTATTGCCAGTTTTAATGAAACACCAGATAGCCTTCGTTTAGAGGAATCAGAACGCAAAGCAGCAGAGATTCTGCAAACTGGTTTTATTGCCCAAGAAGTAGAACTAGCAGCCAAAAAATTAGGATACGATTTTAGTGGTGTTGATGCTCCTCAAAATGATAAAGACAACTATGGTTTGCGTTATTCGGAATTTGTTGTTCCATTGGTGAAGGCCATACAGGAACAACAAGAACTGATAAAAAAATTAGAAGAAAGAATTAGTTTGCTAGAAAAAAAATAATTTAAGTATCGTTTTATTGATTGTTACTGATTTTTTTAAACCTCATATATTTTTTAAAACGGAATAAATTTGTATGTATATCCGCAATTGCCAATAATTGATTAACTTTAAAGCAAATAATTGATTATGAATGTATTTAGCTTTACTGCCCAATTTGATACCGAATTATCGTGTAGAGAGCACTTTAAGT
>Ga0209390_10007033_pt1 | contig 14650 bp, 14 predicted proteins | sample BON01_FD_187212 | JGI IMG/M metagenome (GOLD analysis project Ga0209390, IMG submission 187212) | Freshwater microbial communities from Lake Bonney liftoff mats and glacier meltwater in Antarctica - BON-01 (SPAdes) (version 2) | ecosystem: Environmental > Aquatic > Freshwater > Ice > Glacier... | reverse complement strand
TGGTCAACGCCGACAGCGAGGTGTGGGTCGAGCGCCACGGCAAGCTGCACAGGGTCGCCACGCTGCGCCCGGGCGAAATCAACGCAATTATCGAGCGCATCTTGCAGCCGCTCGGCCGCCACATCGACCGGGTCTCGCCAATCATCGATGCCCGCCTTAGCGACGGCTCCCGCGTTTGCGCCGTAATCTCGCCCGTCGGCGTTGACGGCGCATACCTATCTATCCGGCGCTTCAGCGTGCGCCATGTTTCGCCCAGTGCGTTCGGCAATCCCGAAACCGTCGACGTGCTCGCCAACATCGTGCGCCAGCGCTGCAACATCTTGGTGGTCGGCGCGGCCTCGACCGGCAAGACCACCCTGCTCAACGCGCTGTGTTCGCTGATCGCCGACACCGAGCGCATCATCACCATCGAGGACACTGCCGAGTTGCGTCTGCAAGCACGCCATGTCGTGCGCCTTGAGGCGAGGCCCGCGTCGACAGAGCTGGCTCACAACATTTCGATGACAGATCTTCTGCACACCGCCTTGCGGCTGCGACCCGACAGGCTCGTCGTCGGCGAGGTACGCGGCGCCGAAACCATCGACATGTTGATGGCCATGAACACTGGTCACAACGGCTCGCTTGCCAGTTGCCACGCCAACAGCCCGACCGACGCGCTGCGGCGGCTCGAGGCGCTCGTGTTGCAGCATCACCCGCACTGGCCAGTCGAGACACTGCGACAACACATTCATGCCGCCATCGACGTGATCATTCATGTTGACAGGCGCGTTGACGGGTCGCGCTTCATCCGCGACATCGCCGAGGTCGGCGCACACACTCACAGCAATCTGCGTTCGCTATTAACACCACATCCATCACAACTACACAGAGGAAGACTGACATGATCCTGAGCCTTATCAACTTTCTAGTCGCCGTACTCGGAGCACTCGCCCTGGCGGTAGCGGTGTTTATTTACTTCGACCAGCCGTTGCAGAAAAAAATGTCTGGGCGCCTGACGCGCAGGCGTATGCGGCTCTTCATCTCACCTCTGCCGGCTCCACTACACGAATTGGTATCGATCGCGCGAGATATTCCGACGGTCAGTCGTAACAGCAACACCAACCTTGGCGTAAGTGCCGATCGTCTGACAGACGAGATGGCCAACCTGCTCGACGCGATAGGCCGCGAGATGCGACTCGGCAGTTCGCTCGTTGCAGGCTTTATTAAGGTGCACGCCGACTACCCGACGCTGGAAAAATATTTCGAACCGATCGCGCAGTCATGCGAGCGCGGCACGACGCTCACCGAGGCAATCCGCGCCAGCGAGATCACAGTCACCAGCAAGACGATGCCAGAGTGCATTGTCTTTGGCTCGCGTTCGTTGTGGGCGGCATCGACCGGCACCGGTAACGCGATGGCCCTCGAGCGCGCCGCAAGCACCCTGCGCGAACGCAGCGCGATTGGCTTTGAGCGCCACGCGCAGTCGGCGCAGGCCCGGCTATCTATCCAGATCATGACGTGGCTGCCGATCGCATTCTTGACCTGGATGATGCTCACCGACATCGGGGCACGCTGGTTCTTACTGATGACGCCGCAGGGGTGGCTGATCTTGGCCCTCGGCCTCGGCGCCAACTGGTTTGGTCGAAAGTGGATGCACCGGTTGCTCGCCGAGCCAATTCCGTAAGTCCATGACTGTTCTCGTAGTCATTGCAGGCGTCGTCGGCGTCGTGTTGGTGCGCCGACGACGAAAAATTAACGACTCGACGAGCCGCAAACTGATCGCCGAATTACCCGAACTCATCGATCAACTGCTCGTGCTATTGCGCGCCGGTTATACGCCAGTCAATTCGTGCCTCCAGATTGCGACATGGCTCGAGCCGCCGATGCGCGATGTTGTTGCCGAAGTCAACTTACTGGCGCAACGCGGTGTGCGTTTCTCGAGCGCGGTGGCTCAACTGCGCCAAACCATTGGGCCGCCCGCATACGAAATGGTCGACGCCCTGATTCATCTTGACCAAGTCGGATTATCGGCGACTGCGACACTAGATCGCCTTTCAACACAGGCTCACGCCCAAAGAAGACGGCGGGCCGAGGCAGCAGCACGCGAGTTGCCAATCAAACTGATGTTCCCGATGGTTTGTTGCGTCTTGCCTTCGTTCATCTTGCTGACCGTGGTGCCGATGTTGGTCGGTACTCTCGGCAACCTGCCAGCGCACATCGGCTAACCACGACTACAGAAAGATAATAAATGAAAATCACCAGCAGAAAAAATATTGCCGATCCTGGCCAAGCCACCACCGAATACGCGCTCGTGTTGTTAGGCGCCGCCGTGATCGCACTTTTAGTCGTGGCTTGGGCTACCGATGGCGGTGGCGCTGGGCGCATCGGTGAACTCTTCGATACCGTGCTGACGAACGTGCTCGACCGTACCGATGCCGCCAATACTCCGATGCCGTAACTTGCGTCGGGGTGCGCATGACCCCGGCCAAGCAACCGTCGAGCTCGCCCTCGTATTGCCGTTCATCGTGTTCTTGGCGTTGTCGTTGGTGCAATTCGGAGTCGTCGTCGCCAACCAACTCGCGGTTCTCGGTGCGGCGCAATGCGCGGCGCGTGCCGCGGCGATTTCTGGCAATGGCGACAAATACTCAGAAGGCGTTGCTCAGCGTGACGCCGAAGCGGCGGGCAGTGAATGCGTCGCACTGCGACCGTTACGCGTCGACCTGACAACCATCAATAATGTCGTCACCGCGCACGTTGAGTATCTCGACGGCACCGATTTGCCATTTGTCGGAATACTGTTTCCAAATCTGACACTCGAGGCCGCAGCGTCGATGCAGATCGAGACCCCATAAATGCAACGGCTCACCGCTTCGGCCACTAGAGCCTCGACGGTGAGCCGTTCATCAACTCCTAACGAGGAGTTAGGGTTTGGTGCCTTTGGTATGAACCTTGTTGACCATTTCGGTCACAAAAGTCACAGTCTTTGCCAACTTGGCATCGACCTGAGCTTGCGTGAGTTTACCCGAAGCCAGCTGAGCGTCGAGACGCGTCGAGATATTGGCAACGATCGCGCTGATGACGCTCGACACTTCGACATTTTTAGTCGCGGCAACAGATGCAAGCGACTTGCCGCTCTGCAACTGCGCCTTGAGTTCACCGGAGGTCATCCCCAACAATGTCGCAACATTGCTCATGTTTTGGCGTCCGTGTTTGTCGCCACCCATCTTCGTGTTGCGGCCACCCATATTCGACATGTCGTGTCCGCGCCCGCCACCCATCTTCGTGTTGCGGCCACCCATATTCGACATGTCGTATCCGTCGCTACCCATGCCGGTGGCGACGCTGGATGCAGCGACACCGAGCGCTACCGTGATCGCCAAACCGGCGATCATTTTTGCTGCTTGTGATTTCATGATTTTCCTTTCGTCATGCACCGCAGGGTTTGTGGTGCCTGATGATCTTGCGATCTCTAGGTAAGGATCTGAACTGATTCAGGTAAGGAGTTGGTAAGAACTCGCTAAACACTTGAAATACAAGGCCTCGACGGTAAGTAGCCTGACTGGAATGGACACCAACGACAGTGCCAAATTCAGCATCGTCGTGGCCGAGGACGACCCCTCTGTGCGCACCGCCGTGACGCGAGTGCTCGAACTTGAGGGCTATGCAGTCACCAGTGTCAACGATGGCAGGGCTGCCCTCGAGCAAATCACCAAGCAGTCACCAGACGCGGTTGTGATGGACGTGATGATGCCATTCGCCGACGGTTTCACCGTATGTCGCGAGTTGCGACACCGTGGCGTACGCACACCAATACTGTTGCTAACTGCGCGACACGAAGTTGGCGATCGCGTTGCTGGCCTCGACGCTGGGGCCGATGACTACCTGGCAAAACCATTCGCAGTCGACGAATTGGTGGCGCGGGTACGGGCACTGTTGCGTCGCCACGGCCCAGTGCATGGCATAACGGTATTGACAGTTGGCGACCTCGTGCTCGACCCGGCGCGACGCGAAGTGCGGCGCGGCACTCGTGTAGTTGAGCTTACGAAAACAGAATTTGACTTGCTACAAATTCTGCTCGAGCAAAAAGGAATCGTTTTAGCCCGCGACTACCTCTACGAGCACATCTGGGGTTACAACTTTGAAACCAACTCGAAGTCGCTCGATGTTTACATCGGTTACTTGCGACGGAAAATTGAAGTCGGTGACGAGGCAAAACTATTATTTACGGTGCGCGGCGTCGGCTACGTGGTGAGGCAGTCGTGAGTCTACGCACCCGACTAGTCGTCTCGACTACTGCGATCGTGTTGGTAGTAGTGGTTTTGCTGAGCATCGGCGTACAACGAACTGTCTCTCGCCAACTGCTACACGAAATCGATCAAACCCTCGACGCCAGGGTTGATTTGATTAAGACACAAATGGGCGGCATGCGCGGCAGCAGCCAAATGCGCGGCATGGGCGGTATGCAACGTAATCCGCTCGGCGAAGCATTCTTGCCGACCCGCTTCGACATAGTCACGCAGGTCATTGATCCGATTGGGGAGATCGTGATTGGTGTCGGCGACATCGACCTGCCAGTCGCGCCGAAAGACATCGCCATCGCCGATGGCACACGCACCAGCATCAGCAGATCGATGGTAAATATCGAAGGCGTCTCGTACCGCATGCTCACCGTGCCCATCCAACGCGGGGGCGCACTGCAACTGGCCAAAGATATGGGCGAAATCGAACGAGCCAAACAGGGAATTTTACGCTGGATCATCGGATTCGGTGCTCTCGGAATCGCTTTGGCCATGAGCGCAGGTTTGGTTCTGGCGCGGCGCGTATCTAAGCCGATCATGCAGCTAGCAAAATCTGCCGAGAATATCGCGATCACGCGAGATGTGACGTCGCCGCTAACAGTGAGCGGCGACACAGAGGTCGCTAATCTGGCGACGAGTTTCAACACCATGCTCGCCGCACTCGGAACGAGCATGACCCAGCAACGCCAACTCGTGCAGGATGCCAGCCACGAATTGCGCACACCACTCACCTCATTGCGGGCCAATTCAGAACTACTAGAGCGCAGCGACATTAGTGAAGAGACCCGCTCGTCAATATTGAAAGACATGCGCGCCGAGATTGATGAGTTGGCGCAACTCTCTGTCGAACTCTCGGCACTCGCCAGTGATCAACGCCTCGATGAGACGCTAGAGTCGGTGAGCCTCGAACAGGTCGCACATGATGTTGTAGCGCGGGCACGACGACGCAGCGGCCGCGAGATCAACGTCGTATTGCGCGCGCCCGGAACAGTGGCCCTGCGGACAGCACAGTTTGAGCGCGCACTTTCAAATTTGGTCGATAATGCGCACAAGTTTTGCCCGACATCGCAGGCAATCGAAATCGAAATAGACAACAAGCGCATCAGTGTTGTCGACCACGGCGCGGGCATCAGCGATGCCGACAAGCCGCACGTCTTCGACCGTTTCTATCGCGCGGCAGCTACTAGGGCGTTGCCAGGCTCTGGACTTGGGCTAGCAATCGTGGCGCAGTTTGCCGACGATCATGACGCCACGACTTTTGTGACCGACACCGCAGGTGGCGGCGCCACCGTCGGCATCGAATTTAAATAGTCGCGCAGCTACGAACTTGCCGGGCGGCGGGCAGCGAATGCGTCGGAATGCTGTTTCCGAATCTGAAACTCGAGGCCGCAGCGTCGATGCAGCGACACCAAGCTGAGGTTCCCCAAGATACCCTCAGCTACTCAAATAAAATTGCGCCAAGATTTGTCAGCAATTTGCCGAGCAGTAATATTTGCGACGTGTGGACGGCCTTTAGCTATCATGCTGTCCAGCGCCTCTTCAATTTTGGCGACGTTCCATATTTTAGTCTCGTAAAGGTGTTCAAGGACATCACAGATTGAAACCGCTCGCACACCCAGCACGGTCCAAATTATCTTTGCGGCTTCTCTGTCTTCAGTTGCGATGATACCGTTATGCTCGATCGCCAACACAGCCGATGAGGCTTCTCCGATATTGTCTTTCGTCCCCACTCCGCCGATCTGCTCCGCGAGAAGAATCGCTTGTTTTCGCTGATCATCCGTAAGCTCTGTCGGAGCCGGAAGCCACCTAACTGATCCATTCAGGGCACGACTGGCAAGACCCGGAGGAATACCTTTGCCAGGATTGAGGTCACGGTAGCGGAGTTCGCTACGTACTTCTTGGGACCAAAGCGTCCGTGCTTTCCATATTATTTCAAGTGCTGGAACAAGGTCTTCTGTAGCAGCAACTGACAGAATAAAACCAGTATCTACTACGACGATTCGTTGTCCCTTTTCCGATGGCACAGAAAATCAATCTAAACAAGATTTAGAACAGGGCCTAAATCGGCAAACTGAGGTTCTATTCCACGGCTAGTTAAGTCTTGACGCACTTGGTCAGAATCGACACCCATGAGTTGTGCGATTGGACCAACTCCAATTCGACCGCTCATGTATGCGGCAATCAATCGTCGCTCCAGCCGGGCAGGTGCTCGCCTACTTAGAACACGATTTGATGTTTCGTAATCAGAACTTCTACCAACTTTGGCATACATATTAGCCACGTTCGCGCCAAGAAATTTTTGTTTTGTAGTGAGAGTAATTAGTCCGAGCGAGTAAAGTCGAATAACGTAAGCGTCACGACTGACGCCAAAAGCAAGCATGCCATCGATAACCGCGTGTTCGTCAACCGCGCTTGATTCCACGAACCTTTTCACTCCCAAGGTTGGCATAAGAAATTCAATCGCAAAAGCATCGGCACGACGCTCAACCGCTATGTCGCTATGTCCCTCGTCCTCAAGGAAAACAGGCTCAACATCTCCAAGAACGAAGTGACCAAGCTCATGAGCCAACGTAAAGTGCTGCCGTCCCGTCGGATGGTCGCCATTGACGAGAGCAAGAACTATCTCATCCGCACAAAGAATAAGAAGTCCTGCTGGTCCATCGCCTAGTGGCTCAATCGCCACATCAATACCTAATTTACGTTCAATAATTCCCACTAGGTCGCTTATACCTGCATCACCAAGACCAAGTTCGACTCGCAAGCGAAGCGCCGCATCGACGGAATCCTTTACCGTTGAGATCTGCTGCGCAACTATTAAGCGACGCGGAGATGCCGCATCTGGGAGCTCTAACTGATCGGCAAGTCCATCAAGCTCCAACAATTCTTGCGCTCGACGAACTGCCTCGCGCGTTCGAGTACTTGAACCAAGACGCGCTGCCATCGAAAGAGCCGCAGTTCGACTTGAAAGCCCAAGTAAAGTTCGCGCTGTGGTACCCAAAACTTCCGCGACGAGTGCCAATTCGTAGCCATCGAGCTTTCGGTGGCCGTTCTCTACTTTGGAAACCGTAGTTCCATCAGCTCCGAACACGCTGCCAAGGGCCTCTTGTGTCAAACCAGCGGCCTTCCTCGCCATAGCAATCCTGGATCCCACGTCAAGATTATCCCCATTCATGATAACTACTATACCAAATATTGCGATTATCGCAACTACTTAAGCACAGAGATTCAAGTTTATCGTTTACATGAACTTCCATCAATTCCCATAACTGCATTGGCGCAACCGTACCCTATTGCCTGCGCCCTACGCGGAAAGGGTCGCGCCGTGTGCGCTTGATCCTTCCAGGATCTCTGGGAACCTGATGCAAAACACAGGCCTATTCAGGACATTACCCTGGTGAAGGCTCGGCACTCGGGGTCGATAGCGACGACAACGAAATCGGACGCAAACGATGACACTTTCGTTTGCTGCGTTTGGTGGTAGGGTTGCGGGCATGACGAAGCGACTCGAAGACCGTGAACTGGCGTCGGATGCGCTGGTGGCGCTGCGCCGCCGACCCCGAGCCTTGACCTTGCCCAACGGCGCCACGTTGCAGCTCCCCAAGACGGCGATCGACGGGCTGATCGAGATGCTCGAAGCCATCGCGAAGGGCGAAGCCGCCACCGTGGTCCGCACTCCCAGGGAAGTTTCAACGCAGCAGGCCGCCACCGTGCTCAACGTGTCGAGACCAACGGTGGTAAAGCTCATCGACGATGGAGTGCTGCCGTCGCGCAAGGTCGGATCACACCGGCGTATCGCCCTGGCCGACTTGCTCGCCTACAGCGACGACGTGGTCGCCCACCGGCGTGCCGTCCTTGATCAGATGTCGCGCGACGCCGAAGACCTTGGTCTCTACGCCTGATTCCTGATGCCCGACTTGGTGGCGGTGCTGGACGCCGACGTCCTCGTCCCGATCCTGTCGTGTGACCTGCTGCTGGCCAACTTCCCTCACCTCGACCCGAACGCTCTCCGAAGTCGAGTCGCACAAACGGCGGAGGTGCTCGCCCTTCACACCCACGAGGTCGGCGACAACGACGCGGCCGAGCTCGCTGTCGTGAACTCCAAGGATCGTCACGTCGTGGCCGCAGCGATCACGAACGGCGCCAACATAATCGTCACCAACGACAGGCGTCTGTGCGGCGAGATCAACGCCATGGGACAGGGCTTGGTTGCGGTGACCGCCGACGGATTCGCGCAGCAGCTACTAACCGATCAGCCTGACGGGATCGACGCGGTCATCGCCGCGCTCATCGCCAAGCGCACTCGGCGTCCTGTCACTCGCGCCAAGCTCATTGATCAACTCGCGGGCGGTCTTCCGGGCTTCGCAGGCGAACTCCGCCGGCGAGTCACCTGAGCCCAACTCGGGCATCGGCGGCGCCGAGAGTCGGCATCAAATTTAAATAGCGCATAGTTACGAACTTGCCGGGCGGCGGGCGCCCTTGCGGTTGCCCGTGCGCTTGTATTCGACTTGCTGTTGCTCTAGCGCAACTTCTTCTGAAACCAGCGCGCGCATGTTGTCGAGTCGCTCTTGCGTGAAAACTCCGGCTGCGACCGCCTCGCGCACCGCGCAACTTGGCTCTGACTCGTGCTTGCAGTCTCTGAACCTGCACTGCTCGGTGGCGGCGAAGACGTCGGCAAATGCCCTTTCGATGCCGTGGTTGCTAAGCCAGAGGCTCACCGCACGTAACCCCGGCGTGTCAATCAACCAGCCGCCGCCGATTAGGGGCACGAGTTCGCTGGCCACCGTGGTGTGGCGCCCGCGCTGATCGCCGTCGCGCACCTGGCCGGTGCTCTGCAACGACGCGCCGGCCAGTGCGTTAACTATCGTCGATTTGCCGACGCCGCTCGCGCCTAAAACAACGAGCGTGCGATTTGGCACCGCATAACCGCGCAGCGCATCGAGGCCGCTGCCATCGATGGCGCTAACCATGTGTATTGCGATCGAGCCGGCGATCTCGCGGATGCCCGAAACCATTGCCGCCTGCTCAGTTGCATTCACCATGTCGCACTTGTTGATCACGATCACCGGCTCGGCGCCGCTGTCGAACCCGAGCACGAGTTCGCGCTCAATGCGCCGCAAGTTAATTTCACTGTTCGCCGACTGCACCAGAAACACGGTGTCGATGTTGGCCGCGACCGTATGCGACTCGGCCTTGACAACGTCTGACGACACGCGCCGGGTCAGCGCCGAAAAGCGCGCTAATACGCGCTCGACGCGCTCGTCGTCTGGCGAGACCACGACCCAGTCACCAACTGCCACGTCGGCGCCGATATTGCGGGTGCGCATCGTCTCGAGTCGGGCACTTAGCATCACCGTGCTCCAGCCACGATCGAGGCGACTGACGCGCCCGACTACCCGCGCAGCACCGTCGCTCTTGTGTTCGTCGAGCGACAGCTTTAACGTCGCATTCCAACCGAGATCAACGAGTGCTTGATCGAGCAAGCGATCGTCGTTTTCATTCATGTTGGTCGTCATCTACATAGAAACGATACCGAGTCGGTGTCGATCATTTGTAGCGCACGTATGCGTCCGCGACCCATGCTTGACCAAAAATGAAATCCATAGTGCATTTGGATTTGCGTGGATAACCTTGACAAGCCCCTAGCAAACAATCTAACGATGAACAAACATGTCTAAACCACTCGTCATAGTTGAGTCCCCCGCGAAAGCAAAAACGATCGCCAAATTTCTCGGCGACAATTTTGATGTACGCGCCTCGGTCGGACACATCGCCGACCTCCCGAGCAAGGGCCTCTCGGTCGATGTCGAGAACGGTTTTAAGCCCACCTATGAGCTCACCGAACGGGGCGCCAAGATCGTCAAAGAACTAAAGGCCGCCCTAAAGGAAGCAACTGTCCTATATATAGCGACCGACGAAGACCGCGAGGGCGAGGCCATCGCCAGCCACCTTTTCGACTACCTCAAGCCCAAGGTCGAGACCAAGCGAATGGTGTTTCACGAAATCACCAAGGCCGCAATCGACGCCGCAATTGCCAACCCGCGCGCGATCGACAACAAATTGGTCGACGCCGCCGAGGCCCGCCGCATTTTGGACCGCCTCTACGGTTACTCGGTTTCGCCAATTCTGTGGCGCAAAGTTAATCGCGGTCTTTCGGCGGGACGCGTGCAGAGCCCCGCGATTCGCTTGGTCGTCGAGCGCGAGCAAGAACGCATGGCCCACATCTCTGCCGCCTATTGGGATCTTGAGGCCGTCACTGCAACAGCGCCGAGTTTCACAGCGACTCTGGTGAACGTTGACGGCGCTCGCATCGCCACCGGTAAAGACTTCAGCGATCGCGGAATTGCCAAAGTCGGGGTCGCCGTTATCGACGAGGCTCGCGCCCAGGCGCTGAGCACTGGGTTGCAGGGTGTCACGCTCAATGTTCGCAGCGTTGAAGAAAAGCCGTACCGCAAGTCGCCGCGCGCGCCGTTCATGACGAGCACGCTGCAACAAGAGGGCGGCAACAAGTTGCGCATCACCGCGAGTGAAGTGATGCGCCTCGCCCAGGGTTTGTACGAGGCCGGTTACATCACTTACATGCGCACCGACAACGTGATGCTTGGCGAAGAAGCGCTGGCCGAGGTGCGCTCAGAAATTGCTCAGAGCTACGGCGAAGAATTTTTGTCGGCCGAGGTGCGCGTATACAAATCGAAAGTCAAAAACGCGCAAGAGGCGCACGAGGCAATCAGGCCTTCGCTACCGCTGCGCAGCCCAGAGCAATTAGCCAGCGAGTTGCGCTCCAACGAACTCGCGCTGTACCGATTGATCTGGCAGCGGACTTTGGCGTCGCAGATGTCTGACACCAACGGCACGACGATGACGCTGCGCATCGGTGGCAGTGCCAACACGACCCCCGTAACCGACTGCGAGTTCTCGGCGAGCGGTACGACGATTACTTTCGCCGGATACCGCCAGGCGTATCAAGAAGTAGTAGAAGAAGACACGGAGACAGAAAAAGAGGCGCTGCTACCACTTCTCAAAGTCGGAGACCCTGTCGCGATCGAATCGGTCAACGCCATCGGCCACAACACCTCGCCACCTGCTCGCTTCACCGAGCCGACGCTTGTCAAGCGACTCGAAGAACTAGGCATCGGTCGTCCATCCACATACGCCTCGATTCTCGGCACGATCATCAACCGCGGCTACGTATGGAAAAAGGGCCAAGCGCTTGTTCCTTCGTGGACAGCGTTCGCCGTCGTGCGCCTGATGGTCGATCACTTCACAACGCTCGTCGACTACGCCTTCACCGCCACCGTCGAAGAAGAGTTGGACGAGATCGCCCAGGGCACGCGCGAGCGCGACACCTGGCTCGGCGAATTTTATTTTGGTAACGGCAAAGAGTTGCCGGGGCTCAAACCGCTCGTTGATCACAACATCGAAAACATCGACGCCGCTACGCTCAATGCCTTCCCTGTCGGGCTGCACCCAGAGACCGGCGAAGAGATCGTGCTGCGCCCGGGCAAGTTTGGGCCGTACGTACGTTGCGGCGAGAACACCGCGTCTGTTCCAGAGACTCTTACGCCAGACGAACTGAACGTCGCGATTGCAGTTGAGTTGTTGTCGGCACCGAAGTACGACGAACCGATCGGCGCCATCGATGAACTACCCGTTTTCTTAAAAAACGGTCGCTACGGCCCGTATGTGCAGTGGGGCACGAACGAAGCATTTCCACACGGATTTGAAAAGCCGAAAATGATTTCGCTGTTCAAGACGATGAGCCTCGAGACGATGACGATGCACCAAGCCGAGCAACTGCTGTCGCTGCCGCGCACGGTTGGCGCCGACAAAGTTGATGGCGAACTGATCACCGCGCAAAACGGTCGCTACGGCCCGTATGTGAGCAAGGGCAAAGAGAGCCGTTCGATCGAATCTGAAGAGTTGATATTTACGATCACGCTTGACGAAGCGTTGGCAAAACTTGCCGAGCCGCGCGTCTATGGTCGACGCGGGCCGGCCAAGCCACCGCTGCGCGAATTCGGCGTCGACCCGATGAGTGGTAAGAACGTTGTCGCCAAAGATGGCAAGTTCGGCGTGTACGTCACCGACGGCGAGACAAATGCCAGCCTCACCCGCGGCGACAGACTTGAGTATGTAACGCCGGAGCGCGCGTTCGAGTTGCTCGCCGTACGCCGCGACGCCGGGCCGAGCACGAAACGCAAGGGTGTGCGCGCCAAGAAAGCTGCGCCAAAAAAAGTTGCCAAGAAAGTGGCGAAAAAGACCGTCAAGAAGGCTGCTAAAAAGGCCGCCGTCAAAAAAGCGAAGAAACCTGCCAAGAAAGCCGTTAAAAAGGCCGCCGCCAAAAAATCAACAGCCGCCGCCTAATAGCCCACCTAATAAGGTGAACGCATGACAGCAACCGCCCGGCGCATCACTTCGGCTTCCTGTTCCAGCAGACGAATCCGTTTCTTGGCTCCCCGCAACTCGGCAGTGTCTTTCTCAGTCACACTGGGGGTGAGATCGTCTTCGACAGCGGCTTTCTTCAACCAGCTATGCAAACAGGCCTCGGAAATCCCGAAATCTTTGGCGATCTGACACAACGCCTCCTTTCAATGAGGATCAAATCCTCACATATCAGGAGTCGACTAAACCGACAGCAATCCCGAACACGCCGTCAACTCGAACTCGCAATCGTGGAATGGATCGACTGGTACAACCATCGACGAGCCTGCATAAAACTCGGTGTGGTTCATATTAACAACGTTCACTCGGACGAAGTTCCAAGTTCCTAGCGCGGGCCAACAAGTTTGATCTTCTCGGTCAACCAAGCGAGAGAGTCGTTAATTGGCACGATCAGGAATCCGATGGTGAAATGAGATTCGGCTTCGGTCATTGTTCAAGTCTTCGCGAACGGGTGGTCGGATCTCTATCAAGTTCAACCGCGAAAAAGAGAAAGCCCCGACCCGAAGGCCGAGGCTTCCCAAAACCACGGGCTATAGACCCCATAGGGTCCACACCCGACGACAGAATTATACCAGGCCAGCCGAGAAACGCAAATCCTCATATACCTGAATGCTGTGGGTCGCGTTGCGCCAACCCCCTAAACAACTTTGGGTTCCAAGTGCGTTTCGAACATACTGAGAGAGTTGACCTTTTGCGGAATCTGTGGATCCGAGACCGGCTTCAGCCCTGAATTCAAAAGCGATAGCTGAGGTGAGCAGGTCAGCAATCTGCAGCCCATCTGAGGACTCAGAATCAAGACGTACAACCGATACAAGCGCGAGACGATTCAGTCGCCTATTGACATTGGAATAAAGGTCTTCCTCAAATAGCACGTTGTCGGGAGTGGAGTAATTATCTGCCATCAATGCGACAAGTTCGGTCGGGTGTATCGATGCGATGACGAGTTGCTCTGCAAGTTTTAGGTAAGCCTCCCAAGGCGTTACCCAGCGCACTATGGGATCAGCGATATTGCGGTCAGCAATGTAACAGTAAAACTCAATTTTTGGGATGACGCTGAATACCTCATCAACAAGACGTTTATACAGATCGAGTTGGAGCCCCTTGACCTCGAAGAATTTGATTTCGGAATAAAAGTGGTGTTTGTCACGGAATTTTTGGATTCGTCGAAGCAGAGGTGACGCAGGACGTAGCATCAGCAGACCAACACCAAAGATCCTGTCATTAGAGATTGAACCTGTCTCATCAAGAAAGCCAGTTACTGTCGGGTGGTCTCTGCTTAGAATCGGTGTGTTGCGTGGTTGTTTGGTACTGGGAAACTTAGGTGCTGGCGGTAGCACGGTCGGCAAAATCCACGGAGTAGTTGTCGGCCTATTTGCGTCCATAATGAACGCTAACTGTAATTGGTGTATGTCTCTTTAGTCATTGCTACAAGGGAAACGTTGGTCTGGTTTAATGGGGTTCCAGCGGTGGGAAAATAACCTCTAAGAGCAAGACAATGTCGAGCAAAGTCATGGACCAGACCTGGCCACGGGAGTAGCCGGAGGAGTTGCGGCGTTGGGTGATCCAGGTGCGCTTCGATCGGGGGCTGGTTTCGGGGACCGACCACTGAGGAGATTGCTGTGAATCCGGCGATGGCAGGGAGGTGGCCGATCAGCAACGAACAATAGAAATTTTGAAGGCGGTAACCAGTTTTTTTGTGCGAGCGGCCGACCCGCCGCACAAGTGATGGTTGCCTTCATCGACGGGCATCGGCACCGGTTCCTTGGTTGTTGTGATGTGTCGGCTGCTGAAATTCCCGGAACGCACCACGCTCAATGCCTTCCCTGTCGGGCTGCACCCAGAGACCGGCGAAGAGATCGTGCTGCGCCCGGGCAAGTTCGGGCCGTACGTACGTTGCGGCGAGAACACCGCGTCTGTTCCAGAGACTCTTACGC
>Ga0209390_10007027_pt1 | contig 14653 bp, 13 predicted proteins | sample BON01_FD_187212 | JGI IMG/M metagenome (GOLD analysis project Ga0209390, IMG submission 187212) | Freshwater microbial communities from Lake Bonney liftoff mats and glacier meltwater in Antarctica - BON-01 (SPAdes) (version 2) | ecosystem: Environmental > Aquatic > Freshwater > Ice > Glacier... | reverse complement strand
CATCCCCCCCCATCCGAGAGATAGTCATTCAGAATACCCCCCGCGATCAACAAAGACCACGATCACGACCACGTCCACGGTAACACCATCGTAACACGCACGATTGTAACGCCTAGACACGGTTGTCATGAGCCCCAGCCGTCCCACGCGCTACGCCTTACAGGTGTCGTCGCAGTCATCCGTTTCGGGCCAATCAGTCGCCTTTGTCACGAGATGCATTCCAAATGTGCGCCTCCAGACCTCCTGACGATCAGATTGCTGGGCAGCAGCGCAGACAATGTCCGTCGCCGCGTTTGGCATCCCGTACGATCAGCGAGCACGGCTACCGTGGCGTCATGTTCGATCACGCCAACGACAGCTGGCGCGCTAGGTTGTATTGCGCCGGTCGCCACATCAATTTGGGCAGGTGGGCACACGCGGGCGTAGATGTCGACTGCGGTTGATTGCGCATTGGAAGCCTCTAGACACACATGTTCCTAACCAAACTGCACTGTTGCCCACAACTCTGTTCTGGAAGACCCGACTGACAAAAGAAGTCGACCTTCCAACCACCCGAACCAAAAGGCACGCGACCGCAAAGCTCGCGGCTACTGCGCATGACCTCGCGGCCTATCACGTGCGCGGGGAGGACGCTCTGACCAACATTTGCATCGCGGTGGCGCGTCACGCTTGGCAGGCGTGCCCGCAAACCTTCTCGCACGTGCTGGGGCGCAATCTGCAAGTTGCGATCGCGCGTCTGCGTCATACCGGGGCGGAGAGTGGGTGTGAGTCCTCAGTAGCAACCAGGCTGACTGCCGTAGGCAAGGGTGACTCAAGGAGGTCTTTACACAACGTGTAACATGGGTAGCGTGTGTATACGGGGCTCATGCCCCTCTCTGTGAGAGGAGAGGGGGGGCTTTGTGCCCAAGGGGGGGGGACCCCAATGGGGGGGGACCCCCTGGGGGGGAATTTCCCTTGAGTGCCAAGGTGCCAGAGGAACGGGGCCTTGCACCACCCCCCCTCCCCCAAAAGCAGGGGTAGCATGGAAATTAAACTTGAAAAAAATCAACCTCTCCAGGCTAAAAAAAACTATGTGGGAGGTAAACCAAAAAGATGATGAGGTAAAAAACAAAAAAGCAAAATGCTATTCAAAAATTGGGACCTTAACGCCCTGTCGCTTAAGGTACTTGACCTTGAAGGGAGTGTTGCGCCATGTGTCTGTCTTCATGTACTCGTCGATAAGGGGTGTGCCGACGTCCTCGGGTGGCACCCACGAATCTTCGCCAGGATAATTTGTCCATTTGACCAAAAAACGAGGTTTGCTGTACCTGTACCTGTGCGACAGGATACAGTCGACATCATTAGCCGTCCTGTTCTGGGTTGAGGGCGGGCAATGGGGGAATAACATGATCAGGTTGGAGCTTGTCTGTCCCCACCTTCTTCAAATATTGAACGTGAAAAACCGGGTGGATCCTGCTCATAGCAGCTGGAAGATCCAACTCGTAAGAAATGTCCTTGATGCTGCACACCACATTAAAAGGACCAAAAGAGTTGAGGGCCAGTTTGGTTGTGCCCGCATCGACCAGCGGCTGAGGTAAGCGTACTCGCCAACTGCAAAAGTGACGTGGCGGTGGGTTTTGTCGAAATAGCGCTTCTGGATCGCAATGTTTTTGCGGGTAGCCATAATTGCTGCCTCAAACTCCTCCTGTGAATAGAGAAGAAGGCTTGTTGCCCGACACGACGGCAAAAGATTGCGCCGGTAAGGTATGAAAAACGAGCTTGAAAGGGATCTCGCGTGTGGAAAGGATCATGGAGCGGTTGTATGCAAACTCGATCCATTTCTAATACTCAAGCCAATCGTCCTGACGTGGGTTGACGAAGGCGCGTAGAGAATCTTCAAACATGCGGATGGCCCGCTCGGACTGGCCGTCCGTTTGTGGGTGGTAAGAGGTGGAGGGTGTGTGTCTGACATCATGGCGGTCAAAAAGTGTGCGCCCATCATGCGAGGGTCGCGATCAGAAATGACGACAGAAGGTGCGCCAAAAAGACAAAAAACATTATCAATAACAACTCTGCCCAAACCTTCACCAGAAATCTCCTTGGTGATTGTGACAGCACGAATCATCTTCGACAACTTGTCGACAAAAACGACCACCGAGTCAAAACCCGACGAAGGTGGTAGACCCGTGAGCAGGTCCATCGTGACGACCTCCCAGGGACGGGTAGGGATAGGCATGATCTGCATGAGGCCTTGTGGTTTGCGAGTGGACGACTTGGCCACCGCACATGCCTTGCACGCCTTAATGGCCCTCCGAGCACCATTTCAAGTTGGTCCACCAATAGCGCTCAGCGACAGCCGATAGCGTTTTGGCGGAACCAAAGTGACCAGATGCGCGATGATCATGGAACATGCGAAGCATCAGGTTGCGCAGATCGTCCGAGTTGGGAACTGCCACAAGAGCAGCAGACCCAAAAAAACACAGATTGTGTTGCTTGTGTAGTTTGTGGCGCTCGATGATGGCCTGACTTGAGAAGAGCGAATCTTGGGAGTAGGCTCTTGATATCTCGTCGATGACACTGACGGATGCAATGTTGGACAGGCTTGGGATCTCGATCCGCGAGAGTGCGTCTGCGGGGTTGATCTTGCCGGGGATGTAGAAGATTTGGAGATCGGGCCGATAGTTGGCGATCTTCTCGATTGCGCGGGCTTGCCGTGCGCACGTGAGTTTGGACGCGTCCGCGTCGATGAGTTGGATCTCCTTGTGGTCTGTGCAGAGCGTGGTGTCGGTCCCATGCACAAAGATACGAAAGTAGTCGAGGGCCTTGACGACGGCCAGGAGCTACTTGTCGGTTGCCGAGTAGCGGCTCTACCGCGGCTCGAGCTTGCGCGAGTAGTAGGCGACCGGCTGTAGGCCGTCGCCGTGATCTTGGTAAGGGGCCGCTCCTAGAGCGTAGTCAGAGGCGTCGGTGTAGATGGTGAAAGGCTTGTCAGGCACAGGTACTTGCTGACGGGGGGTTGAGATCAGGCCCAGCTTGATCTGTTCGAAGCCTTTTTGCTGTTCGTCGCCCTATTCGAATGCGCGAGGGACCTTGGTCGCCGATGACATCTGAGAGGGGCTTGGCCCATTTGGAAAAGTCCGGGACGAATCGCCTGCAGTAGTTGGCGAAGCCCAAAGAACGTTGGATCTCCTTAATGCTGGTAGGCTGCAGCCATTCCTTAACGGCGCGCACCTTCTCCGGATCTGGTGCGAGGCCGCTGCTTGAGACCACGTGACCGAGGAAAGGAACACAGGAGGCATCAAAGACACACTTGGGGAGCTTGAGACGAAAGACCGAACTGGGCAAAGCGATCGAGGATCTTGCGCACGTTCTCGGCCAGTTCTTCCTTGGAGCGGGCCCAGCAGATCGCGTCGTCCATGTAGACTGAGCAAAACTTGTCAACGTAGGGCTCGAGCACCTTGTTCATGAGGCGTTGACACCCGACAGGTGCGTTGGACAGGCCGAAAGGAACGACCTTGTAGTGGAACAGGCCAAAGACGGTTGTGAAGGCCGTTATGTGTTGATCTGATTCTCGTATTGTAATCTGATGAAAATCATGCCGAAGGTCAAACTTGGCGAAGAACTTGGCGACGTGCAGTTGGTCTAGCAGGCGGTCGATGTTGGGCAGCGAGTGCGCGTCACGTTGGATTCGCTCGTTGACAGCCCGAAAGTCCACGCACATGCGCAGCTCGTCCTTTTTGGCGACAAAGATTGTAGGTGATGCCCATGAGCTCTGATAGGTGGGACACAGGCCCCAGCCTATAAAGATCCCCTCGCTCTCTCGGACGCTCACTCCTACGCGCCGGGCACGTGCTGGGCACGTGCCGCGGGCGGATAGGCCGCGGATGAAGGAGAAGAAATAGGAGGAGCGGCGACGCGCCGCCCGCGACGCCGGCTCGCTCCCTCCCTTTCGCTCTCGTCGGGCGGCGGCGCCACCGCCGCCGACGAAGTAAAAGGGCGCGTCGCGCCCTGACCGAGGGGATTAGGCCTGGACACAGTACAGATTACTATTAGACACGTGCGACCGCGAGTACACTAATACTCGGGATATCAGTATCGCCAAGGCGATAGCTGTAACAACCAAGAGCCCGGTCCACCGCACGGGTGGACGCGCGCTGCTTTCTCTCCACGTGTGTGTCTAGGTGAGTCTTACGGCCCCGAGCGGCGTAGTTCTCCTTCAAGCACCGAGAAGGAACGATGAACCCAGCTCCCAAATTCTCCTGAGGCGCCTTTTTCAAGACGAGGGTCTCCCGTTGCGAGATGCGGAAGGGCCCCCTGCGTACTGCCGTTACGCCAGGCTTGAGGTTGATCTGGTGCTCGATGTAGTCAGCACCCGGGCGCTTGGGACCCGCCTTTGGAGGCGTGAATAGCAGGGCATGATGCTGTAGATCTGGAAGGATCTGCCGGATGATCTTGGGATCGCCGTTGATCTGCTCGACGGTGCCGTCAGGCAGCGTGAGTGTCGCCGCCGCAGAAGGGGTGCTCGTAGCCTGCACCGCTGCGAGTGGCGTTTGGTTTGTTGTTTGGTTTGAGGGGAAGAAGAAGAAAAAAGGGCGAGAAAAAGAAGAAAACGGAGGAGGAGGGGCGCCGCCGGCGCCGTCAGAGGCGTCGGGGCTCTCTCCGTCGCTCTGGAACACGCATACGACGTGGTAGGTGTAATCGGGATCGCCCGTGGCCATCAGCTCGAGGAGCTGCTTGGCGCTGATGGCGGAAAAAGTGGGGCGTGAACGAGGGGAGGTGGGAACGACGTACGGCACGTCGTGTGTCGCGCCGTCGAGCGTTAGCTGCGCGTGACCAGGACGCCACGCACAGTCAAAATCCTCCATAAACGGCACGCCAAGGATGATGTCGTGCTCGTTCTCGAGAGCGATAAAATTGCGCTCGATCCTGCAGCCCGCGATCAGGAGAGGGACGATCGCGAAGCCAGGGGAGGTGAGCACGGCGCCGTTGGGGAGGCGCGCGCGCTCGACGTCGGCGCCGGTCGTCGCCGTCACGGCTAGGCCGGCCTTTATCACGACGCGGGTCGAGATGTAGTCCCTCGCGGCACCTGTATCGACGAGGGCCTGCAGGGGGTATGGCTGGTCGAGGTGTCGTGCCTCGCCGCGCAGGGGGCCAAGGGAGTTGAGGTTAAAGGGGGCCTTTAGGGGGGGAGGCCCCTTTGGACGCCGACGGGCGTGACGCCGTAGGGGAGCGGCGCCGCCACCTTGCGCGTTTTTTACCGCCAGTGGGTCGTTCGTCCCGGCGGCGAGGGGGGCGAGGATCGCCTCCCACGCGTTCGCCAAAAGCGGGTCATCGGGCCAGGCGACCTGCGCGCGCACCCGCAAACCGTCTGTGGAGACCAGTCGCGCTTGCGCGACGGCGCTGAGCGTCGATTGGGCGGGCAGGGTCGGGAGGCGGGCCGGATCGGGTCGCGGAGAAGATAAAGAAAAAAGAGGAAGACAGGAGGAACGGTCTCCGCCCGCACAGGGTGGCGAAGAACTGTCCGTAACGTCGTCGGAGTTGGAGTGGGTGTGCGCGCATGTGTCGCATCAATCGCGCGGGGCTTCTTTCGGCGTCGCTGCGGAAGGGGGGGAAGAAAAAATAGTTGTTGGTGCCGCGCGAAACAAGGACTCACCGCCCCGCGGGAGCGAAAAAAGCGAGACGTGCGTCTCTCTCTCTCGCTCGCTCGTTCTCGCTGTGTCGCCGTCAGCGACTGGGAGCAAAAACCGTTGCTCTGCGTCCTTGTTGCCGCCTGTTGCCTCGCCAAGCGCGGGGGGGTCCTGGTGGGCCGGCGAAGTGTCGCCTGGCCGCCTCGTGGCCAGCCCGCGACGAACAGAGGGGCAAAGGGGTTGGCCGAGAAGAGAGGAAGCGAAAAGTGGGTTGAAGCTGCCGCCCTCCTCTCCGCGCGGCGGAAGGAGGCCCCGGTCGCTCGACGCGCTCGGCGGAGAGGCAGCGGACTGTTTAGGGCGACGAGTTGTACTGCGATCGTGCGATCGCCTTGCGTAAACAGAGATGCATCCGACTGATGTTTCTCTATTGGTGCATCGGGATCCGTAAAAACGTCGCATCGCCTCAATGCGTCGGCAACATCGGTAAAAACATGAGCAGGCATCGCTGTACTTTTGAAATGCGCGTTAACTGTTTCCAGATATGCCTTGTGCGCCGAGTTGGGCTCAAATCCCACAGTACAAACGCGATTTGCGCGATTTTCTGCGGCCCCAACATATTGGTCAAATATATAGAACGGATGCGCCAGGAAACTTCTCTGGTTCGTACAATTCACGGATCTGCACGGCAACATTTGTGCCGATGTCGAGGTATATTCCATACGAACAATCTCTCCACGCTTGCATTAGTGGCTCGATTGATACTCCGTCCGCAACATCGTCGTGGAGACTCGGACTAATATTCGGCGGATTAATCCGAGAATGCTACAGCCACCGAGTTTTTGACGTTTACCGACCACACAATATGTGAGGAAAGGTAATAAGCATTTTCGATTTATTGACAGACGCCAATTTTCATGATCCAATTGCTCGATCCGTGAATCTCATTTTGTGCGTTTGGTGCCACGTTTTGTATTATGAACGGTTTAAAGGTTTCAAGAGCCACGGCTAGAATGGGAGCCCCGGTGCAAAAAATGGCAAGTTACGTTGTCCTGGTCGTGTTGCGCATCATGTCATTCGCCAGCGGCCATTCTATCGTAGCCGAGCTCATGTAGAATTTTGGTGTAAACAATGTGGTTAGCATTTTGAAGGTAAGTGGCGTGATCGCAAATTGCGATGCCGCATAACACGCACTCCGCTTGAATGTTTCGGCCATGTGCTGAAGATTTTACGGTTTTTCACATTGCATTTTGACCTTCAAAATCGCCTGAGAACGTAGAGGTCATTCCGGTTAAGATTATTAATATTATGCGGGCTGAGCCTTAAGTTATGTCTGGGTATTTTGTGACAGTCAAATCAGCGATTGCAATTCAAAAGTATTTTAAAACATCAACGCATTTTGCCCTGCGAGACGCCAATCGTTGACATGATCACAATTTCCCGAATGCATTGCGCTTTTGAGTCCCTGAATGTCATTGCGTGTCTGTCCGAGTTTGTGCGCGAGCAAGGCATGGCCCTGGCATGTAAAGCGCGTGATGATGGGGACAAAAATCTGCAGCGCGTAATCGTGTGACCCTTCAAGTGGCAACCATGTTGCGGCATCTTTTTTGCGTGTGAGCACGTACGCTCCTAAGGCAATCGAGTCGGAAAAGGCACGCCGATACTTCTGTGCTTGGTTTCGCGTAAACGGGCAATCGCCTACTCTACCATTAAGCGAGCAAAACCTGGGTGCGACGCGAGTCTGCATAAATGATCGAAAGGACGTGCTGTGAATGCGCTCTACGTGGGAGCGAAAAGATAAGTACAGCTCGCGCGGCATCACTCGCTCGTTCGCTGCTACAGGAACATATGTTGAACTTCGCACATCGTCACCCAATGCATTCGCCGTGCCATTCCCCCACAACCGCGCGTGTTCAGGCAGGTCCGCATAGGAGCTGTAGCGCATGATGGGCTTGCCCGCAAAGAAAAAGTCCTTGCGCAGGACTTTGCGCACCATTACCGAGTCCGGGCGCATGTGAAATATAAACTCGCCGTGGCAGTACGTGTCCGGCGTAGATCGTGTGTAGGCTTGTTGCATCGGGTGCGCTTCTCCGGTCACGAGTGGCTCCTCCGCAACGACCCTGATCTTGTTGGTCGACACCAACTGCGGCCCCAGTTGTTGCAGGAACGTCGATACATCCGAGATTGGAACAACCACGACGATCTCCAAAGCCCAGTCCATGTAGTTTATGACGCTATACACTGCCAACATAGCGTATTCGGCGTCGGTCATTTGGGATCGCATGAATACGCTTATGCTGTCCTCTGTCGTTTCAATGATGCTGTCCTCGCTCGATCGTGAGGCATTCATTCTGGCATTTTTCAGAAATATCTGCTTACCCGATGACAGGACTTGCCCGTGCACAAAAAACGTGCGAGGATTTCGAGACGATAAGTCTTTGTGATCGTCTGTTATCGTGAAACCCCAATGCTCGATGAAGTCGACATACACGAAATGCTTGGCGATGCGTTGGTAGGCATGCCAAAAGTATGGAAAGTCGTGAAGCACCTTCCAGATGGACACGTCGAACGGTTTGCCAATATCGTCCGGAGGCTCCAGCTCCATCACAATCTGCAGAAATCGCGAGAAATCGGGCTGATGCAGGCGATACAAAGCGTTCCCGTTGATGTGTCCGGTCAACGTCCAGTCGTTACCAGCTGATCCGTCAAACGAGTCTCCCAGGTAGACGCTCCCTTTTATCCAGAAATCATCATCCGTATTCGATTCTCGCACGAGGGCATCGAGCCAGTACGGTTTTATCGGCTTGACGTCGGGCTCCATCCAGAACATGGTGCGAAAACCTTCAAGCTCGTGCGCATGCGTCATGCCCGCGACTAGTCGGAAAAACATGAGGTTGATGCCGACGGGGTAATAGTCTTCCTCGCTTGTGAGGTTGGCGAACGCGATCCTAACTCGCGAGAAGCTCGTGTGCAATTTATGATAGACTTGCGAGGATTGGAATCGAACGAACTCGCCGGGCAACTCTCGCGAAGACTTGCTGTAGTAAAACCAGAGGTCCGAGCGATTGTCCTCGTCCCTCCCTGCATCGCACGCTGGTCCGAGTCGTCCCCGTCGATCAAGATTGACCAACAAAGTCGTGAGGTCTCCGGTAGTGAACGGGGTAACAACCAAGAACTTGGATGGTTGCGCGAGGTATGGTTTACGAGACGTGATTGGAGATGCGTCGATGTCCATCTTCGCAACACGGTCCGTCTGCCCGTCATTCGACAGTCGTATCATGTCCGTTTCGACACTAGTTTGCCCTCGATGAAAGTCGCTATTGCGCGACAGATTGAGCAGAAAAACTATCGCGTACGCCCCGCACACAAACAGCGCTGTATTCGTCTTGGTACGGTTTTGCAAATGATAACGTCTGCTGTTCTGCTTGCGCATTGGCTGTCCTGATGCGAGATCCACCAAATGTGCATCAAGATTAATTTGTAGCACGCGGTCGATAGATAAACTCATCGTGGAGCCCACAGTGATTTTGCTCGCATTACGTTTTGCGAGAAATCTCGGTATTCCGGCTCTTAACACACTGTAAACCCAAGCCGGCGACGTATTTAAATCATACTGTTGCACGTGTACACACAAGAATCGAAGCTCGCGCGATAAAAGCGACGCTTGAATTGGGTTTTCCTTCCTTCGTCCTGGGAAATCCCCGCGCGAACGCAGTCTATCTGGACAATAATGCCGAGGTACGATATGTTTTGAAACGTCAAAAGACGGGTCGTCGCAATGAAGCCCTCCATCGGGACAAACAAACCATCGCGCCAATTTCGTGTTGTTGTAATCGGGACGATATATGCACTGTACGCCCTTGCGTTTTGGACAGTACTAGCGCATGTCCGCGCGTTGGACTCCGAGGTTAACGTGGCGGCCAACGGGGGTCCAAGGCTGAAATCACTAATTCCGTATGCAAGCACATTCCTAGATTCTACGAGCATGTGGGCGATGGGCACGGACGCACGCACCATTCCACCTCGCCGACATTTTGTCCCGCTGGTGGGTTGGGATGACCAAGCGGTGGCGCGCGTCCATGCCGAATGGCTACGCCTGCAGTGGTCAACGCCCTGCGATCGAGCCATGCACATCTACCCACATTTGTGGGGCATCGCCTCGCAAATGAGGGACTACAGCGACGCTGCTTTCATTGCGCTTGCTTTTGAGAGGCCATTGCGGGTGGTCCAGGGCGCGCCAAAACCTCGTTGGTGCGAGGAGGACGCTTGGCTAGAATGCTTTTTCGAGCCGCTTGCGGGCACACCTTGCGAGCGCGAGAGTCTTCGTCTCAATTCAATCAGAACATTCCGTCCTCAGGCCGTGGAAAATGGCTCATCTTTGCCGTCATCCTTGCAGATATTTTCCGGGCCGAGAGTGCTGCACATGGCGTACGACGCGCGGTTTACGTTCATACTTGACGAGCCCTCGTATTTCCCTCGGCGATTGTGGGACGGCATGATCGAGGATGGCCTTGTTCAATTCCGCGATCGTCTCGATCGCCTGATTGATCCCAAGCAGCTGTCGGCCAGCGATCCTCACTTGTATCACACGATCTCTGTGTCTGCACTTCGTACGATTTTGACATCGGTCATTTTCAAACCTCGCCCAAACATTTTGGCCGAATCAACCCGAAAACGCCTGCGAATCGGGAGCAAAACATGCATTGGGTTGCATCTCAGATGGACGGATAAACAAAAAGATGGAGGGGCCGCTGCAAGTCTTAGTCACAACGTCGATCACGTCTCTCCTGCGCTAGCCCGCATAAGCAGGAGATTCACGCACCTGCCGTCGTGTGTGATCCTGTTGACCGACGATGACCGAAGCGCCGTTCCAATGCTCGCCGCCGAGATTGGAGGCAGGTTTGACATCAAGTTGCTGTCAAAAATGTCTGGCATGTTGGATCCCACGATCGCATTGTATGAAGCATACGTAAGAGAAGGCCACACATATTTTGTGAAGTTTGCAGCGTCATCAGAGTCACAAGAAAGGAGGCTTGCATTTGAATATTTTAGGTCGGCGATTGTCGATGCGATTGTCGCTTCGCATGAGGCGAAGGTTCTCATTGGAATGGGAAGCAGTGCAATATCTCAGCTCGTTTCGCAATACATGGGCTACCACCAACACGTTGATGCGAATGCTTTTGTCGTTTGGCAAGAAGAATGGAATGTTGAGAGGAATGGCCGACTTAGCCCGTAACTAAACGATGGCCACTGAAGTAATACCTATCAGCAAAACCGACAACAGCCTCTCGAGCAGATCCTTTGCACGTCGCACGCAGCCGCCGCCACCCTCATCCTGCGAATTACGAACCACGAATTCATTTCAAGTGATGCAAAATTGCATCGTGTCAATTGATGACTGCGCGCTATCCTAGACACATTCACGACTTAGGCAAGTCTCATTGTGTGCAAACGCATCGCTGGGACCGCCGCCCCGACGTGGCTCTCAAATGGTGACCACGGCAGATAAGATACGTTCCTGCGGCCACCTGCGGGGGCGCGCAACCGCGGCGACGCGAGCCGAGGCTCGACCGCTCTGGGATCTCGCTGCTAAGGGAGAGTGAGGGCGTGGCCTCACGTCTCGCCTTGAGCAGATGCCATCGCCAGAGGGTCCCAATCTCACGAGTAGTAAGGCGGTGACCCGGCGTTGCTACTTGCCGCGTGCATGCGTGCTGAAGACGTCGGGATTGGGCGCTCGGGATTCGTTTGTTCTCACCAGGCCTTTGATTTTTTTGCCCTTTTGCTTTTTCTTCCTTTTGCTCGCGCCCTCTCGCTCCTTACAGCACTGTACAGTTACAGTCGTACACACTATCGCCGAGGCCGCAACCCGCCGCCTCCACGCCACGCACCAACAACCGGATTGGCCTTTTGCCGATTCAGGGTTGTTTCCTTTGCACGTTTTTTTTCTCTCCTTCTTTCCCTCTTCCGATGCCCATCACGCGCGCCAACCCGAACGCGGCCGGCAGCCGCGCGCCGTCGCAGGACGCCGTTCCAGCGTCGCCGCGCGGCGCGGCCGCGCGGCGGCCGCGCGGAGGCGCAGCGGGCAGGGCGGCAGCTCCTGCCGCGGCGCAGGTTTCGGCACCGACAGCGCAACTGCCCGCGGCCGACGGCAGCACGGACTGCCCGCGGCCGACGGCAGCACGGGCGACGGCGCGGGCGGCGCTGCTCTCGCGCTCGCGGCCGGCGGCCTGCTCGCGCCCGCGGCCGCGTTGATGTCGCCGGAGTGGTTCGCCCGCGCTATGGCGGCGGCGGCCGCCGGCGGCAACAACGGCGGCGGTGACAACGCCGGCGGCGGCAGCGACCTGGTCGCGCAGGCGTGGCGCGCGGACTCGTCGGCCTGGGGTTTTCCGACCACGATGACGCCCGGTCTGTGGGTGCCCTGCAAAAGAAACTTTCACGCGTCCCTCCTGGGCATCACGGACGACCGCGTCAAGGTCAACCGCCTCGAGCTGGAGGTGAACAAGCACCCCGAGCTCAAGGACAAGCTGGAGACCGCCCACCCACAGCGCGTGTACGCGACGGCGGACGAGCTTTTCGACGCGCTCGAGACGATCATGCTCACGGGAACGGTTTGCTTGGCGGCGATGGCCCGCGTGCAGACGATGCAGCAGGGCCCAGACGACGACGCCGAGAAGCAAAAGACCGCATTTTTGCGCGCGCTGCTGGAGGAGGGCGCGGACCCGCCGCGCACCGAGCTCGCCAAAATTGACGCGTTTGTGCGCTCGCTGACGACCGTCGGCGACGTCCGCAAGATCGTCGAGAACAAGATCGCCGCGCACGGCCGCCCCAGCACCTCCACCAACGGCGCGCACACGTTTTCCGTCGTCGACCTGTCGTCCGGGTTTCATCAGGTGCCGATGAACGCGGCCGACAGGTGGAAGACGGCGTTCAAGACGCCGAGCGGGCTCTGGGAGTGGATCGTCATGCCGATGGGGCTGAAAAACGCGCCGGCGACGTTCCAGCGTTTTATGAACGCCGTGCTCGAGCCCCTCCGCGACTGCTGCGTCGCGTTCACGGACGACATCATCATCTTCAGCAAGACGCCGGGGGAGCACCAGCTCCACCTCGACAAGCTGTTTGGTGTGTTTGAGGAGAGAAACATTTTCCTCTCTCCCTCAAAGTCCTCCTCCTTCCAGACGCAGATCGATTTTCTCGGGCACCGGGTCGTCGGGGGGGGCATCACGCCCATCCCGGCACGCGTGGACGCGATCGCCGACATGGCCGCGCCCGCCACGGTCGGCGAGCTGCGGTCGTTTCTGGGGACGCTGGGTTTTTTTCGGCGTTTTATCGTCGGCTACGCCGCGCGCGCGAGCGCGCTGACCGACCTGCTGCGAAAAGCAGACGCGGCGAGCGCGGCGGCGGCGCGGCAGCCCGCGCAAGCGCCCGAGCAGGCGCCCGCGCAAGCGCCCGAGCGACGCGAACCGAACGAGCAAGCGGAGGCGGCGGCTGCAACCGAGGCGCGGCCGGCCGAGGCGGGTCGGCGCGCGCGCGCCCAGGCGGCCAAGAGCAAGGGCATCGCGTCGAGCGCGCCTATCGTGCTCACGGCGGCGGCGCGCGCCGCTTTTGACGATTTGCGGCGGGCGCTGACGACCGCGCCCGTGCTGCTGCACGCCGACACGGCAAAACCCTTCATCGTCACGACGGACGCGTCCGCCATCGCGTGGGGGGCGGTGCTGCTGCAGGACCCGGACGGCACGGGGCCGCGCATGATCGAGTGCATCTCGCACCGGTTTCAGGGGGCGGAAGAGAATTGGTCGGCCTACGACAAGGAGGCGGCCGCCGTCATTGGCGCGGCCGACGCCTGGGGCCACCTTTTGCTCGACCCCTTTGTTCTGTACACCGACAACGTCGCTGTGTCGCGGCTGCTGACGCAGCAGCGACTCAACGAGCGGCAGGTGCGGTGGCTGGAGCAGCGTCGCAGCTGCCCATGACCATGCGCCACCGCCACGGGGTCGACAACCCGGTCGCGGACATGCTGTCGCGGACGGGCGCGGGCGCGATCACATCGACCTCTTCTTTCCCCCGCTGATCGAGGTCGCGGAGGGGGAGTATGACGCGGTGCTGATCGTGCAGGACCGGCTGATCAAGTACATGGTGTTGCTCCCTTGCTCGAAAGAAATTTCGAGCGAGGGGGTGGCGGAGCTGCTGTTTCGGGGCGTCTTTTCCAAACACGGGTCGCCGCACTACATCGTCAGCGACCGCGACCCCCGCTTCGGCAGCGCGCTGTTCACGGCTCTCATGGAGAGCTACGGCGTCAAGCTGCTGAAGACGACGGCCTACCGGCCGCAAGGCAACGGCCAGGCGGAGCGGGGCGTGCGCACGGCGAAAGACGCGTTGCGCAAAATCACTTGCCGCGACGCGCACGACTGGTGGCGCGACCTGCCGCACGTCGAGTACGCGTACAACAGCACCGTCAACGCGACGACGCTGCAAACGCCGTTCTTCCTGATCTTCGGCCGGCAGGCGCCGTCGCCGCTGCGCGCCGCGTTTCCGCGGCTGCGGGCGCCGATGGTCCTATCGGAGAGCGACGCCGCACGCCTCGCGCGCATGAAGAAACGCGCGGAGGAGGCGGGCAAGGCCGTGCAGAACAAACGCGACACAGCCATCGTCCGCGAGCTGCTGCGCCGCAACCCGAGCATCACGTTTGCGGTCGGCGAGCAGGTGCTGCTCGAGACGGCGCCGCTCGGTGAAGGAGGACTACGCCGCTCGGGGCCGTAAGACTCACCTAGACACACACGTGGAGAGAAAGCAGCGCGCGTCCACCTGTGCGGTGGACCGGGCTCTTGGTTGTTACAGCTATCGCCTTGGCGATACTGATATCCCGAGTATTGGTATACTCGCGGTCGCACGTGTCTAATAGTAATCTGTACTGTGTCCAGGAATCATCCCTCGTTCAGGGCGCTGCGCGCCCTTTTATCTCGTCGGCGGCGGCGGCGCCGCCGCCCGACGAGAGCGAAAGAGAGGGAGCGAGCCGGCGTCGCGCGCGGCGCGTCGCCGCTCCTCCTATTTCT
>Ga0209390_10007026_pt1 | contig 14654 bp, 11 predicted proteins | sample BON01_FD_187212 | JGI IMG/M metagenome (GOLD analysis project Ga0209390, IMG submission 187212) | Freshwater microbial communities from Lake Bonney liftoff mats and glacier meltwater in Antarctica - BON-01 (SPAdes) (version 2) | ecosystem: Environmental > Aquatic > Freshwater > Ice > Glacier... | reverse complement strand
ATTAAACACGACCTCGCCCATGACTTCGGCCACCGTGGCGAACGGAAGCTTCCGCGTCTACTGCGTGACGGCTGTTTCGTCGAACAGCCGCTCCAGTCGTTCGGGGTGAAACAGATTCTCAATGACGGCGCGCATCATGACGCTCACGGGACTGGCTTCGACAAAGCGTTCAAACGGGCCGTTGAGTAACATCCATGTCCCCCTCGTCAAAAATTTGCACGATCAGGATCTCGATCACGATCTCGATCAGCCCGCTATCTACTCTCACCTCCGCCAATGCTCATACACCAGTTCCTAAATAACATTTTCACACCTTCAAAGGGCTGGGCTCCTGACCGTTAAGGCTAAATGAATTCTGAGGCGTAGTCATCATTGAGACGCCGCAAAATCACTACGAAGAGTCGCACCAAGACTGTCACAAACATTAAGAGAACTTGTGTCCTGATTTTTAATTATTCTGAACCGGCTTAGACCGTATGCCAAAGTGTGAAACACCTAATCTTCAAACATTCTCGCTGTCGGGTGTCTCACTGCATCGAACATGTCAGAAGCTCACGTGTGATGCCGACAAACATGGATCCGATTTGTAGATCGATGCAGTTTGTAAACAGTTAAGGCGTTTCAGCCCGTACCGGGCCGTTGTTTTTTTAAGCCTGCTTAACAACAGGCCGCGAGTCATCCAATAGCTGACGTCTTTTTATGGCTTATCGAAAGCAACCTGAGCATCGACAAGACTTGCTAGTCGGCAAAATCGGAATAGTCAAAATAATCGTTAAAGTCTACGCAGCTTGACGTCCGATCCTGTAGATAACTGTGCAATCTTACGCGCGGAAGCAGGTCTTCGCAGTCCGCTGGTAGATGGCAAAAAACCTCGCTGGTCTACGCTCGAAAGTTGCTTAGCACAGGATCGTGGCCGTGACAGGGTTGTACGAAACGGACTTGCGGTTGGGCCGCACTAGGAAACGGGATCATGTCTATCAGATTCACATTGCTAATGGCATTCATAGCGCTGTCTTCCGCGGGCTGCTGCTGCCTGCCGAATCCCGCATGTTGTTCGCCGTGCGCACCGTTCGCCTATCGCCCTGTAGCCTTAGAGCCAATGCCGTTCCAGCCAGTTCCATATGCTGCTCAAACGCCGCCGATGCAATATGCAACAATGCAGCAGCCCGCCATGATTGCTGGACCACAACAAGTGGCGTTAGCGCCATCACTGTCGACAATTCCACGCAGACAGTCGCTCCGCGACAGAGTTAAACTGCCCCGACCTTCAAGCTCAAAATGGCCCATCACAAAACAATATTCGCAAAGCATCCCAGACCTTTCTCTGGCTACGACAACTTCGTCGCGAGCCGGATCACATCGTTGTGAGTGTGAAAATTGCAGACAGCATCGCAACAGTACCGGCTGCGAAAAATGCGGCCAGTGTCGCGAATGCGAATCCTGTAACAACGACTTATCATCCATCAACTGCGTCGAACGCAGCTGTGCCGCTCCGATGTCGGTTTTCGCAGAACGCAGCTGTGCTGCACCAACCGGCATGTATGCAGGTGAACACTTTCTGAATACGTCACAGAGCGATTGCAACTGCCAAAACAACCAGGAAGTGCACTATTCCCATTCGTTACCGACGACGTCCGCGTCAAGCAATGCCGATATGGCTCCGCCAGCGCCGGTAATGGCTCCGCCGGTAGAATACGAGCCTGGTTTACCTAAAACGAATAACATGAAAGAACAGGCAGTGGATATGACTACACGGAACCGGACGACTGCGCCCGAGCCCGTTCCATTACCAGAAATTGCACCAGAACCGAGTTCGGTACGCGAGTTCAAACCAATTCCCGCTGCCAATGTATCTCCCGACAAAGAGCCAACGCCGAGTCTGAAGCCAATGCCAATCATTGATCTGATGAGTCTTCAAATGCCGGACCGCAGCCGAGTCCCCACGCACGCGAATTCCGACAGGACCATCAAAGTAGAAACAGAAACAGTCACATTCGAACCAACGACCGTTATCCGAAAACGTGTTCAGTAGGACGAATAAACTACCCAAACCCGGTCATTTCTTGCCTCATCTTGCAGGGTAAACGTTGGCCGTTTTTTGAAGACGATTAATCGTCATAATCCACCGGGTTGACAGAATGAATTGCGCAACACCCGTGTTCGTAATGCCCCGCAGTTTTTGCCAGAGTTACCAGGGCGTCCCAGTCGATAGGACATCTCGGGGTTAATTGTCTTGTGAGTGGTCAGGAACGATTACGATGAATGCTCGAGTCTTACTTTTGGTGCTGGTAACCAGCCTGTTCATGGCCGCCTGGGACGGCGATCAAACAGCGATGGAAGCGGCGCTCGCACGTCGCAGCGATCGACAGGCAGCAGCGCTTCTGGCACGCAGCCACGTGGTTCCCGCAGAGCAGATGTCTGCAGCAGCTTATAATCACACGATGACAGTGGTGAACACGGACGTTTCTACAGTCAAAGAAGCTTCGACGGTCACTACCAAAAATGTGGCCTCCACAAAAACTGTCGCGACAACTGAAACACTATCAGTAAGCCAGACGGCGTCGCCAAACAGCGTCTTCACGTCAGTACACACTGCGATTAACGATGCCACAGCAAAGTCGGCTTCTGATGCATCAGACATCGACAATGTACCGCTGCCTCCGGGAATTGCCGCTGGCGAATACCAGGCCGTCAACCAAACAGGAAAGACATGCCGAGTAATGGTGCCAACCAGTGCTGCCGCCGGTTCGTCTGTCCGTGAATTTCATACGGTCGACGCCCAGAACGGAGATCGTTGGTATCTCATTAGAATTGCGACCAGCAAATAAACAGCCTATAGAATAAACGACAAGCCTGAACTCCGCCCGCCTAACCCCGCGGTCCGAGTTCAGGCTTTTTTTGTCTACAGCTGAGGCTGTTTTCTGTTGATCATCACATTCACTGTTTGCCCTTGACTGTCACCGCAACAGAAGACAGTCTCTCTTTGTGCAGGCAAGTCGCCGACGGAGAGCCTTCCGTGCAGATGATAAGTGTATTAGCTGGAATTGCATTTACGATTGTTCTTTTGCCCGATGGCCAGTGCACAGTAATCGAGTCGACCTGAGCAGCATCAGCCAGACCAAAGTGCAGCATTCGCTGATTGCTGACCTGATAGCCATCGCCAGCCGACAACTGTCTCCAGATGATTTTCCCTCCAACAACGATTTCAATGTCAGCACCGCAGGCGTCTCTGGCCGAGTCGCGGCCATGCAACTGTACCTGCAACCAGTTTCCCGAATTACGAGTATCGTTATGAGCAACGGTGACGGGGGAAGCGATGTTGGAAACTAAGAAATCAATTCGCCCATCAAGATCCCAGTCAAGCGTTGCCACGGATCGCCCCAGCGCAAGTATCTCGAACAGTTCGCCGACGTCACTGGAATCACGTTGACTAAAGCGTACGTCGCTGGTTCCTTCAAAAAACTGCAGAGGCATCCTGTACTGTCCATTTTGATCACCAAAATCGGCAACGTGTCCGTTTGAAACAACGATATCCAACGTTCCACGATTGGCTGCGTCAAGGAACTGAGTGCCCCATCCAACATATTGCATGCCAGCAACTCTTAGCCCTGTGCTGATCACAGCATCCTGAAAGAACCCACCTTCCTGCTGAAGGTATAAGCAGTTTGCTTCGCTTTCAAAGTTGGTAACAAACAGATCCATTAGTCGATCACCGTTTATATCACCGGCAGCGACTCCCATCGCCGCCGTCGGGTCACCAAGCATGTTCACAGCAAGTCCGGAAGCAACCGCCACATCCTGATAGACACCATCTTCAATTACGGGTGCCAGCAGGAAATTGGGAACCTGGTCGTTGGCGATAAACAGACTTGGACGAGCATCCTGCTTTGAAAACATTGCGACAATGCCAAGGCCTTTGGCCAGTTGCTTCGGTGTGGCATTGGGAATCCTTACAAAACTTCCATCCCCCTGAGAAATCCAAACATGATCCTCGGCGCCTTCAAAATCGCGTACAGAACAACGGTTCTTGCCGCATTCCACCTGAAAAATCGATTCGCCGCTCAGGTAATTCACATCATAGATGTCCGGATTTCCGTCGTTATTCAGGTCAAGAATAAGGCAGCTTGTGGTCCACTCGCCTGAATCAATCCCCGATTCATCTGACACGTCACTGAACGTTCCATCGCCGTTATTCAGCAGCAATGAGTTTCCCCCAATGTTGGCAACATACAAGTCCGGAAATCCATCGCTATTGTAGTCGCCGGCCGTGCAGCCCTGGCCATATCCGTCATCCGATGCGATACCCGAGTCAGCCACGGCGAAGCCGTGCTCCGAACCACGATTCCGATAAAGCACGTCAGAATAGTTAGCCGATGGGTCCGGAGCATTCTGGCTTTTGGGCCAATATTCACCCTGAGTGAAATATACATCGGGCGCAAGGTCGCAATCGAAGTCAATGACGGCAATGCCACCACCCGTTGATTCGAAGATACGAACGTCACGGGAAAACGCATCGGGACTCTGAAAGTAAGTAAAGTGGATACCTGCGGTGTCTGCCGCACCGTTAAAGCGAATCCCACTTCCGTTGCTATCGGATGAACTGATGGAATCCACACTGCCGCCGGCCCATCCCTTCTCTAACACTTCAAATTCGGGCCAGCTACTAAAATCACACAGGGCGGCAACATCACATTCAGGGCGTTGCCTTATGGATGAACTTATGGAACTGACATTAAGCCCTTTCTTAACTTTGTCGATCCATGGCTGTGGCCCAAATCGATCAAGCGCCATGTGCGTCCATGCCATAGCCTCAAGGTCTCTACCAATCTCACGCAGATGCAGAATCAGGTCTTCAAAACTTTCAGAATTGCGGCCTTCGGATGTCAGAACAAGCTCCATCTGCAAAGAGATTCGCTTCAGGGCTTCCGCCCGTTGCTCGAAGATCTCAGCGTTCTCATCAGACAATCCTCTGAGCACCTGCCCGAGCTGAAACATGGCCCGTCGATCAAAAGGAGCCTGCCGCACTGCTTGCCAAAAACACCGAGCCGCTACTTGCGGCTTCTCAAGCTGACGTGCCCACAAACCCTTGACGTACAGCACACCTGAATGGTTCCGAATAGAAGCAGGCAGTTGAACGCTCCATTCTTCCAATTCATCGGGATTGGTTTCGAGACAAATTTCTCCCAGAATCGCCTGAGCGTCAGCCCATTCGGGGCAAACACTGACGACACGTTTCAACCGAGACATGGCTGATGCAACTCGGCTGCTTCGCAGATCTCCCGTAACCTGAAACATCTGCACATACGGATCAGAACTAAACGAAGTCGAGCATTTATTGAATGGCCCCGTACCGCCATACGGTCGTAGCGGATCAAGCAAAGACACCAGATCAGCAAGGCTAATGCGAGTTGAATTCAGCATCACCAGCAAATACGGTTCGGCCCGGGAACGCAGAGCACACCCATTTAGAAGTCCAGCCAGACGCCCATTCAGCTCCAAATCAAAGGGGTTTTTTGAAGCCAGATATTCCAGTTCTTCGATGGCCGCGACAAATTCACAGTGAATCAGAAACAGTTCAGCGCGTGCTCGGCAGGTTTTTTGGCCCAGTACAGAATCGTCGCGGGCGACACTCTTCCATCGTTCCAATGCACCGCGTGCGTCTCCCTGGCCCATCGCTGCACGGCCGAGAATGTACTGGCATTCGTTCCATCCGGGATCAGACTCCGGCACCCCTTCGACCAATTGACATGCTTCGTCATATCTGCCGAAATCCAGCGCATCGTTCGCCCTGGCCAGCAGGTCAGCGGGTTCAGCCTTGCCACATCCTGAGAAGACGACGAGCAGAATGAGACACGGAAGGGCCTTCCAGAAGGTTGGCCGCGACAGTCTATTGGCCAGCATCCTGAGACTCATTAGAGCGAAAAAGTTCGAACTTCTGAGCATGATCATCAGCTTTCTTTATATCCCCGATTGACCGATAGGCTTCCGCAAGCCATCCATGAGCCTGAGCAAGTGATGGATCGATCGCGAGGGCCGCTTCGGCCGCGGCAATTCCTTCAGGAAACTTCCCCAGTTGCCCCAGTACGTGGGCCATTCGTCCAAGGTACCGTGATCGCGTTGGGTTAACGTTTAATAATTCTTTGTAGGTCTGTTCGGCCTGCTCAAGCTGCCCGGACTGATGTGTAAGCGCAGCGATTGCTTCAAGCGCTTCTTCATGGCGAGGCTGGTCCTGTAGTATCGTTGTCCACGCGCGCATTGCCATTTCCGGCTGCCCCATCTGCATCATAGCCTTGCCCATTGCAAGCAGGGCTTCCGTATCGTGGCGATTGCTTTCAACAACTTTTATTAACATTGGAATGGCCTGTTGGGCCAATTCAGAATTGCCTCCAAGATAAGCCATCTCAGCAAGAAAGATTGCTTTCGCCCGGTCAATGTCCCGCTGACTCAGGCGAACGTCCGGTTCTGAGAAGACAGTCAATTCGCGTGCCGCGTTATCCGGTTGTTGTGATGTGGGTAGCGGTTGTTGCTTCAACACGCGATGGTCTGTTTGCGCTGCATGCACGTCTAACGCGGCAAACGATGGCATGTGGCACGATATGCAGGAATCAGAATCGCTGTGCTGTCGAACTGCCAGTACTTCGGAACATTCTGTCTGCCCGGAATCATGGCAATTCAAACATCGCTGACGGTAAAAGTTCGCGGCTTCACCAGCATTCGGGCGACGATGCGGATCATGACAACTTATGCAGGTCAACTGGCCATCACTTTTTTTATAACACTGGCTCTCATACATTTGCTCCACCTGACTTACTGCAGCTGCCGTCCCGCTTTTGATTCCCGCAGTTTTCACAAGTGTCACCCAAATGTCACTGATATTCATTCCGGGGCGAAAATCGAATTCAGAACGTCCGTACTGCAAAATGCGACGTCTGCCCTGCAGGTGGCACTGCGTACAGACCGCATCTTTTCGTCCGGAACTTAAGCGTTCCGGATTAACGATGGGATCGGAATCCTGTGATGTGGCTTGCTTAGTCTGGTGAAACTCAATGTGTTCACCACCCGCTCCGTGACAACGTTCGCACCCGATTGCATGCTCAAGAAAAGCTGGTTTCCCAAAGCGATTCGTGTCCGTTGGATGAGGATTAGCTCTTCCGGAATGGCAGGCAAGACACGCATGCGTAACGCGTCGCTCGAAACGTTCGTGATATTCCGGTGCGTACCCAGGAGACAGTCCCCATTTTGGGCCATCGGTGTACCAGCTAACAGCAGATTGATACAGGCGGCCGTCCATGTTTGTGAGGTAGGAACGTCCTCGGCTACCCGACCCAACAGCATAGTCAATTGGCACGGCCTGGTCGTAGACAACTTCACCTTTACTGTCGATCCGACGTTCGTGATGAAAGATTTTTCCGTCATGTTCTTCAACGCGATAACTGAGCGACGGAGTCGTTATGAATTTTGATTCCGAAATATTCTCCGGCCGGTCGTCATCATCAGCAGCGACCGCCATTGCATGAGCCATCGGATGAGTCTGGTATTCATCCGCGACGTCTGTGTGGCAAGCTGAACACGCCTGGCTGCCGACAAATTGCTTCGAGTAACCGAGGACTGCGGGGGCACTGCTTGCGGCAATCCTGCTTTTTGATGCCCGAGGCTGCCGTTCTGTGACAGCCGTTTCAGATTTGCCGGAATCCAGCTTCGAATCAGTTCCACAGCCGGAAAGTATTGTCACGGAAATTACTAACGCAGTGGCGCAACTCCACACGGATCGTAGACGGAAAAATCTGCCGCTCATCCATTGCAAAGGGCGTCTCCTTAATACATTCACTGTTAAATGATGGATCTTTATATCCCCGCAGTCCCCATGAGCCAACCGATTTGTCTGCATCAGCCATTAAGGAAAACAACATCAATGTTCGGCAACGGGTTCCAGAATCCGGTGCACCATAGAATGGTCTTCAATCAACAGATGTTGAGAAAGCCCGGATGGCCAGCTGATTTCCACCTTCCATGGCCCGATAGTTTTCCCCATGCCGAAAAACAGTGTGCGGTCGTGAGCAGCACCAAAGCTTGTGCCGCTTACGACTTCCTGCGCAAGCGGAACATTGTCACTGCCAGTTACCCGGACCTGAGCCTGTAGGGCAGAACGGTTACTCGTTCTGCCAATCAGCGCCAACCGTAGCCCCGTACCCAACGTTGATTCATTTCTTAAAATTGCCGTTGGACTATTGTGGTGCACCACGCACAAATCGAGATCTCCATCAACGTCATAATCTGCCGACCCAACAGCGCGGCCGACGGCCTTGCGACTCAGGAAATCACCCTCGACTGCCGGTTGTTCGTGCCATTGCTGCCCATCGAAAGAAAATACCTGTGGCGTCATTTCGTATCCTTCGCCGTCAAAATAGCGAGGATCGATGTGTCCATTTGTGACAAAAAGATCCATGGATCCGTCCAGGTTAAAATCGCTCATGACTGTTCCGAACGCAAGCTTGGACAGGCTCGGCTGGCGCAGACCGACAAGTCCACTCACGTCCTGCAATCCCTGCGGGCCAAGATTGCTGTACAAGGTATTGTGCTCGCCCGTGAAGTGAGTCAAAAACAGATCGGGAAAGCCATTCTTATCGTAATCGCCAAAAGCAATCCCCATGCTGGCCTGAGCTTCACCGGTTGCGCAGTAACCTCCTCCAAGAAACAACGAAGATTCTTTAAAGGTCTTACCCGTGCCATCATTCACGAAAAAGAAATTGGCCGTCGTATCATTGGCGATGTAAATATCCGGCCATAAGTCGCCCGTCAAGTCGGCGACCACAACGCCTAACCCCTTGTTGCCTTCACCATACAATCCCATTTCGTGAGACGATTCCGTAAATCGTCCATCACCGTTATTTATGAAAAACTCATCGGGTTCGGGTTCAACATTTCGAGGGTGACAAATCGAGGCGATGCCATCTTTATCGAGGCATTCGATCGGATTTCGCGGGTCATAAATTGAATAGTTGCAAACGTAAATGTCAAGGTCACCGTCGCGGTCGACGTCTCCCCACGCAACGCTTGAGCTCCAAACATCCCGGCCCCCGACCATGTCATCCGTAACGTCTCCAAAGGTGCCATCCCCTAGATTCTTGAATAAGCGATTGCGACCAACATTGGCGACGAACACATCGTCAAATCCGTCGTTATCGAAATCAGCTACGCCAACGCCATGACCATAACCCGCGTCGTCGATACCGGTTTGCAAGCGGCACTCAACAAACTGGCCGGACAGGGTTTGACGATAGACAGCGTCACGTAGCCCGGTTTCGCCGCAGGGATCACCACCCTGAGTCAGATAAAGATCTAATCGGCCGTCGTGGTCGAAATCGATCCATCCGCACCCACCGCCAGTTGATTCTACCATTAAGGCTTTAGAACTTGCGCCATTGTCATAAGTAAAATCCACGCCAAGGCTGTGCGAAACATCAACAAACGTCGGAAACTCTGTAACGGCAGCCTGCTGGGCCGGGTCCTCTTTCTTTCTTGCCTGTCGAGCCAGAAAATTAAACTTCGGAACGTTTGGTTCCGTGATTTCCACGCTCTCGGGCGCAGGCTTATCCTCAGACCCACACCCAAATAACGGCAGCAACATAAGTCCGGTGGCAACAAGCCAGACATCTGGAAAACGTTGAGAGGCCATCGACTTCTGAACTTTCCTGGCAAATATTGAAGAGCCGTAAATGATAAAACTCCGCGCCACATTACTGTGACGCGGAGAATTAGTAGAGCTCACCGAAAATCTAAGTCAGACTTAGAATTCGCCAACGGGGTTGTTGTCGTTTCGGACAGATATGTTGTACCGAATACCATTGTCAATATTCTCGCTGATGAAACGGACTGAACCGTCGCACAAAGTCACTTGAATACCACCAGTGTGTCGACTGCTTGGGCTTGAACAACGATTGTCGCCAGCACCACCCATGTATGCCGGATTTCTCATGTTGATCAGGTTTCGCATTGGCTGAACTGCGGCCAGTGCTGATGCCCAGTTCGCATCGTCATTGTGATTATAGTCAAACTTGGCACCATTACCGCCACGCCAGTGCATTGATTCGTGGAACAATACTGTGTTGGAAGTACCGTCAGTGATCTCACGAATACCGCGTGAACCACGAAACATAAAGACACCATTAATATTTGGGTTGTCATTGTTCCAGCGTTCGCTGATCCATGGTGTGCCCTGAGACCCTCTTACGAATCGTCCGTCAGCAGAAGGAAAATCGGGAACGTTTCCACAGTCTTTCCAACCCGCCCAGATATGTCCCATGTTACCGACGTAGTCAAGGCCACCGGCTGGTCCGAGGTACGGAGCATTCCAGCCACCGTTATCCGGTTCAATAATCTGATTTCTTCGAATAATAGGCTGATCGTTTGACGGACAAACGAAAACACTGATTGGCTGTTCTGCCATCTTTCGCGGTGATGGTGAGGTTCCAATTGTGCCTGTGTAGCCCATGCCAATGTTTGGAGCATCGCCGCTTGCAATACTAAAATATTGCGAAATCTGATTGTAAAGCGGAGCTTGGTCCATGTAAGGCAGTGCCATTACCGTCCAAGGCCACGATCCGTTCTTGTACCTCGGATTTGAAGGGTCAGGCTGTGCATCGTTCGCGCCGTTGTACCAGTTCATCGGAAACTGATTATATGTGTCGTGGTAATTGTGCGCGGCCAATCCCAACTGCTTGAGATTGTTCTTGCACTGAGTCCGACGAGCGGCCTCACGCGCCTGCTGCACAGCTGGCAACAGTAGTGCAATCAAGATCGCAATAATTGCTATTACGACAAGCAACTCAATAAGAGTGAATGCTCGCCGAGAAGACCTGAAACGTAACATGACAATTTTCCTTCCGAACAGAGACAGGAAATCAGCTTAGCAGCTGAATAAAATACAGAAGAAGAACCAGCTCGAAACGAGCTCATAAACTATCAATCGTCAACTGTGCGTCGCCATAAAGCACTGGCTTCGAAACCAGCTAAATAAAAAGCGTCTCAAGGAATAACCAGGTCGAACACGTTACTCTTCTCCTCGACCGTATACTCAAATGGAGTCTTCTGAGGATTTCCGTATTCTTCGGGGAAGGCAGTTGATGCTTCGATTTTGATCTCACCACGTTCGCCAGCCTGAGTAGCCGATGATCTCTGATTCATCATCGCATCGCGAGTCGCAGAATTCGACATGTCGATCGGACCGCTTAAAGCTGAAACGCCAGCATCGACGAGAACGACTTTGTGTTTCCCTGGGACAGCCCCGGCACGCCCGGTTTGGCTAAGCAACACAAACTTTCCCTCGGCACTTGTGCGACCCGCAGACGAAATGCCTGATTCCGGCGTGAACGTGACCGTGACGCCTGCGATAGGCTCTCCACCTTTCGTCAAGGTCCCCGTTACAGGGTAAAGAGTGGGACCGTCTGAACCGCCGCAACCAATGCACGCGATAAACAACAGGCTGAAGATTAGGCGATTCATGGTATGACTCACAAAAGTGCAACAAAGGACAGCGGACGCCATTAAGTAATACTAAAAACTATGGTGACAGTTAACCGAAATGTAATGAGCCGTAATGGACAACCTAAACATTTTAAGAAAAAATGAATACAACACAAGGATGAAAAAAAACCAACAGCCCTGTCGGCACCAACGTAGCCGTCCACAGCGGGCGTACTAAAACTTGTTGAGTCTGAATAAACGCCCATCAATTTTACATCATTTTTTGTGCCAATGCCTAAAAATAAGAGCGACAAAAAAATCGTCCTCAAGGTAGTTTCTGGTTGCAACAAACAGTTCTTTTCCGCGGCTGCGTTTGAATGGGTTAATTTTCAACGCCAGTGGACTGCAAGTCAGCAATCTATCGTTGTTTTGGCAGCAAAATGAGTGACCGTAAATGTTTTTCTTCGGCGAAAACTCGCAAAAATCCAGTTTGACCAAGACTGAAGAGCTTTTGCAGACACTAATTTAGTTGCAGTTTTTTATCGAAAATTAATAAATGGCGGGCAGTCAACACCACCCAGTGACGTTACCACGCGTCTTAGTTACTAAAGCCAGGTGCGTGGCGGCGGAAAATTCCGTTCGCGACAGGCCAGTCTTCGCACTGAACTGCATACTGAGCGATTTGCTCAAGTATTTCTCGCGATACTTCGCTGACATGCCCAAGCCGACGGATTTCCGTCGCAAGCTGCATTCCGGTGGCTGCCAGTTTTTGCTGAATTGCCGCTTCTTCCGATCGGTTGGATGCTCGTAAAACCATGGCCAGTTCGTTACGGCTTTTCCACCCGAGAGGATGTAGTTTTACGGCCTGTCGCAACGCCCGCTCGGCTTCTATTAAATCGCCAGTTTGGCGGGAAAAAGTACCCAGCCAAAACCAGATTACGGGATCACCAGCGGCATCATCTGTCACAAGTGCCAGAAGGTTCTCTGCTGTTGTAAGGTCACCGTCATCCATCGCCGACTGCAGTAGCACGTCCAAAATACGTCCAGAACCTGGCGACTCGGCCTTCAGTATATTCAACTGCTCAGTTACCTCCAGCATCTGGCTCCTGAGTGCGTCGGACGGAGACGTCAAAAACTTGGCTCGAGCAATTCTGGCCGCCTGCACAGAATGAGCGATCTTCAGATTAAGATCTTCTGGATCACTGTCGAGCCAACGTTTTGTAACAACATCGCCATCGCGAAAAGAAAGATCCTCGAGCGTAATCAAATAGACATAATGCTCCGGAAGATCCGCCCTGGTTTTTATTGCGGCGTAAAGGTCCTTTAGAAGCAGGCCGCGTTGGGATGTCATGCCGTAAAAGTAGATTCCAGTTCGACGCGGGTCGGGCAGTCGAGGATCCAGTTCCAAAAGCTGCCGGGCTAGTTCAACGGCTTTCCGTGGTTCGTTCAAGTGCTGAAAAAGAAGTCGCATCAACGCCGTGCCGGCGTCAATCCCACGCGGTCCATTTACCGGCACTCGCTTAAAGGCATTGGCAGCCCCGGTGAAATCGCCCAACTTAAGTTGCGCCTGCCCCAGTGAATACCAGGGCAGGGCATCGTTGGGACGAGCACGCGTCCATGCGGATGATATTTCCTCCAGCTTTGCCCAATTCCCTGACTGTTCTGCTCTGCGGCATTCCTGCTGAAAGTCAGCGTTGGTTGCGGAAGACCACCATTGCCAGGCTCCAAACGCAACCAACAGTGCGGCCAGCGGACTGCCGATTTTTACCAGTGTCTTCAACTGAAGATGTTTCTATCAAAAGACAGGCCTGCGACGAGGCTCAAGTCGAGTTGCCAAAGCTGACGCCGTCTTCTCGTCACCACAATCAGCTGCGTATTTTTGAATCCGCTGCAGAAGCTCAACATCAACATCTGCTACGGTTGGCCTGCGTAACAATACAGACCGCAGTTCTCGACCTTCCCCTGCCAGACGTTGGTGAATTTCAACTTCTGGGGACTGTGCTTTCCGAAGCAGATTCGCGTATTCGTGATGGGCAAGAGGACTCAGAGGATGAAGCTTAAGGGCTTCCTGAATAGATTTTTCAGCTTCGTCCAGTTCATCATAAACCGTATGGTACCAGGCCCTGAATACCCAAACCATGTGGTCGCTCGCCGCCGTGTCGTCGACCTTATTCAACAATTCACCAACACGGTCGACATCGGCAGCCTGGTAGTTGCGATACATCATGTACGTTAGCAAAACCGCATCATGCGGCGCTTCATCAAGAAACCAGGAAAGCTGCCTGTTAGCCTCTTCGTCGAGCTCGACAGTATCGCCAGTCCGAGCACTATCCACCGACATCGCAAGCTTCATGGCAGTATGAACGGCCAAGCCGATTTTGAATCGCACCTCATCAGGGCTTGATGCCAGCCAGCGACTATTCAAGTCGTCTCCGTTTGTGAACGACAGAGTGTCGGCAAGAATCAGATAGGCATACGATTCCCGAGGCTCTGCACCAGCATTAATCGCTGTGCGGATCGCACCAAGCATTTGTGATCTTTGCAGATTCATCGCAAAGAAAGATATTACTCGAGAATGAATTTCCAAAACGCGAGGGTCAAGGTCGATAACTTTGCGACTGGTTTCCAGGCCGTCCAATGGGCGATTTAACGTCGTCCACTCAAGATTGGCTTTTTCAACCAACGCCATCAGGTATTTGGAATCCGACGCAGGCACCTTCCCAAGGCAGAATGCCAGATCTTCAATGTCATCTATTTCCTGAGCAGCCTCGGCAGCGTACCACCATGCCGTTCCATCAGCCGGCGTCCAGGACGCCCACTGTTCGGCTGTTTCCCGCAGTAACCGCCAGTCTTCCTGATCTCGGGCGATCTCGCAGTTTTTCCGAAACGTATGCGTTTTATAGGCCTGTGCAGCCATCCAGCCGGTCCATACCAAAACAACCGCTACACTCGCAGCAATCCAAAGACGACTGCGGGAACGCTTCGTCAAGGGAGCATCAGATTCCGCCCTTATTTCCGCAACCAAAACTCAACCACCTTTTTTGAAATCGAACTCGTCAGCCCATTTATTTTAGTAAACCGAATTACGGAAACGCAGGGTAGCATTCAGCTGGAATGCCCCAAGCCTCAAGTGAAACGCGATCGGACAAAAAACATCTTTCAGCAATCACACAGCGGCAAGTGTACGACGG
>Ga0209390_10007025_pt1 | contig 14655 bp, 16 predicted proteins | sample BON01_FD_187212 | JGI IMG/M metagenome (GOLD analysis project Ga0209390, IMG submission 187212) | Freshwater microbial communities from Lake Bonney liftoff mats and glacier meltwater in Antarctica - BON-01 (SPAdes) (version 2) | ecosystem: Environmental > Aquatic > Freshwater > Ice > Glacier... | reverse complement strand
CGCAGCCAGCGCCGGCCCCGCGCATCCTCTGCGCCGCCCGCGCCCGCCCCGCCGCAGCCTCTCCGCAGCCAGCGCCCGCCCCGCGCAGCCTCTGCGCAGCCAGCGCCCGCCCCGCCGCAGCCTCTACGCAGCCAGCGCCCGCCCCGCGCAGCCTCTGCGCCGCCAGCGCCCGCCCCGCCGCAGCCTCTACGCAGCCAGCGCCCGCCCCGCGCAGCCTCTGCGCCGCCCCTCTGCGCCTCGGCGCAGCCACCGCGCCGGCCTCGCGCAGCCTCTGCGTAGCCAGCGCCCGCCCCGCGCCGCCTCTGCGCCGCCCCTCTGCGCTTCTGCGCAGCCACCGCGCCGGCCCCGCGCAGCCTCTGCGCAGCCAGCGCTCGCCCCGCGCAGCCTCTGCCCCGCCCCTCTGCGCTTCTGCGCAGCCAGCGCCCCCGCGCAGCCTCTGCGCCGCCCCTCTGCGCCTTGGCGCACGCCGCACCTCTGGCCCGCGCCCGGCCAACCCCGCCGAGGCGCGACACACTGGCGCCCGTGCTGCCCGCGGCACGCACGCCGCTGCCAGGGATGGGGCGCGCCGCCCTCGCACCCATGCACGAACACGCATATGGATTCGGTTTGATTATTACACACTGTCCCCACGAGCGATTCAGTGGAGGCCATAGATAGGGGAGCATTGGGGAGTGCGGGGGGGATATGGACCACATTCAGCGTCGTGACCCTTCATTCGCCTAGCAGCGCACCCATGTGGAGAAACTGGGCGGGCCACTCAACACCACATGCGAGACACGTATCAGTTCAAGTAGCTCTTGAGCAATACGTTGTCTTGGGTTCGCCTCTTCGGCGATGGGGGAGCGATAGACTATTTTAGTAGTCTCGGTTGTTTCCCTGAACCTATTGAGGTGGAAACGCATCCTCTTTGGTGGCGCAGCAGTGTCTGTCGGCCTGCGCCAAGCGGATCAAGATCACCCCCCTCGCGACGCAGGAGGCCGAGCTCTACGGCTACGCGCAGGCGGCTCGGGCTCTCCGCTTCGTGCAGATGTTGCTCGAGTTCCTTTGGGCAATGCCCGCGCCTCCCCTCGCCGTTCTTCTCGGGGCCACCCGCCATTAGCCACGTTCACCGTGGGCTGGCATATATTAATAGCAGTAGTAGTATTGTATACACCTGCCAGCACACACACAGTGTCCAGCGACTTCTCGCTGTGGGGGCGTGTCTGTGTGTGTTCTGTGTTGTGTGGGTCCCTCTTGTGAGGGGCCCTCTTGTGAGGGGGTCGGTCCTTGTTGGGTCCCTCCCCCTCGGTGTTGTGTGGGTCCTTCTTGTTAGGGGCCCTCTTGTGAGGGGATTGGTCCTTCTTGGGTCCCTCCCCCTTGGTGTCTCCCGTTCATGTTCCGACATTCGTATTGCTTCGCATGTCTTACGCTCTTGCTCACGATCCTCTTCAAGATTGATGTCTATACCAATGCTGGAATTCTGCCAGGAATAGAGTTAGCGTCAATTTGTCTAGGTGAGGTGAAAGCTCCTGGGAGCTGTAGTTGCAGTTGGATTGTGGTTGGGATGAGGCAGCGGAGGGCATGCCGCCTCCGGGAGGATCTTGTCTGAGTGTGTTCTGTGTGGGTCCCCTGTGGGGCCCTCCCCTGTCTGTGTGTGTTCTGTGTGGGTCCCCTGTGGGGCCCTCCCCTCCGGTGGTTGGCTTCCTTCGGGTGCCCCCTCCGGTTCTGACCGACTCATTACGAGCAGCGCATTGCTCTTCATTCCACGCGTCGGCCAGCCCCTGCGGGCCCATCCTCGCTATGGTACCTCGATCGGTTCACGCGGCGGGGGGCGGACTGCGCGCCCTCTCGACCGCCACTCTCGCCGAAGCTCGGCGGAGCTCCGGACCCGCGGCGGCAGAAATCGTGTCTGCTGCACCCCGTGACTGCCTGGAGGCCGGCGCAACTGGGCGTGACGGTAACAGTGCAGAGGCCGGCGCAACTGGGCGTGACGGTAAACGTGGCATTCGTGCCTCAGCGGCGCCCCCCGACTCGTGGGCTGGCGCACCAACCGGCCAGCGGGCCACTTACGATTCCTTCACCAAAATTTCCGACACGCAGAGCGCTGAGCTCACTGACTGGGCTCAGCCCACCCGCAGGCGCGCCGCCGTGCGCCACAAGATCAACGCGCCGCGGCTCGCGGCAATCGAGTTTGAGGCCTTCGATGCGGCCGACGTCGACGTCAAGACCAGCCGCTCGCGCGCGGCCTCCAAGTCCCACAAGCGCGCTGCGCTCAAGATCGTGGCCATCTCGGACGCCGAGTACGACTGCCGTGCCGCCGTACCTGCTCTCAAACGTGCCCAACACGCTTGGAAGGAGCTACGTACGGAGGACGCGCCGCCGCTCGCGGCGCTCCAGGCCTTCAATGCGGCCTTTGCTCACGCAAAAGTCGCTGCTTGCGCGGCCGCTGCCGCCGTGCACGCCATCGTCGCCGACACCTTCACCCTACGCAACTTCCCGCCAGGGCTGAGGCATGCTCGCCGACTTTCCGCTGAGATGGCTCCTATCGAAGCCGCTGCCGCCGCGGTGCTCCCCGCCGTCAACACCGTACGCGCCGCGCCGGCACCGGGTGCTGCCGCCTATCCTGCCGATATCGCCGGGGGGGGAGGCGCAGTACGAAGCCTTGCAGCGCGCGCAGGAGCTCGACTACGCTGCCTGCTCGCTCATTGCTAGTGCCGGCGATGACTGCGCAGACGAGGCGTTGAATGATGCTCTCTACGAGCTTCTCTATGCCGCCCTCCACTTGTCAGCTCACGCCGACCGCGCTGCCGCGCGCGCTCCCGCTGTCGACCAATCCTACGGCTCGGCATCTGGACAGTGCAGCCAGAAGGGAGTAGCCGCATCACCTCCTGCTGCTAGGCATGTGGCTGCTTCCAGTGCCGCCCGGCCCATGGTTGCGGCAAGCGCCAGCATCGCCAGCGCACTCACCGTGGCCGGGGCCGGGACAGCCGCCGACGCTGCTGCTGGCCCCGCGCATCCATGCTCGGCGCCGCTGCTGCTGGCCTGTGCAGTCGGGAGGGAGCCGTCGCCGCTGTGCCTGTAGCTACGGCTAGCTCTGTCTTCGCCGCAGCTGGGCCCGTAGCTGCGGCCGCCGCGGCTTCGCCGCAGCTGGACCTGTGGCTGCGGCCAGCGCCGACCTCCTCGGATGCCGACGCTGCTGCTAGCCCTGCACCCATGCTCAGCGCCGCTGCTGCTGGCCTGTGCAGCCGGGAGGGAGCCGATGCCGCTGGGCCTGTGCCTGCGGCTGGCTCTGGCTTCGCCGCAGCTGGGCCCGTAGCTGCGGCCACCCCGGCTTTGCCTAGCTCTGTCTTCGCCGCAGCTGGCCCCGCTGAGCGGGCTGCTACCGCTGCAGTGCTTCACAGCGACGGCCTCGCCAACGCGCTCGCTGTTAAGGGTGGCGTGACGCACTTTACCAGTTGCGCCACCTTTCCTCAAAGCCGCTTTGGTCACGCCACCCTCAACAAAACAGCGACTATCTGGGGTTCGACTCCCGGTAGGCTGCAAGTGGTCTACCATGTTTTGTTGAAGGTGGCGTGACGCACTTTACCAGTTGCGCCACCTTTCCTAAAAGCGCTTTGAGGAAAGGTGGCGCAACTGGTAAAGCACATTACGCCACGCTCAACAAATCATTGGTTTTGAGGAAAGGTGGCGCAACTGGTAAAGTGCGTCATGCCACCCTCAACAAAACAGCGACTATCTGGGGTTCGACTCCCGGTAGGCCGCAAGTGGTTAACTCTGCGGCAATTGGGTGAGCGCCTTCCAGAAAGCCAATGTTTTGTTGAGGGTGGCGTGACGCACTTTACCAGTTGCGCCACCTTTCCTCAAAGCGCTTTGAGGAAAGGTGGCGCAACTGGTGAAGTGCGTCACGCCACCCTCAACAACCTAAGGTATACATCGTACTGGCAGTAATACTGACACAGACAAAAACGACACAACATTTCTCTTGTTCGAAGATCAAATAGGTCACACACTGTCGTCACAGAAACAGAAACAGAAACAGTGTGGTGCGTGTGGGTGTTTGCGGCGTGTGTGAGTTTAGGTGCTTTGAGATTTTGAGATGAAAAAAAAAAAAAAAAAAAAAGGCCCTCAGACAGCGGACACACAAGAACAAAATTTCTCCTGTGTGAATGTGAATGTTCTCAAATTTGGTTGCATTCGATCCGTGCGCGCGCTTGTGCTCACGGCCGACACTGGTCGGTGTCCCGTGCCTGCGGGCTCGGCCGTTTGTTCCCGGCCGCGCTCTTACATCCAACACAATGGCGCGCCTCCTGCTGCTCAGCATTCTACTGCACTCCGGCGCGGGGTCCACCAGCAGACTCACGCTCGAGATCCTACGACCTGCACCCTCGTTGGCGAGCGGTGGCGCCGTGCCGCATGGGGAGACTGCTGTGCTGGTGCGCTTGGCGCTGGACGATGGTGAGCAGTCGCGGCTGTACAGCGATCTGTGCAGCGCGGCCCTCGGCAGCTACGAGTGGGGCCGCCTATCGAGTGAAGAAGACCACCCGCCCGACAGGCCGTGGCCGCTGTGCGTCTGGCGCCACCCTTTCACTGACGAGACGAATGCCAACGCGGAGCCAGTGCCTGTGTTTGGCTGGGCGCAGTCGCTCGCCCGGCGAGCAGCGGACCAGCTGCGGGATGGTGGCAGCCTTGCTCCCGACGAGGCGGTCGCTTTGGGCAGCGAGCTCAGCGCGGTCGAGTACGACTCCCTGGTCTCTTTGCTCTATCGGGACGGTGGCTCGCTGCAGCGCCACGTTGACAGGGGCCTGGACGGGTTGGGCATCGCCGTTTCTCTTGGAGCGGCGTGCACGTTCGAGTACGGGGGCGGCCACGTCAAGCTCCGCTCGGGGGATGCGCTGTTCGCGCCGTTTGGCCACGTACCTCACCAAGTCGTCCTCACCCACGCGGCTGCGAGTGCCCCGGACTGGTGGCGCGCGATACCCGGGCAGCCAGGGCAGGGCGGTGGCTCCGGCGTGGCGTCATCAAGCACACACTTTGGGAGGGTGCGCTGCAGCCTGCAGCTGCGCGACGCGTCTCTGTGCCGTGCGCAGAAGGGGCTCGTGCGCGATGCGGCCGCCCAGCGTGCCAGAGCGGCGGCGGCGCGTTTGTAACGGGTAAACCACCGGGGGAGGTGGTTTGTGGTGTGTGTCGGGAGAATCGTCGTACGTGGACGCGTATATCGTAGACGCTAAGAGGGTGGCCTGGGCGGCAGGGACGGGCGGAGAGGCATGAAAGGTCCCAGGGAGCTGTTGGTCGTGCGGGAGTCGACTCTCATATCCTATTATTAGTAGGTGTGTACGTGTGCAGGGTGTGTGTGTTATGTTCGTTTATTACATTGCTCTTCTTCTTCTCTTCTTCTTGAAGATTGAAGAGGGTTTCCCGACAAGGCGTGAGTGCGTGTGTGCTCGACGGGCCGATGTAACGGTGATGATTACGCTGTAGTGATCAACTTGCAAAATGGGACCAGGGGCAGGAGGCAGGGGGGAACGTAGCCATACATGGGCCGGATACTGACCCTGCCATCACAACCTATGCCTCTTGGAGCTCAGTCAGGTCTTCTGCGGAAGTCGAGGCTTGGTTCCCACGGGGTACCCGCGTGCCCGGCGACCCAACACGGGTGGTCGGCTCCGCAGCCGACTCCGGCCGGTGGTTTGATTAAGAGAAACTAGCTGTGAATGGCTGTTCACACCTATTTCTTCAATCAACCGGCGGCCGGAGTGGGGGTCAGATAACCTTTTCTTTCTAACGACTGGCTCACATAGGCCCAGACCTTGAGCTTTGGAGGGTCCCTAGTCCCTAGCAATGCTTACAAGGAAGCCATAGCCGAAGTTGCTTGGGCTATCTCTGATCTTTGAGTCCTTGATCCTTGATGCTTGATGCCAAAATGTTGGATATCATGGTCCCGGAGCCCGTCCGGAGGCCCCGCTCGAATAAAGAGCGAGCCGACCGCGACGCTCCAGTTTTTTATTTTTATCATGAACATCTTCGTTGGCATCTCGCCAAGCAACTCCGGCTATGGCTTCCTTATGAGCATTGCTAGGGACCCTCCAAAGCTCAAACTCTGGCTATGAGCCATTCGCCAGTCGTTAGAAGAAAAAGGTATTGCGTATTGGGTATTGCTCGGACCCTCCCGCCGAGTGTAGGCTTCGCCTCCAACGACATCCCCTTAGCTTCACTGTTACATCCCCTTAGCTTCACTGTTACAACACCCGTCGCTCGTCGTGCGTCGTGCTTGTGCGTGTGCTTGTGTTTGTGTTGTGTTCAAAGATCAACAGGTCGCACGCACACATTACGACAAATCTTGCATCCCCTGTACAGAAACCAATTCATGTTGAGAAATTCCATGGAAAACCAAAACCGTGGAAAACCAATTTGGAAAACCAATTATTACACAGCCATTGCAATCCGCAAATGTTTTGCTTGCGCAAAACATTTGACGCCCACCTTCGCAATTTAAGTTGACGTTCGTTCAGCCTGCATGCTGGCCGACCTGAGCCCCGACGAGCTCGAGGGGGTGACTCGCCATCTCTCGCCTGCTGAAGTCGGCCGCCTGAAGTGCACGTGTCTTGCGCTCGCGATCGCTGCAACGCCCACCCACGCGGCCTGGGCCTGGCTTCGGACCACTCGACTGGGTAGCACCTGGGGCAACGTGCGCGTTGCGGCCGTGGCGGAGGGCAAGTTGGAGGCGTTGCGCTGGGCCTGCGCTCAGGAGTGTACCTTGCATGTGTCGCTATGCAATCTGGCGGTGATGAATGGGCACCTGGAGGCGTTAAAGTTGCTGCGTGCGCAGATGCCGCCCGCCCTGTGGGGCGTGGCGGTGTGCCAGACCGCCGCAGCCAGGAGCCGTCTCGGGGCACTGCAATGGTTGCGTACACAGACGCCGCCTTGCCCGTGGGGTGCCACTACGTGTCTTGTAGCGGCAACACAGGGCCATCTGGTGATGCTACGCTGGCTTCGCGCCCAAGCCCCTCCTTGCCAGTGGAACGTGCTCGCATGCTTAGCGGCTTCGCCCATCAGCGCCAGCGAGATGCGCGCCTGGCTGGAAGAAGAGAGGGAGCTCCTCTCTGAGGGTAGTGGTAGTCCAGACTACGAGGGCGAGGAATACTTCAACCAGGACTACAGCGACAGCGAATGGGAAGACGCTGACTACTATGACTGTGAGCACCCCCGCTTCTTGTTCGACTATTATGATGACCATCCTCACGGCTACGATTTTGATGACTCGAACGGTGATCCTGACGCGAACGATTCAAGCTTCGGCAGTATTTGACGCGGATGTTTGTGCCGTTTTTGTGTAGTTTTGCGCATGCGCGAGCAACATCCGATACCCACAAAGCTTGAAGGTGGAGGAGTGGAAGTGCCAAGTGGTGGAGAGACGGAGCGTGGATCGTGGATCGGCCTCCTCGGGTGGCTTTTGGCGTGTTGGGCCTTTTGTTGACTGCGAGGCTCGGAGCTTGGAGTTTGTGTTACAGGTGCTGCTTGCAGCCGTGCGTGGGGGCCATCCATGCGTTCACGGTGCGGCGACTAGAAGCGACGGGGCTCTCATCTTACCCGGGGCTTGGGGGGACTGGCCCCATGCCTGCTGTGCGCTCCCCGGCCCCGGTGCGGCTGCGACGCGCGCATTTATTTTCCCACCGTATTGAGGTCCGTTGGCCTTGGCTTGGGCTTGGCACAAATATATAATTGCTCGTACCACCGTGTGTAACCGTCCCCGTACTGTGATTGTGTACACTGTAACCAACCGTAACCGTAACCAACCGTAAATAAGGTAAAGGTATAAGTATAAAGGCAAGTGTTTGAGTATATATATATACTACATGTACAGTATATACTGTGCTTGTGCTCGTGCGTGTCGCGTCCACATCATCATATATTAATATATAATTATATTTTTTTGTCATGAGAATTCTCAATCAACACACTCTCACACTCACACTACACACACGCCACGACAGAGAATAAGCTGAGCACAACGAATATATATATATATAATACCTTTGCATCGGCGTCGAGGGAGGAGGCTGCTGCCACGGAGCAGGCAGAAGCCCCGGGCCGGGGCCGGAGGATGGCGGCCGCCGGTATCAGGTGAGTATCAGGAGATTCTTCTCTCTGTCCCTACCTGCATTTGCATTCGTGCATATTCGTCCAATATTATTCATTCTTTCATTTTTTTATTACTCACATATCACATAATATATCTCCACATATAAGTAACGGATTAATAAGTACAAACAATTATTATATAGTCATTAGTATTAGAATAGAGCTAGCATTAGTCAACTATCAACTATGTCGACTATCGATCTTTTTCATAATAAGAATAATGAGTTCACATGTGTTTTTTCTTTTTGGTGGTAACCCTGAGCCTGAAAAGCGTTTTGTTTTTGTTGTGTGTGTGTGTGACCTTGACCTGAGTGCCCTGCTCGAACATCAGTAAGAGGCACTCGTGTGCAGGTAGCTTTAGTTATAAGTACGGAGTTCACGCTCATACACTCGTACGAGTAGTCAGAGATATATAAGTAGTAAGAAGAGGCAGGTCGAGAGTTCACGTTGTCTGTGTGTGTTCTGTGTGGGTCCCTTGCGAGGCCCCCTTGTGGTGTTGGTGGGGCCCTTGTGGGCCCCCTTGTTGATGGTGGGGCTCCTTTGTTGGGCCTCCCCTCCACTGACCGACATCTTACAATCAGAGGCGCGCTGTCTTCGTCAGCGCTTCGGCCCGTCTTGGGGCCGTTCTTCCTCATGGTACCTTGCTCGTCAAGCAAGGGCGGCGGCTGGCGCGTCAACCTTGCCATGCACTCCGGAGGAGCTCAATTTCGGAGCCCGGAGAACGCGGCTGGCATCCGGCCGGCTGCACCAAGCGTCTGTCTGCGTTTGGCGGCAGAAGCCAGCCCAATACGGCGTGATGGCGAACTGGGCACTTGTGCCTGCACGGCGCAGCCACTACGGGCCTGCGCAACAACTGGCAAACCGGCCACGGGCAATACGGCCACCGGCAATTTCTTCATGAACAACCACTACACGCAGAGCTCTGACAACAACAACTTCTGCGTCAACACCAACGAGACGCCGCTCCCGCCGCGCAAGCACGAGCCCCTGGGCCGGTTCTTCCGGCTCTGCGTCAAGGCCAACGGGACGCCGCTGCCGCCGCGCAAGCACCAGCTCCTGGGCCGGTACTTCCGGCTTGGCTGCCAAGAAGGCGGCGTGCAAGCTTGAGTACTACCTTCCCCATTGCCGCCGCAGCTGCCGGCGTCCTGCACTGCGGGCTCGCAAGACGCCACGCCACCCGTCTCGATCGACGTGCCGCCGCTGCTTGAAAACAAGGCGCCGTCGCTGCACGAGACCGCCGCGCCGAGCATCTCAATCAACGCGCCGCCGATGCTTGGCGCGCCGCCGATGCTTGGGAACAAGTTGCGGCCGCTGCGCAGCGGCTCCATCGGCGTCAACTCGGAGTACCTCAAGAAGGTGCACGCCACGGACGCGCTATTCAATAGCGGTTTGGCACCGGGAGTGAACCCCTTCCCCCACTGCTGGTCTGCCAACCTGAACGAGAACAGGCCTTCCTATGGCGGCGGCTCGGCCTGCTCGCCCTCCTCTCGTCCCTGGACAAGGGCGCTAGAGTGCGAGCTGGTTGCCATCTTCATCGAGAAGAACACGCCCAAATTGCTCGCGTCGCCCACCGCGCCCGCAGACTTCAACTGCATCTTGCTCAACGCGCTTGCCGGCTCGGAGTCCTTCGACTGCAAGCCCAATGCGCTGCCCGAGATGCCCGCATTGCCCAACGTGCCGGGCAAGGACAAAGCGCTCCACATGCTGTCCAAGTCGACCAGCGTGCTGCTCGCGCTGCCCAAGGCGCTTGGTGACGGCATGCCGCTCGAGGCGCTCGTCAACAACGAGCCCGCCAAGGCGAACAGCGACCCCAAGCCGGCAAAGGGCCTGGCGACAGCGGGCTGATCAACATGCTGATCAACGCCGCTGAGACATACGATTGCCGCTGTCATGCACTCGGTGCAGCGTGTCCACCCCCACGCCATCATCTCCCGCCGACATGCCACCTCCTCCCGCCCCGCGTGTCGAAGCAACAGCAGAGCTCACGCGCACTGGCTCAGCGCCGCGGCCGTCGCGCAAAGCGCAGCACACGGCTGCAGCCAGCGCCGACCTCGCCAGAAGCCGACGGCCCGATGGCCATTGTCATACACTCAGTGCAGCGCGACTCGTGCACGGCGCTGTGCAGGCCGCTTTGCCCACCGACGTGCGGAGTTTTCGCAGCTGGACCTGCAGGCGGTGACTCGACGCCTGCCGCGTCGTGTCATGGGGGCGCTAGCCGCGGCTACTTTGGCTTTACGGCTACGCACAGGCCGTGCCCAGTGCAGGGATGCACGCCGTTGCGCTCCTTGGCACCGCGCGCAGCACTGCGATCTGCCCAGCAGGCGCCGCCGCACTCGGCGCTGGCACCAGCGGGCTGCTGTCGACGTACTGCCATGCGCGGCCATGGGGGATGGGGGCGTAGCCCCATCACCCACTACTGATGGGCATGTGGCTGCTGCCATTGCCGACTTCGCCGCCATTGACGGGCTGGGCGACGCACTTGATGGCACCGCACCAGCGCCGTTGCAGGGCTTGACACTGCCGTCATCGGCGCCGCTGCCCTCGGCAGTGCAGGCCTTGGCAGCGCTGCCGCCCTCGGTGCAGGCCCAGGCGCAAGCTCGCCGCGCCCGGCGCAGGGCCACACACCGTTGCACTCGCCAAACGACGGCGCGCTGCTCGTGGTGCTCTTCGGCACCGAGCCGCCCGAGGCGCCGTTCTTCGGCACCAAGCCGCCCGACGCGCCCGACGACGGCGCGCTGCTTGAGGCGCTCTTCAGCACCGACTCGCCACCCTCGGCGCAGGCGCAGGGCTTGCCGCGCCTGGCGCAGGGCTGCACGCCGTCGCGCTCGGCACAATGTGCAGCGCTGCGATCTGCGCAGGAGGCGCCGCCGCACTAGGCGCAGGCCCCGGCGAGCTACAGTCGACGTACTGGCATGCGCTGCCATGGGGTCATAGCCCCATCACCCGCTGCTGATGGGCATGTGGCTGCTGCCACTGCCAAGTTTGCCACCAGCGACGGGCTGGGCGACGCACTCGGTGGCACCGCGCCAGCACCATTGCTCGAATCGGCCAATGTGGCCTACCTCACCAGCGATGCTGCGCCGCTCGGCCACCGCAAGCCTAGGCCGCCGCCGCCACCGCCGCCGCCACCACCGCGCGCCGCCGCCGCCGCCGCCGCTGCCGCCACCGCCGCCGCCGCCGCCGCCCCTGCCACCGCTGCCATTGCCGCTGCCGCCGACACCCGACATGGCTGATGACTGCCTGGATGTCTGGCCACCGCCACCGCCACCGCCGCCGCCACCACTACCGCCGACTCCGCAGCCGCCGCCGCCACTGCCACCGGCCCTTGACTCCTTGTCAGGCGTGATCGAGGGCTGCTTCGTCACCTGGCACGAGGCGTGCACGGCCGCGTGCCGCCGCCCTTGGCGCAGACCTAGGCGCAGGTGTCGCCACGCCCGGCACAGGGCTTCGCGCTTGGCACAGCAGCGCGCAGCGCTGCAATCTGCGCGCAGCAGACGCCGCCGTGCTCGGCGCAGGCCCCGGCGCAGCAGGATTCGCCGCCCTCGGCGCAGGCTCCGGCGCGAGCTTGCCGCGCCCGGCCCAGGGCCGCACACCGTTGCGCTCCCAATGACGGCGCACTGCTCGAGGTGCTCTTCTTCGGCACCGAGCCGCCCAAGGCGAGGGCGCGCTGCTCGAGGCGCTGCTTGAGGTGCTCTTTGGCACCAAGCCGCCCGAGGCGCTCGACGACGGCGCGCTGCTCGAGGCGCTCTTCGGCACCGAGCCGCCTAAGGCGCCCGGCGACGGCGCGCTGCTCGAGGCGTTCTTCGGCAACAAGCCGCCCGAGGCGCCGTACGATGGCGCGCTGCTCAAGGCGCTGCTTGAGGTGCTCTTCGGTACCGAGCCGCCCAAGGCGCCCGACGACGGCGAGCTGCTCAAGGCGCTCTTCGGCACCGAGCCGCCCGCGCCCAACGATGGCACGCTGCTCAAGGTGCTCTTCGGCACCGAGCTGCCCGAGGCGCCGTACGATGGCGCGCTGCTCGAGGCGCTCTTCGGCACTGAGCCGCCCGCGGCGCCCGACGATGGCGCGCTACTGGTGGCGTTCTTCGGCACCGAGCCGCCCGAGGCACCAGACGACGCAAGCTGCTCGAGGCGTTCTTTGGCACCAACTCGCGTGCAACGACGACTTCGAGGGCAAGTACACGCTGCTCAAGACGTGGGAGCTGGTCAAGTCCGTCCCGGTCAACAGGCGCGTGATCAAGGGCAAGTGGATCTTTGCCGTCAAGTACAAGTCCAACGGCTCCGTCGACAAGTTCAAGGCGCGCTACATCGACTGCGGCTACAACCAGGTGCAGGGCATCGACTACATTGACAGCTTCGCCACCCTCGGCGCAGGCGTAGGGCTCGCTGCGCCCGGCGCAGGGCTGCACGCCGTCGCGCTCGGCACAGCGTGCAGCGCTGCGATCTGTGGCAGCAGGCGCCGCCGTGCTCGGCGCAGACCCCGGCGGGCTACAGTCGACGTACTGGCATGCGCAGCCATGGGGGCATAGCTCCATCACCCACTGCTGATGGGCATGTGGCTGCTGCCATTGCCGACTTCGCCGCCAGCGACGGGCTAGGCGACACACTCGGCTGCACCGCGCCAACGCCGTCGCAGGGCTTGATGCCGCCGTCATTGGCGCCGCCGCCCTCGGTGTTGCAGGCCTCGCCGCCGCCGCCGCCCTCGGCGCAGACCCAGGCGCAGGTCTCGCCGCGCCTGGCGCAGGGCTGCATGCCGTCGCGCTCGGCACAGCAGCGCGCAGCGCTGCGATCTACGCAGCAGACGCCGCCGTGCTCGGCGCAGGCCCCGGCGCAGCAGGATTTGCCGCCCTCGGCACAGGCTCAGGCGCGAGCTCGCCGCGCCCGGCGCAGGGCCGCACATCATCGCGCTCCCAACGATGGCGCGCTGCTTGAGGTGCTCTTCGGCACCGAGCCGCCCGAGTCGCTCGACGAGGGCGCGCTGCTCAAGGCGCTGCTCGCACTCGGCGGCACCGCGCCGGCTGGGCGACGCACTCGGCGGCACCGCGCCAGCGCCGTCGCAGGGCTTGACACCGCCATCATTGGCGCCGCCGCCCTCGGTGTTGCAGGCCTCGCCAGCGCCGCCGCCCTCGGCGCAGTCCCAGGCATAGGGCTCGCCGCGCCCGGCGCAGGGCTGCACGCTCGGCACAGTGCTTAGCGCTGATCTGCGCAGCAGACGCCGCCGCGCTCGGCGGAAGACTCGGCGCAACATCAACAGCAACATGCTCAGCGACGCCGCCCTCTGCGACACTGCGCCAGCGCCTTCGCAGGGCTTAACGCCGCCGCCGGCGGCGCCGCCGCTCTCGGCGCAGGAGTTGCCCTCGGCGCAGGACCAGGCTCGTCGCGCCTGGCGCGCAGGACCGCACGCCGTCGCGCTCGCGCTCTGCACAGCGTACAGCGCTGCGCTGCTTAAGGTGCTATTAAATTAACCCTTGCTCTCGGGCAACGCAACCTGCTCGAGCTGCTTAGCTTAGGCTACGGCGACGCACCCTGAGATTGACTTCGACGTCTGCTGGCTGTTTCAGTTCATGTCGGCGCCAAAGATGGAGCACTACGATGCCGGCTTCGCCATCCTGTCGTACCTGTACTACGCGAAGGACATTGGCATCACCTACTCGGCATCGCACCTGGAGACCGAAGCCTTCTGCAATGCGTCGTGGGGGCGTCAACCGCGCGACGTCTTTGGCTTTGCCATCTTCTTTGGCGATGCGACTGCGACGGTCTCGGCGTGTGCGAAGCAAATCAAGATCATCACCCTCACCACACAGGAGGCTGAGCTCCACGGCTACGCGCAGGTTGCTTGTGCCCTGCGCTTTGCGCAGATGGTGATAGACTTTTCAGGTCATCAGCTGCACATGCCCTCGCCCATTCACAATGATAGTTCGGCAGCGGTTCCGTTTATCATGCGCCCAGGGCCCAGGAGCGACGGCGCGCACGCGGCACTACGAGAAGTTTCTCCTCTTTGGACGCGAGCAGTGCGCCAACGGAGTCTCCAAGCCGGTCTGGATTGCAGACACTGATCTCGTCGCGGACGTCTTTACTAAGGCGCTCGACAACACGGCGTTCTAGCTTGCGTCACTGTGCCGGGCTTCTCGGAACCGCGCGCCAAGATTTAGTGGCTCTTTTTCATATTCCATGTAGACAACTACCCGTCGAAAGATCGATGCGGCGTTTATCTAGGCACACAGTGCCGACTTTTCGTTCTCTGTGCTTGTGTCACCCACAGTGTCCAACGACTTCTCGCTGTGGGGGCGTGTCTGTGTGTGTTCTGTGTGGGTCCCTTGCAGGCCCCCCTTGCGATGTTGGTGGGGCCCTTGTGGGCCCCCTTGTTGGTGGGGCTCCTTTGAAAGTAGGGCGGTCGCTCACCACTGAAAGGGGTCCAAAACAGCGTGCTATAAAAAAACTCGTTCTGAGCGGCTCGGGCTGAAAACAAAACTCTAAATTCGCACTTGCGCTCGGCGTAAAATGCCCGCCAACGGGCCTCAGAATGAATGCCCTCCCGCG
>Ga0209390_10007024_pt1 | contig 14657 bp, 11 predicted proteins | sample BON01_FD_187212 | JGI IMG/M metagenome (GOLD analysis project Ga0209390, IMG submission 187212) | Freshwater microbial communities from Lake Bonney liftoff mats and glacier meltwater in Antarctica - BON-01 (SPAdes) (version 2) | ecosystem: Environmental > Aquatic > Freshwater > Ice > Glacier... | reverse complement strand
TCAAGCAGCAGCTTCTCGGTGGGCCAACAATGAAAACCGGGTCAACAAAAAAATCGTAAACAGCCTCACAAAGCTCGCCAGTGGACATGTCAATGTGAGTTTTGTGCATGCGAGTTTTTCCTGGTTGCCTCAAAATGTGATTGACACGCGATTCACTCTAAACATAATGTGATTTTTGTAATCACTCTAAACATGACACCAAACTCTTAGTACTAATGTCAACATATTTCTCATGTCATGCAGGGTACTGGCGAACTAGCTGCTATTAACAGTGCTGACCTTATCCAGCTCCTCTTGACCAAAATGAAAGACTTGCGGTGCAAGGCAAGCGTTGCCTATGTACAGCGTGAGACAGGCGCGACTGCCAGACTGGAGCGCGCAATGCAGGCAGCCACAGTCCCCTCTCTTCGTCAGACAATGCTGCAGCAGGGCTATGCGTGTGGGATCGCGGACACTTCGTTAGATGAGCAGGGAAAAACAGAAGCAAAATCAGCAAAATATAAGCACACCCGAATACGGAATTTTGTCTCCTCTGGACTCCAGCGCATAGGATGTGTCAAGGATGGCAAAACACTCAAATACCTCGGAGTGAAATCATTCGAAACAGTGACAGATCACATTCAAAAAAAAATGGACTGCTACAATTCACATCAAATGGGTAAGGAACAAATGTCATTTGCGAATATCGAACTTGACCATATCAAACCAGTCAACAGCTTCGCCCTTGATCTGTCTCATTACACCAATGTACAGCCTTTGCTCAAAGAAGCAAACGGACAGAAATCTGCAAAATGGACTGATGTAGACGAGTTGTTTTGGAGGACAAATATTCAACACCAGCCAGATTTTACATGCACATACATTGGCAGTTCGGTGGGTGCATCTGCATGTATACCGCCACACCCACAACCGAAGCAACTAGACGACATATCGACATGCGTACATAAACACACAAGTACAAGCGAATTACATCTGCCGTCTGGGCCATCAAGTTCGCGACTGAGCCTAAAGGAGCGCGACCCAATGGTGTACGCAAGCAAAAAACGCAAAATCACAGAACGTTTGTGTTTAATATTCGAGCGAGATGCTGTGTGGGAGCATATTCAAACTCTGTAGGGGGCCTCTGGGGTTCTTTAGTCCTCTCTCTTTTTCTCTGTATTACCCCACACCCAACATATTGATACACATCAGCATGCTATGACCCCTGTATACCGAAACAAATGAATGGACCCAGTTCTGGTCAACACACATTTTTTCTTGTAGTGTGTTTTCAAAGTTGCATCACCTGCCTTGGTGGGAACATGCAAGTGTAAATCGAGATTCTTGACAACACACACTCGCTTGCTTCCCCCACGGGCCCTTTTAGTGGGTTTTTGGGTGCATGTATTTTGCCAGATAGTGCTTCCGCCGTGCGATATCAAGGCATTTTGCGCTGTGAGAGTGGTGTATGCACGGCGTATTTTAGGTTATAATACTGCTTGTACGCACGAGAAGACATTCAAGATTCTAAACAGATGCCAACTTGCGCAGAAGAACCCGTGCCTGCATTGTGCAAGGTGCATTCGACACTAGTGCTACAAGTGCAGCCTCTACTACGCCCACCCCGCCCTCGTCCTTGATGTTCTTCTGCAGCCCGGTGTCGGACCGGCCCATGTTGAACAGAACACCACAGCCCTCCTCTTGTATGCCTACGCGACCCGCGTGCGCCTGCATTGCTGCCACCACAAGGCGGACGCCCCCAGCGTCTGCAATGGTAGTCTTGTTGTCAGAATTGGCTGCGAGATTGGATAGCGCAAAGCAGCCCTGCTCTTGCACTTTGACTCGACCTGCGTGCGCTTGCATCGCTGTTACCACCAGGCCAATGCCACCTGCGCGTGCAATTGCAACCCTGTTGTCAGCGTTTTCCGCAAGATTTCCCAGTGTCCCACAGGCGTGCTCTTGCACACCAGCGTGACCTGCGTGCGCCATCATTGCTGCCAGCACAACTTGAATGCCTCCAGCACCAGCAATTGCAGTCTCGCTCTCGTCATTGTAGGCCATATTTGTCAACACTGCACAGCCCTGCTCCTGTACCCCTGCGTGCCCTGCGTGAGCCTTCATGGACACAACTACAGAGTGGATGCCCCCTGCCATCACAATCTCCAACTGGTTGTCATCATCAACTGCGAGATTTGCCAGTGCCCCACAGCATTGCTCCTGCAAGCCTGCGTGAACCAAGTGTGTTGTCATCGCCGTCAAAACTGCACTGATGCCCCCCGCACTTGCAATTGCCGCGTGGTTGACGGCGCTGACGCTGAGACTCGCCAGCACCATAGAGCCCTGCTCTTGCACGAATGCGTTGAGCATGTGCGTGTTCATCGCCTGTACCACCACATTGATGCCCCTCGCCCATTTAATCAACATCCTATTGCGAGTATTGTTGAAGCTGAGATTATTCAGCACCAAGCAGCCCTGCTGCTGCACGTCTGCATGCCTTGCGTGTGCAATCATTGCTGCCACCACGACGCGGATGCCCCCCTTAAGCGCGATGGCTGTCTTGTTGTCTGGATCTTTGGTAACGAGCTGGTGTAGTGCTTGAAAGCCATCACATTGCGCGTTGGCGTTGGCCGGCTCAGCACGCATCCGCACCAGGACTTTTTCGAATTCTTCCTTCTTTGGCGCGCTCCGAGACTGCTTCGAGCAAGCCATTCCGATGGAGAATGTGGTGATGGGTCGTAACTTCACGCACCAACTCTATTTCACGTGTGATGAATTTTTGGTCCCTTTCATGATGCCTTCGCACGTTGGTGTTTTTATTGATACAATGCAGTTTTTTCCCGAAATATCAGCTTTTTGTCTAAAAAGGTCACACGTGCGTTTTTATGAAACCCCTGTTGAATTGCAAGCAACACACTACTGCATCGGTCGCGGGCAGGAATGCAGACCAGACACGGTACCGCGAAGTGGTTGTTGCAGGAGGCGGAGCAGCTGCCCACGACACAACATGCTCTGCTCTTCATGTGTGACGTTCCATTTTGTGGTGCAATGGAAATTCCAACAGCCTTCGGCGACAATTCCAACATCAAGTGCGCCAAGTGCAGAAAATTCATTTGTGGGTCTTGCACCCTTGCAACCAAAAAATGGGTGCATGTATTTTGCCTGATAGTGCTTCCGCCGTGCGATATCAAGGCATTTTGCGCAGTGAGAGCGCTGTATGCACGGTGTATTTTCGGTTATAATACTGCTTATATCACATGTAAATGTTCATAAAACGCATTTGAGAGGCCAATAAAACACACTGTATTTTCGCCCGAGTCAACAGCATGTACATCAACCCCACCAAACTGCATTTCACTGCCACCAACTTTTCCCAAAATATGTTGGTAATCACCAGCCCGGCCGAGCCCAGCCGATCACACTCTTGCAACCAAAAAATGGGTGCATGTATTTTGCCTGATAGTGCTTCCGCCGTGCGATATCAAGGCATTTTGCGCAGTGAGAGCGCTGTATGCACGGTGTATTTTCGGTTATAATACTGCTTATATCACATGTAAATGTTCATAAAACGCATTTGAGAGGCCAATAAAACACACTGTATTTTCGCCCGAGTCAACAGCATGTACATCAACCCCACCAAACTGCATTTCACTGCCACCAACTTTTCCCAAAATATGTTGGTAATCACCAGCCCGGCCGAGCCCAGCCGATCACACTCTTGCAACCAAAAAATGGGTGCATGTATTTTGCCTGATAGTGCTTCCGCCGTGCGATATCAAGGCATTTTGCGCAGTGAGAGCGTTGTATGCACGGTGTATTGTTAGGTTATAATACTGCTTATATCACATGTAAAATGTCCATAAAACGCATTTGAGATGCCAAACACACTGTATTTTCGCCCGATTCACGAGCATGTACATTGACCCCACCAAACTGCATTTCACTGCCACCAACTTTTCCCAAAATATGTTGGTAATCACCAGCCCAGCCGAGCCCAGTCCATCACACTCTTGCAACCAAAAATATGAGTGCTGGTATTTTGCCTGATAGTGCTGCCGCCGTGCGATATCAGGGCATTTTGCGCAATGAGAGTGCTGTATACACCGTGTATTTTTCTGTTATAATACTACTTATATCACATGTAAATGTTCATAAAACGCATTTGAGATGCCAAAAAACACACTGTATTTTCGCCCGATTCAAGAGCATGTACATCGACCCACCAAAATCATTCATTGAAGAATGTCTGGATGGCATGGTTTGGGTCGCCATTGTGCCTCTGCAGCCAGTCCGCCGCAATTTCTGGTGTTTTTTCTGTCACTGAGCAAAAAAAATCGACTGCAGCTCGGAATTCTGCGTTTGTGTTTGCAATTTGTTCGTTTCCCAATAAACTGTTGTGTGTGTGAGGTCTGATATGAGAACCCGCCGCCGCTCCATTGAAAGATGACATTGGCTGTGGTTCGTTCTGTGTGGGATGTGTCCAGGTGATGTTGTGTCCAGGGGGGGGAAAGCCTGCTGGTGCTGGTAACATTCCATGCCCACCAAAGGCTGGTGCTGGTAACATTCCATGCCCACCAAAGGCTGGTGCTGGTAACATTCCATGCCCACCAAAGGCTGGTGCTGGTAACATTTCATGCCCACCAAAGCCAGGTGGTGGTAACATTCCATGTCCACCAAAGCCAGGTGGTGGTAACATTCCATGTCCACCAAAGCCAGGTGGTGGTAACATTCCATGTCCACCAAAGCCAGGTGGTGGTGACATTCCATGCCCACCGAAGCCAGGTGGTGGTCCACCAAAACCACCGTAGCCTGGTGGTGGTGACATTGCATGGCTACCGTAGCCTGGTGATGGTGGATGCCTTCCGGGTGAAGGTGGCATTCTATGCCCCCTCGAGGCTCCGGAATGTTCCAACGGAATGCCCATGTGATTTTTGTATTTACCAGATTGAGAAAGAACGTCCCTTCCTTCCCGATTCTTGAATTTCTGTTCCATTACTTCAGAAGCTGTTTTTCGGCGGAAATCCTTGGCGCAAACGCCATCAACACATGTTACAGGATCCATTTTTCGGACGCCATCTTCGTGAAAATCAAGCATTGTTTGCTTCGTGTCATACAAACCCGATTTGCTGTCGAAGAATCCCTGGTCTGTGTCGGTGTATCCACAGTCGTCGTCGTATAGTTCCTTGTTTCTGTCATACACATTCGAACCCGGCGACATGTTGTCATGCATGTCCATGTCCGTCGACGGCGACGACATGGAGTGCACGAGCTCCGGAACCGGATGCGGTGTATCAATGTAGTGGAATGGCTCGTGTTTTGGGTCTTTCCAGTATACGTTAGCACGCGCTTTCCTGTCCTCTTCCGCTGCTTCTTCTGGCGTGACTTCTTCCATCTCACTTCCATCAAGCCACCACGGGAAATCTTCGGAGGGGGGTTTCGAGGCAACGCGATTGGTATACTTTGCTGCGGCAATGGGTGATTCTGCGATCTGCGGAAGAATTGCAAGTTCTGGTGTCTTCGTGTTGGCTCGATGTGACGAGGATTGACTGGCATCATTGCTTACACCTGTGCTCAGATCCAATGAAAACGACACCCCATCATCGTTGCCATCGGCAAAATCCAACTCACGCAATGGTGCTGTAGCCGCTGCGGCGCGACTAGTCTGCTCGTTAATTAGACTTGTCCAATCTTCGTCGAGCACATTTGCACCATTTGGGTCTGGCGAATCGCTCTCGAGGTATGCAATAAAATCATCATTTGCTGGGTCACCGCTGGCGGTTCCAGGTATCGGAGCATGCTGTTCACCGGCTCCGAATGACATGTTTTTCGTTATGACAAAACACTTTGCTCTCTATTTATATACGTCAAAACATGTCTGTGGTGTGGCCGCGGGTCATGTTGGGGGAAATGCCATTTCCTAGCATATAATTGTTGGTTTACTTTCACATTTTCGTCGGGATTGATCTCACGACCCTATATATACGTGCACATAATTCCGAATTAACGCCCACTCGTCCGTCGCAAAATGCCTTTCCGCGTTGAACAGTCCGCTTGCATTGCCTGTGGTAAGCCAGCTGTCATTACTCTACAAGATGGATCCCAAACTACATTAATGTTAGAGAGGTCGTCTGCAAACACAGATGAGTTAGACAAACCCTTGATGAGAATGAACTTGATCAATGATCTTCTGCGGGTTTGTGACAAAAACACCACGCTAGGGGAGATTGCTGAAAATTCTAGTTATCATACCACCAGTCCGCAACACCGGTGGTTAAGTGCTATGCCCGCTGGTAACACCCTACAATGGCTGCTTGACAATGAAACTTACCTACATCCAGGGGATGCCGCTAGACGCCAGAAAAAAAAGGATAGGTGGAATACGCTGATTTGGAAAGTCGAGCACCTACAGGGCTAAATCATTAGCGAACTGTCAATGCTGACCGCACCCCGTTTTATGCCATTCAATATACAAGGTGTGTGTAAGTGTCCGAAGTCCCAACAGGGGCGTTAAGGTCTGGGATTCGTATGGCAGAAGCAGTTTCAACATAGGTTTATTCAATTATGACGCTGGCGTAACAAAAAGACGTGTATAGAGCTGCATGTTAAATCAAAAAAATTCCGGAAACATATGCGTAATGAACAAAACGAAAAACACGAATGTCCACGCCAATGCTAGGGCACATGCCACGAAAAAGGAGACGCTGGGTGCCACCAGAACGACAACAAGACAGCAGGAGAAGAACGGAGTGAGAATACATCCAAATGATCGGCGAATGCGTGCTAGTACTGCGATCCAACGGACAGGCACGGGCATCTTCCACTGGAACCTAGAGTAATGGCGTGTGACGCTCATGCCCGCAATGATTGGATGTGTTTCATGTGTATCGATGCTTCTTGTATGAAAGAGGGATCTGTTCTTATAATAGAGTGTTTCGACAACAGAGGTGTTTTGTGTGCATGTGACTGACTGGGGGGAAGACACCCTCTCCCCCCGTTGATTCATCGGACAGCGGTAGCAAGAGAGCGCCCACCGAGAAACATGTAGAGTAGACTTGGGGTAGATTGACATGCTACGGATGCTGCGAGTAGTGGACCCCCGATGTCAAACTGCTGAAGGACTTCTGTGATGATTTTGGAGCAATACGTTCCGTGGAGCGTCCTAGTCCGGCGTCGCAGAATCTCTGCAGGGAGTAACACCGCGGCGTACATGGCAAAACTGTCAAATTTGATATTCTGCAGCGCCAATAATGCGCAAGTCTTGTACAATTTGTCGTATATGACGGCGTCGAGAAAGATGCGGATGGCTACGTATTCCTCTCTCCAAGACTTGAGCCGAAAATGCACGTTGCTGTTCTGAACAATCGAAAACCCCATTGTTTTGTTATTGTCGAAGTAGATGTTCTTGTCGTCACAGGGAAAAGATACTTCGACATGCGAGAACATGATTGGTTTCTCCTCACCCGTGTCAACAATTTCGGATTTGGCTGTGGCTGAAGCCACCAAGCGATTGATGAAAACATCGTTTGCGCTTGGCACATAATACATCATGTCGATGAACTTTTCCGATCGTTTCGGTAGAACGACAGCCGACTCATGTCGATTCTGCTTTGTCGATCCCGGGGGACCGGATGTCGACAGACACACAGACGCAGTGACAGACACCCGTGTTGTTTCGAGCTGACGGGTTTTGATCTGCTTACCATGGTTCAGAACTCTGTCCATGCTGTTGAATGCAGTCACTAGCAAGATATGTAAACACGCGTATATATACTCTCGGTATGGTATTTGTGTGTGAGGGCATGTCATGCTTGGGTGATTGAGCGCCCCCCCCCCATATGTTCATCCTTCTTCCCTGCGGGCCCCACTTTGCTCGCACCCGCGCGAGAGAGGAGGAAGGGGGTGCCCCCGCCCCCTCCTCCCCTATGACAGAAGCAGTTGCAAAAAGTGTATTCAAATTCGCCAGTTTTTGGACAAAATACTTTACATCGCCGCGGCGACTTTGTGTAAAGCGAACAAACCTATATAAACAGTCTATGTGCTCCTGTCACCATTACACCCAGAATAATGGCGTCTGCGAATGCAGCGCATTCCACTGCGAATGCAACTTCATGTGCGAATTGTCAGCACCTAAAAGCCAAGCCCCCTGTACAAAAGACACAGCAGGAACTTGACAACGACTACTACGGTACAGACTACTGTGGCCAAGATTATTACGACCAAGACTACTTCGACCAAGACTACTCTCAGGACTACTTTGGCCAAATCACGTACAGTGACGACGATGACGACGATCTTGTTGCCGGAAATGGCATGGGTGCAGACTTCATGGCAGGTGTGTTGAAAACGGCAACCAAACTCAAGCAGCGCTTGACTGGATCAAAGCCGTCGACCGTGGAACCAGAAGCAGAAGCAGATACCTCGACCATTGAACAAACAGCCGCCGCGGGGCCGGGGGAAGATGACGACGTAGGAACGGTGGAGAAGGTGGAGGAGTCTGAAAAGGTCGCCCAGAAACAAGACAAAACTGATGCAGAAGTTGAGTCGGAGGTCGCGGATGACACTGTAAAGAACCCAGAGAAGAAGACAAACTCGACCGCTCCGAGGGCCGGAGGGGTTGCAGCTGTCGATAAAGAGTCCAAGGGCGTTTCTACGGCACCTTCTGTTATCGAAAAGCTCGTAGATGTCGTAGAAAGTGATGACACCACTAATCTTGAAACGACGCCCAAGGAAAATGAGGTGAACAACGATGTAGTGGAGGCCGCTTTCCAAGTACAAGACAGCATGAAAAGTGCTGCATCTTCGTTCTCGAAACCTGTGCACACGATACCTGGCAGGATTTCTCGCAGAGTGCCAATCAGACATCCGCCCATGTTCGTCGACCCCACCAGAGAATCGCGTATGGGCGGGGCGCTACCTGGGTACATGATGCATCCTGATTTATATCACGAAGATGATGCATACGACGACCGATACGACAAGCGCTATGACACCCCATACGATACCCCGTACGACGACCGCTATGACAAGCGCTATGATACCCCATACGACGACCGATATGACAAGCGCTATGATACGCCCGAAAAATACCACGACACTGGCGGCGGAGCACTGTATACGCCGTATACACGTCAGCCGCACCGCACGCTATATCCGCACGCTACATCTCTGCAAAATTATTCCTCTGTGGCACATCCTACACAATATCATCGCCCTGCAGGATATACCAATCACTATGATCCTAGGATGCACAATCCCTTGAACCCTCATCCGTATGCATCTCCGCATACGTTCGACGCGGGCATGTATGCGCCTTTCTAATACGCTGACTTGGAACGTCCTGATGCTCCTTGTCATAGATTGGCAGCGGTCGGTGCATCACCTTTAGCTGACTTCACAACAATTACTTTTACACCCACGTCGCTATATCGCTCGCTGAGGCCTTTATTGTAATTTTATCTGCTCATCCGTATGCATGAGACACAATACACAGGGCGAAATGGAACCCCCCTGCTCGAGGCAGAAGTTTTGACTGTGTGCAGCAGCAGTTTCGAAATTGTGTTTATTTGTAATAAATAAATGCCAGGATCGCCTGTATTTTCGCCTGTGAGTGTTTGTATTTTCGCCTGCTCACGATTTAGCCCACATGGGGCTCGACTTTTGAAATCATCGTTTTGGGCTTAGAGACGAGTCGCTTTCTCAAAGGCAGCCACTTTGCTGTGTAGCAACGCAACACACTTGTCCCTGTGAACCAATGTGCGCGATGATTCTACACAGAGCCAGTCTGCGCACTTTTCTGCGGTAGGTGCGATGATCTCGGCGAGGAAAGTCGCCAGCGTGCGCTTGTAAGTAGAATGTTGGGACGATACCAGACGTCGCATGGTGGAATAATGCACCCTGCTCGCGTTTTTAAAGAGACGGAACTTGCGACCGAGAATACTCTCCGTCTCAATCGCGGCAAACGAAACCGAATCGCGCATTTCATACACCAAGTCGTTGCACGGCTCCTGGTGAAATGCTAGGTTGTTACTTGTGAGGAGGTCTATGAGATGACGCAACGCCGCCTCTGTTTTCGCAAGCTCCGGTATGTAGCCAAGACGATGTTTGATCTCCTTCGAAATGTCGGCCAGGGGGCTGGTCTGCGGGCAAATCGTGTGCGTGCTGAGCAGTTTGCAGTGCGTGAAACGATACCCGCCAAAGAAAATTGTATACACCACGTCGCACATCATCTCAGACACCACCACGGTTCGCGCGTCTGGGTGCATCTTGTGCAGCGTCGACAACGCTTGCTGCATCTGCTCATCACACATGTCAGGAGCCAGCTGATTATCGTTTTTTCATCCCCAACTTGACTTTCAGACCAGACTGATTTTTACACTCACAGCACAACACCCAAACACACCACAACACCGCACAAACCTGGCTGTCAATTTTATGCCAGTCGTCGGCGTCGCACAAGACGGTGTCGGCGTCGCAGTCTAGCAATTCTTGAAAGCGCACAAGCTTGGCAACGTTGGAACAAATGTCGTTGTTGTGCCACCCCGAAAACCCAGTGACAACAGCTAGCAGACTCAGACAAACGTCATAGCAATTGTCATAGATCGGTCTGAAGCAGCACGACAAAGTGAAGCTGACGGCATGCGCTGACGTAATAGAGTGTCCCATTTTTGCGTATTCGACGACAGGATCGATCGGGTCGACTGGCACGGTTGCACCATGTTTGCGCTTCCGTGTGACCGAGACACTCTGTTTTTCTCCCGCTTCCTTATTTTCTTTCCCGCTCCTTGCGTGCAACAGCATTTCCAAGGCGTCTTGTGTGCCCAGCATCATGACGAGGAGATACTTTTCTTTCGTCGCAATGTTTTGGATCGTTTTCCACTCTTCTTGCGTAATGTATTTGGAGACAATGTCATTCTCGAGAGCATCAGTCTCCTTGGCATACACATTGTGTTCTTCTAGGAAAATGCAGAGAAAGCTCGGCAGCATCATGTTGTAGCACAGCACTTTGCCGCCCCTTGGGCGTTGGAACTTGAAGCCCATATCACGACTGTTGATGCGGAAAAGCATCTCCGGCCACACGACAACGGAGTGACTGGTCCCCGCAATTTCTATCGTGTTCAATTCCCTGACTTTGCTACGAACGCGAGGCGGAAAGCAGAGGAAGCTGCGTTGATTCCACTTTTTGTGTGTCCCCACAGCGTCGCAACATATGCGTAGCATAACACTTTCGTGCATCATGGACAGTGACACTGGATACGATGATTCCTTGAGAGTGAGCGCTGTTCCAGACGCACTGTGCAGCATAGCAGTCATGGGGAATGCCACTGCAATTTCTCCATCGCCTACAGAGATTGCGCTGCCCTCTCCCACATTCTGCGGCTCAAATTGTGCGTCGTAACTAGCTTGCGACATCGGCAGGTGCTCGTTGCCCGACAACAGCATCGCGTTATTGCAGTCGAGACTTTGCCGTCCAGACAAAAACATCCACGTGCTTCCGACCATGCTCTTGCTTCGCGTCAAGCAACAGTGACGTTCCAACGAAAATATTTTCTGATGCGCGCCGTACGACATGGACACGTGGCTCTGTCGGGTATTTGTTGTCGCGTCAACTGGGAAGATCCTTCTGTCCGAGTATTTGTAAGTGTTTGTCTTTTGCCATTTTTTGACCTGCAGCAGAGGCACAACACGAGGCAACGGCCCGATCATGCGCGGTAGTGGCCGTACACCGCAGTGGAACATGCTCAAGATCTTCTCAAGAATGTGTGCTTTTACGAACGCGCCGAACTTCGTCCACAACATTGCCTCAACATCCAGGACATTTCTCTGACTGTCGTGTTTGAAGAGACACTTGAACATTGGGTTGCAATAATCTGGAACCAGGTAGCCTCGCTGGATGACAATGACACCCGCACAGTAAATGTTTGTAAGTGACCGCAGCGCAGGAGTGGTGGCAATGTCGCGCAAAAGGACACAGATTGGGCAGTATCCACAAGCACCCTCCTTCGAAAGTTGGCTGCATTCGAGTGGCAGCATCGGGACCACTTGTGTCACGTTGAACCGGCATATGCATGTACTGTCACTACAGTCGCACAGTGCGGCATCGCGTTTTTGCTGTGTGGTGGTGACCTCGTGGGGGTTGTCAGCAGACACAGGCAATGGTGCCGTTTCCTCGTATATGATCAAAACACAGTTGGTGCGTGGATCCAGCCCCATGCCGAGGATATGAAAGCAATAACAGTGAAAACTTGGCTTTTATGCCAAATGCCGAAAATAGCATATTCCGAGACCGCAAGTCGCACTCTAGTGTTAAGAAACTTTACTATATAAAAGCATCCGCCAGCACGGTCGCGTCGCTGTTTTATGACTTCCCTCGCCCTGCAGCAAACGGCTGCTTGCATTGTCTGTGGCGAAGGCGACCCACTGGACCACACCTTTGCCGCTGCGCAGACGTTTTATGACCACGCAAATCGGGACAACCTGCGCCCAGGTCTCCAGCCGGTTGAACTGCACAGTACGGTGCAACAACAGACAGGTGGTGCAGCTGCCATTGTGCATCTTTCCGACAGCTCTGACGACGACGACGGCGGTTTTTCGCTCATGTCTGGGCACATGGACGACGACGACGCCGTTCAGGCGCATTGGGCGTGTGTGAAATGCGACAGGAGGCTCAAGAGCGGCGCCATAGAAGAAGATCGCAGTGTTTTCGCATGCCCTCATTGCATGCACGACGTGCCAGTGCCGACAGAATCGGCCTTGCCAGTTCAGTGGTGGCAAATCGGACCATGGTCACAAAATACAGACCCTGAGGGGTCAGGTCAGATTGCGAGTGCTGCGAAGATATTTTTTGACGACATTACACATTTGGTGGACACTGGCAGCGGTGCAGACGCACTAAACATTTTGAAAAATCACTCCGACGTTTTGGGAATTCTCAACACGTTTGGACGGAGTCTGGTAGCCAGCAGCGTTCGCGCGTCGTGTATTGATATGATTGATTTCTGTCGTCACAACTCCGACGTATTGCAGGAGGATCATGCGCAAAAACGTTTCATGGAGATGGCCATTCACGACAGTACCGACGAGTTTGTTCGATACATGATCCGTGAAATCATCTTGCCAGAAAATTTGAGCAGAGACTCTTCGGCGGACATCAGTTTCCTCAGCTGCTGTTTCATGGGAAATCGCCTGTCCAAGGCATTGATTCTATTGGAGGCAGGCGCGAATCCACTGGAAAGCAGCTTCGAAGGCATAACGTCGTTTGGGTATTTTTGTGGGTATACACACGGCACAGCCACGGGTGGAGACGCATACGACAGTCCAGGCTGCAATCACGACGTCGAAGCAACCAAAGACCGCCCCATGATGACAGGATACCTGTCATGTGATCGCTGGACTGGCTGCGACGTTGCACGCGTGTTCGACATGCTACTCTACCAAATATACGACAGACGCCCTGAACTCGAAAATGTCCGCGACCCCACCGAGCTCATGCAATTATTGCGTGTGCCGAACCACGGCCCAGTCATTACTGAGCTACTCAACCCCTTTTCCTGGACGTCGAATGTCTGCATCATGCATAAATTGTTGCAGATAGGCTTCGTTGTGGACATGCCCATGCCAGATAACGAGAATGTGTACTTCCGTCTATCATTACAAAACTGCGGACAGGGGGGCATGGAGAAACGACTGCGCTTCTTGTCTTTGCACGCCCCGAATATCACGCATGTGTTGGACACCCGGGCGATGACAACACTCTTGCGTCGCGAGGTCAGTTACTGGGATCTCCAGCTTTTGCTGACTACCAATGCAGTTGACATGCGCCGCCGCGTGAAAAATTTGGCCGTGTGTGTCGAGTTTCTGTGCGACGAATATTTGGAGACGGCACAATACGATGAAGACGTGGGTGCGAATGATTACGTCAGAACCGAGGTAGATGATCTGATCAGTGCGCTGTACAAGGTCCATCCGGAATATTCGAGTATTCACAAGCTATTGAATACCAGGAACTGGGTATGACATAGAGAGATAGAAAAGTTTATTATGTGCACGCAACTCCGAAATGTGGCCATGGTGTCCTCTGTTACCCAGACCATCTACCAGTTTGCCCTCATTCTGCTGCACATCCTTCTTCTTTTTCTGAGACTTGGATTTTGTAGTGACGCCAGCTCAACCACCAATAGGGGAACACGACCATTACGGTAAAAAAATGATATCTTGCTGTAGCGAGATCTGCTTGATACCCTTCGAAGTCAGCTTCGATGGTGGGTCGCATCTGTAAGACGGCTTCGATGGCTCACAGACGAGTGTCCATGCACGTGAAGAGGCCATTGCTCAGATTCAACCATGGACCTAATACGCCCGTGAACTAATACGCCCGTGAAACACGATTTTGTGTCATTTTCCGACACTTTGAAGTCGTATTGTACATCACAACATACTTGTATACAAGACATACACACAGTGCTCGAAACACTATTATTTCGAGTGTTTGAGACATCCTCAGGCGATACACATGCGTCCATTTTCCGAATAGCTATGGCAGTCTGAACATTTCCAACAGTGGTCGGACTCGTCGGGTGATCTGCCAAACATTTTGGGGAAAGTTGGTCGGGCTGCAATGGGATTTGGTGCAGCGCTAGCAATATGCTGCCACCACCAGAGAAATGCCAGCCAACTAATACGCC
>Ga0209390_10007023_pt1 | contig 14659 bp, 10 predicted proteins | sample BON01_FD_187212 | JGI IMG/M metagenome (GOLD analysis project Ga0209390, IMG submission 187212) | Freshwater microbial communities from Lake Bonney liftoff mats and glacier meltwater in Antarctica - BON-01 (SPAdes) (version 2) | ecosystem: Environmental > Aquatic > Freshwater > Ice > Glacier... | reverse complement strand
TCGGCCCAGTCGTTCTCGGCGACGTCCGAGAACGCCTGGGCGGAGATCTCACCGTTGTACCAGTATCAAGGCGGAACAAGTCAGGCGGGACCGCACGTCTCGGGTGCGGCGGCGATTTTTGTGCAGTAAAAGGGTCGGTTCTTGATATTGACAACTTGTTTGATTTCATAGAGAGGGCGCTCCTTCCTTAAAACACCGTCAAGCGATTCGTTGAAAATATTTCTTCGCGGTGGTGCGTGATGGGGTATGCGAGATGCGCGGTGGTGCGTGATCAGCTTGGTACGTCCGTTCCCGAGGAGGCGGTTCTTCATAAAGGCGTGGTATGACATGGGGTCGAAAGAACGACCTATCATGTCACTCAAGTTCAAATTCAAAACGAAGGACGAGATCCCTGCTGATCATCTGCCGCTTTACGCGGAGCGTGATGGTGTGTGGATGCTCGATGTCGAGGGGGCGGTGGACAAGTCGAAGCTGGATGAGTTTCGCACGACCAACGTTTCCCTGCTCAAGGAACGCGATGAACTGAAGCAACGGTTTGACGGCATTGATCCGGATCAAGTTCGCGAGCTGATGGAGGCCCAACAGAAGGCTGAGGAGGAACGGTTGCTCAATCCAAACGGGACACCTCACCCCGGCCCTCTCCCCAGTGCGGAGAGGGAGAAGAATCTGAACGCGGGTCGCGAACAAATCGAAAAGGTGATCGAGGCGCGGCTCAAAACGATCAAGGGTGATTTCGACAAGCAACTGACTTCCATTTCTTCCGAGCGCGATGATCTAAATGCCCGGTTGTCTGCGGTGCAGATTGATCAGGCGGCGGTGGCGGCTGCGACGAAGCGTGGGCTGCGGTCCACGGCCATTTCCGATCTGACTTCCCGTGCCCGTGGCTTGTTCAAGCTGTCCAGTGGTCTGCCCACTGCCTTTGAGGCGGACGGCAGCACGGTGCGCCCAGGCAAGGACGGGATCAGCCCGATGTCGCTGGAGGAGTGGGTGGATTCCCTGGTGTCTGATGCGCCGCACTTGTTTGAGGCAAACAGTGGCGGTGGTGCTGGTGGCAACACGAACGCCAACGGCTCCGGCGGTGCCGGTCGCGGTATCGGCGGTAAGAATCCGTTCAAGCGGGAGTCTTGGAATCTCACCGAGCAGATGAAGCTGGCGAAGGCTGATCCGCAGTTGGCGGCTCGGTTGAAAGCCAGTGCGTGATTCAACCACAGATGCGGAAAACGTTTTGTCACGGATTAAACCCTACCCGAGCAACTTCGTCATTTCAACGAACTGGTCCACGCTGACTTTTTCGCCGCGGATCTTTTCGTCGAGTCCGAGTTCTTCAAAAACTTCCAACAGCATCTCCGACGGCCAGTTTTGCTTCAGCAATTTCAACAGCATCTTGCGACGTTGCGAGAGCGCCAGTTTGACGATCTTCTTGAACAGCTTCGCCTGGTCGATGTTCAGCAGCGGCTTTTCCCGTCGGATCAAGGTGACGCATCCGGAATCCACGTCCGGTTCCGGATGAAAACAACCGCTCGGGATGCGAAGCAGTTCACCCGGTTGATAGCGCAACTGGATGAGCAGCGTGAGCACGCCGTAATCCTTCGTGCCCGGTGCGGCCATCAAACGTCGCGCGACTTCGAGCTGAAGCGTAGTGACAATCCGTTCGGGACAACCGTCCGCTTCCGCAAGCTCCACAAGAATCGGTGACGCGACCGAGTAGGGAAGGTTCGCGACCAGTTTCCAATCGCTCCAATCACGCGGAGTCGTTTGCAGATACTTCAGCGCATCCAAGTGAAGAAGTTCTAAATTCTCGGCGCTGGAAAACCGTTCCTTCAAGACTTCGACCAAACGCAAATCCAGTTCGATCGCGAGCACGTTGCCCGAATTCTTGATCAACAATTCCGTCAACGGCCCGAGCCCCGGCCCGATTTCGAGAACGTTGTCGGTGGGTTTCAACCCAGCCGCCCGAACGATCCGCTGAAGCTGGTTGCCATCGTGCAAAAAATTCTGTCCCAGCGACTTGGTCAGCAGAATGTCGCGGGACTTCAGCAATTGTCGCATCTCGGTCAACGTCATGATGAACAAACCTCCTTCATCACGCGTTCCAGTGTTTTCACTGACCGCGCGAGTTGAGTTTCAGAAATTGTCAGCGATGGAGTGAACCCGATCACGTTGGCGTTTTCGCCTTCGGGCAGCACGATGAATCCGCGATGCAATAACCGTTTCACAATTTCCAGCGACTCACGGGGCGCCGGTGAACCGTCGGATTTGCAAATCTCCAGCCCGACCATCAACCCGGCTCCGCGTGCCGCCAGTCTGAAACCACGTGGCGTGGACAGTTGATTCAATTGGCGGAGCAGTATTTTTCCGGTCCTGGAACTCGCCGTCGGCAGCTTTCGTTTTTTGATCTCCGCCAACTGGGCCAGCGCCATCGCGCACCCGACGGGGTGCCCGAGGAACGTGCTGGTGTGAATGGCTTCCCCATCCGATTTCGGCCACGCGGCGTCCATCACATCGGCCCGGCCAACGCACGCCGAAAGCGGGAATCCGCCGGCCAAGGCCTTGCCGACGCAGACGAGATCCGGCATCACATTTTCATGTTCGCACGCGAACCATTTGCCCGTGCGACCGAACCCCGTGTAAATCTCATCGAACACCAGCAGCGCACCGTGTTGGTCGCAGAGTTTTCTCAGCAACGCCAGAAACCCCGTCGGCGGAATGTTGATTCCACCGCGTGCCTGGACCGGTTCCAAAAGCACCGCGCCGATCTTTTGCTGGCGGAACAATCCCCCCAGTTCGCGTTCGGTTTTTTTCAGCGACCCCGCCTCGGTTGGGAAACCGGCGAACAGCCCGAATCCACCGAGCTGATTGCGGAACGGTTCAGAAAAATGTTGGCGATGCGTGGCGTTTAACGCGCCGTAACCCAGGCCGTGGTAACCTCCGCGAAACGCGATGAGGTGCTTGCGACCGGTCGCCAGCCGCGCGGTTTTCAACGATGCTTCAACGGCTTCGAACCCGGAATTACCGAAGATGGTTTTGCCTGTGAATCGGAGGGCCTGACGCTTGGATCCGATTCTGTTCTTCGTCTCCCCCGCGCTGTTTGCGGGGGAGAGGGCTGGGGTGAGGGGGCGCTTTGCCGTTCCGTAGCGTTCCCCCTCACCCCGACCCTCTCCCTCAGGGAGAGGGTGGTTGCTATCGAAAACACCGGGGGAAATTCGGGACCAGCGCTCAAACGTCAGCCGGCTGAGTTCACGCGCGAGTTCGGCCTTCAACGCGTGCGGATGCACATCGCCCATCGCATGGAGCAATTTCGCCATTTGTTTCTGGCCCGCGCGAACCACCGCTGGATTCGCGTGTCCCGCTGCGGCGACCCCGAACGCCGCCGTCAGGTCGAGATACTTGCGACCTTCGGCGTCCCAAACGTTTACACCTTTTGCGCGATCCCACACAATCGGCCATGAACCGTCCGGATCGAGGTACGTGACGTTGCGCGACTCGTATTCCGCGAGTTGATCGAGAATGTGTTGGGTGCGGGTGGCCATGCGTGCGGGGCGAACTTAGGCAGTGCCGGTCGCATTGGAAAGGAAATCGGCGGTGTGGCCCGCTGAGGGCGACGGGATTACACCGCGGAGACACGGAGGGCACGGAGAAAGACAGGCGGTCGGCTGCAACGGGTTCTTCTCTGCGTCCTCCGTGCCTTCGTGGTCAACCAAAACTGTTCAATTCTTGGTTGTGTTTGAAAGTGAGGGTCAACGGGATGCCCTGAAGGTGGGGCGACGGGAAGCCGACCTTCGGCCTCCGAACGAGCCTGCGAAGTCTTGGTGGAACCACGGAATCCTGTTCCGTTGCGCATGGAGAAAGGCGGCGAACCGCCGGAGGGCTTGGGGCACGGGCGAGAGAACGCCGGAGAAGTGAGCACGCCCCCTTGCGCTCAAAGTTCGTTCGGAGAACTCACTCCACCTTGACCCTCAGTTTCAAACGCACCCTCATTTCTTCCCGTGATGGACTCGCGATCCAAATTGGATCAATGTCCAGCCGCAGTTTTTACGACGAACAATGAACGAGACAACAAACGACGTTTCCGAAGAACGGACCGGCCCGACGTATTTGCGCGTCTATTTTTTGTCGGCATTGTTGATCGCGGTCGGGTTGTCGACGCTTTCCACACGGGCGGCGATCGCGTTAGGAATTATTCTCATGCCCGCTCACATGGTGGCCGTCGGCCTGATCTCAAGGATCCAACCGTGGCGCCCAATTTTCCTGCGCATCTGGCCGGTGACCGCTTTCGTGATCGCGCTCCTGTTCTTGTTGCCGGGCCGGATCATTTATCAGATGGCGACCACTCCAACGGCCACGTTCAAGCAGCTTGTGCTGAACCCGGTTCCCGACGGCGTGACCAACATCGAGAAAAAGCAGCATGCCGATTCGCTCACCTGGATTTCCGTCACGTTCGACCTTGATCCGAAAACCGTCCCCGAAGTGCTCGCAACCCAAGAATACGAAATGGTTTCCCCCGACAAGATCACTCCCGAGATAGAGGAACGGCTCGGGCAGATTCGACTGGATCAGGCCAAGTTCTATCAGGCGACCTTTCCGGATGGCGGCGTCCGGTTTACTGCCGTGGTGAATTCACGCTCAGACCGCATATGCGTTCTTTATGAACGAGACGTCAGGTGAATTGAACGCTACAGAGTGTCGCCCGCTTCCTGCTGGCATCCAGATCGGTAGGGCTGGCTCTCCGAGCCGGCCGTCGAGCGTTGAGTTGTGTGGGGCGTCGTAGGATTCGTCGGCGGACGGCCCGGAGGATCCGTCCCTACCGCTTGCGACCGAAGCGTTGTGTTCAAAGACCAATCAGAGCGCTTGGCTTTATCGGAACCACCTTGTGCAACGTGCCGTCGGCAGCCCGCACCGGCGGTTCAGTATTCAGAACTGAATTTTTTGATCTGCCCGCTGTCATCCCACTCCGGACGGTGCTCCCTCGTTGAACCTCCAAATTTCCATTCGCCGTTCACCCGGACCATCGGTTGAACGAAGAAATCGGGAGGTGTTACCCCCGCGTTTTGGTCTGCAATCGGCAGCGAATACTTCAGCTTTACTTTCAATTCGACGCGGGCCGGATCGAGCGTTTTCCTCGCCGCGATTCGCATGCTTTCCCACAGCTGGGCCATCTGTGACTGCTTTGAGGGAAAATGTTCTCTTTCTGCCGGATCCTTGAGTTCTTGCGCCAGCAGTTCCGGGCTCAATCCGTAGTTGGCCTGGTCATACGTCCCGTGCATCAAGGCCCACGTCACGCTTTGGAGTGCCGCCTCCGGAGTCGCATATCCCGCAAATGCCAGGTTATCTTTCGTAACAAGCTCTCCAGGCGCAACGGAAGTATCACGAGAAGCGACCGCCGTTGCTTGCATCCCCTTCTGCAACTGATCCTTGAGCCGTTGATTTTCATCTTTGATCGATGCCATTGCGACAAGATCCCGATTTAATCTGTCCACCTCGCCACGCAAGCGCGGGATATCCGAAACGTCCTTCTTCAGACGCTGAATCTGGTCGTCACGTGATTGAACCAACGCCATCACCTGCCCATGTTCGGCGGCAAGTTGCGTGGAGTCGGTGATCATCGCGGCTTGCTCGGCGCGCAATTGCCCGACCTGTCTTTCCTTGACCAAATACGTGGAAGTGCCGGTCAGGGCTGCCGCAGCAATCATGGCTGCAGCAGTTTTGAGGTTGAGAATATTCATGGTGCCTGAGGTGGTTTGGGTGACGATGGCGGCGGTGGTGGCAATGGCCGTGCCGCCCAGAACGGTCGCGGTAATGGAAGCGCCGAGTCCGGCGGGAATCACTGACGCGGTCGCACTCGCGGGTAAAGTCGCGGTCAGCCACGCCGTCGTGCCCGTGATTCCGAGTTTGCCAAAAATGTTTCGCAGTTTTTCCAGCGACCGGTTGACGCGCATGCGGGCGGCATCCTCGCTCAGACCGAGTTCCCGGCCGACATCGCGCAGATTGCGGTCTTCGAAGAAACGCAGCACGAGCGCGTCCCGGTCTTCGGGTTTGAGCTGGTCCATTGCCGATTCCAAATGTTCGGCGACGACGCTTGGGTTGGGTTCGTCGGTGTTCATCGTGACGGCAATGTGTTCGCGTTGACGTCGTCGGTGTTCGGATCGAACGGCTGCCAGCGCAAGGTTTCGAGAGGTGTGGTAAAGCCAGCCGGCGACAACCATTTCCCGGACGTCGGCGGTGTTTTTCTCCGAGAGTTTGATGAACGTGGATTGGGCAATCTCCTCGGCCAGACCGCTCTCACCGGTCACCCGCATCGCCACGGAAAACACCATCCCGAGGTGGCGGTTCACCAGTTGGTGAAAGGACGATTCGCACTGCTTGGTGGCGAAACGGGTCAGTAATTCCAGATCGGTGGATTCCATTTACACCCACAAGTTGCCGCAAGAAGCCAAAACCGAACAAACAGAAAAGAGAAAGATTGTGAACATGCACTGAGAGGTGGGGCGAGTTCTCCGAACGAGCCTTCGGCGAAACCCTATACACCCGATCACGCCAAGACCCTTTATCCTCGATCGCGCTCAAAGAACGGCTCAGAGAGCCGGCCCCACCTTATCGCACGACAGTGGCAGGTTTTCTTTGCCGCTTTTCCGGTTTACTCCTTGACCCCTTTCTTTCGCCCCCTAGCATCGCGACCAATTTGTGCGCGCCCCGATGAAAGCCATACTTGCTCTTGAAGACGGAACAGTTTTTCACGGTACCGGTTTCGGTGCTGAAGCCGATTTCTGCGGCGAAGTCTGCTTCAACACGTCGATGACCGGTTATCAGGAGATCATCACCGACCCGTCCTACAAGGGGCAGATCGTGACGATGACCTATCCGCACATCGGGAACTACGGCGTCAACAAGCAGGACATCGAGAGCTACCAACCGCACGTCGCCGGGTTCGTCGTGCGCGAACTTTCGCCCGTTGTTAGCAATTGGCGGGCGGACTGGTCGCTTCACGAATATCTGGAGACGAACGGCATTCCCGGCATTCAAGGAATCGATACGCGGGCGCTCACCAAGAAACTCCGCGTTCGCGGCGCGTTGAACGGTTATATTTCTACCCGGAGTTGTTCGGACGAAGAAGCCATTGCCCGGGCCAAGGGCTGGCACGGCATGCTGGGCCAGGATTACGTGAAGGAAGTGACGCACAAGGAATCGTTCGTGTGGGATCCGAAGGATGAACAGAGCGCCGACTTCCGGATTCTTCGCGGTCTTGAAACCGACGAGCCACGCAATTTTCGCCACCCGCTTCCGCCTGCGGACATCCCGATCGTCGCGTTCGACTTCGGGATGAAATACAACATCCTGCGTCGGCTGCGTCAGCACGGTTTCAAAATCACCGTCCTGCCGGCGACCGCGTCCGCCGAGGAAGCGATGAGCCACAAGCCGGCCGGTGTTTTTCTCAGCAACGGCCCCGGTGATCCGGCGGCGCTCGGTTACATCGTCGAGAACGTGAAAACGTTGCTCGACTCCGGCATCCCGATGTTCGGCATCTGTCTCGGGAACCAGATTCTCGGCCAGACGTTCGGCGGTAAAACGTTCAAACTGAAGTTCGGCCATCGCGGTGCCAATCAACCGGTCAAGGATCTCGAATCCGGCCGGGTTGAAATCACCTCGCAGAACCACGGGTTTGCCGTGGATGCCGAATCGCTCCCCGGCGAAATCGCGGTCAATCGCATCAATTTGAACGACCAGACAGTGGAAGGTATGCGACACAAGACGAAGCCCGTGTTCAGCGTGCAATACCATCCGGAAGCCTCGCCCGGTCCGCACGATTCCACGCCGCTCTTCCAGGAATTCCGTGAACTTATCGAGAAGCGGGGATAAGCCGGGTTTCATCACGACGTCGCGGGGGAAAACTGAAATCCTGTGCTCGCCGCCGCTGCGGACGGCCTGTTTAATCCCGCCGTGGCAGCCCGCAAAAAGAACGACTTTCAGCCGATCGGTTCCCTGAACCCGACAGGCGCTTCCGCGAACTCGATCTTGCTCAAATCCGAATACGGGATGGTTGAGATCTCCGCGTTGGATCGCGACGTGTACCGTCTTCGGATCACGCAGAAGAACCGGTTCTCAAAGGCACCTTCCTACGCCGTCGTTGACTCGGGCTGGACCGGTGGCGACGTGAAGCCGGTCGTGCTGAAGAAGTCCGCCAAGCTGATCTCGGATCTGTCCCGGCTGGTTTTGAATTTTGAGGATTCCCAATTTCGACTGACCCACGACTGCGGCGAAGCGTTCGCCAGCGCATCGATTGGTTTCCTCGGCAAGTCTCCGCAAATCCGGCTACAGCTTGACGAGGACGAACACCTGTTCGGTCTCGGTGAAACAACCGGCACGTTCAACAAGCGCGGCCTGATTCGTGAGTTTTGGAACACCGACGTGCTCGGCCACGCTCCCGCGATTCATCCGGGGATGCGCCGCCTGTATGTTTCGATTCCGTTCGCGATCACGATGCGTGACGGCGTTGCCGCCGGGCTGTTCTGGGACAATCCCGCCCGCCAACGTTGGGACATGGGATCGACGAATTTCAACGAGTGGAAATTGTCGGCGGATTCGGGCGAAATTGATTTATATCTGTTCCTCGGTCCAACGGTTGAAAACGTCGTGAACAGTTTCGGGCGGTTGACCGGTCGCATGCCGATGCCGCCGAAGTGGGCGCTGGGGTTTCATCAATGCAAGTACAGCTACGAAACCCGTGCACAGGTCGAGCAGGTGGCTGCGACAATGCGACGAAAGAAGATCCCCTGCGACGCGATCTATTTTGATATTCATCACATGGACGGCTGCCGGGTCTTCACGTTTGGAAAGACGTTTCCGAAGCCGAAGGAGTTGATCACAAACCTCGCCCGCGACGGGTTCAAGGTTGTGACCATCGTCGATCCGGGCGTGAAAAATGATCCGAAGTTTGGCGTGCTCAAGCGCGGTATCAAAGCCGGTGCGTTCGTGAAGGAACCTGCTGGTAAAAAGGATTTCATCGGCGCGGTGTGGCCCGGCAAATCGCGCTTTCCGGATTTCTTGAACGAAACCGCGCGGAACTGGTGGGCGCGCGAACAGGGCGCACTTTCACGACAAGGCGTCGCCGGTTTTTGGAACGACATGAACGAACCCGCGAACTTCGCGCGGTCGGACAAAACGCTTCATCCGCGAGCGCAACACCGCCCCGATCACGGGATCGCCCGGCACGAAGATGTTCATAATGTTTACGGCTCACTCATGGCGCAGGCCTCGCGCGAGGGGGCGTTGAAAGCTGAGCCGGACAAGCGTCCGTTCATCATCACGCGCGCCGGTTACACCGGAGTGCAACGCCACGCGATGGTCTGGACGGGTGACAACAGTTCCACCTGGCAGCACTTCGAAGACTCGATCCAGTCGCTGCTCAATTTGAGCGTGAGCGGCGTGCCGTTTTGCGGGTGTGACGCAGGCGGGTTTCTCGACAATTGCACGCCGGAGCTGTTCGTCCGCTGGATGCAATGCGCGGCGTTCATGCCATTCTTCCGGAGCCACACCAACATCGGCACCATCGATCAGGAGCCGTGGTCGTTTGGTGCCGAAGCCGAAGCGATTGTCAGGCACTACATCGAACTCCGTTATCAGCTGATGCCCTACCTCTACTCGCTCTTCGCGGAGGCGGCGCGGAGCAGTGCTCCGATCATCCGCCCATTGTTCTGGCATCACGCGGATGATTTGACCGCGGTGGATACGCCCGACCAGTTTCTGCTTGGACGCGACTTGATGATCGTGCCAATTCTCAAGCAAGGCAGTGTCGCGCGTTGCGTCTATCTTCCGGCGGGTGATTGGTATGAATTTTGGAGCGGCGAAAAGATCGTGGGAAGGCAGCACGTTGTCGCGCCGGCGCCGTTGCAGTTTCTGCCGATGTTTGTCCGGGCCGGCGCGGTGATTCCGTTCGGCGACATTCAACAGTTCGTTGGTGAAAAGCCGGTCAAAACGATTACGCTTCACCATTGGACCGGCGGCGCTGGCTCGTTGAAATTCTATGACGACGACGGAGCGTCGATGGACTTTGAGAACGGTGATTTCATTGAACGATCCATCCTGTCCGCCAGTTCGGATAACGGAGGGAAGCTGGTCATATCGGACGAACGCGGCAATCATCGAACCACGATCACGCGTTGGCGGACTGTCCTTCACGGGCTCACCGCAAACCCGCGCTTCAAGCTGAACGGAAAACGGGTGGCGGTCGGCACTGATTCAGCGACGGGTCTCCCCGCCTGCGAATGGGAAAACACAACCGGCGAGACAGAATTGACGTGGACGTGACTGCCAAAACAACGTTGTTTTCCCCGTGGCGAACCGGCAGGTTGGGCGCGCACCAGAAACCTCACTATGAGCCAGTTTGTTGAACATGCCATCGCCGCGTTGAACCGCGTGGCCGGTGCCCCCGAGATCGCGCGCCGGAGCGCGTTGACGGGCGTGATCGAGTTTACACTTGCGGAGACGCAAGGGAGTTACGCCGGGCTGTTCATCGGGTCCGAGGACTCGCGCCGGATCAGTTGTATTATCAAATTTCCGGAGTCGATCGACGACGGGATACGCCCCGAATTGATGCTGCTCTGTTTTCTGATCAATCCCACCCTGGATCTCGGCCAGCTGGAGTTCACGCACAGCGGCGACGAACTGATCGCAAAAGTCACGCAATGCCTGCTGCCGGGTCACGAGTGCAACGAAGCGATCATCGAGGAAAGCGTTTCCACGGCGATCCGGTTGATGAACGAGCACGCCGACTGCATTCGTTCGGTGATCAAGGGAGATATGAAAGCGGCGAACGCGTTTCACACCAAACAGTTTCTGGCGCAAAGCGGTTCGGTGAAACCGCTGGATATCTCAGACTTCGAAAAGGACTGACACCGATCTGGGCGGGTTGATTGCGGAAACGACTCGAAGCCGCACCGGTTGTTGTGCTCCACCGCATTGTCAAAGATCGTGAACGCGCGCGAAACCGACCAATTTTGCCATCGGTAAAGATTGAATGATTGCGGGGTTGATTTAGGGTCCACCCATGCTTTTCCGAAAACTTGCCAAAATCATCCGCGGCAAAGCCACGCCGTTTCAATTGTGGGCCGCGTGTCTTCTCGGCGCATTGATCGGGTTCACCACCGGATTCACGACGGCCGGTGGGTTGATCCTTTCGTTGCTGATGCTGCTTATCGTGCTGAATGCTAACCTGCCGCTCGCCGCGCTGGTCGGCTTGCTCGCCAAGCTGGGGTCCCTCCTGATCATGCCGGTGACGTTCGCGGTCGGGAAATTCCTGCTGACCGGTCCGACCGAGGGTCTATTCGCCGGGCTGGTCAATGCGCCGGTATCTGCGTGGTTTGGTTTTGAATATTACGCCACGAGCGGCGGCCTGGTGACCGGTTTGATCTTCGGATTGATTTGTGGATTCATGGTCAACAAGGCAGTGACGGGGTACCGCCAGAAGATGAAGGATCTGGAGGAAAATTCGGATAAGTACAAGAAATACTCGCAGAAAGGTTCCGTCAAATTGCTCACCTGGCTGCTCGTCGGAGGCGCGCCCAAGAAAGTGGACTACGAAGCGTTGCTCGCGAAGAAGATCGGAAACCCCATTCGCATCTTGGGCGTGGTGTTCGCGGCGCTGACCCTGTTGCTGCTCTACGTCGTGGTCAACTTTGCAGCCGCACCGCTCGTCACCTACGGATTGCAGAGCGGCCTTGAGTCCGCCAACGGTGCGACCGTGGATCTGGAGAGCGCCGAACTGGATTTGAAGGAAAACCGGCTGATCGTCCGGAACCTCGCGGTCGCCGATCCGAACGCCCTGGACACGGATCTGTTTCGCGCGAAGGAACTGGTCGCCGACATCAGCGGCATGCAGTTGATGAGGAAACGAATGCAGCTCGACAAGGTGACCATCACCGGCGGCTCGTCCGGGGAAAAACGCAAGTCGCCGGGCTCGTTGATCGGTAAGCCGCCCGAGCCGGAAGTGGAAAAAAAGCCCGTGGAAATCCCCGACGCGAAGACGCTCGAAAGCTATTTCAAAAACGCCAAGGAATGGAAGGAACGGCTTTCGCAGGTGCGCGAGTGGTTGCGAAAACTGGAAGGCTCCGGCAGCGAGGGGCCGAAGGAAAACAAGGAATCCTGGCAGGAACAGCTTGAGCGCGAGATCCGTGAACTCGGTTACGCACACGTCAAGGCCGGTCACCTGATTGAAGGCAGCCCGACGTTCTCGATTTTGGAACTTCAGGCAAACGAAATGACGGTCACCAAGATGCCCGACGAACAGTTCGACATGGTCGCGAACAATCTTTCCACGCACCCGTCGCTTCTCAAAAAGGCACCGGGAGTTTCCATCCAGTCCAAGTCCGGGAAAATGGGGGTCAACGCGGAGCTCGGCAAATTCGCCAGCGGCACAAATAGTTTCGCCTGCCATTACCTCGGTCTGCCGGTGGACGACGTCGCGGGTGATCTCGTGGTCAACGGAGCTCAGCCGATTTCCGGCGGTACGATCGATCTGCGGCTCGGAGGAAGTATCGAGTTCGGCGCGAACGTGATGATTGATTTCCCCGTGCAGATTGCACTCCACGACACGACCATCGCGATCGCGGGATTGAAGCCCGAGCCGATCAAGGAATTCACATTCCCGGTCAGTCTCCGCGGTCCGTTGGATAACCCCCGCGTGCAGGTCGACGACAAGCAACTGCAGGCCGCGCTCGTGCAGGCCGGCCTGTCGAAATTGAAGGACGAACTCGGCAACAGGGCCAAGGAGGAGATCAGCAAGCAGCTCGGCGGCGATGTCGGCGAGCAAGGCAAGAAGCTGCTGGACGGAATCTTCAAGAAAAAGAACTAGCAGCCTGTCGGGCTTGTATTAGTAGCCTTACGATCGACCTCGGCCCATTGCCAGCGCGGAAGGGCCGGCCTCCCATTGGCTTGCCAATTTCAGGCCGCCGGGTATCAATAGGGGATGTCCACTCCAACTGTCGTTTCCCTGGCGCTCACACTGGCCTGCCTCACTTCGTCCGCAGCGGATGTCAGGATTGGATTGATCGGCCTCGACACGTCCCACGTCACCGCTTTCACGAAGATTCTTAACGATCCGTCGCAGAAAGACCACATCGCCGGCGCCCGCGTCGTTGGTGCCTTTCGTGGTGGCAGCCCTGACATTGCATCCAGCCGTGACCGCGTCGAAGGCTACACCGTCGAACTCACGGAAAAGTTCGGCGTAGCGCTCTATCCCACCATCGCGGAACTCTGTGAAAACGTCGACGCCGTCATGCTCGAAAGCGTCGATGGCCGACCGCATCTCCGGCAAGCCATCCCGGTCATTGAGGCCGGAAAACCACTTTACATCGACAAGCCCATGGCCGGTTCGCTCGGCGATGTCATCGCGATCTTTGAACTCGCAAAAAAGCACAACGTCCCCGTTTTCAGTTCGTCTTCCCTTCGTTACGGCAAAAACACCCAGGCCGTTCGTAACGGTGTCATCGGCAAAGTCCTGAGCGCCGAGACGTCCAGTCCATACCATGTTGAGCCCAGCCACCCGGACATGTTTTGGTATGCGGTCCACGGCGTGGAATCGCTCTTCACCGTTATGGGCACGGGCTGCGAAAGCGTTCAGCGCAGCACCAACTCTGTGGGAGAACTGGTCGTGACCGGCACCTGGTCCGGGGGCAGAACGGGAACGTTCCGGGAATCCAAAGGCTACGGCGGCAAGGCCGTCGGCGAGAAGGGTGAAATGGAAGTGGGCACCTACGACGGCTACGCGCCGATGGTCGAGGAAGCCGTCAAGTTCTTCCACACCGGCGTGGCCCCCGTGCCCGCCGAGGAAACGATAGAAATCTTTGCGTTTATGGAAGCGGCGGACGAGAGCCAGCGCCGCGGCGGGGCCGATGTTCCGTTGACGGAAATCTACGAACGCGTCGGCTACACCGGTTTGTCGGCACGCCTCAAACCGCAAAACTAACGCGGGATTTAACCGCCGGAAAAGCGGCAGTGAACGCGCCGCAACCCGAAATCTCCGCGAACGACATTCCAAAGTGCGGGCAACCGGTCGATTGCCCACCGTTCAAGAAACTCGGAGACAACGGCGTAAATCTGGTTTCCGTTTCCCGAAGTTCGAAAGCGAAAGACTCGGACCGTCTTGGCGTTGTCAAAGTGCAGTTCCTCCGTCACAAGAACAGGTCCGGGTGAGGTGGCGCGAATCAATAGCGCAACGAGAATCAGGACAGGCAGCGCCGACACAAGGATTACGGCGGCGAACGGTTGATCTGGTTTCATGAGCACAAGCTACTTCGCCGAGTGCGCTGGTCAATTTGATTCAATGACCGCCCGCTCTGAATGGCTAGCGATTGAAAGTCACGTTTGTCGGGCGGGCGGAGTAACGGAGCCCTGATCAAAGCTCCCACGGAGCGCCATTCGGAAGGGGGGCCGCCGTTTCTGAGTCCGTGACCTCAAAGGGAAGATCAATACACTACAAGGCATGAGGGGGAGGGACTGGTAGAGGGAGCCCGAAGGGCGACCGGAACCAGTCCCTCCCCTTGGCGTTCGCAAAATGAAACGGACAACATGAGCAGGAGCAAACCATCCAAAGGAACCGATCCCAAGAAACGACGGTTTCTGAGCGCCGAGAAAAAGTTTCAGATCTATCTGGAAGCCCAGAACAGTG
>Ga0209390_10007022_pt1 | contig 14661 bp, 5 predicted proteins | sample BON01_FD_187212 | JGI IMG/M metagenome (GOLD analysis project Ga0209390, IMG submission 187212) | Freshwater microbial communities from Lake Bonney liftoff mats and glacier meltwater in Antarctica - BON-01 (SPAdes) (version 2) | ecosystem: Environmental > Aquatic > Freshwater > Ice > Glacier... | reverse complement strand
GGGGGGGGGGGGGGGGGGGGGGGGGGGGGCATGCGTGTGTTGGCGAAATCACAAAGAGAGAGACGCGCGCGCGCGCGCGCGTGCGCCTCCCGAGACAGACAAACGAAACCAAAAACCAAAAACCGAAACTCACCCGTCACCTGCACGACGCGCCCCTTTGTGCGGCCGACCCAGTCCGCAAAGTCCATCACGTTGGGCACCGTCGCGGACAGCATCACGATGCGCACGTGCGAGGGGAGCAGGATGATCACCTCCTCCCACACCACGCCGCGCTCGGCGTCGTTCACGTAGTGCACCTCGTCAAAGATCACAAACTCGAGATCGCGGATGAGATCGGCGCCCTTGTACAGCATCGACCTCAAGATCTCGGTCGTCATGATCAGGCAGGGCGCCTCGGGCCTGATCTGCACGTCCCCCGTGAGCAGGCCCACGTCGAAGCGGCGCGTGAAGTCGCGGAACTTCTGGTTGGAGATCGTCTTGATCGGAGATGTGTAGATCGCCCGCGTGCAGCGGCGGGCGGACAGCGCCAGCGCATACTCGGCGACGGCCGTCTTGCCCGCGCTGGTGTGTGCGGCGACGAAGACCGAGCTGCCGGCCTCCAGGTGGAGCATGGCTTCTTTTTGAAAGGCGTCCGGCTCAAAGGGGAAGTCGAAGGCGACGCCGCCGCCGTCGCGCAGCGCGCGCCACGCGCCCTGCACGTCCGGGATTTGGCCGCGGGCGGCGTGCTTGTACGCTTGCTTTTGCTGCTGCGGCTGTCGGGGCTGCTGCTGCTGCTGCTGCCGCTGCTGCTGCTGCTGCTGGAAGGCGAGGCGGCGGCGGGAGGGGGTCGCGGTGGCCAAGAGCAGGGCGTCGGCGGCGGCGGCGGCGGCGGGCTCCTCCTCTTCTTCCTCCTCCTCATCGTCGTCGTCCTCCGCCGCCTCGTCGCCGCCGCGGCCGCCGGCCGCCGCCGCAGCCGCCGCGTGCTTGCGGCGCTTGCTGGGCGCCGGCGCGGCCGCAGCCGCCTCGGCCGCCGCGTCGATGGCGTCGTCCAGCGAGTCGAGGGGTGTTGCTGCCGCGGCTGCAGCCGCGTCCGCGTCCTGCTGCTGCCCTTGCCGCTGCTGTTGCTGCCGCGCAAACTTGGGCAGGGACGACGGCACGCGGAGCGCTGTCCCGCCGCCGCCGCCGCCCTCCTCCTCCTCTCGCTCGTCTTCTGCGGCGGCCGCCGACGCTGCCGCTGCCGCGGCCTCGTCCTCCTCCTCGGCGCCCGCGGGGAGCTCCCACAGGCCCTCAAAGATGGAGACGGACAGGTCGGGCGGCGGCGCGGCCCCCAAGGCGGCGGTCGCGCTCGCGGGCGCGGCCGACGAGGGCGGCGCCGACGCCGCCGCCAGCGCCGCCTCGTGCTCCTCGTCCTCCTCCTCCTCCTGCCCGCCCCCGCCGCTGCCCTCGCGCCCGGCCTCGCCGCGCAGGCGCCTCAGGCGCGCCAGCGCCGCGGCGCCAAAGCCGCCGCCGGCGGGCGTCTCGGGACCGCCGCCAGGGGGCATCTCGCCGGCCTGGCCGCCGCCGCGGCCCCAAGCGCCAAAGACGCCCGCGCGCAGGCCTGGCGCGCACACCAGGGGCAGCGGCGGCGGCGGCGCGTTCGGCGGCGCGCCCGGCTTGGCCGCGCCGGCCTTTGTGTCTTCCCTGAACCACGCCGCCTCGAGCGCCTCGAGCCACCGGCCCGTGCCCGCCTCTGCCGCCGCCGCCACGCAGCTGCTCGCGAGCCGCGGGTCCAGCGACTCGCCGCCCGGCAGGAAGGGCGCCGCCGACGAGACCGTGAACCCCCGCCACCCGTCGGCGCCGGCGGCGGCGGCGGTGCCGCCGCGGACGCGCGCGCCGGCGCGGGCCGCGAGCGCGGCGGCGTCCCCGGGCGGGAGGGACGGGTCGTCGGCGTCGACCTCGCGCCAGTGCAGGGGCGGGGGCGGCGGCGGGGGAGGGGCGGTCGGGGGCGGCGCGGGCACGGGCGGCGGGGCGGACGAGGCAAACAGGCCCCCCCCTCCCGCGGGGGAGGGGGAGGCGGTGCCGGCGGCGGTCGGCGCCGCGGGCGCCCCCAGCACCGCCGCCGCCCCCGCCAGCGCCGCCGCCGCGGACGCCGCGCCGCCCCCCACGGGCGTCAGCGGCGCCTCGCCCGTCACCGACACCCGCCGCGACTGCCGCGGCGAGAACATCCGGGAGGCGGCCCCCCGCCCGCCGCCCGCGCCCGAGGCCGAGGCGGCAGCACGAGCGGCGGCGGCGAGGGCGGCGGCAACGTCGGCCGCCGCCGCCGCGCCCGTCGACAGCGGCGGCAGCGCGGGCTCGAGAGACGCGCTCGGCGCCGAGCACTCTGGCCGCGACGCCAGGGCCAAGGGCGCGAAAAAGACGGGCTCCAGCGCGCGGCCGCGGTCGGCGAAGCAGCCGTTGCGCGCCGCGCGCGCGGCCAGGGCGGGCGCGGCCAGCAGGCGCGCGGCCAGCCGCTCGAGCTGCCCCCTCGGTGTGGGCGGCGGCAACGGCAGCGGCGGCTGCACCAGCGGCGACAGCGGCGGCACGGGCCCGTGCGCGGCGCTGCCCGTCGTCGACACGACGTAGACGCCGTCGTCGCACCCGTACGCGAGGGCAAAGCGCGGGGCGAGGCCGTCGAGGGGGTCGCTGGCGCCCGTCGCGGTCATAGTGACGTGCTGTCGCGCGGCGGGCGCGCGTCGCGCGCGACGGAGTCACACTCCTCTCTCCCCTGTGTCTGCCTCTTGTTTCGGGGTTTGCCGTTTTCGTTGCGCTCCTGATGTGGTCTTTGAGGGAGGGCGTTGTGAACGCGCTGATGTGATCGGGTGTGTGGGCAGCACGGGCGTATCCTCGCAGGCAGTTCTTGCTTGTGCTGCTGGGGTGTTGGACTGCGAGGATCGTTTTGCCCAGTGTTTTGGTCGGACGGCAAGCGCAATCGCCGACGCCGCCGCCGACCGCGCTAGTTCGCGAGAAGCCTCAGATGGGTGCCTAGTCCCGTGCTCCCAAGGCGGTCTAATCACGCCGCGCTGGACGGCTCGACGCGTTCCGCATCCACACCCACTCTTCTTGCCAAGCACACAGTCCTGCGCTGCCCCTTTTTGCATCCGGTGCACGTTTTTGAGAGCTCTCGAACCTCCCCTCCCCTCCCCCCTTTTTTGTTTTCCCTTTGCAATCATGCAGCTCCAGGCTCGCTCCGTCGCCGCGCGCGCCACGCGCGCGCGCACCCCGATGGTCTCTCGCGCCGTCCGCGTGAGTCTTGTTCGTTCCGTACCGAGCCGACACGGGCTCCGGGCAATCACGATTGCGTTTTTTCAAAACCGCGATTTTTTTGGTCACCGGGATCACCCCAACGGTCGTGGCGACAACTCCTCGTTGCCGTCCGACGCCCTCGCCCCGCGCACATGGACGACCGCTCGGAACGCGAGCGATCGCGTGACCCCGCACGCTCCATGCATCGCGCAACATTTCGATCCCGCCACCCACAAAAAACAAAAAAAGATTTTGGCCCGGATATCTTTTTTCTTCGCGTGAGCGCCGACGGCGCTTCGCGCCCGCCTCCTTTCCTCACTTGCCGAGCCCGCCTCCTTTCCTCACTTGCCCCTCCCCCCCCCCCCCCCCCTCATCACAAACCAACGCCAAAACAAATCAACAACAGTCCCCCGCCCTCCGCGTCCGCGCCGAGGCCGCCGGCGGCAGCAGCAGCGCCAGCGGCGGCCAGCAGAACGTCTCTGCCGCCATCAACCGCGGCGTCGCCGCCGCGCAGTCGGCGGCGGCCAGGGCGCAGGAGACGCTGCAAAAGGCGGCGTCGGGCGACCTGCAGCCCATCCGCGTGCCGATGCCCACCGTATCAGTGGACCTGACGCAGCTGGTCACGTACAACTTTGCCGCGCAGCTCGCGCTCACGGGCGTCTCGTGGGCGACGGTGTTTGCCACCTCGCACGTCGCCCTGCTCGGCGGCAAGGGCGCGGCCAAGGCGATCGCGGGGTCGCCGCCGACGGCCATCTTGCTGGTCGGGGTGCTGGTGGCGGCCTACTCCGGTGAGGGAGGGGGGTGGAGGGGGGGGGGCGGGCAGGGAGGATAAAAAACACGCGCGCGCACTCACACACTCGAAACCCCGTTGCCGCCGCCGCCCCCCCAAACAACCTGACGACCCACGAACCAAAACCCCAACAATCCAACGACAGTCTACCAGTCCTACACCTACCTCTTGAAGGTGCGCAAGGAGGGCCTCGGCGTCCTCGGCGGCTTCGGCATGGTCAACCAGTTCTTCGAGCACGCCGCGCTCAACTTTGTCGGCGCGGGCTGCGCCCTCGTGGCCCTGTTTGCCGAGGTCGGGAGCCTGGTGGTGGGAAGCGTGGCGTCCTCGGCCGTCGGCCGGGCGGCGGGGGCCGCGGGCGGCGGCGACCTGGCCGTCGAGGCCATGGCGCAGGCCTCTGCGGTGGTGGTGCTGTCGCACCTGGTTTCGCTGGCCTTTTTGGTCGTGATGATCCGCAAGGTGACGGACCAGACGGCCAAGGTCGCCGAGTGGGCGGAGAACCTGCGCAAGGCCATGCCGGGCCTGGCCTAAGAGAGAGAGAGAGAGCGAGAGAGAGCGAAAGAATGAGACGGTCGGAGACGCGGCGCCCCGCGCGCGCGGCACAGTTCCTCCCCCCGTCGCGTCGCCGCGGCGCGCCGAATGATGATCAAGGCCAGTATGATCTCGTGAACAAAAACACCCGCTTGACCCCCGCCTCACCCCTCTTGTTTTCGGAAGTTTTGTTGACGGGACAATTTGAACTTGGGCGCCCGCCGCCCCCCCCGCCCCCCCGCCCCTTGACCCCCCCTTTTCTCCTTGTTCTTTTTTTGCTTCCATACGACGACTCGAGAATTCATCACACCCGTCTGAAAGACGCCGCCGCCTATAGATGGACACCCCAGGAGAGGCGGAGGCGTTCCCCGAGGGCTTCAGTAACAAAACACTTCCGTTTGGAAAAACGCCACCCAAGTGGACAAACCAAAAGCAAGAGGCCAGCAACAACACAAGCCATCGTCCGCCTGCTGCTCCCTGGGCCGGGCAACCACTACGCCGAGCTGCAGGTGCCCGGCTGCGCCGCTTCGGCCGGCCGGCTCGGGCGCGCCGCTCCTGCGCCCATCTCCGCCGTCCCCGCCCCCGCCGCCTCTGCCCGCGCTGTAACTTAAAGACCGCGCCCCGGCGCACCGCACGTACCCCCTTTCTAAAAATATCCCGTCCCACTTGGACTGCTTGTAACCGACGCCGCCCTTCTCCTCGGCCAGGTCGGCAAAGCGCGCGGCGCCGACGGGCGCGAACTCGGGCAGCAGCTCGATCTCGATGCGGCCCGCGGGCTCGCCGTCGACGCGGACGTCGAGGTAGACGCGCGGGCGCGGTTGGTTTGTTGTTGCGCTGATCGGGGACGTGTCGGCGGCGGATGGGGACGGGCAAACCGCGGTTTCCGCCGTTTCGGCGCCGTCGGTTTCGGTGCCGACGTCGCGCCACGCGTCGCTCTGGCGACTGCGCCCCCCCAATCGGCGCGTCCAGGCCACCGCAGCCCCGTGTCAAACTCTACTTTACTTGTCCTCGACTAAACGCCAAGTCGTCCTCTCTTTTCTCTCGCGATCGTCTCCCTCTCCTCTTTTTGGCGTTACGCTCCCCGTCATCCCTCTCTCCTGCCCCTCTCCCGCAAGCGCGCGAACCAACCTACAAGTTGACGGGGAGAAACGAGCGCGCGCGCGCGACCTGACGCAGGCGCGCGCTGCGATGGCGCCGCGTCGGCGTCGGCCGCGGGACGCTGCGCCCCTTTCCCGCCTCGCGTCGATCGTCGCCACCGTCCTCTCGCTCGTCGCGGCGGCCGCCGCGGTGCCACAACCCCCGCCGCCGACACCCCCAGGCGCCGTCCCCGCGAGCGCCGTCGCCCGGGCCGCCCTCGCCCTCGCCGAGCCCTGGCAGGCGTGCTTCCCGCGCCAGTGGGACCGCCGCGAGCGCCAGCTCGGCGCAATACGGCTCGCCGGCGGCGTCCCGCTGCTCGCGTCGCCGCACGGCCGCCTGCTCGCGCACCGCGCGCGCCTGCTGTCGCCCTCGGCCGCCGCCCGCGGCCTGTCCCACCTGGGCCCGGCGCACCGCCTCCGGCGCTTCCTGCACCGCGCCGCCCGAGGGAGTAAGGGCGGGGCGCGCCCCCTGCGCGTCGCCGCCGTCGGCGGGAGCGTGTCGTGGGGCAGCGCCGTCGAGCGCGGCTCCGAGGACTGGCCGAGCGTGGTGACCCGCCGCCTGCGCGATTACTACCCCCGCGCAAAGTTCGAGCTGACAAACGGGTGCGTGCCCGCCGCGCCCGCCTCCTTCACGTCCGCGTGCCTCCAGAAACTGGTCCCGGGCGACGCGGACCTCGTGTTCGTCGAGTTTGCCGTCAACGAGTCGGGCGCGGGCGAAAAGGGCGAGCCGGCGGAGGAGGGGCGCGCCGCCGCCGCCGCCCGCTACGAGCGCCTGCTGCGCAAGCTGCTGAGGCTGCCGCGCCGCCCCGCGGTGGTGCTGGTGCAGCTGCCCGCCGTGGGCATGGCCATGGGCGAGGGGCACCCCTGGCGCAGGGGGTACGGCCAGACGGTCGAGGACGCGCTCTCGGCCATTGGCGCTTATTACGACGCCCCGGCCGTCTCGCTGCGGTCGGCGGCGTGGCGGCTCGCCCGCGAACACGCGCACGGACTAAATTGGACAGACTTTTACGACTCGCCGTCCGGCGATCGGTACGATTTCATCCACCCGCTGGCTCCCGGGCATCGGGCGGTGGCGGACCTGGTGCTGCACGCGCTCGGGGAGGTGGCGCTCGGCCTGGCGCTGCGCCCGTGGTCGGGCGGGGGCTTGCCGTCGCTGTCTCTTAAGGGCGGCGGCGGCGACCGCGAGGGCGGCAGGCGACAGGAGCCGCCGGGAGGGCGTGAGAGCGGCGGCGGCGGCTCCTTCGGCGGCGGCATCGACGACGATAACGACGGCGGCGACGACCGCGCCGAGGCGCTCGCGCCGCTGCCCGAGCCGCTGCACCCGCGCAACTACGCCGACGCCAACCTCGCCTGCGCGCACGGCGCCGCGCTCGCCGCGCACGTCGTCTCCGCCGAGGGCTTCGAGCTCGTCGACGAGGGCGTGGCGCCCAAGCAAAAGGTCGGGTACGTGGCGTGGGAGCCCGGCGCGCGGCTGGTGCTTCGCGTGGACACGAGCGGCGCCAGCCTTGGCGGCAGCAGGAGCGGCGCCGGCTTTGGCGGGAGCGGCGGCGGCGGCGAGGACGGCGGCGGCGGCGGGAGCGGAGTTGGCGGTGGCTTTGGTTTGGACGGCGGCGGCGAGCCCGCGGGCGTGGCGGTGCAGCTGGCCTACCTGCGGTCGTACAAGCACATGGGCCGGGCGTCGGTCGAGTGCCTCGGCGGGTGCACGTGCGGGGCGGGGGCGGCGGCGGCGCCCCCCGCCCCGCCGAATGAGCGAGGCGACAGCGATGGCGGCGGCGGCGGCGGCCCACCGACCGGCGCCCCGCCCCCGCCCCCGCCCCCGGCCACGCTCGTCCTCGACGGGCACCACGACGTCTGGCAGACGACCGTCTACTTAGCTCCCTTCTCCCCCTCGCCCGCCGCCGACTGCCGCGTCGCCGTCACCGTGCTCAACACGACGGGCAGCCCCGACCGCGGCACCAAGTTCAAAATCACGGGCCTGATGGCCACCCTGCCGCCGAGGGGTTCGCTGGCGGCGGACGAGGCGGCCGCGCTCCTGTCGGCGGCTTCCGAGGAGGGCGGGCACGCGGCGCTGCAGCACGAGCGTTGGCTGGGGCAGGTGAACGACGGGGAGGCGCCCGCCGCGGAGGAGGTGCTGAAGGAGCGGCGGCGGCGGCAGAGGGGGGCGGCGCGGGAGGCGGCGGCGGCGGCCGAGGCGGGGGCGGGCGGCGGCGGCGCGGCGGGGGCGCTCGAGCTCCCGCGCTCGAGGGAGCTGGAGACGCAGCGCCGGGAGCGCCACCAGGCCTCGGCAAGAGGGGATGAGCCGTGAGAGGAATAAACCATGTTTTGGCGCTTGCGTTGCAAAAAAAAGAGTCGCGGACGCAGCGCGTTTGCGCGTTTGCGCGGGGCCCCCGCAAATGCCCCCGTCGTCGCAACAAAATATATCATACCGCCCGCATAATCACGATCCAAGGCCCGCCGTCGCCGGCGCGCGCGCCGCCGCCGACGCCGAAGCGCCTGCACCGATAGCGAGCAAGAGGTCGCGGAGCGGCGGCCACGCGGCGGCGGCGGTGCCGTCGGGGCCGTCGAGCCGGGCGGACGAGGCCGCGCTCGCCGCCGCCGCCGCCGCGGCGCAGGGCGGCAGCAAGCGGCGAAGGTACGCCATTCCTTCGCGCCAGTGCGCCGCGACGGCCGCGAGCGCGCGGCGGTGGCGGCCGACCGCGCGCCATGCCTCGGCGGGCGCGGCGGCCGCGGCCTGCTCGGCGGGCAGGGCGCGGAAGACGCAGGCGGCGGAGCGCGCGGCGGCGGCGACGGACGCTGGCGCGTCGGGCTGGCGCCGGCAGGGGTCGGGGCCGCCGCCGCCGCCGCGGTCGCGCGCGAGGTCGTCGTCGTCGTCGTCGTCGTCATCATCGTCATCGCCATAGCCCGCCCCATCTCGCCCGCTCGCGCCGCCGCGCGCGCGAGGACGCAGCCCCAGGGCGCGGCGCGGCGGCGGATGCGGCAGCGCCGCGGCCGCCGGCGGCAACAGGGCGCGGGCGCGTCCGGCGGCGGCCACGCGGCGGTCGGCCTCTGCGCGCGCGTCCAGCAGGTCGGCGTGCACGGCGGCAAAGGACAGGGCAGCGTCGAAGAGGCGCGTGAGCGTGGCGGCGACGTGGCGCCAGGCCGACGAGGAGGAGGCGGCGGCGGCGACGGAGGCGGCGGCGGCGGCGCCGGTTCCGCCGCCGCCGCCGCCGCCCGAGGACGAGGAGCCAGCGCGGCAGCACTGGCGAAGCGCGGCGTCCAGGAAGGCGCGGTGCGCGTCGCGCAGGTCCGGCAGCGAGCGCGCGCGGCCGAGGTCGCGCTCGAGCGCAGCCCACGCGCTGAGCGGGCCGGCGGGCGCGGCCGAGGGCCGGGTGCCGCGGCCGCTGCTGCCTGCCTTCTCGTCCTCGTCCGCGCCGCCGTTGCCGCTGCTGCCACCACTGCCGCTGCTGCTGCTGCTGCTGCCCGCCATCAGCCCGTCCATCACGCACGCGTGCAGCGACGCCAGCAGGTGCGCCATCGCCTGCAGCGCGGCCGACTCGTCGCGCACCTGCAGCAGCGGAGGGTCGAGCCCCTCGCCGTCGCCGTCATCCTCGCCCGCCGCCGCCCGGCCGGCCATCGCCGCCGCCGCGCGCTCGGCGCGCCCTTGCTCGGCGGCCAGGCGCATGCCCGCCCGCTCGACGGCGTCGCGGCGCGCGAGGTCGTCGCTGGCGTCGCGCCGCTTGATGGCCGCCAGGCGCGCGCCGCCCACGGCCCGGCGGGAGAGGCGCAGCTGCAGCAGGAAGCGCAGGCAGGGGTCGAGCCGCGAGGGGGAGCAAGGGGCGTCGGCAGAGGCTGCGGCGGCGGCGGACGAGGCGGCGGCGGACGAGGGGGCGGCGGACGAGGCTGCGGCCCCGTCGCCGGCGACGAGGGGCAGGAGGCTCAGCTGCTGGGCGCGCGAGGGTGACGCTGTCCCGATTGCTGGCGTGCAGATCAGGCGGAACGAGATCGCCTCGATCTCCAGCGACGAGATGGGCGGGGGGGGCAGCGGGGGGAGGGCGGCGGCGACGGCGGCGGCGACGGCAGGGACAGACGAGCCGGCGGCGGCTACGGCAGCGGCGGCGGCGGCGGCCCTCGCTGCCTTTCGCTCGGCCACAGCGCGCGCGAGCGCCTGCTCCTGGTGCACACGCGCGCGTGCAAGAAGTCCGCGGTCCACGTGCAGCTGTAGCGACCCCGGCGGCGGCAAGGGATCGCGCGCCCATGCGACGCCTCTGCCGCCGCCTCTGCTGCGTCCGTTGCCCCATCCGCCGCCGCCTGCGTCGGCGTTGGCAGCCAGCGCCCCGTCCAGAGCGCGCTGCAGCAGCCCGACGTCGAGCAGCTCGAGCGCGCTCGGGCAGGAGAGCGAGGCGGCCTCCTGCGCCAGGGCCAGCGGCGGCGGCAGCAGGAGCGCCGCCGACACCTGCCGCCGCCGCCGCCCGGACACGACGCCGCTCGCCGCCGCCGCCTCGAGCGCCGGCAGGAGAGCGTCGTCTGCCCAAGAGGCCAGCGCCGGGGCCGACAGCAGGTAGGCGTTGCGCACGGCCTCGAGCTCGCGCGCGAGGCCCCATCCCCCGCCTGACGTGCCGCCGTAGACGAGGCGGCGCATCAGGGCGGCGCAGACGGCCTCGCATCGGCGGCGGACGCGGGGCACGAGGCAGCGGCGGAGGACGGACGGCGCGGCGGCGGCGGCGGCGGCGGCGGCGGGGGCGTGGGCGGCCTGCTCTTGCCCCCGTGCGGCCTCTGCCGCCGAGGAGAGCAGGAGGACGTCGTCCAGGTGGCGAGCTGCGGCGCCGGCGGCGGTCGCGCGCACGGCCGCGTCGAACGAGGAGGGGAATGGGCGCCCGGCGGCGGCCGAGGGCGCGAGGCGGCCGCGCTCGCGCGCGTCGAACGCCGCCCGCTGGGCGGGCAGATCGCGGCGCTGGGCGCCCTCCAGCCACCGGGTCAGGGGAGGGCAGGCGCCCGGTGGGGGAGGACGAAGAGGACAAGGGGATGACGACGCGCGCGGCTGGCCGGGGCCGGGCGACGCCAGTGGGGGCGGTGGCAGCGGTGCATAAGGCGGCGGCGGAGGCTCCGTCGCGCCGCCCGTTGCCGCCGCCGGCCTGTCGTCGTCTCGCCGGCTCGCGTCCTCAAGCGCGAGCTCGCGCATGCCGCGCCGGCCGGGCGCCGCCGCCGCCTCGGCCTCGGAGCAGCGCTCGGAAGCGGCGGCGAGGCGGCCGGCCGCGGCCATGGCGGCGCCCAGGCCGCGAGCGGTGACAGAGGGGTCGCAGCCGCCGCCGCAGCGGCCGCCACCGCCACCGCCTCCGCCTCCGCCGCCGCCGCCGCCAGGCCCCTGCGCCCCTCGAGCGCCGACCAGCGCCTCGAGCGCCGACGCGACAAAGGCGCGCTGCAGGCTCGCGGCGGCTGTCGCGCCGTCTTCGTCGTCTCGCACGTCTGCGCCGTCTCCGCCGATGCCGGCGGCGAGGTCGTCGTTGTCGCGCCCGCGCCCGCCTCCGATTCCGCGCCCCGCCCGTCCCTTGCCCTGCTGCTGCTGCTGCTGCTGCTGCTGCTGCTGCTGCTGCTGCTGCTGCTGCTGCTGCTGCTGCTGCTGCTGCTGCTGCTGCTGCAGCTGCTGCTGCTGCTGCTGCTGCTGCTGCTGCTGCTGCTGGTGTTGGTGCTGCTCCAGGTGTCGCAACAGGCGCAGGCTCTTGCCGGCGTCCAGGATGTCGTGGGCCAAGGGGGCTAAGAAGGCGGGGCAGCAGGGCGGGGAGCGCTGGCCGGCGCCGCCGGCGCCGCCCCCACCGCCGACGCCGGCCCCTCGTGTTGTCGCCGCCGCCCCCGCTCTCGCCAGCGCAAACGCACGCGTCCACAGCAGGCGCGGGTCCGTCGACGACGAGAACAAGGATGAAGACGACGGCAAGGGAGACATGGAAACCACGAAAAAGTCGCCGCCCGACTCCCATCGCCGCCCGCCGCCGCCTCGGGGGAGCAGAGCCGCCGCTGCCGCGTCGTCCTCCGCGCGGCCGCCCCACAGCCACCGCCCGAGCGAGGCGACCAGCGGCAGGCACGCCCGCAGCAGCAGATGCGCGAGGCAGCGGCGGCGGCCCTCGCCCTCGGGGCCTGTGACGGAGGCGGCGCGGCGCAGCTGGGACTCGAGCGCGTCGATGAGGGCGGCCGACGCGGCGGCAGCGCGCGAGGAGGAGGCGACGGCGGCGGCACATGAGGCGGAGGCGGAGGCGGCGCCCCCCTCGGCGGGCGCACCGGCCGCCGCCGCCGCCGCCGCTTGCTGCAGCGCGTGCGCGGCGGCCGCGTGCAGCAGGCGCACGCGCGCCATCGGCCCCTGCGCCAGGCGGTGCGCCTCCAACAAGGGCGCGGCCGAGAGCGCGGCAGAAGCGTCGTCGTCGCCGCCTTTGCCGCTCTCTGCGTCGTCGTCGTCGTCGTCGTCGTCGTCGTCGTCGTCGCCCGCCCCCGCCCCCTCGCCGCCGCCGCCCACGCCGCCGCCCCGCCCCCTCACCCGCGGCAAGGCCTCCAGAGCCGCGAGCTGCCGCCTGAGCGCGTCCAGCTGCTGCCCCAGGGCGTCCCCGAACGCCCTCAGGCAGGGCGTCAGCACGCGCACGGGCAGGGGGGCGGCCAGCGCCAGGGCTGCGCGCGGCGGCCGCCACCACGCGCCGTTCTCGGCTGCGCCGGCCAGCGCGGGCGGGCGCGCGGCGTCGGCCGCGCCCGAAAAGGCGGACCAGCCGCACTGCTCCCTTCCCCCGGAGAGGAGCGGCAGGGACGACAGCCGGCGCGCGGCCGCGTCCACCGCGCGGAAGGCCGTGCCCGCCTCGGCAAAGTCGGCCAGCAGCGCGTGCAGGGCGCCCGGCGAGAGGCTCGGCGTCAGGCAGCGGCGGTCGATCGCGACGGCGGCGGCGTCGGCGTCGCCGGCGTCGCCGGCATCGGCGTCGGCGTCGGCGTCGGCCTCGGCGGCGTCGTCCCCCCCCCACCGCCGCCCCTCCATCCCGCAGTCAGCGCGGCACGAGACCAGCAGGAATGCACCCCCGGGATCCGGCCCGAACACGTCGGCGCGCGCCGCCCGCAGCGCCTGCCGCGCCAGCTCCGAGGGCGCCAGGCACCGCGCGGCGTCGGGCAGCGGGGCGTGCGGGCGGGCGGCGAGCCGGGCCGACATGAGGGCCTCGAGCAGCGTGGCGCCCTCCTCGGGCGGGGGCGGAGGCGCGTTGTCGCTCGGCCCCGATGGGAGGGGGGAGGGCGGGGCCGGGCGGGAGGGGGGCGGGCTCGCCGGGGCGGCCGCGCGCGCGAGCTTGCCGGGGGGCGGCGGGGGCGGGAGCGGCGGGCAGCGCGCGAGGCGGCCGAGCGGCAGCCGGCGGGCCGCCATCTCGGGGACGGGGCGCAGGAGGGGGGCGGGGGCGGGGGTGGCGGTGGTCGTGGACGGGCGCGCGCCCAGGCGCCAAGGCCCCCCGCTGCGATGCTCGCCGGCGTCGGTTTCGTCGTCGTCGTCGCCGTCGTCGCCCTGCTCCTCCTCCTCCTCCCGCTCGCTGCTGCCGCCAGAGAGCCGGCCGCCGCCCGAGCCCCAATCGGAGAGGGAGTCGCCGTCGTCGATCGCGGCAGCAGCGCCCCCCGCCGCCCGCTCAAACTTGGCGCCCGCCTCCCGCGCCCGCCCCCTCTCCTGCCACCCGCGCCGCATCAGGCCCACCGCGAGGGTGTCGTCCTCTGACGCGCCGCCGCCGCCGCCGCCGCCGTCTTCCGCCTCGCCGCCGTCTGCCTCCGCCCCCGCCGCCTCGGCGCGAAATGCCGACGACTCTGGACGGCCCGCGAGCGCCAGGAGCGCCGCCAGCGCCGCCGTTGAACCGCCGCCGTCGCTCGCCCCGCTCGCGCGCTCCACCAGCGCCCGGAGCGCCGCGGCCTTGCGCGGCTGCCGCGCGCCCCCCGCCCCCTCCCCCTCCTCGAGCGCGCGCGCCAGGTCGGCGTACGCCGCCCGCGTGCGCGCGGCGCGCCACGGGTCGTCGGGCGGCGGGGGGGCGGTCGCTGTCCCGCTGCCGGCGCCGCGGGTGAGGTGCTGAAGGCACGACTCGGTCGCGTGCCGGCGGTCCGGCGAGGACAGCTGCTTTTGTTTGGTTGGTTGTTTGGGGAAGGGTGTGAGCGTTTGCGCGTTTGCGCGTTTTGCGTTTGCGTTGGCATCGTCGGCGCGACGTCGGCGCTGCGCTCGGGTAGTCGTCAGCCGTGACCTCACCTGCCGGCCAAAGATGGCCACGACGAGCTCCTCCGTCAGCCGCTCGCGCGCGGCTTGCATGGCCAGCGCATAGTCGGACGCGGCCATGGTTTGGCGTTTGGCGTCCTTCGTCTGGCGCGCCTTCTCTCGTGTCTCTGTGAGTGTCGCTGTTGTGCGCGCTTTGCGGCGCGCGACCTTTATCCGATGTCGCGCATGGCCCCAACGTGGTGTTGTTCGTGCGTGATTGCGATCACGGGCGGAGATAGATGGCGCGACAGATGGACCAGTTTTTGAAGGGGAAGGGGGAAGAGACGGGGAAGGCAGAAGAGGCGAAAATTTCAACGATCGCCGATCGACGCAGGCCCCCGTTGAACGCGCCCTTCCACCCGACCCAGGCCACAACTACCTCGCGATCAAGCTTATCAGCACGCACTTGTGCCTGTTGGCGGACTTGTTCCCTTTCCCTTTCCCTTTCCTCTTTCACGCACTCCGAAAATGGGCCTCTTCGACGCCGTCTTCCGCTTCCTCTGCGACCGCGTGAGTGGGTGTGGATCGGCCTGCAAGCGCCTGCGCTCGATGGGCGGCCAATGATCAGCCGATCCGCCGAGGAGCGGCCGTGTTTCTCGCTCGCCTGTCTCTCTCACTCGCCGTCGCCGCCGTCTCGCCGCGTCGCGCGCCGCCCGCCGCCGCCCGCCGCCAAGGCGTCACCCCGCGCGCCTCGACGCCGCAACCCAACCGCCCCCCCCCCCCCCCCCCCCCCCCCCCCCCCCCCC
>Ga0209390_10007016_pt1 | contig 14671 bp, 6 predicted proteins | sample BON01_FD_187212 | JGI IMG/M metagenome (GOLD analysis project Ga0209390, IMG submission 187212) | Freshwater microbial communities from Lake Bonney liftoff mats and glacier meltwater in Antarctica - BON-01 (SPAdes) (version 2) | ecosystem: Environmental > Aquatic > Freshwater > Ice > Glacier... | reverse complement strand
GTAAGGGTCGAGGGCCTTCTCCGGCTTGCCGCCCAGGCACGTCGAGTCGTCGCCGTTGATATCGGCGCACGGGGTGCCCGCGGGCTGGAAGGCGTCCGGGGGGCACTTGAGGCTGATGCCGTCGCAGAGCTCCTCCTGGTCGCACTCACCCGCCTGCGGGCGGCAGACAAAGTCGTCGTCGCGCGGCACGGGCGCGGACGGCGGGCACTGGCCGAACTCGTTGCAGAGGGTGTCCAGCTCGCACGAGAACCGGGCCTGGCGGCAGGTGTCGCCCGGGATGCACGTGACCTTGCCCGGGGGCGGGGGGGGGCCGGGGCCCGGGGGCGGGGGGATCGGCGCCGGCGACGGCGGGGGAGGGACGGGGCTCGGCACCGGCGACGGGTCGGGCTCGGGCGAGGGCTCCGGTTGGAGGAGGGGCTCGGGCGGGGTCATAGGCGGGGTGGGAGGAGGCGTGCGGTCGCACGTGCTCGGGTCGACGGCGCCCCACTCGGCCATCAGCCAGCACGGCAGCGACCTGCCAGCGCCGGCGTTGGCCGGTGTCGCGGCCTTGGTCCGCTCGGCGGCGTCGCTGCTGCGGCGGGCGGGGCTGCCGTCGCCCGAATCCCACAGCGCGCGGCCCACGGTCAGGGCCGGGGCCGCAGCGATGACCAGCGCCAGGAAGATGCCAGAGCGGGCCATGGCGGCCAGGGAAGAGCGGAGCAGGGAAGAGGGGGATGTCGCGGTTTTGAAAAAGCAAGACAGTACGAGAGAGAGGGAGGTGGAGAGGAAGAGAGAGAGCGGAAATTGTGATCGTGCGAGTGTATCAAAGCAAACTGCTACCCTGACGCCAGATCTTCTCGCCTGAGGGCTTGCGGCGGTCGCCGTCCGGGTGGTTTTGGGGCCGAGAGGCCCCAAAGCGGGTTTTTTCTTAAAAAAGATTATGTAGGCGGTTGCGGTGCGTGGCGCGCGGCGGCGCCAGAGCTCTCTCTCCCGAAGAACGCGAGCAAGCTTCACACGAGACAAGCGCACACCAGCACACGCGCGCCTGAGCCACACTTACCCCCCCCCCCAAACAAGCGTCCCCCCTCGGAAAACAACCCCCCCCCTCCCCCCATTCACTAGGAGCCTGTTGTTTCCCTCCTTTCATTTCGTCTCCTCACCCCCCACCTTGCGATCCACAACGCACGCGCGCGCCCGAGTGTGTGTGTGTTTCACCCCGCTCAAGCGACATCTTCGACAGCAGCGCCCATGGCGCGCCGCGGATGCCAGCGCGCCCCGTCTCGATGGGCCGTGCGCCTGCTGCCGCGGTACGCCGCGTTCGCCGCCGCGCTCGGCGCCGCCGCCGTCGGCGCCGCCGCCGCCGGCGCCGAGGCCGCGCGCCGCGCGCCGCTCCAGCAGCAGGAGCCGCCGCAGCTCGCGGCGCCGAGCGGCGGCCTTGCCGCCGCGCCCGACGCCGAGTCCCTGCCGTGCGACGCTTTCACCGGCGCGGCTCTCGAGGCGGCGATCCTCTGGGGCGTCGTGGACCCCCGCGCGTGCTCGGGCGGCGCGGCGGCGCCGTGGCCCTCGCTCCTGGGGCCGGCGCCGTCAGCATCGCAGACGCCGCTTGCCGCGGCCGCGTCCGACCCGCCCGTGCCTGCGCCGGTGCCGGTGCCGCCCCGCCCCGGTCCGCCGTCGGCTCCGCTGCCGGCCCCAGTGCCGCCCCCGCCGCCGCAGGCACCACTGTCGCCGCCGCCTCCGCCGCCACAGGCACCACTGTCGCTGCCGCCGCCTCCGCCGCCTCCGCCGTCACGCGCGCCCAAGCCAGGGCCCGCGCCGCCCGCGCCCATGCCCATCGCCAAGCCGTCACGACCCCTTCCTCCGCCGCCGCTGGCCGCACGCACGTCCGCCCCCAGGCCTGCGCCTCCTCCGCCCGCTGCGCCCGCCCGGCCACCGACCGCTCGCGGCTCGCTCGCGTCCAAGGCCCCCTCCCCACCCAGCGGCCCGCCCATGGGCAAGGTCACGTGCATCCCGGGCGACACCTGCCGCCAGGCCCGGTTCTCGTGCGAGCTGGACACCCTCTGCAACGAGTTCGGCCAGTGCCCGCCGTCCGCGCCCGTGCCGCGCGACGACGATTTTGTCTGCCGCCCGCAGGCGGGCGAGTGCGACCAGGAGGAGCTCTGCGACGGCATCAGCCTCAAGTGCCCCCCGGACGCCTTCCAGCCCGCGGGCACCCCGTGCGCCGACATCAACGGCGACGACTCGACGTGCCTGGGCGGCAAGCCCGAGCGGGCGGAGGATCCCTACCTGCTGTCGGGCCCCGGGGGGGCGCGCAAGGGCCGGCGCGACAGGGGCCGGCGCCTGGCAGCGGAGGCAGGGGCTGCAGCAAAGGCGGCAAAGGCGGCGCTGGCGCGCGAGGCGGAGGGGCCGTCGGGCGCGCGCCGCTACAAGTACAACCCACGCGTGTGCCCGATGTCCATCCGGGCGGCCGGCGGCGACGACGACGACGGCGGCGGCGGCGGCAAGGGCGGCAAGGCCGGCATCGGCAAGCGCGGCCGCCTGCTCCTCTTTTGATTCAGGGTCCTTGTCGTCTTTTCTACTGCGGCTGGTTGTCGCTCCGTGGCAGCGTCAAAGAAGCACAGCGTACTCTCTTTGATCTGCCGTGCGACTCGCCCGCCGCCCCGCCTTTCCTCCATCCTGCTCTTACCTTTCTGGATTCAACGTTGCTCCGAGGGCGCGCAGGCGCCCCCGCGCTCGCCGAGCGTCGCTCGGTGTTGTCCCACTTTTCTGTGCGGCTTTAGCCCCTTTCCCCCTTGCGACTTTTCTCTACGGACTCTCGCGCCAACTTCGTCGCGCCAAATAAGAACCCTAGTAGTCTCTTAGGCACTTTCTCTGCTTTGTTGAAACATCGCACTAAGTTTTTTTATTCTATTCCGCGCCCGCCGCCGCCGCCGCCAAACCCTTGGCCGCCCGCATCATGGCTGCCGGGGCCACAAACCGCGCCGACTCGAAGCGACGCTTGCGCGCCGCCGCGGCCTGCCGCGCGGCCTCCCTGCCGTCCGCGGCGGACGAGGGCGAGGGCGCGGACGCGGACGCGGACGCGGCGGCCGCGGCGGCGGCGGCCCGATCGCCGCCCCGCTCGCCGCCGCCCCTCCTGTGCCCAAACACCGCGCCCTCGGGCGCCTCCGCCACCTCCACGTTCAGGTGCGTCCGGCGCGTCTCCCGCGCCGAGCTGTACCCCTTGGACATGATCCACAGGCGCTTGGTGTAGCGCCCTTTCGTCGCCCACACGCGGTCCACGACCAGGCGCGAGGGGTCGGCGCCGCAGTCGACGGCGTTTGCGGCGGCGTTGGCGACGGCGGCGCGCAGCAGGCGCGCCGACTTGCGCGGGACGGCGGCCAGCTGCGCGAGGGCGTCCTCCACCGGGCGCCGGCGCACGAGCTTGGTGGCCAGGTCGAGCTTCTTCCACGAGAGCGGCAGGTTGAGGCGGTGGCAGGCGCCGCGGGGCGTCTCGCCCCGCGCGGCGAGCGCGGCGCGGCGGCGCGCGCGACGGCGCGCGAGCGCGGCGGCCGGGTCGCCGTCGGCGTCCTCGAGGTCGGCGGCCAGGTCGTCCTCGTCGTCCGAGAAGGGGATCTGAGGCACGAACGCCTGCAGGGGCGAGTGCTGGGGGCCTGATTGCTGTTGTCGCTGCTCGGCGCTGCTGTTGCTGTCGGGCGGCGTTGGCGGCTCGCCGCCGCCGACGCCGCCGCCAACGCCGCCCGCCGCCGTCGCACCTCCTCCCCAGCTGCTCGCGATCGACCGCTGCTGCTGCTGCTGCTGGCTTAAGCCCGCGGCGATGGCAGACCTGCTCCAGGCCTCGCCCAAGCTGCTGCTGCTGATGGGGGCGCTCGGTGCTGCTCGCCGCGCGAGGAAGGCTGCTGATGATGGTGGTCGAGCGCCGAGGCTGCCGCTGCCGCTGCTGCTGCTGCTGCTCGTGGTCGGCGCAGCGGCGCTATCGATGCGGTTGCGGCTCGCGCACATGCGCCAAAGTACCCGCAGCATGCCGCGCGACGACATGGTGGCGCGCGCGCAAGCGCCAGCACGGATCGAAAAGGGGCAGAAAAGAGCACGATTTCCTCCCTGCGTACCGGGGCGAAAGCTGTGTGTGCGTGCGATGGTCGTCGTAGAGATGCGGATGGGGAGGTGTGGAGTGCGACGTCAATGAGGCTGTCGTGCGCGCGCCTATTTGTATGGATCGCTGTCGACGCGCGACGAGCGTCGCCGTCCCAGCGGGACGGCGTCCCACCGACGAAGCACTCTTTGGACTTGACGTTGCGTCGACGACGCAGTCTTGGGGTCTCACAAATCAGAGTTCCTCGATCGACGGCTGAATCGCACACAGACACGCACACCCATTCCCTCGTTGGCCCAAGAACGAAGAGCAACCAAACGGAACGAGCAGCTGGCAAAAACCACCTCCCCCCCTCCTCCTCCCGTCAACTGATCATGCTGATCCTCCGATCGTAGAGGGTCCGAACCTCCTCCCACACCGTCCGTCATGACGGCACCGTCGTCGGATGCGGACGCCGTGCGGCTCGAGCGCGCCCGCGAGCTCGACTGCACGACCCTCCTTCCAGTTGCGTTTTGCTCCCCTCCTCCTCCCTCTCTTGCCTTCTCCTTCGCCCCTCGTCAAATGCGTCTCTGCCACTCGCTCTGCGCGCGCCGCGGCTTGTGTCGGAGCGCTGGTTGATCCGGCTCGCGCGCCCTCGCGAACTGATCGGCGCGCTAAAGAGCATCGTGGCCGCCGCCGCCGCCGTCATCGCGCGCTCTCAGCCGAAACGCGCGCGCGCTGCGCCGCGCCTTGCCCGCGACGCGCCAACTCACGCTTTCCCTGTGAGCAAACCAAACCACAAACAACAAAAAAGCACAGGTCCCTTTCACCAGCCTCCCCCGCGGCGTCCACGCGCGGTGCCTCGCCTTCCACCCGCGCCGCGCCCTGCTGGCCGTCGGCGTCGGCGCGCACGTCGGCGGCGTCGACCTCGCCACGGGCGCGCGCGTGGGCCGCGTCGACGTGCGCGCGCCGCCCGTGGCCATGGCCTTCTCGCGCGACGGGTCCTTACTGGTCGTGGCCACGGAGCGCTGGCACGTCCTGGGCGTCGACCCGGACACGTGGGCCGCGCGCCCGATCGCCCTGTGCCGCGACAGCGCCTCGCGCCCGGGCCCGCTCGGCGACCTGCTCCTCGCCGTGACCGCGGGGCCGCGCCCCGTCGTCTTCTTCACCCCTTACGGCAAGGACAGCGTGCGCATGGCCTACGCCGCGGGCGCCGCCGCCCTGCAGCAGGCGGTGGCCGCCGCCGCCACCCGCCGCGGCGGCACCTCCGCCGCGCAGGTGCAGGCGGGGCCCGACGCGCTGCGCTGGGGCGTCAAGCTAAAGCTCGACGCGCGCAAGCCCGTTGTCGGCCTGGCGGCGCACCCGACCGAGGCGCAGCTGCTGGTCGTGTGCGCGGACGGTGCCCTGCGCGGCTACGCCCTCGGGCAGGCGGGGCTGACCCCGCTCTACGTGCTCGGGGGGCTCGACCCCTTGGGAGGCCGCGCCGCGGGCGCGCCGGGAGCGCTCCGAGCGGTGCCGCACCCCTTCGTGCGCGGCGCCGCGCTGCTGCTGCACGGCACGCGCGCAGGCGGCCTGGCCGTGGCCGAGGCCCTGGGCCGCGGGGAGCCGCGCCTGCTGCTGCGCGCGCGCACGCCGGGGAGCAGGCCCGTGCTGGCGATCGAGTACCACGCGCCCTCGCGCACGGTGCTGGCGCTGGTGCCGACGGCCGGCGGCGGCGCGCGCGCTCTGGGGTGGCGCGTCTACCTGCGGCCCGGTGCGGTCGCGTCGGCGGCGTCGGCGGCGGTGGCCGGGGCCGTGGCGGCCGCGTCGGCAAGCAGCGTGGCGGTGCTGTCGCCCGTGCGCGTGGACCTGCCCGAGGCGCTCGAGCTGGGGGCGGCGGGCGCCGGCGGCGCCGCAGAGACGGGCGACGGAGGCCTGCGCGCGGGGGACGAGGCGGCCTTTGCGTGGGGCGGGGTGGCGAGTGCCGCCGCCGCCGCTGCAGCTGTCGCTGCCGGGGGCGCGGGCGCCGTGGGTAGCGCTGCGCCTGCTACCGCCCCCGCCGCGCTCGGCTGGCAGGACCTGTGGTCGCTGGGCGGCGGCGGCGACGGGGCCGCCGACGGGGGCGGCTTTGGCGGCGGCAGCGCCGTCGACGGCGGCCCCACGGCCGAGGCCGACGCGTCGGGAGCCCTGCTCCTCGGCAAGCTCCTACTCCCCGTGGTCGCCGGCGCGGCTCTGCACCCGCGCCTCGGCGTCGTCGCCCTGCGCCGCGCCCCGCCGCCCGCCCTGCGCCAGGCGCAGGCAATCATGGCTCAGCCCGTCGGCGGCGTCAGCGCGGCCGAGGCCGCCGTCACGCGCAAGACGGCTTCGGTGGCGCTGCTGGCGATGCGCGCGGACGCGCAGCCGCAGGGCCTGCGCGGGGGCGCGGGCTCGGGCCTGGCCGCCGTCGCGCCCCTGCACACGCCGCTCGACTTTTGGCAGCGGGCGGGCGGGGGCGCGGCGGGCATCGCCGACGCGCTGGCGGCGGCAGGCGGCGGCGGCGGCCTCGGCGGCACTGACGTTGGCGGTTTTGGCGCGGGCGGCCCCATGGACGCGCTGGCGGCCATGCAGCCGCGCCTGCACTTTCCCTGCCACCTGTCCTTCCTGAGCGGCGGGCGGCTGTGCAAGTACGCGCTCTCCAGCAAGACGGCGGGCGTGCTGGCCGAGCTCCCCTCGAGCAGCGTGCCCGGCGGCGGCGGCAGGAACGGCGGCGGCGGGGGCGGCGGCGGCGCCGCTCCTTTGCCCGGGAGGCTCTTGGAGGCGCGCTACCTCGTGCACAGCGCCCGGCAGCGCGCGTGGCTGGCCTTTTTCGAGTCGCCCGTCGCGCCGGCGCCGGACGCGTCGGCGTCGGCGGAGGAGGAGGCGGGGGGGGACCGGGCCGGCGCCGGCGGCCACGACGACGAGGACGCGCCCGCCCGGCCGCTCGCGCCGCACGACGTCGTGCCCGCCGCGCGCCTGCAGTGGTGGTTCACGCTCGTGCGCGCCGACGGCGACGGCGACGGCGCAGGGCGCGGCCGCCGCGCTACGCAGCAGCACCAGCACCAGCAGCAGCAGCAGGGGCGACCGCCGCCCCCCGCGCCGGCCCGAGGGCCCTGGGCCCTGCCCGGCAAGTACGGCTGCTTCCTCGGGCCCCGCGACGCCTTCTTCGCCGTGCAGGCCGCGGGCCCCTCCGCCCCCGTGGCCGTCTACCGCACGCGCTCGTTCGACGGGCGCGCGGCGCCGCTGTACACGGTGCGGGTGCTGGGCGGCGACGCGGGGCCGCGGGGGCCCGAGCCGGCGCTGCTGCCCGGGCCGCCCTGCCGCGCGGTGCCGCGCTCCGGCGCCGACGTGCGGCGGGCCCGGCGCGTGCGCCTCGAGGCGGAGCTGAGGTCCGAGCGCGCGGCGCGCGCCAGGGGCAAGATGGCGGCGGCGGCGTCCAAGGGCTCCCTGAGGGACGCAAAAAAGGCGGCGGCACAGGCAGAGGCGGCGGCGGCGGCGGCGGCGGCGGCGGCGGCGGCGGCGGCGGCGGCGGCAGCAGCGGCGGGGACGGAGGCGGCAGCAAAAGGGGGCGCTGGCGACGAGCCGGCGCCCGCTGCCGACACTGACGTTGCCGGTGGTGAGGCCGAGGCGGGCGAACCCGCGAGCGAGCGCCAGAAGGAGGAGGAGACGGACGAGGACGAGGACGAGGACGAGACGGAAGAGAGCGCGAGCGCGGCCGAGAGCGCGAGCGCGGCCGAGAGCGAGAGCCGGCCGCCGACGCCCCGGCTGCGCGGCAACCGCCCGCGCTGGGAGCGCGGCAGCAGCGACGGCGACGACGATCGCGTCGGCGGCGCGTCCCTCGTGCCCGTCCTCGGCATCGCGGGGGCCGGCGGGGTGCCCGGTGCCCTGCCCGCCTATTACGCGCGCGGGCCCATGGCTGCCGTGGCGGCCGCCGCCGCTGCCGCTGAACGGGCGCGCTCGGCGGGCGGGGCCGGCGGCGGCGGGTTCTCGTTCGCGACCGCGCCCGCCTCGGCGGCGCAGGTGGCCACGGTCAAGCACCGCGGCGGCGGCGTTATCATGTGGCACGCCCCGGGCAACCGCCTGGCGATGGCTGGCCTGCCGAGGGCCAAGCTCGAGGGCGGCGGCGGCGCCGATGACGACGACAGCAGCAGCAGCAGCGAGGACGACGAGGACGACGACGCGGATGCTGACGAGGACGACGCGGGGGCCGCCCGCCGCCGCCGCCGCCGCGAGCGCCAGCGCTCTCGCGACAAGGCGCGCCGCCTCAAGGAGAAGAAGAAGCAGCCGCAGGCCAAAAAGGAGGCGGAGCAGGCGCAGAGGCGGCAGCAGGCGCGCGGCAGCAGCGGCAGCAGCGACGACGACGCACGGCAGGCGCCCTCGCCCTCGCAGCCGCCGCCGGCCGCCGAAAACGACGACGGGGCAGCGGGGGCGGAACAGCCGATGCCCGAGGAGGACGAGGTCGCCGTGCTCGAGCGCTACGCCGCGGGCCTGCGCTCCGCCCCGGCCCTCGGCACGCTCGCGCCCGAGTGCGCGCTGCCGCTGCTGCCGGGCGAGCGCGTGCTGTCCGTGGCGTGGCAGCCCCTGGTCGGCGTCGGCGGCGGGCGAGGCGGCGGGGAGGGCGGCGCCGCCGGCGCTGCGTCGGCCGACAGCGGCCCGCCCGTCGCGCCGCACCAGTCGGCCGCGGCCGTGCTGACGACGCGCCGCCTAGCCATCGTCACGGGCGCGCTCGCACTCGTCGCCTCGGTCGACTCGGCCGGGGGCCCGTCCTCGGCGCATGCAGGCAGCGGCGGCGCCTGGGCCGGCGCGGCGTCGTCGTCGGCGGCGGCGTCGTTGTCTGCCGCCGCCGCCGCTGCGTGCGCCCCGCCGCCGCCGCCGGCCACCCCCAGCAGCGGCGGCAGCGCCATCACCTCGTTCCTGTGGGTCGGCCCCGCGCTCCTGTACTCGACCGCCTCGGGGCACGTCATGCAGCTCGCCTGGACCGGCCAGGCACACCACGTCTGCTCGGTCTCGTCCGCGGGCGGCGCCTCGCCGCCACTGCTCGCGGGCGCGCTCGCCGACGCCCTGCTGCTGGCGCGCCCGACCAAGAGGGGCCCCTCCTCCTCCTCATCCGCCCCCTCGGCCTCCCTGCTGTCGTCCGGCACCCTGCTCCCCCGCCTGCCCGAGCTCGAGGTCACCTCGCGCGCGGTCGCGCTCCTGCAGCCGCTCGCCCTGGGCTGGTGCTCGCTCGCCGCCAGCGGCCTGCTGCCGCGCGGTCTGTCCGCCGCGCGCGCGGCGCTCCGGGCCGTGCTGGCGACCTTCGGCGCGACAAAAGTCACCTCCGACCTGCTCTGGGCGCTGGTCAACGCCTGGTGCTGGGACGTCGCGGCTGCCCTGGCCGCGCACGCCGACGCCTCGGGCGCCGGGGACGTGGGCCCGGCCGTGCGCGTCGCCGCCAACGCGGCCGCAGGCCGATGGCCGCGCGTCGCGGGCGCGCTGCTCTCGGAGCACGAGCGCAGCGCCGCCTTCCCGCGCCCTCCGCCGCGGGGCTCGGCGCTGCACGACAAGCTGCTGGCCGCGGCCGCGGGCGCCGGCGGGCACGGGCAGTTCGCCTGCGCGCAGGAGTGCCTGCGCGCGGCGGGCGAGTGGGAGGCGTCGCTCGCGCTCAGCGTGTGCCAAGGGGACTTTGCGACGCTGCGCGCGATCGGAAGGGGCGGCGGCGGCGGCGCGGGCGGAGGCGCGACCGGCGGCGGCGGCGGCGGCGTCTATGGAAGCTACGCCCTCTCCCCCGCCGTCGTCGCCGCCGCGGGCAACAACAGAGGCCGCCTCCTCGTGGACCAGGATATGGCGTGGCCGCCGCCCGCGCCCGCCCCCGTGGCCGGCAATGCGGACGCCGCCCCGCCCGCCGCCGTCGACGGCCTGCTCGACGAGCTCTTTGCGGCGACGACGACAGGAGCGGGCGCGGGAGCGGGAGCGGGAGCGGCGCTGCTGCCCGCGGCGCCGCTCGACGCGGCCGCCGCCGCGCCCCTCATCGCCGAGGCCGACGACGACGACCCGCTCGCGGCCCTGGCCATGCCCGCGGCGTCCTCCGCACCCGCCTCCGCCGCCCTCCCGGACCTGTTGTTCAGCAGCCTGGCCCTCGAGCACAACAACACCAGCAACAACGCCAACAACAACGCCAACGGTGCCAACGTCAACGGCGGCGGCGCGTACGGCAGCGCCATCCTCGCCGCCGCCGACGCGGCGGCCGCCGCCGCGAGCGCCCAGGCCGCCGACGAGGCCGCCGCCGCCCTCGCGTCCGGCTCCCCCCTGGCGTCCGCCTGCCTGCCCCCGCGCGAGGCCGCCGACGTCGCCGCGCTCGCGCGCGCCCTGGTCGCCGCGTACGAGCGCACGCAGGCCGCCGGCCTGCGCACGACGGCCGCCGCCCGCGACTGGGCGGTGCGCTTCCGCATGGCCGACGACTCGTTCTTCGCCGACGCGTCCGGCTGGGACCTGGCGCCCGCGGGCGGGGCGCCCGCGATGGAGGCGGGCGGGCTCCCTGGTGGCGGCGGCGGCGCCGCTCCCGAGGGGGACGCCGGGCCCATCCCGCGCGCGGACGCGTCCGAGCCGGCGTCGTTCCTGGGGCTAGGGGACGTGGCCGCGCGCGCAGAGGCGGGCGGCGGCGGCGGCGGCGGCGGCGCGGGCGGGCCCGGCGGCGGCGGCGTCAGCGCGGGCGCGACGGGCGCCGACGCGTTCGCGGACCTGATGTTCCCGATCGGGGCGCTGGCCGCGGGCGCGACGGGCGCGAGCAGCGGCGGGGCGGGCACGCCAAGGAGCCTGGCGTCGTCGTCGGTGGGGCCCGGCGGCGGAGGGCGCGGCGGCGGCGGCGCCGCCCCTCGCGCGGGCGGCGGCGGCGGCGGCGGCGGAGGGATCGACGACCTGTTTGCCGGCTTTCCCGGCGCCGACGACGAGGGCGGGGCGGGCGCAGGCGCGGGCGGTGCCGCCGCCGCCGCCGGGGGCCTCAACATGCGCCTGTCGGAGGCCGGCGCGGCGCTCGAGGGCAGCGTCTCTGCCGGTCCGACGGGCTCGACGAGCGTCGCCGGCGGCGGCGGCGGCGGCGGCGGCGGCGCGGGCGGCAGCGGCGCCGGCGCAAAAGACTCGGGCGGCGGCGGAGGCGGCGGCGTCCCGCTCACCCCCGCCGAGGCCGCGGCCGCGGCGAAGATGCGCGTGCCCGTCGACGCCGCCGGCAGCAACGCCGCGCTCCCCCAGGACTTTGACGGCATCGCAGAGGGCATGGCCCCGGGCTTGGGCGGCCCCGCGATGCGGCGCCTGCCCGTTGGGCGCGGGCGCGGCGGCGGCGACGACGAGGGCGGCGGCGGCGGCGACGAGGGCGGCGGCGGCGGCGGCGGCGGCAGCGCCAAGCTTCCCGACCTGACCGACGACGAGTTCATGAGCGCCCTGGGCTCCGTGGCCGGCGGCGCGCCTCGCCGCGCCGCGCCCTCGCCTGCCGCCGCCGCAGCAGCAGCAGCCAGCGCCGCGCGCGGCGGCCGCCCGGGTACGGCGTCGGCGGCCGCCGCCGGCGCTTCGTTCTCGCAGCCGCAGCAGCCGCCGCCGGGCGACGCCGCCCAGGCCGCCCACGACCGCGGCATCGCGCTGATGGAGGCCGGCGAGTGGCGCGCCGCGGCCGCCGCGCTGTCCGAGGCCCTGTCGGCGCTCCCCCGGCGCGGCGGCAGCGGCGGCGCGGCGTCGCCCCGGCGCGCCGCGGCCGCGCGCTACCTGGCGGTGGTGCTGCTGCTCGAGGCCGCGGCCGTCGGCGCGGGGCCGCGCGAGGCGCGTGCGTACCGCCACGCCGCGGCCATCGCGTCGGCCGACGGCGACGGAGACGGCGGCGGCGGCGACGCTGGCGGCGCCCTCGCCGACCGCCACGCGGCCGCGCTGCTGCGCGAGTCGGCCGTCCGCAACCGCGACGCGGGCAACTGGCGCTACGGCGCCGACTGCCTGGTTCAGCTAGCCTCGCGCGCCCTGGAGGGGCGCGCGGGCGGGGTGGTGCCGCCGGACGCCGTCGCGAGCCTGCAGGCAGAGATCGACGAGTGCGACCGGCGGGCGGGCGGCGGCGGCGGCAACGCGAGCGTGCCGGCGGGCGAGGCGCTCGGCGACTGGGCCGCAAAGGTGGCGGCGTGCGACGGCGCGGCGGCGGTGCGAGCGCTGGTGGCCAAGGTGCTGCGCGCGTGAGTCTTTGCTTTCCTGTGTCTGGTTTCCGAGACGCGTAACATGACATTGCTTTTTTTATTGCGAGCGAGCGAGAGCACGACGCCGAGCGGCGCATTTGCCGCGGGGCCGCTCTCCGAAAGAAGGAAATGATGGGAAGAAAAAAAAAAGAAGGAAATGTGGGGAAAAAAAAAAAAAAAAAAGGAAAAGGGGGGAAAAAAAAAAAAAAAAAAGGCATTGCATCGAGGCTGTCTTTGACCCTGTCGCTGTGAGACAAAATCACGGCTCAGAAGTCGTCGTACCGCCGGGGCCCGGGCGCGATGCGCACGAGAGACGAGGCGATCGTGATTGGGGGCCGCGGGAGGGGTCGCCGGGGGTGGGGCGCCGGCGGAGGGACGCCCCTCATCGCCGCGGGCGACGGCGACGGCGTCGGCGGCGGGGACGGCGGCAGTTGCGGCTTTGGCGCGGGCAGCGCGCGCTCTGTGGCCGCCACCGCGGCCGCGTGCATGCGCCGCGCGACCGACAGCAGCGCCGCGCGCTGGTGCTGCATCGGGGTGTGTCGGTGCGTATGTCGCGCGAATCAAGTCAAACGGAGTCTCGTGAAACTATCTGCGTGCGCAGATGCGTTGCGAGCGTGCAGCAAAGAAGAAGGGGGCCTCCGTAGCGATCAAGAGGTCTTGTTCCAAGAATGTGAGAGAGTGAAATGTGAGGGACAGAAACGGACAGGACCGTTCCTCTTCTTTTTATTATTTCAAATCGCCGCGTCGGAAAAAAAGAGGAAGGCCAACGCGCAGCGGTCAAACCAAAAAATAAAGAGTGATCAGTTGCTCTTTGGCGCCGCGCCGGCGTCGCCGCCGCCCGTGCGCGCGCGCTTGGCGTTGCGCACGACCGCGCTAAACTCGGCGACCATCGCCTCCGTGATCGTCAGTGGCTCGCCCTGGGCCGACGCATCGCCGCCGCCCTGCCCGTCCGCACCGCCGCCCGCCCCGTCCGCCGCGCCGCCGCCCGCGCCCGCCTGGTGCCCCGCCTCTTGCATCTTGGCGCGCACAAAGGCCTTGAACGTGTCGATGTAGTCGCGGAACCCGGATGCCACGGCGCGCTGCTGCTCCGCGGGCAGGCCCGAGAGCGCGGCGGCCTCGGCGTCGAGCGCCTCGCGCTCGCCGAGCAAGGCGCTTTTGTGTTTTGTTTTGTGTTTTTTGTGTTTTGGCGGAGGGGGCGCTCAAACGTTAGCGGGGGGACGTTTCGGGGAAAAGAGGAACACACGTTTGCGATGCCACCGTGCAAACCAACAAAACGACCAGCTCACCCGCTCTGCTGCATCTCCCTAACCGACACGACGCCCTCCCCTTCGTCCTCCTCCTCGCTGCTCTCGTCGTAAGCGTCGTCGCCCTCGCGCCGCCAAGGCAGCACCTGCGGCGCCGCCTGCTCGCCGCCGCCCTCGACCTCGCCCCCCTCCTCCGCCTCCTTGCAGTCGCCGCCCTTGCCCCCCTCTTCACCCTCCCCCTCCTCCTCCTCCTTCTTGGCAGCAGCAGCAGCAGCAGCAGGGACCTCCGCGACGCGGTGCGGGCCCAGGAAGCGCACGACGGAGCGCTCCTCGTCGAACCCGTCGTGCGCGTCGTAGACCAGCTCGTACTGGGGCTGCTGCTGCGGCTGCTGCGGGACGGGAGCGGGAGCGGGGGCGGGCGCGGGCGCGGCGTCGTCGGCGTCTGCGTCGCCCGCGGCCGCGGGTGCTGCGGCCTTGGTTGCTGCTGCCGGCCCGACGACGCGCGCGCCCCACCACCGCGAGTAGGAGGGTCCCTCGTCCGGGTGCACGCGCCACTTGACCTGGATGCGGTCGCCGGGCGCCAGCCCGACCTCGGACAGGAGGAGGGGCTGCTGCTGCTGTTGCTGGGGGTCGTCGGCGTCGGCGTTGGCACCGGCGCCGGCGTCGGCGTCGGCGTCGGCGTCGGCGTCGGCGTTGGCACCGGCGTCGGCGCATGCCATCGGCGCGTGGGGAGCAGGCGCCGCCACGGTCGTCGCCGCGGCCCAGGGCAGCGCGGCACTCGCGGGCACGGGCGCAGGCGCGTCGCCGCACGTGTCGTCGGCGGGCGAACCCATCCCTGCTCTTTGTAATCGCGCGCGTCTCGTCGAGTGTCGATTTTTGAAATACAGGTGTCTCTTTCTCCGCCCCGGGCTTGATCTGGGAGGTCGGCGTCAACTTTTATCGGTATGTTTGGTCGAACGAGAGCGAGGATGTATGTGCGGATGTAGCAAATGGCGGGTACCTTTTTGAAAGACGCTCTTTCAAGCGACTCTGTCGCGCGCGGCGTTTCGCGGAAGGCGCCGCAGTCGTCCGCCAGGTCGAGCGGCACGGCCACAGCCATCAGGCGCGAAAACATCACCACCCGCGCGTCCCTTGCCGCGCACATCCCATCAAATTCAAGGCCCGCCCCCAGGCTGACCCGGTCGGCGACCATGCTCGCGACCACG
>Ga0209390_10007015_pt1 | contig 14675 bp, 14 predicted proteins | sample BON01_FD_187212 | JGI IMG/M metagenome (GOLD analysis project Ga0209390, IMG submission 187212) | Freshwater microbial communities from Lake Bonney liftoff mats and glacier meltwater in Antarctica - BON-01 (SPAdes) (version 2) | ecosystem: Environmental > Aquatic > Freshwater > Ice > Glacier... | reverse complement strand
GGAGGAGGTGCTGAACGTGTATGGCGGAGCGGAATACTTTATCCGCATTGTCCGGTTTGTGGAGCAGGCGGAAGGGGGTGCGGCATGATGACACACGACGAAATGATCGAGGTCATCGCGGCGCACCGTGACGGGAAGGGCGTTGAAGTTTCGGAGCGAAGCCCCACCCGTGATAATTGGCGTGTAGCAGTAAAGCCCGCTTGGGACTTCTCGGATTACAAATACCGCGTCAAGCCCGAGCCGCCCACCTGCTATGCGAACATTTACCCGCACAGCACAACCTACGGATACGAAACAAAACAGGCCGCAGACAGTGCTGCTGGCCAATCCCGTATCCGCTGCGTCAAAATGACAGAGGCGGAGGACCAATCATGAGCGGCCTTATTCACGGACTGAGCCAAGCCCGGTATGTGGTCGCACATAACCTTGCCATGAAAGAGATGCGTGACGGAATGATGCGCCACGACCTTGTTGAAATTTCCATCAAACATGGAGCCGCTGCCGCAAGGGAGCAGATTCATTCCGAGCGTGCCGAGAATCCACCGGATGAAGACAAGGCGTTCCTGCGTGGCGTGGAGCACGGCTACAAGATGGGCCTGCGTGAAATGGCAAGGAGGCAGGCATGACATTTGACGATTACTGGAAGGCGGTCACGGACAAATACCCGCACCTTGCTAACGATGCTGGCAAGACGGCAATCCGCGTTGAATCGCTCAAGGATTTGATGCGGCAATCTCATGAGCACGGGCGCGATATGGAGCGCACTATTGCCAGGTTCAAGCAAAGCAATGCCGCCGGACGCGATCTGTTTGAGCAGATGTTTGGAGGGAAACGATGAAAGACCCATTTGACATACTGGTGGAATACACCGGCCATACCCTGAGCGCCGATCTTGTGGACGAGATTAGCGGGCGCATCTTGCGCGAGGGGGAGGCGGAGGGTGTTGTGCCGCTTGTTCGGCTTCTTGCTCGATTCAGGGGCTTTGTCTCCGCCCGACGAGAGGCTGCTGAACGCTGGCGGGAAAAAGGCCAACCGCGTGTCGCATCCAGTAGCGAACGCTCCGCCGAATTCTTTGAGCGTTGCGCGGACGAGCTGGAACGGACGATCAATGGCGAGATGCCCGCCGATCCCGGTTGTGCATGGCCGGTTGCCGAGCCGCCCACCCCATGATCAACAACGCCAAGCTACCCAGCCGCCATACGTGACACCTTGCCCCGCCTGTGCAGGCTACCCCTGCCCAGCTTGTGCTCCCGCTTCCCGCGCAATATGTCGCCATACTTAGCCATGGCGGGCACCGCGCTTGGAAGGTAAGTCTTGATTAGGCCGCGCTCTATAGCGCACTCCAGCGCAACGACAACGGCATCCATGTCGTCCGGCGATTTGTTGGAGTTGCGCCCCCGCCAATCCTTTTTCTCCTCGACCTTGAGCTTGCCATTGTGCATTTCGGCTTTGCGTGTGGTGATCTGGTGCGCTACCCGCGAATCAATCCCGCGCACCCTGCCTTGCCGGATGATGTTGGCGAGGTTCATCAGCATCTCAGTGGCCTTGTTGCTGTAAATGTCCTGAGCTGCCTGAGCTGCCTTCGCGCCATCCTTGCTGACCTTGCCATCACTCACCTTGCGCTTTGTAGCGGACCCAGCGGAGATAACGCGGAAGATACCCCGCTCCCCACACTCAGCCTCGATGCGGTCCGCCTGTGCGTTCTGGTTGCCCCCGGCATCTTGCGCGAGGTTCTTCATGGTCACGCCCCATTCCCGCCGCTTATCGTTCACCGCCTTAGCGATCTGGCCGGAAATGTCGCCGCCCTTCACCTTGACTTGGATGGAATCCTTCTTCACGATATTGATAGCCTCAAAGCCATCATCGTTGATGCCAATTTCAATCAGGGTTTGCACACAACCGTCCCGCCCCTCTGACGGATCAAGCCCCATGATACGGGTGATCTCGCCGAAAAGCCGGAATGGCTTGTCCATGGCCCCGCTGTTGCGTAGATCCTGGTCACTGATACAGGTATTGCTAGCACCGGAGGGCGGCATCCTGCCAATGCCGTAGGTCCAGAGTTGCAGGGAATCCTCGCCGTGGTTGGTGATCAGATCGGAGATATGCTCCTCACCGGCCATGAAAGTAATGGAAGGGTCTTCATCGCGGGGACTGTCCCGCCCGTCAAACACGATGCACAAGCCCTGTTTGCCGCGCCACTTTTGAGTTGTGCGCCACTGTTGCGGCTCTTTCTCCTCAATGTCCTTTGTCGTCATACCGAGAGGCATGGAGTGCTTGCCAAGCGGGGAGTGCCATGAGTCAGGGTTTCCAAAGAACGCCTCCTTGTAGTCGCCGGATGCACCCATGTTTGCTTTGATGGAAAGAATCGACTCCGAACAGTGCTGCGGCTCATCGACCAATAGCCGGTTGCGCTTCTGGTGGGAACCGATCTTGCTTTTCAAGTCCTCCATGCTCTCGCCCTCCTTTGTGGAGATGCAGACAATACCCGCATACTGGCCGTCACGGTTCACTGGAAGGCCGAGCTTGGGCGCTTGGCGGGTTTCACCCATGCTCAGCTCTTTAGGCACCATACTGTACCAGCGTTTAAACGAACCCCAGCACCGATCATCATGCTTTGCCATAGGCGAGGTCACGATGACAGTGTTTGTGACAAGGGGGGCCGCGAGCAGGTCAACCAGGCAGATAGCCGCCATTGTGCCGGACTTGCCCGTAGCCGAGCTGCCCCAAACGGTGATAATGTCCTCGCTGCACCACGCGTCAATGAGTTGATTCGACCAGCGATTGAACGAGAACTCGCTCCCCATCAACAGCTTGATAGCTTCCCGCATGTGATCGTCCTTGCTCAGAGCTTTTCCGGAAGACTCCCTGATTTTGTCATTGCAATACAGGATCAATTCAATATCTGCGGGGTGCCGGATAAGCTCAGGGGCAAAGCAAAGCCCGTACTTCGTGATCTTCTCAACTTTTTTTGCTGCCATGGTGGAAAACTACTTGACTTCCGTAGCCACTTCAACTTATCTTTGTATCGTGACGGTGTATTCCGTCCACTTCGGGAGTAAAATTCAGGGCCAGTCTCCGTGGTCCATTCAGTAATCAGGCGCAAAAACGGGCGAGCGTCGGTCCATCGGGTCTAAAACAGTCACACTTCGGTGATTGCCCTCCGTGACCGGGAGAGTTGAACGGCTAACCGCACAATGCGGACTTGGCTACAATTCAATTCCAATCTGATTACACATTATGTCAAATTTTACTGCGGGTGGCAAGACTGCTACCGGAGCCGATAAGAATATCCTGACCAATCTTCGGCAGGAAAAAGGACGGATCTCTACCGTCATCACAGAGCGCATCAACAAGAGCAATCCGTTCCTCGCCGTCATGTCGAGAACGAAAGAGTTCTTCCCGTCCGCCATGGGCGATGTTCTCCGCAAAGTCATTCACAACATCAACCGGCCCAACGAGCGCGACGTGCTCGCTTGGCAGCGCGTTGGTGGTGCCTCCCCTGGATTCAATCCGCAAAACGTCACTTACAAGCCCATCCCCTACGGAGAAAGCGAAGTGTCGGCCTGTCTTTACCAAGATGGCTGGATGAGTCCTGAGTTTGGCGTTGTCGATCTCTCTTTCAAACACGTCCGCGATCAGCGGCTCGGTGACATCATCGAGACGATGACCACTTGGACCGAGGATATTTGGGGTCACTGGTCCGTTCAGGCGTTCCAGCACAGCGTTCAATGCGTCTCCCTCTCGTCTCTCTACGGACACCCCGAGGAGCTTGGTGAGTATCCCTCGATCAATCCGACCACTCCGCTGACCTACAACCATTGCGACCTCATTTACATGCGGGTCCGTGACGAAGGTGCCGAGCGTTCCCCGACCGTTGAGGGCTATCAGCTTATCTTCATCGGTGACGAGGAATACAAGTTCCTCATCGCCAACTACTACGATCAAGCGAGGGCGAGCGGCTACAGCCCCACTGTTGCCTCTATGGCTGTCCCCATGCTTGGCAAGGTGGATACCATCGACAACTTCATGTTCGTGCGTAACCGCACCCCCCGTCGCTTCCGTGCCCGTGTGGCCGGTGAAACGTGGGATGACGCCATTATCCCTTCGACGATTACCGTTGATGGAGTCATGGGAACCCGCACCGTTCGCAACCCCGATTACTACAACCGCAACATTGCGAAGTACACGGAAACCATTTTCTTCAACGAGGACGCTGCCGATTGGCTTGTTCCTTCGGAGGCTATGGCTGGCGGCGATCAGTGGTTCCGCGCGCAGAACTTCTCGGGTGATTTCGAGCTGTTCAACGAGCGGACCGACAACGACCCCAAGGCCAAGAACGCCAAGTATTACGCCGACTACATGGCGGGCATGATCGCTTGTTTCCCCAAGCGTGCCCGTTGCGTTATCTCGCAATACCCTGGAACGCAGGCCATCGACGTTTGCGCCGTTGGTTGTGGCGAAGCCGATCTCAGCGAGGCTACGAAGTATTTCGTCCGCGAATGCTCCAAGCCAGCCGGGACCACGGATCGCGTGCAACTCTACGTGAGTGGAGACACCATTGCGAATACGCCGCCTGACAACCACTCGCTCTATCTTGTTACCAAGGGTGGCAACAAGTTCCTTGTGGATGATCTCATCTCGCAGACCGCCGTTACCGGCTCTGTGGAATACACCGATGGCGGAATCAGTGTTGTCCTTGAGGTTGCTGACGCTCTGGCATCTTGCCGAGCCGAGTGCGATGCTTGGGATTACCTCGCGTTCCTGCCTTCGACCACCCCTGTCAGTGATACCACTATCGCAGGCTGTGGCGGGTGTTCCCCAACTGCTGGGACTGCTTGCACCTGGACCTACACGTTCAGCTCTGTTGACGGTCCTATCAACCTTCAAGCGGGTGATGATGGCGCTGACATCATTGTCGGTGATCTCAGCTCGCCTACCGCGAGCGCGTTCCAAACTGCTGTGCAAACGGCAATCGACGCGTTCACTGGCACTCACACCGCCACTGTCGTTAAGGATGGCCTTGATTGGGTTCTGACTATCGTTGGTCCTTCCAATGCTGACCTTGTTGGTTCCTACGTCAGCTATGACGGCGGAGTTGGATACCCTGCACAAGCGACTGTCGTTCAGTCCGGCGATTGCACCGCATAACCCTCTGTCTGCTGCTGCTAGCCCCCGGTGCCCTTGTGGTGCCGGGGGCAATGCGGCGATAGGGCAGTAGCCATTTTAATTCAATATATCTCATGAGTTCAAACATTTATCTCAGTGTCCTACGACACGTTCTTACATTCGGAGGAGGGTTTCTGGTCGCCAACGGGACCGTCGATGAAGTAACCGCTACCGAGGTTATCGGTGGCGTGGTTGCTATTGTTGGCACCATTTGGGGAATCTACGAAAAGCTCCGCCGCAAACCTCTATACCGCTAAACCATGATTGACTATTGGGCAGTTCAGCGAGCTTTGAAGGCGAAGGGGTTTGACCCCGGACCTATTGACGGTGATCTCGGACCAAAAACCGAGAAGGCCATCATTGCCTTCAAGAAATCCGTAGGCTTGCTAGCTCGCCCATATCTTGGTCCCATTACTCTAGGGATGCTCCTCAAGGATCGTCCCGCCCCTCCTGCTGTGTCATTCGGTGAGCCTGCATGGCTAAGAATGGCACGGCAGGAGATTGGGGTAAGGGAGATTGCGGGAGTCAAGCATAGCGCGAGAGTGCTGTGGTATTGGGCAAAGTCCAAGCTGGGCTTTACGGACGATGAAACCCCGTGGTGCGCTGGCTTTGTTGGGGCGATACTGGAAGAGTCCGGTATTGTGTCCACACGCTCAGGCATGGCGAGGAGCTATAGCAAGTGGGGAATCAAACTCGACAAGGCAATCCCCGGTGCGGTGGTTGTCTTTTGGCGGGGAAGCAAGTCAGGCGCAAGCGGGCACGTTGGTTTCTACGTTGCCAAAGACCAGTATGGGAACATCATGGTTCTTGGCGGCAATCAATCCAACGCGGTCAGTATCGCGCCGTTCAGCACGGATAGGGTGCTTGGCTATTACTGGCCAATGGGTGTTCCTATCCCCGGCCAGTCCGTGGTGGAAGTCATTAAATCGACGGGCCAAGTCTCGCAAAACGAAGCATGATGAGGTTGTTCAAAATCATCTCCGAGGAAACGCCGCTGTTTGATAAGGCGCTTGTCTTATCGGCGGTGCCGCTGAACTGGTTCGCCTCAAACATTGACTATGTTTTCGGGAGTATCGTCGGTGTCCTCACGATAGCCGTTATGATCCTTCGGGTATGCGTGGGCTGGCAAGAGCTATCTCATAAGCGAGAGGCTAACGCAAGAGCAAGGAGAGAGGCAGCGGAAGAAGATGCCGAGAGAGCATTGAAGCAAAGTCAGAGAGCGAGAACGACAAAGAAACGGCAGCAATGATTAGAACGCGTAGGAAGAAAGCGGAAGGTGCGATCACTCTAGCCAGTCAAAGGCCGGACGTGTTCGACCCCGCCTATGCGCCTACCGCTAATCCTGGAACAGCAAAGCTCGCTGTCATTGCCTGCAACTTCAACTTCGCCAACTACAAGCGACCACAACACAACCTGCTCCGCTTCCTTCGTCAGATGGATGCAGCGGGTGTTCCCGTCTACGGGATTGAGCTTGTCAAGGTTGGTCAAGCCGCCCTGATGGCGGGCAACCCTAATTGGAAAATCGTTCAAGGGACAGACCGCTCGCTCTTGTGGCAGAAGGAAGTCTTGATGAATAACGCGGCCCGCCTCGTTCCGAGTCACATCAAATACATTGCAGCGGTTGACACCGATGTTGTCTTTATGAACCCTAGATGGGTAGAGGACACTGTTGAGGCACTGAAAGAGCATAAGGTTGTTCAACCCTTCGCACGGTGCGTTTGGACGGATGAAATCGGCTTGCCTAATCTCACCAGAGAATCTTGCGCCAAGGCTGGCTTGAGCGAGAAATGGAACGGGCACCCCGGCTTTGCTTGGGCTGCTAGGCGGGACTTCTTCCTTGATGTTGGGTTTTACCCCTATGCGCTTCTCGGGGCCGGAGATACCGTTACTGCCGTAGGCACGCTTGGGATTGAAATGCTTCCTTCCAGTAGGGCCGCAGTAGGAATGCCCAACATGATCAATGGCGTTCTCGATGAATGGATGTCAAGGGCGCGGCGCTACATGGGCGACACTAAGCTAGGCTACGTTGAGGGCGACCTGTGGCATGAGTGGCACGGAGACCGTAAGAATCGGGCGTATCACACCCGCGCTGAGATCATCAAAGACATGGACATTCTCAATGATGTGAGAATGAACTCGATGGGGTTCCTTGAGTGGACCAAGCAAGCCGACAATGGAATGATTTTGAAGGTGGCGGAATATTTCAAAGGCAGAAAAGAAGACGGGAACAGCAATGCTTAAAGACTTTAAATTCACGACCGATTACGTTACCAGCCGCGTTGCCGGATGGGCCGTAGACTTGGCGCACCTTGCAGGGAAGCCGGACGTGCGGGGGCTGGAAATTGGAGTGTTTGAAGGCCGCTCCCTGCAATGGTGGATGCAGAACATCCTTACGGATAGTTCCTCAACCCTTGTGGCTATCGACCCATTTGCCGCCAAGTTTGCCGACAACCTCGAAAAGCTGAAAGCGGACCCATCGAACTACAGCAGGGTCAACTTCCGCCCTGAGACGGGACAAATGGGAATGGCTAAAATGATCGCCCGTGGAGAGAGCGGCACTATTGACTTTTGCTACATTGACGGCGGGAAAGAACCGCACAATATCCTGCAAACGTCCACTATGGCTTGGCTGCTCTGCAAGCCTGGGGCCATTATCATTTGGGATGATTACGAATGGGCACACCGTGAAGACATGGGGCACACCGTAGATTCAGACGATCCTCCGAAAGTCGGCATTGATGCCTTCCTTATGGCCCACCGAGGCAAGTATGAAGAAGTCCGCCGAGGGTGGCAAATCACGATTAGAAAGAAATGAGCACGGCACTATCCATTATTTTTACCACCAGCAACATAACCTGCCCGCCGATTAACTGCGGCGCGGGTGGAACTGCTGCGTTGAAACTCAAGGAGGCGGCGATTGCCAAGTCTGCGGACGGTTCAGGCTGGCTTATCGCGGCTATCACAATCGCCGCCCCGTTCAGCTCTAATGCGGGGGCGGGCAGTTGGCAGTATGTTTTTACCGTAGAAGACTCTGAGGTGAGAGCGGGTCAGACGGTAACGGCAAGCGACATTGACAACGCCTGCTGCGTTCCCTGTGATGCTAGCATGATGCTTGATAAGCTGGCGGCGCGAACGCTGACCAACTTCACCCGGCAGAGCGTAAGCCTTTATGGCCTTTCAGACGGGCTGAATGCCGCCGAGCAGATCCTTGTTGGAGATCATGTTGCCTACAGGTTCCATTCGGCGCACCTTCTCAGTGCCGTTGAGATCGCCTGTGATGCTCATTTGGCTGGCTATCCCTATGCGGCCTCGCCGGACTCCATTACATGCACCGTCATTCGCACCGGACCAAACTCAAACGCTTCATGGTTGGCCGTGAATGACGTTCTCAATGACCCGATTCAGATCATCATTGAGCCAGGGTCCGGCACTCCACTTACCGCCCGATACGCAATCGTTCCCCCCGTCGTTATTCCGGCTGGGTGCGCGGTTGGTTTGAATATTAACACATCCGATCCCGAGGTACACTTCGGGCTACAAGCACACTTCGATTTCCAACTGATTGACCCCGCCTGAACATGAGCAACTACCCCTCCTATCAAACGCCAGCCTCCTGCGGGTGCCCCACTCCAACTTCCGTGTCACCGCCTGATAGCGTTGTCATCCCTGCTGGAACCCATGTCATTCAAATGCCATGCCCTGTGGGTAGTGCGCCTCAATCGTCCAGCGCCCTGCAAGCAAATCCGCTTGTGCAGAATGGCGGGCCTGGTGGGCTGGGTGGGTGCGAAATGTTCCGCCCGCCGAGAGTGCTGAATACCTTCATCACAAAGGGCATTGACCAGACCGGCACATTTAAGGCGGAGTGCGCCTCTTCATGGGGCTTGCCGGGATTGCTGATGTATTTCCCCGGCCTTGGCTACCTTGAGGTGTTGGGCGCGTCCGGCAACAACATCACTTACAAGAACATCTCCATTGATCAGGGCACTGAGATCAATTCCGATATCTCCTTTTATCCCGGTATTCCCAAGCCGCCCGCCGCTGCTATCAACAATACCGTGGATACCGGAGGCGGGGCAGAGCTTGTCTTTGAGACGGGCGCTCTTACCACATCTATCTGGGGAGAGAACAACGGTGTTCCTACCCGTATTGAGCCGGTGCAGGGCAATGTGCTGATGGGCATTGGCGGGAAGTGGCAGCGCGTTCTTTTGGGCCAGAACCGCTATCCAGTGTCCGCCCCTACGATTCTTCACTCGTTTACCAGGACTGCCGGTAACGTTACTTATAATGTGGCACTTCCCAACAAGCCGACACTTCCAGAAGGGAAAACCCTCCTTGGCGTTGAGGTTGACTTTGTAATGCGGGTTGTTCGCGATGGGCCTGAATCAACCAGTGTTGGAATAACAACGCTCATTAACGATCAGAATGTTTCCTATCTGGCTTCCGATCAACGCCTTGTGGGAGATTCTGGAAGCACCATTGCAAACATGCTGGGTAGCGCAACAACGATAAAGATTCAAATCAGTCACAATCCCGCAAATGCCGGAACAATGTACGGCAGCTTTGCCCTCAAGGCTTATCATTACTGATTTATATGGAGCAGGACACTGATGGGTTTACTTCGCTATCGGGGGGAATGTATCTCTCTGATGCGAACCATCATGTAGTTGCACAAGATCAGGCGGAGGTGCTTGTAAACGCCACCGTTCGCAGCGGATGGGCATCGCCTCGACCAGCATTCGTAAATGTCCCGATCTATTGGGACCACCAGTTTGCACAGGGGGCTTTTGAAAACGGGGTGTTTCAAGGCAGCGCGAGGTATGATTCAGACGCTGGGCCGAGGATAGCCTACGCTTGTGACGGGCACCTACTTACCTTCGACACCGAGAACAACATAATGCGCCTACTCAGTCCAGGTGCGCGGCGCTGCTTCGACAGGCGCACTCCGTTCGTTTGGTTGCAGCAACGCGGGCGCTGGCTTATCGCGCAGGATGGCGTGAACCCTCCCGTGATTGTAGATGGCGACACCGCCAGCCTCAATGAAGATCCATTCAACGGCATTCCTACAGGGTGCATGATGGCGGACGGGTGGGGCAGGCTTGCTGTTGTGGGGTCGGATCGTGCGCGAGTGTATCTCAGTGACCATGAGTATGATCCTAATAGCACTCCTCTTAGCTTCACTGACGATTCCACCTATTACCTTAATGCCCGTTACTTTCAGACACCGAAAGAGCTTGGTAAAATCGTTGGCATCGCCTTCGCTCCGTCCTTCAATTTGCAGGACGACCTTGGCCCGTTGATGGTATTCTGCGAGAAAGGCACCAGAGTCTATGACGTGCGCGTACCGAGGGAACAATGGATCTCTAAGGATATTGCATCGACCATGCTCCCGACTATCGGTGCGTGCTCCCATGGCGGGATTGTAGCGCGAGGGAATGACGTGCTATTCTCCGATCAAAACGGGCGCATTCAGACTTTCAAGGTGGCAATATCCAAGCGTGAGAACGCCCGCATTGGGCTGGCAGATCAGGGTGTTTACAACCTGTACCGCAAAGAGAACCAATCCCTCCGCAGATGGCGGCAAGCAGAGCGGTTTGATGATCGTATCCTAACGACGGTTTGGCCGGAGAGAGTCAGGATGGCCAACGGCAATATCACAGTTCGGCACCGAGGCTTTGTCTGCTTGGAAGAAGATCATATGTCGGAAAGGCCGATAGTCTGGAACGGGCTATGGACGGGCATCTATCCTGTTGCTATCACGACAAGCGGCACCTATTCAACAAGGAACCAAAGCCCCCGCGAGAGGTGCTTCTGCGTCTCCCTTGACAATGACAGAAAGCACCGCATCTATGAGCTGACAAGAGAGAGCGGGCCTGACCTTGCGCCTGACCCGAAGCGCGTAGCCATGTGGGTTGTTCCAAAGTGGATGGACTGGAACGCAATCTTTAAGCGCAAGAGCTTCAACTCAGCGGCCATGCAGCTTGGCTCCGTGCGGGGCAGGCTTGAGATTAAGGCATGGTGGCAGACCGCAGGAGCAAGCCCGAAAGAATGGTTCACCCACCATGAGGCGCGGGGGGATTGCATGATCTTTGGCGACAACTGCAATCTCGTTGAGCCTGAAATTACCGGCGTGCCGAGAATCACCCTTCCCGCACCGGACGAAAACAAAGACTTCTATCGCGCCCGCCCATGGTTTCGATTCCTTGGCAATGCTGACCTGAACGAGTGCGTGATTGGCGTTGACTTGAACACCGTCAAGCCACAGAAAAGCACCGTGTGTAAAGCACCGAAAACAGGACTGTTTATTCCCCGGTCTTGTAACCCTAATTTTTGGGAAGGTCATAGCTCGCAGGCACCCGCAGAGGAACAACTCAACATCACTATCTGCTAATGGCATCATCACACCCTCTACAATCAGGAATCGGAGCACCTCCCCCGCTCGACGCTCGCTTCCAGCTTAATGCACTTCCGCCTGGAACCTGCTTCGCTGACCTTGGAGCGCTTCAAAAATGGATCGAGGAGGGCACGATTGCGGCACAAATCAAGGGAACCGGAGTTCTCTTTGCAAGTGCCGGGACAGTCAGTAACGCCACCCTTGCAGACCGGAACTATCCTCGCGTTGTATTCGCCGAGAGCGGGGCATACATCGGGATAATGCTCTACATTCCCGAGATCCAAGCGTGGTCACTTCCCGCCATCCCTGGGCAACTCATGGTGGTGTATCGCAATGAAGACACGATTGCCGAGGACATGGCCAAGAAGTTCCTGACGGGCTGGTTTGTTTGCGACGGCTCCCGCGTTGGAGTTCCCGACCTTACCCCGAACGCTCAGAGCATCACGGTCACCACGACCATTGCGGAAGTTGAGCATGAGGGCACGGGCACCTTCACCCCCGAGGGCAACGGCTGGTTCCTTGGAACGGCTCTTGGGCCATGGGATATTTACACCGTTATGAAACTTGCGTAAACCTGCTAATTGGCTACAATAATCAAGGGTATGATTCATCGAGTATCAGATGCACTGGCGGAGATCGCCGAATACGTCAACGGAGCTGGCGTGGACACCTGCAATGAGCAGGGGCGGGCCAATGCTTTGAAGGCACTGAACCGCGCCACACGACAGTTGATGCGTGAGGGCGATTGGGAAGGCATGGAGTCGGAAGTCTGCATTCCCGTTCATGGGAATTGCCTTATCCTTGATGATCGCATTGAGACAATCCGCCTTGCCAAATGGAAGGGCGGAGATCCTCTTTCCATTTATAGCAGCGCGTTCAAGTATGTTGAAGGCGGCTTCGGTGAGATGGACGGCTCCCGCTACATCGAGGGCATGGTTGATCTTGGCGACGGGTTCCCGACCCACACCCCGCTTCACCGGCCAATGCCTATCCTCGCCTACTCTGACAGAGAAGAGGACGAGGGTGCAGTCCTGCAAATCAGGGGCATGGATGCCAACGGCAAGGAGAACCTGTATCGCCTGCCGATTCGGCATCACTACAAGTCCGATCAACCGCCCGCCTATACCACGGAGGCTTGTGACTTCTGGACTACGGGACAGTTTCAGGATATTACCGAGCTTCGCAAAGCGCCGACAAACGGCATGGTCTACGTCTACGGCTATGACCCGGCTACCGGCGAAATGTGCTGGCTGACTACGCTGCGGCCTGAGTCAATCTCGCCAAGCCATCGCCGCTATCAAGTGGCGGGCAACTGCGAAGGGAGCCAGATCGTTGCTCAGGTATCCATGAGATACTATCCCGTCCACTTTGATGACGAAGTGCTTCTGGTGCAGAACCTCGACGCGCTATCAAGAATGGTGCAATCGCTTGACCGGCTTGACGCTGGCGACATGGGCGGGTACGAGTCATTCAAGAATAGCGCCATTTCGCAACTCAAGAAGCAGCGACTCAAGCAGCACCAGGGCGAACGGAAGGCGCTGAACGTCAGGGTTCAACGGACGATTACAGGCGGGCGCACTTATTCAGGATCGGGCATAGGCGGATTGAGAGGGCGCGGCAGGGGCACCACGGGGAACTGTCAGGCAGATGCGACCGTTGTTCCATGTGCCGTTACCGCAGCCGCTCCGGTTGCGTCTCCCGCGCCAAGGCCGGTTCAGGCGGTGGATGGGTGGACGCCCGAGCTTGCCGTCGTAGAGGACGGTGCGCGGCGCGTTCAGCAAGTAGTGGACTGGTTTGGCGGAGGAGGAACAAAGCCCGCCACAGGAAGCTACGTGGGCGCGGAGGGCTATGTCACGGAAATTGCTAGCGCTACCAATATTCGCGGAGCGGCGGGAAGCGGTTCTGGTGGCGCTCTGGACAATGCCACCCTCAATGAAATTATCGTGGAAGATGCGGCGGCTTCCCGTACGGCGCTAGGGCTTTCCCCTGTTGCTAGCACGGGCACGTATGCAAGCCTCACCGGCAAGCCCACGCTTGGCACGGCAGCGGCGGAAAACACCAGTGCGTTTGATGCCGCAGGTTCTGCCAGTGGAGTAGGAACGGCGGCGGCAAGCGCTCTGTCCACGCACGCAGCGGCTACCAGTTCAATCCATGGCATTTCTGCCTTTGGCGCTACACTTGTGGATGATGCCAACGCGGCGGCGGCACGGGCAACCTTGGAGCTTGGGAGTGCAGCCACAACGGCGGCGGGTGCCTACGCTACAGCGGCTCAGGGGACTAATGCAAGGACACCCACCGCGCACAAATCAACTCACGCGCCGGGCGGGACGGATGAGCTGACGCCTGCGGATATCGGGGCTGCTACTACGGCGGCCGCCTCGACCGCGCAGAGCACCGCAGATGCTGCCGTCTCTGATGCAGCGGCTGCACTGGCCGAGGGCCAAAGCGCTTCTACTGGCGCGGGAACTGCACTTAGCCTCGCGACTCAGGCAGATACCAATGCGACCGCAGCCAAGGCCAAAACGGATTTCATTACCGTAACGCAGGCCGTCGATCTCGACACGATGGAGAGCGATATCGCGGGGAAGGCGGCGGCAGCGCACAACCACGCGGAAGTCTATCAACCTCTCGACGCGCAACTGACCGATCTCACGGCCCTGGCCTACGCCGGAAATGCCGTCAAGGTCGTCCGCGTCAACGCCGGGGAAACCGCTTTTGAGTTGGCGACAATTTCTGGCGGCGGAGACGCCGTAGTCGCGGGCACTCTCGATCAATTTGCGGACGTGACGCAAACGGCAACAAAGACTCTAGCGATCACCGAAAGCACGACGCTCGCGGGCGGGACGCATTCAGGAACGAACACGGGCGATCAGGATCTTTCGACGTATCAACTCAAGCCGAGCGAGGGTGCTTTTGTTAATGGGGACAAGACAAAACTAGACGCTATCACTGGAACCAACACGGGGGATCAAAGCCTTACGGGCTACGTCCTCACGTCCGCAATCGACACTCTCGTGGGGCTGAACGCCGTCGTCACCGACGCGACATTAATCGACACCGCAGACTCTAGACTCTCAGACTCGCGCACCCCAACCAGCCACGCGCACGGCAACATCAC
>Ga0209390_10007014_pt1 | contig 14676 bp, 17 predicted proteins | sample BON01_FD_187212 | JGI IMG/M metagenome (GOLD analysis project Ga0209390, IMG submission 187212) | Freshwater microbial communities from Lake Bonney liftoff mats and glacier meltwater in Antarctica - BON-01 (SPAdes) (version 2) | ecosystem: Environmental > Aquatic > Freshwater > Ice > Glacier... | reverse complement strand
CCGCCTTTGACGCTCATTGAGCGCATCGCGCATCACATTCCAGCGTTGTCCAACGGGCGAATCAATTTCCATGCATCGGAGAATATCCGATTATGAAATATTGAACAACTTATTTGTTAACGAAGCCATAGTCGCCATAGCTCATGCCGTCATCGCGCAGCACGTTGCAGTAGTTCCAGAGATTCTGGACGAGGGAATGGGTGTTGGTGTTCATGGTGGCGTCAAGAAGAAATCTGGTTCAGCCGGGCGACTACCGCTACTTCATGTTCCGGGTCGCTCAGAAGTCCGGGCAATGCATTGAGGAAAGACGGATGGTCCAGCAGCCCAGCGACAGAACGGCCGATATGCGCGCGCACCATTTCACCCGCGCTGGCCACCTCCTGCACAACGGTCGAGCGCCCTTCGATCACCGTCATGATGTCTTCCAGGTCGTGGCTCAGATACACATCGCCCTGGCCCCGGTCTTTGAAAGCCTCGAACTTCGTGGCCAGGAAGTATGGTGCCGAGAGGTGCCTCAGCCGCAAGCCCTCCGATACGGCAGTCAGCTGCGCGGCGTCATAGCCGGCCCGGTACCACGGGTTGGCAAAACCCAGCACCTTCTCATCGAGCGGCACCAGGTCCAACTGAAGGCGGTTCCAGTACCACCGAAACGGCGGCGTGTTGTCGGCCATGGTTTGCTTGAATCCCCGTTGCGCCAACTGCTCGCCCAGTTGGTGATAACGCACCAGCGAGGCAACCTCGACGATGGCGTCCACGTCTTCGGTCGGCCGCACGTCCATGAGACTAGCGTTATCGATCAGCAGCCCCGTGGCGCAACCGCCTACAAACACCACCTGATCGCAAAGCGGCCCCATCGCCCGGGCCATGGCGATTAACTGGGCCATATTCGGATCAGCCACGCCGCGCCTTTTTGGGTTGCACTGACACCTCCTGCGGATGGATCAGCGCCTGCAAACGCTCCAGCGCCATGGTGCGTTCACGCACCTTGCCAACACGCAGAGCATCGAACAAGGCCAACATGTCATAAAACCGAGCGTCCTGCATGGCCGCAAAGGGAACTGCCGGGTGCAGCGGCTCCACGCCCACCCCGCGTACAGTGCCATTGGGGTGCGGCCAGACGAAGTCGATGCTGCCGGGTGCGAACACGCCTGCAAAAACCGGCGCGCTGTGGCTCGTGGGCACACCCACGGCAAGCGGCAGGCGCACCCCAGGGAACGCATACTTGGCGCCGTGCAAGGCAAACTCGGCTAGGTTGTGGGGGTGTGGCCGCACCGGATTGTCGGCTGCGCCCGCATCGTCGGCAGAGGGCCGAACGCGCTTGCGTCGCACCCGGTAAATGGCATTGGAGTCATGCACGGCCAGGGCGGCCTGGTCCGGCGCATCTACCGTCGAAGCGGCAGGCTCTGGCTGACGGTTCTGCAGCAACAGGCCCGACTGCACACCGCGTTTGACCGCCGCATGCGCTTCAGACGCGCTGAGCCCCAACTCATGGGCCAGCCGCGCATAGGTCCAGCGCTGGTCACCCCACGCAACGAGCTTGAGTGCTACCAGAAAGTCTTGGGGTTTGAGTTGCATTTCATTCTTTATTCGCAAATCGCGAATCGCGAATAAAGAATATAACAAGACAACCGCGCCATAGCAAGCCCATGTACTAGCGAATTCCAAATACCCACCCTATCTGTGAATAGGAAAATCAAACGGTCTATTTTTGTGCCTACTGGGACGGATTCGACTGCTCGGGGCTGATCTGCTGGTGAGTTGTGGGCTGGCCAGTCGCACGCTGGGCAGCAGCAGCCCCGCCGCCTGACCTCAAAACCGCCAGGGCATCGGGTAAACCCTCGCGCTTCGTGGCCCCTCACCAGGCTCGACCCGTGTCAGGCGCAGCCCCTCCCCGGCGCCCCGGGTGCCGTGCCGCGATCAGGCCGCCTGCTCAAAATCGCCGCGCGCCGGCACCCGGGGCGGTGCCTGGGCCTGCAGTCCCAGGTGCGTGAGGATCCGCTCTATCACGGGCGCCGCCAAGATGGCGGCAATGATCTTGAGCTCGCCGCCGCAGTTCGGGCAGTGTTCCAGGTCGATCTGGAACACGCGCTTGAGCAGCCGGGCCCAGCTGATGCGCACTGGCCTGGAGTGTGCGCAGCCGGGCTCGCTCGCCGTTTGCTCGGATTTACCGGTAGCCTGCTCGGGGCCATGCGGCACTACCAGTGCCCTCAGCTTGGCGTTCGGCGCCAACACCCCGTGGAAGCGAATCAGATGCAGCCGGGGCCGCGGCACGGGCGCATGAAAGGCGCCCTTCGGTCGCCCGTGCAGCCAGGCGCTGCATGAACTCCAGCGGGCTCATCACGATGTGCGTGCTGCCGTCGCGCCAGGGCGTCTTGAGTTTGAGCACCACCTGCCCGGCGGCGTTGATCTGTACCCGTTCGTTGGCCAGTGCGGGTCGGGTGATGTACCGGCACAGCTGCTCCAGCCGCTGGCGCTCGTCGGCATCGCAGCGCACCGCCGCATGTAGGCTGAACCCCTGATGGTCGACACACAGCGCCTGGGTGAGCACGGCGTCGCGCGCCATCGCGCCTTGCACCGTGAAAACCTTCTGCCCGGCGCGCGGGCCGAAGGCAATGCGGTAAGTACACGCCGCCGCCTGCAGCGGCCTGAGCGCGCGGGCCTCATCCGAATCGGCCTCGGCGTCGGCCAGGTAGCTCGATCCACCCTCCTCTTCGATGCGCACGCCGCGGCGCGTCAGCAGCTTCATCAGCCGCGTGATGATCTTGTGCAGCAGCGCCTGCAAGTCCTCGTCGGTGGGGGAATCGGCCTGGACGAATACCGGCTCGCCGTCGGTGCGCCGGTACACGCCGTCCAGCACCAGGCAGTGCAGGTGAATGTTGAGATTGGCCGCAGACCCAAAGCGCTGGATCGGCGTGACTGCGCCGCTGTCGGCCTCAAAGGCCTTGAAGCCGGTTTGCAATAGACTTCACCAAATCCAGCCGGTTGAAAAACACCGTAAAAGTGAATAGCCCAAGTGGAGGACATCCGGCACCAAATGTAACCGCGCTCCAGCCTGCCGAGTACTTTGCGGCCTTTCGCATGTCTCGGGCTGACGCTGAGTATGCTGCTGACGGTCCGCGCCCGTTGTGCTAGTCTTTGCCCCATGAATGTTCAGCTATCCCCCATCGTTTCCGAGTTCGAGACCGAAGAACAGGAAGCCAGCTACAACCAATGGTTTCAAGCCAAGGTTGAGGAAGCCTTACACAGCGAAAAGCCTCGCCTGCCGCACGACGCTGCGATGGCCAAAGTTCACGCCATGCTCGAAGAACGGCGAAAAGTCCGTGCAGACCGTTCGCTGGTCTGACGAGGCCACCACCGACTTGGTGGAAATCATTGACTACATCGAGCAGCGAAACGCGATAGCAGCGAAAAACCTTCTCGCTGTCATCATGCTGTCGGCCCAGAGCCTGCCGCTCATGCCCTATCTTTTTCGCCTTGGCCGCGTGCCCGGAACCCGTGAGCATGTTGTCCACCCCAACTACATCGTGGTCTATCAGGTCGGCGACGATGTGATTGATATTTTGCGAGTGCTGCACTCGCGCCAGCAATATCCATGACGCGGCGATCTGGCCGCGGCCTCTTCGTGCAAAAACTTCGGCAGCCCCGAAATCTTCGCATCCACCACAGCCAAGTTCTCATTAGTGGGCTTTGCGTACAAACCCTGAGTCTGCTTGCTGAAAATCTGTGCGCGCCGGCACCCGGGGCGGCGCCCTGGCTTGCAATCCCAGATGCGTCAAGATGCGCTCGATTACCGCCGATTCGAGGATGGCGGCGATGATCTTGAGCTGACCACCGCAGTTCGGGCAGTGCTCCAGGTCGATCTGGAACACGCGCTTGAGCAACCGGGCCGGGCCCAGCTGATGCGCGCCGGCCGGCCATGTGCGCAGCTTGGCTCGATCGCGGTGAGCTCCGATTTGCCGGGGGCCTGCTCGGGGTCGTGCGGCACCACCATGGCCCGTAGCCTGGCATTTGGCGCCAGCACCCCATGGAAGCGGATCAGGTGCAGCCTGGGCCGCGGCACGGGTGCCTGAAAGGCGCCCTTCGTTCGCCGGGGCCGGTGTCGCTGTACATCCTGGCGGTCGCCGAGTCCGGCGAACGCAAGTCCACCTGCGACCGGATCTTCGGCGCGGCGCTGCGTGACTGGGAGCGCGACCAAGCCGCTGCATGCGCGCCCGGTATCACCGCACATGAAACGGCGGTCGCCACCGCCGAGGCCAAACGTGCAGGTCTGCTGGAAGCCATCAAGCGCAAGCGCCGAGACATGCAAGAGACAGCCGAGGAAGAGGCCGCACTGCAGGAGCTGGCCGGCCAAGCCTCTTCACCGGTGAAAGTGCCGCGCCTGCTCTACACCGATGCAACGCCCGAGGCACTGTCTCACGCGCTGGCCACAGGCTGGCCAAGTGCGGCGGTACTCTCTGCCGAGGCCGGTGCGATCTTCGGCGCCCATGGCATGGGCTTTGAGGCCATCCTGCGTAACCTGGCGCTGCTCAATGTGCTGTGGGACGGTGGCGGGATCGACATCGACCGGCGCAGCAAGGCGTCCTACCGGCTGCGGGACCGTCGGCTGACCTTCGGCGTGATGGTGCAGCCGGAAACCATGCGCACATTCATCGAGCGCGCGGGCACGCTGCCCCGTGGCAGCGGCTTCATCGCCCGGTTCTTGATCGCCTGGCCGGCAAGCACTCAGGGCGACCGGCCCTATCGGCCTGCGCCGGCGGAGATGCCGGCTGTCGAAGCGTTCCACCAGCGGATCCGATCGTTGCTGGATACGCCATTGACGACCGACGCGCTCGGCGGTCTGGTACCGACGGTGCTGGATCTATCCCCCCCGGCCCACGCCGCCTGGGTGCAGGCCTACGACGCGATCGAGCGCGAGCTGGCCAGCGGCGGCAGCTACGCCCCCATCCGCGACGTAGCCGCGAAGGCTGCGGAAAACATCGCACGGTTGGCGACCCTCTTCCACATGCTCGACCACGGCGCAACAGGCACCATTGACCACGCATGCGTGGACAGCGCCACGCAGATCGTCCGGTGGCATCTGCAGGAAGCCCACCGCCTCTTGGGCGACCTTGACGCCCCGCCCGTGATGGCGGCCGCGATCCGCTTTGATGCCTGGTTGCGCGACGAGGCCCTGCGCACCGGTGAAGGCCGGATACCGACCACGCGGGTGTACCGGTATGGACCAGGCTGTGTGCGCGACAACAAGGACCTGAAGGACACGGTCGCGCTGCTGGTCGAACATGGGCGGGCGCGACTGGAGGAAGAGGGGCGACGGCGTTTCGTGGTGGTGAACCCGGCGCTGTACGCGGGCTGATCGCATGCATCAGATCCCCGGGTTCCGTCGCTCTTTCTGCCCCGGGGGCCTTGCTGTTCTTGCGGTTCTTGCTGCTTTGAACCCTCATGGCAGCGCAGGCGCGCTCGATCAACCGCAAGAACCGCAAGAACCGCAAGAACCGCAAGGGGGCAGGGGTGGAGATATCGATTCAGGCTCAATGGGCAGGGTACGACCAAGGACAGCATGTTCGTCATCGGAGGCCCACACTGGCCAAACCCAGCCACGAACGCAAGCGGCCGGCAACCCAGTGCGTTGGGTGTCGACAGTCTACCGACATGTCACCCCTCGATTTTTCGGCCTTTCCAATAGCCTGGCTTGCGATTATGGGGAGCGATAGCGAGCAGGGCTGTCGCGCCTGCGTGACCCTCACGCCATGCGCAAGGCTGGTGAGTTATGAAGCCCGCATCAGACCAAATCAATTAATAACCGCATCACTTGAAAACAAGTCATGCAAATATTAAACTCGGCATCAATGAGCCAATCCGACGGCATCCTTGACCTGGCCAGGCACCGGCGCGTGCTGCGTGCAGCAGATGTGCGCCAGCACGGCTGGTCGCCACAACTACTGCTCAGCCTGCACAAGGCTGGCAAGCTACAACGGGTGGCCCGAGGCCTGTACAGCCTGCCGGACGCTGAAATCACCGAACATCAGACCTTGATTGAAGTGTGCCAGCGCGTGCCAAAGGCCGTACTGTGCCTGCTGAGCGCGCTGCAGTTCCACGGCATTGGCACCCAAATGCCCCACGAGGTTTGGGTCGCACTGCCGGAGGCCACACAAACCCCGAAGCTGGGCTACCCCCTGCTCCGCATCGCGCGCCTGCGGGGTGATGCCTATTCCGAAGGCATCCAGACCGTGACGGAACAAGGCGCACCGATTCGTGTCTACGGCGTCGCCAAGACCGTGACCGACTGCTTCAAGTTCCGCAACAAGATCGGCCTTGACGTGGCACTGGAGGCACTGAAGGATGCCTGGCGCAACCGCAAGGTCACCATGGCCGAGCTGAACCACTTCGCCAAGATCAACCGGGTTGAACGTGTCATGCAGCCGTACCTTGAGACGGTTGCCTGATGAGCACCGTGCCGGGCCGCCCCAAGGCGAATCCCGAAGTGCGCAGCACGGAGGGTAGTCCAGTGAGCGGAAATCTATCTGCCTCCATCCTTGCGCGGCTGCTGACGCTGGCCAAGCAGCGGGGTGACGACTACAGCCTGCTGCTCAACCGCTTTGCGCTGGAGCGCCTGCTGCGCGGCATCACGGCGGTGGCCAGTCTGCTTCAGCAAGAGATTGTTTAGGCAAGTCCCGCCAATTTGTAGTGCGTCATATTGCGGTGCGGGAAGTCCATCACACGCAGCCCAATGTTCAGCGGGTATGCCGGCGGGTACGATCTGCGCAAGAGCTCAACAAGCTCTTTGATATCAACCACTCGCGGCGCAACTTCCTGTTCAGATCCTGAGCAAAGTCGCGGACTTCACCGTAGACAAAAATCTTCCGTGCCAGCAGAACACGGCAGCGCTTGCGGTAGCTGTACTCGTTTTGGACGCGGTGTCGAACGAACTGCCTTACCTTCTGCCGCTGCTGCCCGCGCTGGAAGACGAATTGAGCAAGCTCGTCAAGGGCAGCTTCGTCCTCATCGGCTCTGATGCCATCGCGTGAATGACGACTTTGCCGAGTTGCTCTCGCGTGCCGGGGTGCCGAGTTGAAGTCTGCCGCAAGCAACAGTAACTTGATTTCACGTTGAGCTTGTTATAGAGTAAGGAAGTAATGATGTCCTTACCGGGGGAAACCATGTTTGCTGTTGCCAAAATTACCGCCAAGGGCCAAACCACCATACCCCAAGGTGTGCGCGCTGCCCTGCACGTCACGGCGGGCGACCTGATCGCCTGGGAAATCGGTGCCAACGACACGGCAACGGTTCGCCGCGTTCAACCGCTCGACATTGAATACCTGCGCGCCGTCGAAGGCACTTTGGGCGAATGGGCCAGCGCCGCCGACGAGAACGCCTACCGTGAGCTTTGAACGTTTTGCGGTGGTGCGCGTGCCTTTTCCCTTCACCGACCGCAACGCCACCAAGAACCGCCCGGCACTGGTGCTCTCCAGCCCCGACACCTTCAATACCGCCGCCGGCCATTCGGTCATGGCCATGATCACATCTGAAGCCAACCCGCCCTGGCCGCTGGATTGTGCGCTGGCCGACCTGTCCGCCGCCGGACTTCCAGCACCCTCCAAGGTGCGTTTCAAGCTTTTCACGTTGGACCACCGTCTGGCGCGCGGTCAACTCGGAAAACTCACGCCAGCCGACAGCAAAGTGGTTCGCGCCGGGCTGGACAAACTGCTTGCCAACGTTTAGGAGAATCCAGTCATGACTCCGGCAAGTCCTCCCTGCTTGAAGCCATCAGGATTCTTGCCACAGGGGGATCGCTCAAAACGCTCTACGAAATCCTGAATTACCGTGAAGAGTTGGGGCCTGCAGGCGCGCAAGGCGGCTGACGTGACTCTGGGCAGGTTTGCTGCGCAGGACAACCAGAACTACAAGCACCGTCCGATTACCGTTTGTTTTGACGCCATGATTCAGCCATCCTGTTTACGGTCCCCGACGTCTGCCGTCCTCAACCGTACCAGGCTTTTGTCTCACGTAACTCAGAAATCAGTCGCATGATCAACAAGATCGCCCGCTCCGTGGCCGACGCGCTGGCCGACGTCCAGGACGGCGCCACCGTGCTGATCGGGGGTTTCGGAACCGCCGGCATTCCCAATGAGCTGATCGACGGCCTGATCGAACAAAGCGCGCGGGATCTGACCATCGTCAACAACAACGCCGGCAATGGTGAAACCGGTCTGGCCGCGCTGCTCCAATCCGGCCGGGTGCGCAAGATCATCTGCAGCTTTCCGCGCCAGGCCGACAGCCAAGTCTTCGACGCCCTGTACCGCAGCGGGAAAATCGAACTCGAGCTGGTGCCACAGGGCAATCTGGCCGAACGCATCCGAGCCGCTGGTGCCGGGATCGGAGCCTTCTTCTCACCTACGGGATACGGCACGGAACTGGCCAAAAATGGCGATGGCACGCACAAGGAAACCCGCGAGATCAACGGCAAGCACTACGTACTGGAGATGCCGATACACGGCGACCTGGCCTTGATCAAGGCCGAACGGGGCGACCGCTGGGGCAACCTGACCTATCGCATGGCGGCGCGCAATTTCGGCCCGGTGATGGCCATGGCGGCGAAGAAGACCGTGGCGTCCGTGCACGAAGTAGTCGAACTGGGTGCGCTGGACCCCGAGCACGTGGTGACACCCGGCATCTTCGTGCATCGGATCGTGCCCATCGCCCGCGTAGCCACCCAGGCTGGCGGCCTGCAGAAAGCCGCATGACATGGGCTACACGAAACGCAGCAAGGAGCAACTCGCCCAGCGCGTGGCGCAGGACATCCACAACGGGGCCTATGTGAACCTGGGCATTGGCATGCCAACGCTGGTGGCCAACCATATTCCACCCGACCGCGAAGTCATCCTGCAAAGCGAGAACGGCATTCTCGGCATGGGTCCGGCGCCCGCGCCCGGCGACGAGGACTACGACCTCATCAATGCCGGCAAGCAGCCGGTGACGCTGCGCAAGGGCGGTGCCTTCTTCCACCATGCCGACAGCTTTGCGATGATGCGCGGCGGCCATCTCGACATCTGTGTGCTCGGCGCGTTCCAGGTCTCTGCCACGGGCGATCTGGCCAACTGGCACACCGGCGAAGCCGGCGCCATCCCCGCGGTCGGGGGTGCCATGGACCTGGCCATCGGCGCCAAGCAGACCTGGGTCATGATGGACTTGCTGACCAAACAAGGCGGGAGCAAGGTGGTGGCGCAATGCAGCTACCCGCTCACCGGCATCGGCTGCGTCAAGCGCATTTACTGCGATCTGGCCACGCTGGAATGCACGCCCCAAGGCCTCAAGCTGATCGACCGGGTCCCAGGCCTGACCCACGCTGAACTCGAACGACTGGTCGGTCTGCCGATCGCCGCCTGAAAACCCTGCGCAGGTCTGCGACACGCCGAGCCGCTCCTGCCAATGCCATTGCCAAACTGGAGACTTACCATGAACCACGCCTATATCTGTGACGCCATCCGCACCCCTTTCGGCCGCTATGGCGGCGCACTCAGTACGGTGCGCACGGACGACCTCGGCGCGATCCCGATCAAGGCGCTGATGGCGCGCAACGCCAAGGTCGACTGGCAGGCGGTGACCGACGTCATCTACGGTTGTGCCAACCAGGCCGGCGAGGACAACCGCAACGTGGCACGCATGGCGGCGCTGCTGGCTGGCCTGCCGATCGAGGTGCCGGGCGTCACCGTGAACCGTTTGTGCGGCTCCGGCCTTGACGCCGTAGGTACCGCCGCACGCGCCATCCGCTCCGGCGAGGCCAGCCTGATGATCGCCGGTGGCGTCGAGAGCATGAGCCGCGCCCCCTTCGTCATGCCCAAGGCCGAGACGGCCTTTGGCCGCGCCAATGCGGTCTACGACACCACCATCGGCTGGCGCTTCGTCAACCGACTGATGAAGGAACGCTACGGCGTCGATGCCATGCCCGAAACCGCCGAGAACGTGGCGGCCGACTTCAACATCAGCCGACAAGACCAGGATGCGATGGCGCTGGCCAGCCAGATGAAGGCGGTAGCCGCGCAAAAGGCGGGTTATTTCGATGCCGAGATCACACCGGTCAGCTTGGCGCAGAAAAAAGGCGACCCGGTCATCGTCGACAAGGATGAGCACCCGCGCGCGACAACGCTCGAGTTGCTGGCCAAACTCAAAGGCATCGTGCGGCCGGATGGCAGCGTCACCGCCGGCAATGCCAGCGGCGTCAACGACGGTGCCTGTGCCTTGTTGCTGGCCGACGAGGCCGGCGCCGCCAAGCACGGATTGACACCACGCGCACGCGTCGTGGGCATGGCCACGGCCGGCGTCGCACCACGCATCATGGGCATGGGGCCGGCGCCAGCGAGCCAGAAAGTGCTGGCGCTGACAGGCCTGACCATCGCCCAGATGGACGTCATCGAACTCAACGAAGCCTTTGCGGCCCAGGGACTCGCAGTATTGCGCGCCCTCGGTGTGCAGGACGATGACCCTCGCGTCAATCCGAACGGCGGCGCGATCGCACTGGGCCATCCGCTGGGAGCCTCCGGCGCCCGCCTGGCGACCACCGCCGTCAATCAATTGATGAAGACTGGCGGCCGGTATGCCTTGTGCACCATGTGCATCGGCGTCGGTCAAGGCATTGCGGTGGTGCTCGAGCGCGTTTGAGACCGCGCTGAACCAGGGCCGTCAGACCCACGTCAGTGGCGGCCGACGTTCCAAGGAGCCGGCTGCCGAATGGGCCAACGCGTCAAATGGGCCGGTTGTCGCGCCAGCGGTAGTACGCCACTGACGGCGCCAGAAACCACGGATTGCCGTTGTAAAGTGGCCGGGTCTGGAACGCCAGGCCATCGAGCGCCGTGCGTCCTTCCTTCAACCCCAGCACCTGCTGACCCAGACGCATGCCGAAGTAGCTGGAGGTTCCGACACCGGCGCCGCAGTAACCCATCGCGTAGTGCATGCCGTCGTGTTTGCCGATGTGCATCAGTTCGTCAAAGGTGTAGGCGACAAATCCGCACCATGAGTGGCTGATTCGGGTTTCGCGAAGCTCCGGGAACAGGCGCACCATGTCAGCATGCAGTTTGGGACCGCTGATCCTCGGGTCTGTCTCCTGGTGCGATACACGCCCGCCGAACAACACGCGGCGCCGATCGGGAGAACACCGGTAGTAATAGACCACCTTGCGCGTGTCGCTCACGATCCGGTTGCTCGGAAACAGTCGATCCATCAGTTGCTCGGGCACAGGTTCCGTCGCGATCATGTAACTGCCGATGGGAATCACGCGCCGACGCAGCCATGGTGTCAAGTTGCCGGTGTATCCGTTGGTTGCGATCACGACGTCGCGCGCGCGCACATCGCCCTGCGGCGTGCTCAGCAGGAACTGCGCGCCGCTTCGCTTGATCGCCTGCACAGGGCAGCGGGCCGCCACCTGTCCACCCGCCGATAACACGCGGTCGAGCAAACCCTGGTGATAACGCGCCGGATGCACCGAACAGTGCTGCGTATAGACCGCACCTCCCCAGTAGAGATCGGTGCCGAGTTCCGCGCGCTGCTGCGCCCTGGGCACCATGAATGCGTCCACTTCCAGGCCTTTTGGCTGGGACGCAATCCTGGCAGCCAGAGCCTCATACTGCGCAGCGTTATGTGCCGCGTGAAATCGCCCCACCTGAGCAAAATCGCAGGCTATGCCCTCGGAGCGCATGAACTGCGCGATCCAGGCCAGCGACTGCTGCCCTTCCTTCAGAATATCGAAGGCACGCTGCTGCCCGTGACGACGCGCGAGCTGCTCGAAACTGGGCTTGATGCTGGTGGAGACCTGCCCACCATTGCGGCTGCTGCAGCCCCATCCGGCGTCCTCGGCATCGAACACCAGTGTCGAGCGTCCGCCACGGACTGTCTGCAAAGCAGCATGCAGCCCGGTATAACCCGCGCCGACCACAGCCACGTCGACCGTTGCCGGCAGCGGAACATCCGGCAAGCGGGGACGCGGTACGTCGTCCCACCAGTACGGCGCCAATTTGCACTGTTGCATCAATTCGTTGTCGGTCATGTCGTTTTCAGTGTTGATGTTGCGCCAGCACCAGGTCCGAGCCCTTTTCGGCCAGCATGATGGTGGGGGCATTGGTATTGCCCGAGGTGAGTGTCGGAAAGACCGATGCGTCGATGACACGCAGCCCCGACACGCCATGCACTCGCAGTTGCGGGTCCACCACCGCGTGTAACGGGTCCGGGCCCATGCGACAGGTGCTGACCGGATGAAAAACCGTGGACGCACGCTGGGCGACATCGTCCATCAGACTCTGCGCCGTCTGCACCGACGGCCCCGGCAATATCTCATGGTCAATGATTTCGCGCAGTGACGGCGCCGCTGCAAGCGTGCGCAAAAAGGAAGTTGCCGCGAGCATGTCATCGCGATCGCCCTGTGTGCTCAACGAGTTTGCGACGATGCGCGGCGCCTGCATCGGGTCGGAACTGCGCAGTTCCAGAAAGCCGCGACTGGTCGGCCGGCAGGGTTGCGCGCTGAGCGAGAAACCAGAAAATCTATCGGGGGCGGTCAGCGCCCTGCGCCCGGGAACGGCGCGAATATAGCTCAGTGGCGAGAAATACAGCTGCATATCGGGATGCGCCAGCCCTGCGCGCGAACGGAAGAATCCGCCACCCTGGTTGATGCTCAGCGCCAGCGGTCCCCGTCGTTGCAACAGGTACCGTGCGCCGGCCCACAACTTGCCCCACACGGTGCCCAGTTCGCGATTGAGTGTTGGTACCCGTGAGCGGTAGACATGGTCGATGCACAGATGGTCCTGCAGATGACGCCCCACTGCCGGAACGTCCGCCACGACCGCAATTCCCAGTGCCTGCAACGCCGCCCCCGGTCCCACACCGGAAAGCTGCAGGAGCTGCGGCGAATTGATCGAACCACCAGCAAGAATCACCTCGCACCGAGCTGAAAAGCGTTTCTCCTGACCACGCTGCATGACTACAACACCGCTGGCACGCCGACCATCGAACAACACCCGCATGACGTGGGCGGCGGTCTCCAGCCGTAAGTTGCCACGCCCCAGCGCAGGGCGCAGATAGGCAGTACTGGCCGACTCGCGCAGGCCATTGCGGGTCGTGATCTGGTTGATCGTCACGCCCTCGTTCGATATGCCGTTGATATCGGGATTGCGCGTCAACCCCAGTTCTTCGCCGGCACGCAGATAGTTCTCGCACAACGGGTGCACATCGGCATGCACATCGCTTACGCGCAACGGGCCACCTGTGCCGCGCATGGCACTGGGCCCGTGCACACTGTCTTCCAGACGCCGAAAATACGGCAGCACGTCGCTCCAGGCCCAGCCGGGATTGCCCAATGCTGCCCAGTCGTCGAAGTCGCGCGGCTGACCGCGCACGAACACCATCGCGTTGATAGTGCTCGAACCGCCCAATACCTTGCCACGCGGCCAGTAACCCTGGCGGCCGCCCAGGGCAGGGTCTGGTTCGGTGCGGTACATCCAGTTGACGCGCGGGTTGTAGAACGACATGCCGTATCCGATCGGCGTGCGCAGCCAGAATCGCCTATCGCTTGCGCCGGCCTCGAGCAGCAGCACCGTATGCCGGCCCGACGCCGACAGTCGGTTGGCAAGTACACAACCCGCGGTTCCGGCGCCTACCACGATGAAATCGAACTCCGTCACACTTGGCCCCATGCGTCAATGGAGTCAAGCTTCGCACGGCCACGGGTGAAGCGCACAGATCCGCTCTGGAAGAAATGTCAAACCACCGCGGCACGTGTCGCGGATTTGCGCGGGACCAAGGCAGTCAGGTGTTTCTCGAGCACCTCGGCCAGCACTTCGGTGCCGGCGTCAATCAGTTTGGGCGAAACTCCCCCGAATCCCAGCACCAACCCATTGATCGCTACTGGCGCGAGCGAAAACCGCCCGATCGGCGAGGCGGTCACCTGGCGCTGATCGGCGTCCCGGGCAACCGCCACCTCCGAGATCGACGCAGGCAGGTGGCCGATGGTATGCAGCCCGCTGAGTGTGGGCTGGACGTCGAGCAAGCCCGACAGGCGCCGGCCCGCTGCCTCGAGCAATGCCTCGTGCCGCTCCAGGTACACATGCCGCATACGCCGAACATGCGCCGAAAAATGCCCCTCGTCAATGAACTCGGCCACGACACCTTGTGTCTGCGACGGCACGCCCTGCAGGAACTTGCTCATGATCGCCGCGAAGGTGCCGACCAGCGCGGGCGGCGCCAACAGGTAGCCCAGACGCAACGACGGGAAAAGCGACTTGCTGAACGTGCCGACGTAGATCACGAGCCCCGTCGTGTCCACGCTCTTGAGCGTGGGCGGTGTACGTCCGCCAAAGAAGAACTCGCCATCGTAGTCGTCCTCAATGACCCAGGCACCGGCCTGTTCGGCCGCATGCAGCAGCGCGAAGCGGCGCTCCAGGCTCATCACACAACCCAATGGTTGCTGGTGCGATGGCGTGACAAAGGCAAGCCGGAACTGCGGGCTCAGGCGCAAGCCTTCGTCCACGCACAGTCCTTGCGCGTCCACGGGAATCGGGACCAGCTCCGCGCCACTGGCGATCAGGCTGTTGCGCGCGCCGATCGCGCCAGGGTTCTCGAACCATACCTTCTCGCCCGGGTTGATCAACGTGGACCCGATCAGGTGAAACGCTTGCTGCGCGCCGCCAACGATGA
>Ga0209390_10007013_pt1 | contig 14677 bp, 11 predicted proteins | sample BON01_FD_187212 | JGI IMG/M metagenome (GOLD analysis project Ga0209390, IMG submission 187212) | Freshwater microbial communities from Lake Bonney liftoff mats and glacier meltwater in Antarctica - BON-01 (SPAdes) (version 2) | ecosystem: Environmental > Aquatic > Freshwater > Ice > Glacier... | reverse complement strand
ACTCTTGAACTTGATTGCTTCGGTCACCGTTTGGTGAGGCGCGTTTTCGCTCCTAGATTGGTTTCTTTTCATTCAACTCCAATCACTTCACCATCGGTGACTCTTTTTCCACTGCATTGTTACGGCTGAGTCGGACTTTCGCGCGTGCTGGCAGTGGCTGGACGACCGCGACAGCCCGTGCCCATTGGCGGAGACCGCACTCACGCTCGCAGTAAATGAACTGAGCAAACGAGTATCACATGTCCATGCTTTCCACGGTTGCCGTGTGATTCCAGATTCAAGTTATTGCGCCAACGGCATCCTGCCCCTTGCCCGCGGATGGATCGAGGCGGAGATAATCAAATGGGCCGGCATTCTGCCGTCTTCGGGTTCTCCGGCTGACCGCTTGATGCAAAATTACCTTCGTAGCTATTCCGGAAAAGTGTGCGCAGTAAAATCACTTAGAGTTCACCAAGAAAACGGCGGCTACGGCCACGCGCTGGGTAGCGAAACATTGAGGAGTATTCTACGACTGCACGACCCCAAGGCACTTAATCGCTTTCTGCAGACCGGTGAGCCATCGATTATCGAATTCCTGATTCCCGTGCCTGCGCTGGAGGTCAGAGTATGGCAGAATTTTGTATCTGATATGTTGCGTATTTGGCTTTCACAGCAGTTCGATTTCGTCCGCCCAGGAAGCGATCCGAGTCTCGGCGGCCTAGTGTTTAGTCGTAAGGTTCCGCACGAATGGCTCGTTCGAAGCTACCTTTGCGATGACAGAGGAAAGCTGACAGGAAGAGTCTGTAGCTACAGTTCGGAGGATTGATCGAATGACTTAGTCATAGTGAAAGCAAAAGCCCTTGAAGCGTGGAATTTCCGAAGGCTTATGAAAATAAATGGCCCGAGGAACCGAGGAATCCACCTATCCGGGCTGTCGCTCGCGAGGAGCCGCATCGGCATTTCTTGCGCTTCCCCGATGTTACAATCAGCCAATATCACTTGCACTTCTAAGCCGTCCATAATGCGCCGAATATCCGTTCCGACTACGGAACGTTTTTGAGGCCCTCCACGACGCCCTCTCCTCGGTATTACCCCCGACCAACTCCAAGCCCGCGAAAGGCGGATAAGGGGCAATGTGACATTCTTGCGGTTAGATTTTTAATCTGAACCAAACAGGAGACAGCTTCACCATTTACCATCAGCCATCGTTCTTTCCCAAGACGGCTGACTCCGCTTCCGCCAGAGCTGCATCAGCAGAAACCCAATCGCGGCTCCGCCTAAGTGGGCGTTCCGTCTTCGCTACAGCTTCGCCGAGACAAGAGTGGGAGATACTGCCGCCGAAGAGGGAAATTCCGGTGACACCTGAAAATAGATCGAGCTGCAGAATAACCGGGATGAAATATTTTGCGGCGATGGGGCCGGCACGCACATCAGGGAGAGTTTGGCATTGGGATAGAGCACGCCAAAGGCCACCCGTTATGCAGCCTTTACCGCCAATAGCATCAGTTTATTCAACAGCGTTAGACCGTTGAAAATATTGGCCAACTGGAGTCTTATGCCTACAAGATTACAAATTGTGACGATTTCTAACCGTTAGCCTGCTTCCAAGATCGACCAGTCATGAAAACCTACGCCGTCCTTACTGGAGACATTATCGATTCGAGCCAACTCGGGCCAGAACGCTTGGAGGCCTCCCTCGCTCTCCTGCGCCGTTTGGCCGTCGAGTTCGAGCAAACCTACCCTAGCTCCGTCGTCGGCGAACCCGATGTTTTTCGGGGCGACAGTTGGCAACTCTGCCTGAAACGCCCCTCCTTGGCTTTGACCGCTGCCGTGTTTATCCGGGCCGGCTTCAAGGCCAACGAACTGGATTCGCGTATCGGCATCGGTATCGGGGCCGTAAATCGCCTTCAGGAGAGCCAAATCAGCGAATCAAACGGCCCCGCCTTTCTCCATAGTGGCCGCACATTAGACCAACTCGGCAAACACCGCACACTGGCGCTCGATGGCGCCGGTTATCTCGATGCAGACGGCTCCGCCCGATCCCCCGTTGATGCGTTGGTCACTGGCGTCGGCCTGCTCGACGCCCACATCATCCGGTGGAGCCAGCGCGAAGCCGTCGCCGTCTATGGCACCATGCTAAAACTCTCTCAAGATGAGATCGCTGAGCTGCCTCAAGCGCGCACCCCAAAGGGCACTTCCCCGAGCCGCCAGACAATTCAGAAAGCCCTGACTCGGATCTATTGGCCTACTCATCTTGTGCCTTTTCTCGATCAAGCAGTCTTGCTGCTTGAAGCGTCCCCAACCCCATAATTGCAACCTACACAGGTTGCTTTAGGCCATTGCAACCTCTGAAGGTTGCTTTATTCCTATGCTGAAAATCTTCATTATCCTTCTGGCTGCACACAGCTTCGGCGATTTTTGGTTCCAGACTAATGCCATGGCCTAAAACAAAGGCAAATGGTGGGTGCTTCTCGGGCATGTGGTTCTGCACGGAGCCTTGGTTTATGCTCTTTTACAACAGTGGTGCGTCTGGCATTTGCCCGTTGCCGTGGTCTTACTGCATGGCGGCATCGACTACTTAAAATGCCGGTGCCGTGTTTCTGCTCACGCATTTGCGTGGGATCAGGCGGCGCATGTCGGTTTGCTTGCACTGCTGGCAGTGATCTCGTTTCGCCTCGAGTGGTGCGCTCCCTTTTCCGCTCATGGTTGGCAGTGGATTGTCGGTCTGGGTGGATTCGTGATGGTGGTGTGGGGCGTGGGCTATTTCGTGGGCGCGGTGGCCAATACTCTCATTGAGGCCAACCCTCACCTTAAGGACACGATCAAGGCCGGCCTTAAGAATGGAGGCATGCAGATCGGCCGATTGGAACGCGCTTTGATCTTTGCCTTCATCCTAGTTGGAGAACCAACTGGCATCGGCTTTTTGGTCGCTGCCAAATCCATCCTTCGCTTCGAGGAGGCCAAAAAGCAGCCGGTCGCGGAATACGTCCTCATCGGCACGCTCTGGAGTTTCGGCTTAGCTATGTCTCTCGCTTGGCTCACCCAGAAGGCGATGGCACTCGGCATCACGCCTTGAAACCTACCCGGAGCCAGCTCTGCGGTTCGTAGCCAAGAAATAGACTCTACTAAGGTGTGTTATCGAATGCCGGAGATCGCCGACTGACTCCGCTTCCGCCACAGCATCATCAGCAGAAACCCAATAGCGGCACCGCCGAGGTGGGCGTAGTGAGCAATGTTGCCGCCGAAGAGGGAAATTCCCGTGATACCTGAGAACAGATCGAGCAGGAGAATAACCGGGATGAAATATTTTGCGGCGATGGGGACCGGCACGAACATCAGGGAGAGTTTGGCATTGGGATAGAGTAAACCAAACGCGACGAGCACGCCGTAGATTGCCCCGGAAGCACCGACCATCGGGCTTCCTTGGATTGAATAAAGCTCGATCAGCATCTCGCGAGACTTCGGATCGGCAGGAAGGTAACCGCCACCAGTCGTGATGATTTCGCTGATCACCGATGGCGTCAGCCCCGTCGCAATCAGGCGATCATAGAGACTCTGAAACTCCTGCCAATTGATGCCCGTCTGAATCAGCGCCGCGCCCAAACCACAGAGGAAATAGAAAACCAGAAACCGGGCCGAACCCCATTGGCTCTCCAGAATTTTCCCAAAAGAAACCAGCGCAAACATGTTGAAGAAAATGTGACCCATACCGCCATGCAGAAACATGTAGGACCCCATCTGCCACAGACCAAAATGCTCGTTGGCCGGATACCAGAGCGCCCCCGCCGCCACGATCTCTTCGCGGCCATTGGGCAGCAGGAACCCCGCCGCAAACACCACAATATTCGCGATTAACAAACCAAGGACCGCCCGGGGTATTCCGTTCATGAGGCTACGGTTATCATCTTCCCTGCGTTCGCAACACCCGAGCGCAGCGAAAAGTGCCCGGGACGGTTCGAAGGGATGAAGCCGGAAGAAACGTCATTTTAACCGCAAATTTCACCGAAAACACAGATCAGGGATAAATGTAGCCGGCCTCGCTGAGGTCGAAATTCCACGCGGGACCGAGGTCAACGATCCCGGCGACAACAGCTATGTAATCTGCGGTTAAATGAATTGAGGCAATTTAAGCGGCGCGCCTCTAATCCACGAGCCAGAGGGTTATCCATTCGGATCACCACCCCACTTGCGTACTTCACCGTGAGTGTGCCTCAAGAGTCGCTTCAGATTACCACAAAGCATCACCTCGATATCCGCTTGGGGCTAATCGACGGCCTGGATTTGAGCGAGATCGTTGCGGCGGCGGACAGCATGATTACTAAAAAATTGAGACCTTAGATGAGTAGGTCGGAGCCAATCTGCCAACGACACGCCGATACGCCTTCCGGACCCAACTGCGAAAAGCGTTGTTGTTCCTTGGCGAACACGGTCGCAATACCCGCATCGAGAGGGTTGCCGCAGTGAGCATTTTTGGTGATCACGGCCAACCCTTGCCGGTAATAATACCAGCCACCCACGGGTTCACCAACCATGCGCTGGTTGGGATAATGCCACGCGATATCATCGCAAATAAGCGGGTCGTAATCCTCGAGCCGATGCCAATGCAAACCGATATTAAAATCTGTAATCCGCCCATGATCCTCCTTCACCGCGTAGGCCAAACACAATCCAAGTTTTGTGAACATATCACGACATGTGCCATTGGACTACTCGCTTCAGACTCGCTCCCCCGATCACGAAATTATTGCGCAAAGCCGACCACACCGCGGGCTTACCCAGTCCTCACTTGTTGCCAATAGCCTGTTGGATGACGCGTCGATTCACGAGCGTCCGGCGCAGGTGAATCAACTTCACCACGTCAAATCTCTCGATCATCTTCCCCTGACCTCGTCGCCCAATTGGTTATTAAACGATTCCTGAACTGAGCCCATTCCGTTTTTCCACCAAGATGAACCACCAATATCTTGTCTCCCCCGTTCGCTACGGTGACTGTCGTAAAGGCGTGGGCATCCCCAAACCCACCTCCCCCCCCCTACTCCACTCTTTACCCATGTTGCGACTCAGCCCCGGTCTCTTGCTTCTTTCCTGCTTAAGCATAACTCCCGCCACCTCCTCCCCTCCGACCCACGCTATTTTTGACGGCACCACCCTCCAAGGCTGGTCCGGCGACCCGCAGGTTTGGCGCGTCGAAGACGGTGCCATCACCGCCGAGATTGCCGCTGATGATCACCTGCGCACCAACCACTGGTTATTTTGGGACACCGAAGTCCACGACTTCGAATTCTCCACCGAATTTCGGATCAGTGGAACTCCCAGTGCCAACTCCGGCATTCAATATCGAGCGCAACGTGACGAAAAAAACCACGCGTCCGGCTACCAAGCTGATCTTGATGGCGGTGCCACCTGGCTTGGCCGTATTTACGACGAACACGGGCGCGCCCTGCTCGTCGAACGGGGTAACCGCGTGGCCATCGCCCCCGATGGTAGGCGTTGGGTGGATACCTTCGCCGCCCTCGACAGTTTCAACAACCTCTACGTTCCCAACGCATGGAACACCTACCGCATCACCGCCCGAGCTTCCCACGTCGAGGTCTGGATCAATGACCGCCTCTGCGCCGTTCTCGACGACCACGAAAGCGGAGAAGCCGATCTCTCCGGCTACCTCGCATTTCAGATGCACAGCGGCGCCGGCCCGGCTAAAGTTCAGTTCCGCAACATCACTTTAGTCGATCTCGGTCGCACCGCGCCTGCCCCGCCTCCACCGGAGGCCGCCGCCACCCACCCTCCCATCGCCTCCATCGCGCCCACTGCGGCCGACGGTCGCGTCCTTAATTTCGATTTCGAAACCGGTGATCTCACCGACTGGACCGCCGAAGGCAACGCGTGGGACGGACAACCATTACCCGTGAGGCCAGCCAATACCGCCACCCGTCGCAGCGAAAATGGCGACGTCGCGCCCACCGGTCGCCGAGCGATCACCCAAGTCAGGCGCGCGCCCAACAGCGGCACTGGCAGTCTCACCTCAGTGCCGTTTACCGTCACCCACGCTTGGGCCAGTTACATCGTGAATGGTCACGAGGACATCAACCGCAACCGGGTGGAGTTGCTGCTCGAAAAAACCGGTGCCGTCATTCACTCCGCCCCCGCCGGAAAACCGGAACGTGGCCCCCGGCAGGAAGTCGTTCATCTCCCTAGCGTCATAGGAAAACAAATACGCATTCGACTGGTGGATGAGGCTGAGGACCTGAACGGCCAAATGACTTTCGACGCGTTCAGTTTTCACGACGCCGATCCTTCCGCGGTCGACCCAGCCGCCGTGCGCGAGGCGCGGCTCCATGAAAGTCCCGTGCTCTGGCACCTCCAACCCAACCCCGCCGCTCCGTCCGCGGTGCCCAACGTCGATGCCCAAAGCGTGGTGCGCGACATGAGGCTGCAGCCCGGCTTTGCCGCCGACCTCATCGCGGCCGAGCCCGATGTGCATCAACCCATTGCCTTTGCCATTGATCCTCGAGGCCGCCTGTGGGTCGCCGAAGCCTACTCCTATCCTCTCAAACGTCCCGACGGCGAAGGCCACGACCGCATCACCATTTTTGAAGACAGCGACGGCGACGGCTCATTTGAAACCCGCAAGATTTTCGCCGAAGGCCTCAATCTCGTCAGCGGCATGGAGGTCGGCTTTGGCGGCGTCTGGGTCGGGGCCGCACCTGAGCTTCTTTTTATCCCCGATCGCGATGGCGACGACCGCCCCGATGGCCCCCCCGAAGTCGTGCTCGATGGCTGGGGTTTCCAAGACACCCATGAAACCCTCAACAGTTTCACGTGGGGGCCCGACGGCTGGCTCTACGGTCTGCAAGGTGTGTTCACCCAATCCAACGTCGGCCGCCCGGGCGCAACGAATGCGGAACGCCAAGAACTGCGGGCCGGCGTCTGGCGCTACCATCCCGTGCGCCACGAGTTTGAAATATTTGCCCACGGCGGCAGCAACCAGTGGGGCATTGATTTTAATGCAATGGGCCACCTGTTCATCACGCACTGTCGCAGCTACTGGGGCGGCGGCGGCACCACCCACGTGATCCGCCACGGTCACTATTGGAACCAGGCCAACGCCAACTACGCCGACTTTATTTCCAATGGCGCCCCGGACTTCGCGCCCGAACTGCGCAACTACCTGCCCTCATCTGCCAAATACGACAGCGGTGAAGGCGGGGCCGGGAAGAGCGGCAGCTCCGCCGTCTACGGCGGCCACTCCCACGTCGGCACGATGATCTACCTCGGGGACAACTGGCCCGACATTTATCGCGATCATCTCTTCACCCACAACCTCCACGGCCATCAGCTCAATCATCAGCACAACGTGCGCGAGGGCTCGGGTTACGAAACCCTGCACGCGGGCAACGACCTCCTATTCACGCCCGACACGACCTACATGGGCGTTGATCTCCAATACGGCCCCGACGGCGGCGTCTACATCATCGACTGGTGCGATCATCAACACTGCCACTCGCCCCGCGAAGACATTTGGGAACGCCACAACGGTCGCATTTATCGCATGAAGTGGGCCGACACGTGGCAACCCGCCTCCGTCAATCTCGCCGCTCTGAGCGATGACGATCTGGTCGCCCTGCACACTCACGCCAACGCTTGGTATGCGCGCACCGCCCGCCGCCTCCTGCAGGAACGCGCCGCCGAACGTTCCCTCGCCGCTACCGCCATCAAAACCCTGCGCACTCAGGCCCACACCGCCACTGCGGCGCTCGACTTCGTAACCGCCCAACGCGCGTGGTTCACCCTCCACGTCACCGGACACCTCACCCCCGAAGATCTGTCTCTCATGCTAACGAGCACGTCCGACATCACGCGTTCGTGGGCGGTGACCTTTGCCACCGAACAACCGCAAAAACTCGCACTCACCTCCGCTAAACTCCTCGATCTCGCGGCCTACGATCCCTCGCCCACCGTTCGCCTCGCGCTCGCTTCGGCCCTCCCCCAACTCACGCGGGATGACGCATGGACGATCGGTGCCACGTTGACCACTCACGGACAGGATGCCGTTGACCGCTTTCTGCCGCGAATGATCTGGTTTGGACTCGCTCCGATGGTGGAAGAAAATTTCCCCCGCGCCGTTCGCCTGGCCGCATCATCCCGTCTGCCCACCCTCCGCGATTCCCTCCAATGGTTCATCTGTCGCACCCCCGAAGGTCGCAATGCCCTCGTCGCCCAATTGCTCAAAGCTCCGCCCGCTGCCACCCTCCGCACCGTGGAAATCATGGCCTTCGCCCTGCGCAGTGACACCGCCCTGCCCCTGCCGGCCAAATGGTCCGAATTACAGGAACGCCTTCCCTCCCTCTCCCCGGGAACATCCGTCTCCACCAGTATGCGGGAGCTGTCCGGCCTTTTCGGTGATAAAACCGTGTTGGCCCAAGCGCGTGCCTTGCTCGGTAATCCCGCCGCCGATCGCGCCACCCGCCAAGCCGCGTTGCAATTGCTCAAACGCGCCGACGATCCCGATGCCCACGCGGTCTTCCTCACCCTCCTCGATGATCCCGATTTCCGTCGCGACGCCGTGGAACACCTCGCCCGTTTTGGAGATCCCGCTGCGGTTCACGCGATGCTCGAAGACTTCGAAAAACTCGGCGACCGCGATCGCGCCCAAGCTCTGGCCACGCTGACGGGCCGCCCCGGCTATGCTTTGGCCCTACTCGCCGCCATCGAGGACGGCACCTTCGACCGCAGCCACCTCACCGCGCTGCATTTGCGTCATCTCCGCAACCTGAAAAACGACCAAGTCAACGCCTCCGCCGCCCGCATTTGGATCGCCAACGAGAGCACTCAACCCGACGCCGTCGCCACGATGAAACGTCTGCGCAATGCCTACAACGAAGCCCCCAAGTGGGCCTTTAGCGAAAGCAACGGCCAAACGACCTTCCAGCAACTCTGCGCCTCCTGCCACCTCGTCAACGGCGAGGGCGGTCACCTCGGTCCCGATCTCACCAGCGCTTGGCGCAACGGCGTCGATTACTTCCTGGAAAGCGTGGTCGATCCCAACGGGGTCGTCGGGGCCGATTTTCAGCTCAACCTCATCACCAAAAAAGACGGTGCCGTCATCTCCGGTATGATCGAACGCGAGACCGCCACCACCCTCGTGGTGCGCACCGTGACGGAGACGATCAACGTCCCCCTTACCGAAATCGCCTCGCGGCAAGTCCTGCCGCAATCACTCATGCCCGCCGGCCTCTTCGAGTCGCTCCCCGACGAGCAATACATCGAACTAATGAAATACCTGCTCAGTCGGAAGTAGCTTCCTTGTCTCTCATCAGGCCTCGTCGACATCCTCGGAGAATGGGCCGCGACCGAGGGTGCTCGACGTTGCCCATGGGATGCTACTCAAGCTCCTGAGTATCTGGTTATAAAATACGTTGCCAACCATCCCCAGAACCCGGCTCTGTCCACTGCGCAAGACCGTCGCTTCGCGCCGCCCCGTCTGCGTCCGGTTGCACGGGACTCCGCCAAACCTTCACGCCTTCCGGCAAGGGATTCTAAGGTCCTCTGCCGCGGGTAGGCACCTTGGCGCACCCCTGTGCTCTTAGTGGTAAATCAGCTCACTCACCCCACCCCATGTTGCGCACCAGTAAGCAGATTCAGGCACCATTTTCATGCCCGAGTATAGGAAGAAGTATAGGAATGAGATCAATTCGATGATCCAATTTCTACACATCCAAACTAATCGTTTGGGTGGGCTCTCAACGGGGTCATATCGTGTTTTGTGTGTTTCTCCTTAACCGCCAAGCGAGCCCCGCGCGGTATCTGCCTTTTCCGTAGAGAGGTTCGCCCTCAGCCCAACCACTGAGGCCCCCCGCCTGCGTTGCAATTCGTCAGCCAACGCGACTTTCCATCCCACATTTTCTTTGGCGAACGCCTCAAGTCGTCTCATGTGAGTCCCAACTCAGCGAGGCGATCCACTAGCGCAGAATTCCACTTCAGAATCATGAACTCTCTGGGCTCCAACGGCGCCGATCCAAGACTCATCGTATCGGTCTCGGTCGGCCGTAAGGCGAGATCTTGCTTCCAAATATCCGACCCTATCGTCCAACCTCGGGACAATTCATCCCGCTCGTTCGCCCCAGCTGTCTCGTCGTCCAACCCCCGTGCTTCGAGACGCCGTTGGCACCCCTTCCACCCCTGTCAGCGGGTCCGAAATTCCTGGAGTTCCCAGCCAATCCTGCGGCTGCAATCCAGGAAACCGAGGTCCTTTCGTCAACGGCAGCAGACTACTCCAGCGGAAGCTCCCCAACTGACTCACCGGCACAATCCCTGCCCGCACGGGATTGAGATGAATGCAGTCGGCCACTCTCGCCCAGACGCCAGCGTTCTCTACCCAAATCGACCGAAATCTTCCTTGAAACAAGTGCACCTGCTGATTTCGCATCCGGTTAAATCGACTGGCAAACGTCACCTGCAATCACTGCATCCCGGCCGATAAATTGGGCGGCTGTCTGCCCTGCCAAAAGAAAGTGATTACGCATCACCACGTCGGCTCCTACGCGCCATCCAAACCGTTTACTCGCCTCCTGCAGTGCCTCAAGCAACGCCGCCGCCGCCCCAGCCGTCCCAAAGACATCGCTTCGGTAGTTCCCCCGATTAATGACCTGATAAATCCCTCCGGGGTATTCTCGTCTCAACCGCCTCGCCATGAGAGCCAAACTAGTCAGTTTATCCTGAACTAATCAACCCCCATAACACGACATGACCCCTTCGGATTGCCTCCGCACCCCGCCAGAATAGAGGCGTCTCAACGCCAACCCCAAACCATAACGCCTGTCCCCTTTTTAGTGGCTCATGGTGCATCCTCGGCCCGCGCCGGCGCCAGGTCTGGGCAGACAATTTTTCTTGGAGTCGCCAACGTCGAATCTGGTACTAACCTCCGCTCCAACCTGATCCCCTTCGGCCGCTCGCCCGGGTTTCCAATCATCGCCCCATGACCATCTTTCAAATCATCGCGCTACTCATCTCTCTAACCGCGCTGTTCAGTTATTTAAACTACCGGTTTTTTAAGCTCCCCGCCACAATCGGAGTGATGCTGATCGCCCTCCTCGTGTCGTTGGGATTGATCGCCGCCGGGCAGTTTGCACCGTGGATTCACGCCGAAGCGGAGGGCGTGCTGAGTCGGATCGACTTCGATGCCACTTTGATGCAAGGCATGCTCAGTTTCCTGCTTTTTGCCGGCGCGATGCACATCGATTTGAGTGACCTGGCCAAGCAGAAAGGCGTGGTCGCCACCCTCGCGTTGGTCGGCGTCGTCATCTCCATGTTCGTATTCGGCACGTTGATCTATTTCGTGCTCGGCTGGCTGGGACTCGGACTAAGTTTCATGTGGTGCTTGCTGTTTGGCTCCCTGATTTCACCCACCGATCCCGTCGCGGTAATCGGTATTCTGAAACACGCCAAAGTTCCGCACAGTCTGGAAATTCAAATCGCCGGGGAATCCCTGTTCAACGACGGAGTCGGCGTGGTGATCTTTATCGTGCTGGCACAGATCGTACTCACCGGAACTTCGATGTCGGCCAGCCATATCGCCGGACTGTTTCTGGAGGAAGCGGTGGGCGGCGCGATCTTCGGGTTTGTCATTGGCTGGATCGTCTACCGCTTGCTCAAAAGCGTGGACAACTACCGCGTCGAAGTGCTGCTCACGCTGGCCTTGGTGATGGGCGGTTACGCCCTCGCCGCCGTCATCCATGTCAGCGGTCCGATTGCGGTCGTGGTCGCGGGATTGTTCATCGGTAACCACGGACGACGCTTCGCCATGAGCGACACCACGCGTCAAAATTTAGATACGTTCTGGGAGCTCATCGACGAAGTCTTGAACGCCTTGCTCTTCGTGTTAATCGGTTTGGAAATCCTCGTGCTGACATTCACCCGGCAACTCTTTATCGCCGGGTTGCTGGCGATCCCGGCCATCCTGTTCGCTCGTTGGGTGAGTGTAGTTCTGCCGACGACCGTGCTGCGGCGGTGGAGGAAATTCACCCCGGGCACGGTGACGATTCTCACCTGGGGCGGTTTACGGGGCGGCATCTCCGTCGCCCTCGCGCTGTCACTGCCACCGGGTCCGGAGCGAGAGATCGTGCTGGCGGTCACCTACGTGGTGGTGATTTTCTCCATCTTGGCGCAAGGCCTCACCCTCGAACGAGTCGTGCGCCGTTTGGTCAAACCCTAACCCCTGCGATGGGCCCCGTAGTTGCTCTCCACGACTCCGCCCGCCGTGCCGGCTAAAACGGGGTCAGGCTGCTACTCGTTAATTAAATTCCCTCGCTTCGACAAATAAACTCTCAGCGAGCTCGGTGTCCCCCTGCTCCGTCGCTTGGTAATCCAACTGGATTTTGCTCCAACTTCATCGCGAAGTTGTTTCGCCAATCACCGTTTCCAATCCGGGAACTTTGCCGCCTTCTTTAACTCCTCTTCGGTCCGCCTCTCCTGAGCCGGCAATTCGACCAAACGCGCCTCCCACCACGATTCTTGCAATTCGATTCGTTGCGAGAACGTCAAAGCCGCGTAACCGGTCTAAGCCCCGTAGGTTTTCGCCAATCCCAAGTTCCAAGCTTGGAATCCCACCGCCCAAGCGCTTTGGATCACGTCATCCTGTCGGGTACCTGCTACTTCATTTGGATGCAGCAGATACTTCGCCCCACCTTTAGCCGTCCGGATTAGCCCCAACGCACCCATCCAAAATTCAGCATGGCGGCCCTTCCTTCCACTCTGCCCTAAAATTCGACTGCGACTGCTCCTCCGAAACTCGCCCCACCTTTTCTACGAGCACCACCTTGGCCCGCCCTGGATTAAAATGAAGGGAGTCCCCCCCACCGTTCCACTGCGTGCTCACCGTCCCATCCTGCAAAAGTGAATCGCCCTTGGAACACCTGGGCCCGCTCTCTCCCGAACCGAGCGAACCGCGTCGAAAACCTCAACTCCAGGCGATCCATACTAGGCGCTTAGGTTCCCCTGAAGCGTTCTGATCGCCAGCTGGTAGTGGTTGCGCATCCGCCCATAGCCAAACCGCACCTGCCCGAATTTTTACCCCGTCTCCTCCGGCACGGTCAAAAACGCCTGCGACGCACCGGCCGACTCGAACCCATCAGACCGAAACTTCCCCCAGTTGATGACGTGAGAGCGGGTCCCTTCAAACTCGATTCTCAACTTCTTGACCGTCCATCTCACCCGACCGCCAACCCAACCCCACTCCGGCCCCCATTAACGCGTAGCAGCCTGACCCCATCGAATTGCAACCCCATCGGATTGCAGGCTGCCTCATGGTCTTCTTGCGATCGCCGCGATATGTGATAGAGGGCTGTTTACGTTTTACTGTGGGCAGGGTGGAAGCAAATATTTCGGAAGCAGCTATAGTAGAGGCAGAAGCGTTAGAATCGACGATAAATGACTCCACCTACCCCGATTTCCTCTTAGCTGCTACCTGTTAACTGGGACTGAAAAGGTGGTCAGCGCCGGCTGTAATCATTTTCACCGCCAGTTTTTCGGGAGTTTTTTAGTTCGCCAAAACGGGGAAATGCCGATTAACGTCCCGGGTCAATGGGCTACGGTGGTTTTCCGGCTTCCTCGCCCGCTTCGCGCCACCGTGAATTTTGCCTTTCTGATGGATACCCTCCCCCGAACCCCCTCCCCCAGCGAGGCGCGCCAAAGGAATTTCCTATCAGTAACCCCCTCCATCAGCGAGGCGCGCCAAAGGAATTTCCTATCAGTCTCCCCCAGCGAGGCGCGCCAAAGGAATTTCCTATCAGTAGGCGCGCCAAAGGAATTTCCTATCAGTAAAAAACGAGTAGAGGAATTTCTGAATAGAGACTAATGATAATGGATACTACTAAAAATATTGTAGGTTCTCGATTCATTGCGAAAGCGATGTTTTTGGTAACGCTCGGATTTGCTTCAATGGCGACCCTATGCGCTCTTGAAGGTAGTGAATTGGATCTTTCTGAAGCTGTTCTCGTTGGCTTGTCTAGTCAGGTTATACATACGAAAGCGTTGGACATGCTGAGAGACGAAGTCGAAAAGCGAACGATGCTCACGCTCTCCATCAGCGATCGGCTGGCGCGTTCGAGCGAAGTCGCAATCGTTATAGGTACGGCTAAGGAATTAGCCACTCGGTCTTACCGTCCACCACCTGGGTTCGAGGTCCCATTATTGAAAGACGGATTTTCTCTTTGGGTAGATGAGTCGACTCGGGAGGCTAAGACAGTATGCGTTGCGGGCTACGACGATCGGGGGACCTTGTTTGGCGTGGGTAGACTTTTGCGGGAATTGAAGATGGATCGTAGGAGAATAACACTGGATGGGGATCTTCGGCTTTCGACGGCCCCTCGGTATGCGTTACGTGGGCACCAATTGGGTTATCGGCCGAAGACGAATTCTTATGATGCGTGGTCGATTGATATGTGGGAGCAGTACTATCGAGATATGATCGTGTTTGGGATGAATGCAGTGGAGATCGTTCCGCCAAAAACTGATGACCATTTCGATAGTCCCCATTATCCATTGCCGCCGATGGATATGATGGTCAAGATGTCGCAATTGGCGGATGACTACGGCTTGGACGTTTGGATATGGTTTCCTGGTGTGGATAATGATTACACAGATTCTCAAACAATGGAATTCGCCATGAGGGAGCGCGAAGAGATTTTTAGTCAGTTGCCGC
>Ga0209390_10007011_pt1 | contig 14685 bp, 13 predicted proteins | sample BON01_FD_187212 | JGI IMG/M metagenome (GOLD analysis project Ga0209390, IMG submission 187212) | Freshwater microbial communities from Lake Bonney liftoff mats and glacier meltwater in Antarctica - BON-01 (SPAdes) (version 2) | ecosystem: Environmental > Aquatic > Freshwater > Ice > Glacier... | reverse complement strand
TGTCAAACATGTGTGGCGAAGGCGGCGACGTCGCCATGGTTAGAAAAAGAAGACGCCTGGTGCGAGTGATGCCTGTGCGTGTCTGCCGGAAGAAGGAATGAATGTCAGGACGTCAGGGGAAGGGACAACAACGACGGGGACGCACGAGGGCCGCCAGCCGCACAGCAAGTGCGAGATCGACGTGCGTGTGGACTGCAGTGGTGCTCCGGTCACGTGCTGGCGCTTGGCATTTGCGTGATTGTGTGACGGTATTGGGCTTCCAGTGGGAGGGGAAGCATCCGCGGTAACGGTTCCAAACGCCAACGTCTTTCTTCAGCGTTTCGACCTCCTGCCTGCAGCACAAACGCAATTGTTTTGTGGACTTTACGGATAGCAAAAGCTTAAAAAGCTATGATGTGGAATCCCCTTTTCTTGGCGTGCGAATCATGTCTCTTCTGCCTTCATTTGATTTTTCATCATTCCACTTTCATTTTTTATATTTCCCCACCCTTTACTTCCTTCCTCTAACCCTTCACTATTTGCTCTGCACCACCCGCGTCGCCCACCCATTTGCAAGAGTTTCTGACTGCACCAACGCCCCATTTGGCACGTCATTTTCGTCTGCTCGTCGCGTGGCGTCTTCGACCGTGTTGCCGGTCGAGACATGCCGTGCAATGACGCGGGCGCGGGCCACCTCGCTTGGACAGTCCACGTACCAACGGGCGTCAAAGAGCTTCTTGAGCTGGCACCATGGGCTGGAGGAGAGGGAGAGGTAGTTGCCTTCTACGAGGACGACTTTGTGGGTGGGTAGGAGCTGCGTGTTTGTGGTTTATGCAAGGGGTGGAATGGATGCATGGTCAGTGGGAAAGTAAAGACGGACTCTTGGCGCCTGGATGGTTAATCACGCCTATCGAGAGGTTCCACTCAGGGTCAGAGGATAATAAAATGAGAATTTTGAATGTGAAAATCGCCTGATCTTGCATACATCTCTTGTAGGCCGCACCCTTACATACTCCTCCGCCGCTCCCTCCCGCCCTCCCTTCCCTCCCTTCCCGCCTACCTGTATTTGGTCCTCGATAGGGTCGCCGTGGTGATGGTCGAACGAAGGAAAATGGCCCGTGCCTGTTTCTCTTGCCTCCTTAAGATCACGTGTGAACTTTGCTGCCTAGAAGTATGGGGAGTCGTGTAAAGGATTCTGTGAAACACTTTAGCATGAAATAACAAAAGAAAGCTGCACGACGGGTGCGTGACATCCTCCACGACAGCGCGATGTAGCGCAATATTTGCAATTATGTTAACCTACGCCGCACAGAAAATACTACACGCAATAACTTTGTTGCCACGGCTACTGTCGCTGTCATAAATAAGAGCATTGCGACCCACCCTCGATGACACCACGTAGTAAATACAAGAAAAACACGTACATTAAAAGTCCAGGGCGCTCCACGGCGGGCATGCATCGCTTCGGGATCCGGCATGGCGTCCAACTCGTGCTTGTAAAAATGGTAGCCGTCCATGGGGACGACGGTGGTGGGAATGTGCTGGTCGTCGTTCAGTCGTCGGCCGACTTCCTGTGTGAGAGTGGTCTTGCCGGAGGCCGGCGCGCCACAGACAGCCACCCAATAGGTCCTCGACGGCGCTAAAGACTCGACATTCGTAGCTGCTGGAGCATTGTCTGCTGTCTCCACCGCTCGTGCCACGTCCTGGAATAAAGACGTATAGGTGTCGTCCCTATTTAGCGGCGTAGGCGGCGAATGTGAGCACTAGGGTTTACAAGGGAAGGCTTTGGAAGGGAGGAGGACTGAAACACTTACATGCTTGGCGGCGGGCCTTGACAGGCCATTGGCTTCCCTTTTTCTCGCAAAGGGGACGACAACCCTGTAGTGCGTTTGTGTGGGTGGGTGGGTGTGAGGCTTGAGACTTGAGACATTAAGGGGAAGGCAGAAGGTTTTTGGCGCGAGTGGCATTGCTTGATTGATACTATTTTGCGGCTGCCAATTTGTGGTTACACCTTCTCATGCCACCGTCTCCCCAAAGCCTACCCACCCCAGGAGCACAACCCCAAGATGCACTCCTTGCTATTTCTGCCAGCGCGGGTTCCACGACGGAGCCAAACGAGTCACTCAGATTTGTAGCCTCCCCACCACACACAAGTTGACGTTCGTTAGGCGGACTGCAGCAGCAGCAGCAGCAGCAGCAGCAGCAACCATTTCTTACCTACACCATCACACACACACACTTTCACAGATGAAGAAGGCCACGTCGTCTCCGCTGGCCCTGTTGGCGGGCGCCGCCTTCCTGGGCACCGTCGCACAGGCATGGATTCTCCCGCAGCACCGCCTCGTCCCCTCCTCCCAGACGCACCGCCGCTCCCGCCACACGATGATGGCCGCCGGGGCTGGGGATGCCGATAAGGGCGTCATGAACCGGTACAGCCGCACCATCACGCAGCCCAAGAGCCAGGGGGCGTCGCAAGCCATGCTTTACGCCACGGGGCTCGAGCCTGAGGACATGAACAAGGCGCAGGTGGGGATTTCGAGCATGTGGTTTGAGGGCAACCCTTGCAACATGCATCTGTTGGACTTGGCTGCGTACGTCAAGAAGGGCGTGGAGGCGTCGGGGATGGTGGGCTATCGTTTCAACACCATTGGGGTGAGTGATGGGATCAGCATGGGCACCTCTGGTATGTCCTTTTCGTTGCAATCTCGTGATATTATTGCGGATTCCATCGAGACGCTCATGAGCGCGCAGTGGTACGACGGGAACATTGCCCTGCCCGGGTGCGATAAGAATATGCCTGGCTGCCTGATTGCGATGGGTCGGTTGAACCGTCCGTCGTTGATGGTGTACGGAGGCACGATCCGCGCGGGGTGCTCCCCGGGGCATGATCAGCTGGATATCGTCTCGGCTTTCCAGGCTTATGGTGAGTTCCAATACGACCGCATTGACGAGAAGGAACGCTCGGAGATCATCCGGAATGCCTGCCCGGGCCCCGGAGCATGTGGGGGGATGTATACTGCTAATACAATGGCGACGGCTGCTGAGGCGCTTGGGATGACCTTGCCTTACTCCTCCTCTACCCCCGCGGATGATCCTCTCAAGTTGCAGGAATGCGAGCGGGCAGGCGCAGCGATCCGAAATTTGCTGGAGAAGGATATTAAGCCCCGTGATATTATGACGAGGATGGCGTTCGAGAATGCGATGGTGACGGTGATGGCCCTGGGGGGGTCCACCAACGCGGTGCTCCACCTCATCGCCATGGCTCGTAGTGTGGGCGTGTCGCTGACTCTGGACGACTTCCAAGCCTGCTCTGACCGAGTCCCCTTCATTGCTGATCTCAAGCCGTCCGGGAAATACGTCATGGAGGACGTGCAGAAAATCGGAGGCACGCCCGCAGTGATGAAATATTTATTGGACAAAGGCTACCTTGATGGATCCTGCATGACGGTCACTGGTAAGACAATCGCTGAAAACCTGAAGGACTTACCTGGCCTCAGCCCTGGACAAGAGATCATTCTCCCGGTCGAGGCCCCGATTAAGGCTACTGGGCACTTGCAGATTTTGTACGGGAATCTCGCACCGGAGGGGAGTGTGGCCAAGATCACCGGGAAGGAGGGGGAGAGGTTCTCGGGGGTGGCGGCTGTGTATGACTCGGAGGAGGACATGCTGGCGGCGTTGGAAAGGAAGGAGATCAAGGCGGGAATGGTGATTGTGATTAGGTATGAGGGGCCCAAGGGAGGGCCGGGAATGCCTGAGATGTTGACGCCGACGAGCGCGATTATGGGGGCGGGGTTGGGGAAGGATGTGGCGTTAATCACTGATGGACGGTTCTCGGGGGGGTCGCATGGGTTTGTGATTGGCCATGTGAGCCCGGAGGCGCAGGAGGGGGGGCCGATTGCCTTGATTCAGAATGGGGATGCGATTGTGATTGATGCGTCAAAAGAGACGAGGCGGATGGATGTTTTGATTTCCGACGAGGAGATGGCCGGGAGGAAGGCGGCATGGCAACGACGGCCTTACCCGGCGACGCGTGGTACGCTCTATAAGTATATTAAGAATGTGGCCTCGGCTTCGGAGGGGTGTGTGACGGATGAGTAAGCACTGATTGAATGAAAGGACTGGAGGGAAGGAGGGAAGGAGGGAGGGAGGTGGAGGAAAATGTACATGGATGACCAAAAATGAAATGTGGTGTCTGGGGAGGGCAACAGGGAATAAAGAGGGATATAGTGATCAACGTCACGGGGGCAAAGACGGCAGATGAGCGAGGCCGCGCAAGATGACAGCGAAGAAAGATATTTTTTGAAGCTAGCGGAAAGAGAAAAGAGGGATGTGGAGGGCGGTGACAAAGTGGTGGAGAGAGACCCCCTGGCATCGTCCTCCTTCTTAAAGGTTTAGACCGAAACGAGAAGAAAGAACCAAAAACTAAAATTACAAGAAACAAAAGCAAAGAGACAGCAAGGGCTTTCTTTTGATTGGCTTCCAATATATTCAATCAATAATCTCTATGCATCTATCTATCTACTTATGTAATAGAGCTTTCATCATCATCATCATGATCATCCACTCTCAAACCAAGCCGCCCGAATAAAAGTCACCTCCGTATCAATCGGCTGACGAGCCGCCCTCTCCATCTTACCCGTCACCGGGTCCTTCAGAGACAAACCAAAAGCAGCATCATGCTCTTCCAATACGCGCTCCACCCGCGCCTTGACCAGCGCCTGCTCCTTCTCCGTCAATGACGCGATATAGCTCTTACTCAAAACTCGTTCCCACGCCATCCCCTTAGTCACCACCATCTCCTGCTGGAAAAACCGCGTAGTCAAAGGCCCGGGAAATAGCTTTTGGGCTTCAGGCAGGGCAAATACTTTCTTCCACTTCCCGTGACGGTACTGAGGAATGTTCACATCGTACTGCTCATACACGTCCCTCAAAGCAGCCACCCAAGGCGCGCTACGACTTTCCATATTCCAAAGCAAGACCAACGCGCTTTTCGGACGGAGGACCCGGTGGATGTCTTGCAGAGATTCAAGCGTGCTGATCCAATGAAACGCCTGCGCGACCGTCACGGCCTCAAAATGCGCATCTCCAAAAGGAATCGCGTCGGCCGTGCCTTCAAGGCAAGGAACCGTGGGTAGCACCTGCTTAAACACATTACGCATGGCCGCCACCGGCTCCACCGCGCTTAATTCCAGCCCGGGTTGCGTAGCCAAAAGCCGGGTAAACTTGCCTCCTCCCGCCGCCAGGTCCAGCACGGGAGATGGGGTGTCTTGCGCTCGCTTGTGGCCACGGACCAGTTCGACGACGTATTCCACGACGCTGGGCGGATAAGAAGGCCGGGTCTTTTCGTAGACAGCGGCCTGGTTCTCAAAACCAGTGGCAGCAGCAGCGTGGACTCGACGGGCGGCAGGGACAGCAGGGCCGGCAGCACGCTTAAGGGAGGAGGAGGCAGCATGGGAAGCTGGGGTGACGAGGGGCACAAGGGTAGAGGCGCAGCAGGGGCCGCGCAGGGAGGAGGCAGGCGCAGGGGTGACGATGCGCAGGGTAGAAGCGAAGGAATGACCAGAGCCGGTGGCTGCAGCGCGTAGGCACGCTCCTCGTGCCTTGGCCAGCATTTTCGGCTGCCTGTGTTGGTGTTGGTGTTGGTCTGTGAGTTGTGTCTTGTGAGAATGTACACAACACGAACGAAGAACACAACAACACGTTTGATTGACGAGCGGCCGGAGGCTGATTGGCCTCCCATTTCTTGGTTACTGCACCCGGGCTACACGAACCACCACCACAAGCACAAGCTTATGGGCTCACTGAAGCAGTCCTGGCGCGTGACCGAGGCTGCAATTTTTGCACCGCAAGAATATTCAGAAAAATATGAAAATCCAACCTCCCCACCCCCCTCACCCTCCCATTTACACCACCACCACTCCCACCACAGGCCATGGCCTCCTCCTCCTCCTTCCGTCGACTGGACCGGCCTATACCAACAACAGGAACAAGCATCCGGCCTCTGCCCTCGCCCGTAATCGCGCCGCCACTACCTAGAGCCCCCGGCACCAAGCCTTGGATCAATGGCAACACCCTCATCTCCTCGGGGAACAAGGACCTGGACAGCGTCTTGGGTGGGGGCTTGTGTTTAGGCACGCTCACCCTGCTGGAGGAAGACCGCTTTTCGGACCATGCGTTGCTGTTGGCCAAGTACTTCGTGGCGCAGGGCGTGAGTGGGCAGCAGCATTGCCTCGTGGTGGGCGCCGAGGGCAGCAAGGCGGCGCTCGTAGAGACGTTCGTGACTCAGCTTCCGTTTGACCTGACCTACAAGAGGAATCAGCAAGCACAGCAGGAGCAGCAAGAGCAACAAAAACAGGCGCAGAACAAACTTCCAGCTAATTCCACGAGAAATGCACCACCACCGAGCCCCTTGTCCACCTTTCCTCTAGGGCTGCAACAAGCCTTACCTCTCCCCCTCCCTCCTCCGACGACGACCAAAAGGGAAGACCCCCTAAGCATCGCCTGGCAATACCGTAAATACATGAACGCCGGGCCAGGCGAAGGCCGATCCTCCTCCTCCTCTTCCTCTTCCTCCTCCTTCACCTTCTGCCACAGCTACGACTTGAGCCGGGCAATGCAACCTCAGGTACTAGCAGGAGCTGCCGCCCCTCCCCTCCTCCTAGACCTCGCCGATAATACTGACGTCAGACAACACCAACAAAATGGAGGAGATCCCCACAAACAAAGTTTCGCTCACGTCTACAACGCCGTCGCCTCCGCCCTCCACTCCCTCCCCCCCCACACCGTCCTCCGCGTCCTCCTTAAATCCTTCCTCGCCAAAACCAGCGCCTGGCCCACCTCTCCCTCCTCTTCCTCCTCTGCCCTCCTCCTCCTTCACTCCCTCCAACAGCTCGCCCGTGGTCAGCCTATGGTCATTTTCGTCACCCTCCCTCCCCACCACCTCTCCCAAAAACAACGTCGATTGTTTAGCCGCGTGGCCGACACGGTGCTAGAACTCTCTTCATTTGCTGCAGGAGGGAGGGAGGGAGGGAGGGAGGGGGCTAGACCTGCGGGGGAGTTTGAGGCGTTTGCGGGTCTTTTGTATGTGAAGGGCTTGCAGCATGTTAATGCTTTGGCTTCTATAAGGGGAACGTCGAATAAATGGGGGGTGAAAAGGGATAGGAGGAAGTTGTACATTTTGCCATTGCACTTGCCGCCGGAGGGCGTGAGGACACTGACGGGGGATGTGGAGAAGGAGAAGAAGAAGGGGAGGAGGGAGGGAGGGAAGGCGCCGGGGATGATGTGCGCGACGGGTGGGGGGGGGGGGGGGGGGGGAGGGTCGTTGGAGTTTTAGGTGGGTAGGTGTTGGTGAGAGAGACTGCGAGACAGGGAGGACTTTGGTTAGATAAGAGAGGAGAGCAAATAAAGCAAGTAAACGCAACAAGCAACCTTCGGTTTGGAAGCAGCAACAGCAGTGTAAACGCACATGCCTGGCACACGACACCTGAACGCGCTCACTCAGTTATTTTGTTTCTTTTGTTTCTCGCTTCATTTTACATTCCCCTAAATGCATTACCCTGCCTGCCTCTTATCTCTACTCACTTACTATCCACACAGAAAACACACACTCGTTACTACCTCCTATCCAAATACCCATGAAAAATTGTCCTCGTCATCCCGCTTTCTACCCTACCCTTCAAAACAGCAGCAGCAGCAGCAGCAGCAGCAGCAGCAGCAGCAGCAGCAGCAGCAGCAGCAGCAGCAACAACAACAGCAGCAGCGCACTACAATCCCATCTGCTTCTTCAACTTCTGCAACTCCTCCTCCACCCCTCCTCTCCCTCCTCCTCCTCCCGCTCCTCCACCTCCTCCCGCCGCCGCCGGCCCTCCCCCCCCTCCTCCTCCCCCTCCGCCAGCACCACCACTAGAGCCAGCAGCAGTATTAGTCCTCGAACTCGCACTCCCCTTCGCTCCAGGAGAGGCATACTTGCTATAAGCAGACCTCCCTCCCGTCCCCCACCTTAATTCTTCCGCTCTCAGCATCAAGCGTCTTTGCCTTTTATCTGCTCGTTTCATATGCCCTTCGAGGTCCTGTACGCGTGCTTGCATTGCTGCTACGCGTTCAACGGCCTCTAATTGCTTATCGACTGCGGCCATATCTCTTGCGGCTGCTGTGGATTGCAAGGTGCGGAGCTTCCCTTGAGCGACCATCATATCTACCTTGGCTTGGTGTTGCTTTTCACGCAGCTTGGGGATGAGAAAATTAAGGTTTTCAATTTCTTCTTGCACCTGTGGGGGAGGAAGGGAGGGAGGGAGGGACGTATGAGTGTCTTTTCGTTGGGAGGGGGCATTTTTTTTCCTTGTGTGTGACCATCATGTCTACTTTTTGACTTGTTGATTTGTTTAACGCAGCTTGGGGATGAGAAAGTTGAGGTTTTCGGTTTCTTCTTGCACCTGTGGAGTGAAAGAAAGGGAGGGGAAACAGTGAGAGAGTGTGACTAGGCATCTATCTGTCCGTGTGCGTGGGCGGGAGGGAAGACGAGAAGGGAAAGAGATTGATCAACTAACCAACGTCAAATGCTCGCTCTTCAAAATCTCCTCAAACTCGGCATTGCTCTCCTCCCCGAACCCGTCCACGCTGTTCTCCAAAAATTCCACCACATCCTCCAACACCCCCCTCCCTCCCTTGGTCGCCACCCCGCCCACAAAATCCCGAAAAATACTGCTAAAACTATCATCGATGCTCTCTCGTGTCTCGTCATTAGCCCCAGGCCGACGACCACCGAAGTCACTGGGGTCGTATTGGTCATACCAGGTCCTCGACGAGTACGAGGAGGAGGAGGAGGAAGAGGACGAGGAGGAGGACGAGGTGCTACCACGACCAGCAGCACCAGCGCCACTACCCCAACGGCTGCCATACCCTCCATATCCGCCTCCTTGCATGCTTCGGGCGAGATCGTAGCCTTTGCGGGATTCTGCGTCGGAAAGGACTTTGTAAGCTTCGCAGACTCGCTTGAATGTTTCGGAGGCATCAGGTGCCTTGTTGACATCGGGGTGGGTTTGCAATGCCAAGCGGCGATAAGCCCGTTTTACGTCGTTTAAGCTGGCAGTCTTGTCGATGTTGAGCCGGCCGTAATAATCCTGCTTGGCATCACCTTTCACCTTCATGGCCAGCATGCCTGTACGCCGCGCGCGTTGCTGGCCTGCTGCTGGTGATGGTCTTGCACCCCAGGCCACGTCTGCCGTTCGTATTGACGGGGCGGTGGTGGCCGTGCGGATGATGAGCCGCTGCGGGCTGCCGCTGCTGCTGCTGCCGAAGAAGGCAAACGCCTCGCAGCAGCAGTGGCTGCAGCATAGGACAAGGAGGAGGAGGACGATGAGCACGACGTGGAGGGGTGAGGTGGCGAGACGAGGCTGGCCTCCTGCATTTCTCCTTGGTCTTGAGGGCAGCATGTTGGCTGGCTGAAGGTGCTGCTGCTGTACCTGTACGTGGTGGTGGTAATGCATTGTGTAAGAAAGGGAAGGGTGTGCTTTGGGCTTGTGTATGAGACATGCATGCACACGCAGACGCGTAGCAGCGAGGACGACGACCTCCTCTGGCGAACGCGATGATGATTTTGAGAGTATCTTATGTTGCCATGCATGGCCATTTGACCATAAACACTCTCCGGCACTCCCCTACGCACCCCACAGGTCCCTGCATGTGTCTACTACGTAGTCCACGCGTGTTTGGTCATGGTTTGCACTGGTTGGTGGTTTTATACTCACAAGCCAATAAACCTCCCCACCCCTGCCCATGTCCACCACCCACCTCTCACGGCGTTCTATCCTTCCATTCTCACACTCTCCACAGCACCCACCATGGGAAAGCAAAAGAAGCTGCAGCAGCAGCAGCTCCAGCAGGCAAAGAAGGTAGCCAAGGTGACCAAGAGTCTGACCCAACCCAAAATCAAAGCAGCAAACAAGGCACAACGCAAGGAGCTTGAGGCACGGATGGCCCAGCGGCAAAAGGAGGAGGCGGGCCGCCAGCACAAGCAAGCGGAGGAGTCCGAGGACGAGGTGGAGGAGGAGAGCGAGGAGGAGGAGGAGGAGGTGGAGGGCTCTGATGGCGGGGAGGAGAGCGGCAGCGACGACAGCCAAGTGGTGCAAGACGAGGACGACGGCGAGGAAGAGGACGACGAGGAGGAGGAAGAGGAGCAAGCCCCCGCTAAGCCCACCAAGCGCAAGGCCGAACCGCCCGCGTCGAAGTCGAAGAAGGCCAAGAAAGGCGGGGACGAGAATGGGAGCGCGGCGGCGGCTTTGCCCGAGACGCCCCGCACGGAGGAGAATGCTGTCAGCACCACCACCACCACCACCACCACCACCACCAGCAGCAGCAGCAGCAGCAGCAGCAGCAGCAGCAGCAGCAGCAGCAGCACCGCAGGCAACGGCGGTGGCACGGTCTTCTTCGCCAACCAGCCCTTCGACGAGCTCCCCATCTCCGACGCCACCAAAGGCGCGCTCAAAGCCCTTAAATTCGTGAATATGACACACATCCAGTCCCTGGCCATCCCCCCCCTCCTGACGGGCAAAGATGTGGTTGGCGCCGCTAAGACTGGCTCGGGTAAGACGCTCGCGTTCCTCGTCCCCGTCATCGAGTTGCTTTCGAAGGTGAAGTGGGCGAGTCGAAATGGGACCGGTGCGGTTATCATTAGTCCGACCCGTGAATTGTCCTTGCAGATCTACGGGGTGTTGCGTGATTTATGCGAGGAGGGGAAGCATTCTCTGACCCATGGCCTGGTGATGGGTGGGGCGAATCGACGGGCGGAGGCTGAGAGGCTCGTGAAGGGGGTGGGCATTCTAGTGGCGACACCTGGGAGGCTGTTGGATCACTTGCAGAATACGAAGGGCTTTGTATTTCGAAATTTGCAGGTGCTTGTGATTGATGAGGCGGACCGGATTTTGGAGCAGGGTTTTGAGGAGGATATGCATCAGATTATTAAGATTTTGCCGAAGACACGGCAGACGATGCTTTTTAGTGCTACCCAGACGAAGAAGGTGGAGGATTTAACGAGGTTGTCTATTCAGGGGCGGCCAGTTTTTGTGGGTGCGCATGAGGAGAGCCTGGTGGCGACTGTGGGGGGGTTAGAGCAGGGCTATGTCGTTTGTCCCTCCGATAAGCGGTTCTTGTTGCTGTTCACGTTTTTAAAACGAAACAAGCATAAGAAGATCATGGTGTTTTTTTCGTCGTGTAATTCGGTGAAGTTCCACGCGGAGCTATTGAATTATATTGACTTGCCCGTCATGGACATTCATGGCCGCCAGAAGCAACAACGTCGGACCACCACCTTTTTTCAATTCTGTAGGCAAGAGACGGGCATTTTGCTCTGCACGGACGTGGCGGCCCGGGGGCTGGACATCCCGGCGGTGGATTGGATCATTCAATATGACCCTCCTGATGACCCTAGGGAATACATTCACAGGGTGGGTAGGACGGCAAGAGGGTCAGAAGGGAAGGGACGGGCGCTGTTGTTCTTGACGGCGGAGGAAGTGGGGTTTTTGAAGTACCTGCGTGCGGCTAAGGTTGCGTTGAATGAATATGAGTTCCCGGAGAAGAAGGTGGCGAATGTCCAGGCGCAATTGACCAAGTTGGTGGAGAAGAATTACTATCTGAATAAGTCAGCGAGGGATGCGTATCGGTCTTATTTATTGGCGTATGCCTCGCATTCGCACAAGGACATTTTCAATGTGCATGAATTGGATTTGCAGGCGGTGGCGAGGGCGTTTGGGTTTTCGGTGCCCCCCCGGGTGGATATCAATTTGAGTAGTAAAGGACCGAAGGGACGGATGAAGAGCACGAATAAGGATAAGAAGTTTGGGAGTACGGGCCATTCGTTCTCGGCCAACAACCCGTATGGGAAAAGGGAGGCGGGGGATGCGCGGCAATTCACGCGGTAAGGTATATATGTAGAGGAAAAGAATGGAGAAGGGAGTGGGGGGCAGGAAAGAAAGAGAGACATGGATGGGGAGGGTGGGGGAGGTATTTTTTATGAAGTTATTATTATTTTGTCGCGCCGAAAATCAAATATCAAAGAACCACACACAACAAGTCGAAAGTTCATCAAGATGCTAATTTTCATTTTTTATGCCTTGCTTGTGTCTTGCCTGATTTGTTTTTTATTTGTGACAAGCGCAAATGCCGGACTGGGGCCTCTGACCTCCTGCCTCCCTTGTGCGCTGGCATACATCTTTTCCCCTCCCACCAAGAGGGGAAAAAACAGTTCAGCCACCAAAAGCCTTACCGCTTGTTCTCTCCTCTTTTTCTACCAGTTTTATTTGTGCCTGGCTGCTTATGCTTAGTAAAATAGCTCTGGAGAGGCTGGCCCTGGCATTGCTTGGTTTCTTGGCTGTGTGCGTCTTGCCTTCGATTTCTCTAGGATTTACACCTACTTTGACAAGCTGGTCAAGGCAGACACTGTAACACTTTGATAGTGTACTGTGTAGGGCGTCCATAGCCGCAAAAGCCGCGTTTATACGCACAAAGCCATCTTCTCGCGTCCCTTGCCTGTCGACCTCCCCTCCCTTTTGCATCATAGACAGCGGGCGGCCTCGCTTCTTCCACAACACAACACCACGCAACACCACGCATGAACCCGCCTGTGCTACCACATTCTCTAAACCACTTCCCCTTCCCACCCTTACAGGAACTGGCCCGGGTCCACGCATCGACCAAGCCAAGGAGCTGCGCCGAATGGGAGCGCACATTTAATTTGCTGCCCGCCGTCCTCTACACCCCAGCATCATCTTTCCTCCGCCGACGAAGCCAAGGCCACCTCTTCAGCCAGGAGCTTGTGTGCTCTACAGGAAATCGTTGCGCCAGGCCTCGTAATTCGTACGGCACAATAAAAAGCGGGCGCGGCGAAACGCAGGAGCCAGCGCAGCAGGCCACCCGTAGAAGAGAAAGAGTGTTAGCCACATAGACCCCTCCGCGCCGACCGAGCAGGCAGGCTACCCGCTGGCAACCATGGCTAGACCACTCATGCAAATTAACACGTGGTGTGGCCCGGTGGAGCACGCACGGTTCAACGAGATCTTGGAAGCGGACCTGAACAAAATCCGCATCGTGGACATGAAGCCCATCCTGACTCAAATGCGCCTAACCAAGTCAGGAACCAAGACCGAAATGATCCTCCGGATCAAGAATTCCATCGCGGAGCTCAACGCCCAGCAACGTTTTACCGAACGGGACAGCAGCGTTGAGGTTATACGCAAAATCATTCAGGACATTAAGGGGTACTGTTTCTTGCCCATCCTTGGTCCCATCCCACCCCGCGACCCTCCTTCTTTTATGAGCACAAGCACGGCTGCTGCTACTGCTGCCACCAGCAACGGGAACGGTTTCGGAGGAGGAGGAGGAGGGGGAGGGGCGAGCAGCAGCTCTTTTATGATGCGGTTGAACGTCGGCGGCGCTGCTGGAGGGGATGGTGGTGCCTCTGCCTTGTCACCCACCAGTGCGCATGCTTTGGCTACGCTGAGTCGGGTTCCCCCACCCTCAGGGTTTGGTGGTGGTGGAGGAGGAGGAGGTGGAGGGGGAATGAAAGGGTCAGGTGTGCCGGTTCAGTGTGTGTGTGGGCAGAATTTAAGTCCGTGGGACGAGGTGATGTGTTTGGAATGCAACAAGGCCTTTCACTCTCAGTGCTACGGCCTCTCCATGCGGGCCCGGAACAAGCTCTACCCCACCCGGTGCTTCCTCTGCCTCTCCCTCAAACAAAACCCCTTCTACGAAGTAGTCGAGACCCTTGTCCTTCCCACCCGCGTCTCCATCCGCCCAAAAGTTGAATCCGCCTTCAGCTTCAAGGTCACCACCAAACTCCAAGAGGAGGTCAACGCCTCCCGTCGCGCCGCCCCGCAAAAAGCAGGCACCCTCTCCATCATCGTCCGCTGCTTCCCCCTAAACCTCTTCGAAATGATCAAGCCCAAGCCCGGGCAAGAGCACCTACAACAGCAGCAGAAACCCCCCTTCTACCCCACCCACTGCTGGCCCCTCGAGTCCCAAGTTAAAATACACCACAACGAACAAATCACCATCAAGCAACGGCAAGTCTACTTCTTCGGCTCCCAGCGGAAATGGAAGGGGCAATCCGAGCCCGTGGACATTTATAATTTCTGCAAATCCGGCCTGAACCGCCTCACACTCACCCATAACGACGACAACAAGCACTTCGTCCTCCTCGTCCAACTTGTCAAATCAGTCTCCGTCGAGCAGCTGCAGCAGCGCGTCATCTCCTTCCCCGACACCCCCAGTGCCGCCGAGAGCCTCGAGAGGATCCGGCAGAGTTTTAAGTCGTGCTCGATCGATTCTGATGGGGAGGACGAGGCACCTATGGCTACCGTCACTCGACTCTCCCTCCGTTGTCCTTTGGGGTTGACTCATATTCAGACCCCGGCCCGAGGGAAGGAGTGTCAGCATTTGCAATGTTTTGATTTGGGGACGTTTCTGCGCTATAATGAACGGGGGGCATCGGCGGGGTGGAAATGCGGGGTGTGTCATGCGGGGCTGACGGTGGAGGGGTTGCAGGTTGATGCTTTTATTCGGGATATTCTGGTGCAGGTGAAGGAGAGGAAGGAGGGGGGGGAGGGGGAGGAGTTGGACTCGATTCAGATCAATGATCGGGGGGAATGGGAGTTGTTTAATTCGAGCAAGGCTGCAGAGGGACGCGTGAATAGTCGGAAGAGGAAGGCGGAGGAG
>Ga0209390_10007009_pt1 | contig 14688 bp, 5 predicted proteins | sample BON01_FD_187212 | JGI IMG/M metagenome (GOLD analysis project Ga0209390, IMG submission 187212) | Freshwater microbial communities from Lake Bonney liftoff mats and glacier meltwater in Antarctica - BON-01 (SPAdes) (version 2) | ecosystem: Environmental > Aquatic > Freshwater > Ice > Glacier... | reverse complement strand
CACCAACGCCAAGTCCACCACCAGCGTCTTCGCATACCCCGCTGCCAACCGCACCACACCCGCCGCCACCGATGACGAGGCGATATTCACGTCTAGTTCAAAGTAATTCGTCCCCCGGTGATACGTCTGCTTGAGCTTCGTGCCTAAAATGGCCGGCGTGGAGCCCACACTCTTCCTCACCACCCAATTCCCCTCCACAATCTTCGGAATCAGCTTGAAGCGCAAATCCCGGTACCCATCATCCGAGCCGAAGAAGAAAGGCTTGAGCACGCGGGAGAGGGGTGTGTCCTCCTCCAACAAGGCCATGTCCGGAGGGGCGAAATAACTCACATAACCCAACTGTTGATCCACCCCCGGAATCTGCAGTTGCACCACAAACACAAACGGCGGGCAATCCCCCGCCGCCATCGCGGCCTGCACGCGATTGTTCTTGTGCCCGGCAATGTTCTCTTGTGCCTCCGGGAGGTCAAACAGATCGACAGCCAGCAAACGGAAGGCCGCTGGCTCCGAGGGCACCTTGAGCTTACTGACGGAGTAGTTGGGGCCGCGCACGACAAAGCTCGTCGCGTCCACGTCGCCCCACATATCGGCCGGCACTGTCGCTCGGTGCGTCACCAGCGTGCCACTTCCCCGCTCGCCATTCCCGCTGCCTTCGCCCGCGCTCGCGCCGCCCTCTGCCTCCCCGTTCTCTCCTTTCCCCGTCCCGTTGCCCTTCCCCTTCCCCCTCGCGCCTACCCCCCCTCCCACCCCGCCCTCCTCGCTCGTGTCGACATGCACGGCCATGAACCGATCCGTCTCCAGCAAGTCCCGCACATCCAGCACCTGACACAGCATCTCCGTCACAAAGGCGTCGAGGTAGCCTAGCTGGTGCCAGACCCACCCCTTCGGGTCCACCTGCAGGATATGCGTGAGCAAGCACTCAGGCGCCTCGTCGAACTCCACCGCGCCGGCCCCTCCCCGCAAATGCCGCTTTGGGCTGATGGTATAGACGGCATGCATGGCCCCACGGACATACCCCGGCATTGGCGGACAAGCGCGGTGCGTGGTGGAATCATAGCAAATGATGTACGTCCCATCCTCGTCGTACCGCCAGGATCGGAGCAAGCAGAAGTCCCGGGGCGCCGTCCAAGTCGGCCACAAAAACAAGGGCTTCAACGTCAAGTGGATTACGTCCGACTGGTCATCCAGCCTCTCCACGTTCCGCACGCTCTCCACCACCCCGTTCAGGACCCGGCACGGCACAGATATCAAGGCAATGAAGGCCTCTAACGGCGTCCCCCTTACTGCCACCTGCACCTTCCGACACGGCAAGGACGCCTTGGCTGCCTTTCCCCACGTCCCCAACCCACCCTTACTGCTGCTGCTGCTGCCGCTTTTTAAAGCAGCCGTCGAAGTGGAAGCGGGCGGTCGCTTGACGACACCCGTACGGGTGGTGACCTGATCAAGCTCATACACACGCATTCCATTATACACTCCCCAGGGCCGCCAGCGCGTCGCCCTTGTCCATCGATCCACGTCCTCCAACATCCCCGCTGCGCGAGGGACTCCTCGTTGCTTGCTGCTGCTGCTGCTGCTTCCCCCCCCGAGCGAACGGGGCATCCTTCGGTCTAAGCCCACCATGGACATCCATCTTGACTGCGGGAATCGCTGGCTCATCCGAATCTGAGCTTCGATCGCCGCGCGCCATTCCTCGGCACTGTCCTTGCTGTCCAACGCCAGCACCAATGCTATCTGCTTCGTCTTGAGCCCTCCATGCGAAAACGAGGAAGAGGAGGCAGCTCCATAGACGGCCGCGCCCGAGCCTGTAGCTGCTGTGAGACCGACAATCACCATAGGCGCAACTAATCCTAAACCTGCCGTCATGGCTCCTACCACCACCCCGCCCACTGCCATCGCCACCATTGCCCCGCCCGTCGCTAGTGTCGCGGTGCCGCTGCTGCTGCTGCTGCTGCTGCTACTGCCTCCTCCTCGTTGGCTTCCCCCGCCCCCAGAAAAAGAGGTCGAGCCCTGACTTCCCAGACGATGCAGACTTCCACTGCCTTCCGACAAGCTGCTGGCGCTACGCACAATTTTGGTGCTGGCCTGCTGCTGCTGCTGTTGGTGGGCGGGGGCTTGGTACGAGGACATGACGTAGGGGTCCATGTTCACGTCCACCATCTGAGCTCCTCCCGTGACGGCGTTGTTACCGGTGGTATTGGTGCTGGAGGAGGAGGACTCTACTTTGGAACTAGTGCTTGCGGACGAGGGACCGGCAAATCGGCCCGAACCACGTTTGGACTCGCCGTCCTTGCTGCTGGTGGTGGTGGTGCTCGTGCTGCTGCTGCTGATATTGCTTTCGCCGGCAACCACAGGGGGCCCTTCCATCATCTCCACGGCCTCGGGCCACACGATACGAAACGCGTGCAAGGCCTTCTTCTTGTCGTAGGACGTGGTATAAGGCTTCACCTCCGAGACAACGCATGTCCGGTCCAAGACGTAAGCACCCCTCGCCACCCCGTCGGTGGGCTTGAGGTAGTACATCAAGCGGTCGTCCTTCAGGACAAAGTACCGCTCGGACCAGTGTCCTGGTATTCGCGTGCCCCTCTTCTTCAGCCATCCCTCCAAGTGTGCGTCTGGATCTGTGGGGACCATCGGCAGAGCCGCCGCTGCGGCAGGCGGCATGGCAGTGGGTCCGTTGCCTCCCGGGAGGCGTGAGCGTAGAGATCGATTGGGATTCGTAGCCGCCGTCGTGCTCCCCACTTGCGGCGCTGCCCCTCGCTCTATCCGCTGCGGCAACACCGGCCTGCCGTTGTCCATGCAGTGGGTGGAGGCCTCTGCCTGTTGTACTGGGGTTTAATGATGGGAGATGGGAGGCGATGAGCGTGATGACGGCGAGGCGCGAGGCCATGGAGTTTGTAAACGCTGGTGCCCTGTTAAACGCCCACCAAGGTGCCCTACGGCTTGTCCAGGCTGTCCTCGTCGTGATGTACCTGGTTGTGCGTTGGGTGGTTGGGTGGTCGTGGTCATTGTGGTGGCATTCAAGTCAAGGAGGACACGTCGTCGGTTTTCCTCTCGCTGGAGCCAGATCCGCGGTGGTGGACGCTGATGACGAGCGTTTTGAATGCCTCTGTCCATGCGTAACCAGTACGCCAGCCTTGACCGTCAATTCAGCTCACTCACTGTCCCACACCATCCTTACATCTCCAGCAGGGACGACGACGACGCTGCCGGCCGCCCCTTTTGTTGCTTCTGGCCGCCCATCATCACCCGCCCGCCGAACGAGCAGCATTCCACCCGCCCGCGGCGCTAGGAAGGACCAGCAGCAATCAGACATTACCCACGCCACGCCACGCCGCCTAACCACTACCCAGAAGCACGGCGTCATCAAAGGTCAAGGCGTTTGTGAAGCGCACATGGTCTGGTGACTCGACGTCCTCCGCACCAACCAACACTGCCGCCAGCACCCCGCAGACCAGTTTTTTGCGTCGTCTCCGCACCCAGAGCAGTAGCACCACCACCGCGTCAGGCCGGTCACAGGGATTAGAGGCTCAGGAGCAGCAGGAGGGTATAGCCATGGAGAAGCTGGTGCTGTTGTCCTTAACCAAGATTCGCAAGCTGGTTAGCAGCGCGCGGAAGCATAAGACGTTGCGGGATGCCTGCGACACGGTCATGGAGCACCTGCAGGCCAAGGGCGCGCGGGAGGAAGGCGCCCTGACCAACAGCGGGCTTGGCAATTCGGGTGGTGACGAGAGCGGCCAGCAGCCCTTGAGTCACACCAATTACAACCAACGGCCTGACACGGACGCGGACAAGTTCTTTGAGCCTTTCAAACTGGCCTGTGAATCCAAGGTGCCTAAAATCATGGAGGCCGCCTTGGACGCCATCCAGAAGCTTGTGGCCTACGGTTACTTGCGGGGCACTGCCACGGTCACGTTTGCTGGGCCGGGGAGCGCGGGCTTGCGTCAGACGGGCAGTGCGTCGGCGGGAGAAGGAGGGTTGGCGGCAGCGGACGCGGCAGGAGCGGAGGGGGAAGAGACGGCGGCCATCCTAATGGACGTGGTCATTCAGACCATCTGCGATTGCAACGACCAGCCCGAGGACACGGTGCAGCTGCAAGTGATGAAGGCGCTGCTGGAGTGTGTCATATCCAACAACACGGAGGTGCACCAAGCCAGCCTCCTGCAAGCCGTTCGGGCGTGCTACAACATCCATCTCGTCAGCCGCAACCCCGTTAACAAGACCACAGCCCGGGCCACGCTCACTCAGATGCTTTCCATCGTATTCCAGCGCATGGAATCTCACGATTTAAGGGCGCGGGAGGAGGCTCAGTTGGCTTTGCAGGCCATGGAGCAAAGCATCAGCAAGTTTGGGGCGAGTGGAAGCTTGTCCTTGTCCCCAGGGAAAGGCGGCCTGTTCAGCGGCATCAACAGCCCCGCCACTCTCTCCCCCGCCAAGATACTACAACCGCCCCCGTCGCCACAAAGGCCCGTGCAGCTGCCGTGTGGGGAGAACCTGTACCCGAGCGTGTATGTCAAGCTAGGCTTTGTCCCGCAAGGCAACAAGCCCATCTCCTTGGTCCCCCGCGGCGGAGCCGGGGCGGGGGGCGTGCCTTCCTCCTCTCTCTCCCTCGGCACGCCCGAATTCCCTTCCGTGCTGCACAAGGATGCTTACCTGCTCTTCCGAGCCCTGTGCCGTCTGAGCGTCAAGGGCCAGTACAACGATGGGAGCGACCCGAGCCTGCCTGCTGACCCCGTGGCGCTGCAATCCAAGGTGCTGTCCCTCGAGCTCCTGCTCTCCATTCTAGAGCGCGCCGGCCCCACCTTCCGGTCGTCGGAGAAGTTTGTGTATCTGGTGCGGAACCACTTGTGCACCTCGTTGTTGAAGAACGCGACCTCGTCCAACACGGCGATCGTGGGCTTGAGCTTGCGGATTTTCATCGCCATGACGGCCCATTTCAAGGACTCGCTCAAGGCCGAGCTAGAGGTGTTCGTCTCCAACATCTTCCTCAAGCTGCTCGAGTCGGAGAACTCCTCCTTCGAGCACAAGTTGCTGGTGCTAGAGGTGTTCCAGAACCTCTGCCAGGACCCTCGGCTTCTGATTGAGATTTTTCTGAATTACGACTGTGACTTGGGCGCCACCTCCATGTTTTCCCGCATCGTCCTCGCCCTCTCCAAAGTGGCCCACGGCCGCGGCCAACAAGCTTTGGTGGGGGATGGGGTGTTGAATCAGGGTGCCGCCCGGAGGCAGCACGAGGAGACGGCGCTTCGGACGGGGGGGTTGGAGGGGCTGGTGGCCATCACCCACAGCTTGGTCAAGGCGGGTGGGTTCGACGATGACGCGGCCACGGCCAAGAGGGTGGCGACGGGCAGCCCTGGGGAAGAGGTGCATGGCTCGGTGTTGTCGCACGCGGGGGAGGTGGGGGCTGGAGGGGACCCGCTGGGGGAGAGCACGCACACCATCGCGAGCTCGACGACGGTGGGCAGCAACGGGACGGGGGAGGGAGGGGGGGAGAACCCGCACCCGCCGCCGCCGAGTGAGTCCTTGTCGGTGGTAGAGTCGTATGACCGGAAGCAGAAGCTGCAAGAGGAGATTTCATTGGGGCTGTTGAAGTTTAATTTGAAGCCGTCGCAGGGCTTGGCATACATGGAAGCGCATGGGCACTTGCGGAAGACCCCGACGGATGTGGCGCGGTTTCTGCACGACTACCGGGACCGGTTGGACAAGACGGTGATTGGCGATTACTTGGGGAAGGAGAAGGAGTACGACTCGGGCTTTTGTGTGAAGGTCTTGCATGAGTACGTGGATATGATGGACCTCCAAGCACTGGATTTCGATGCGGCGATTCGGCATTTCCTGGCTGGCTTTCGCTTGCCCGGGGAGGCGCAGAAAATCGATCGTATCATGGAGAAATTTGCAGAGCGCTTCTGTCTGCAGAACCCCGCTGTGTTCCCCTCGGCGGACACTGCCTTCATCCTCTCCTTCTCCATCATCATGCTCAATACCGACCTGCACAACCCCTCCGTCCGGGAAGACCGAAAAATGACCAAGGAGGACTTCATTCGCAACAACCGTGGGATCTCCTCTGGGGCCGACCTGCCCGAAGCCTTCCTCTCCAAGATCTACGACAACATCAAGCGCTCCCCCATCTCCTTGAAGGAAGACGACGACATGCGAGCCAAGCGTGCCGGTGCCGGAGGCGCCGGCGGCGGGGGGCCGTCCGAGAATCCCTTCTTCTCCACGCTCTCCCTTGACAAGCGCCGAAAGGAGGCTTACCAAAAAGAACGAGAAGCAATGGTCCAGGCATCCGAGGCCATTTTCCGGCAACGGAAGCGCCGCGAAGCGGAAGGAGGAGGAGCCGCCAAGACCAACGGCACCGGCGGCGGCGCTGGCGGGAGCAGCGGTGGGGGGGCGGGGCAAGCCCCCATGCCGTCGGTAGGTGCGTTCCGTTCGCCCTTGGAAGATCCGGCGCAGTACGTGCGGCCCATGTTTGAGGTGGCTTGGGGGCCGATGCTCTCCGTGTTTTCGCAGACGATCAAGAGCTCGGATGACCCCAAGATGATTTCGTTGTCCTTGGAAGGGTTCCAGCATTCCATCCGGATTGCCGCTCGGTTCAACCTGCCAACGGCCCGCGATTTGCTGGTGAACACGCTTTATAAGTTTACCACGCTCTCGGAGGTGACGGAGGTGAAGCCGCGCAACATCGATTGCATCAAAACCCTGATGGCCGTGGCGCTGTCGGACGGGGACTATCTGAACGAGTCCTGGTTTGACGTGCTGCAATGCATTAGTCACCTGGCCAGGCTCCAGCTGTTTGCCTCGGGCTTGCACACGGACGACGTCTTCTTCCCCGAAGGCGCCATGGGCAGTGGAGGAGGGGTTGGGGGCGGGGGAGCTGCTGGTGGTGGAAGCAGCGGTGGTGGCGCTGCTCTTCCTTTGCAGAGGGCACGGAAGCCAGGGGGGTCGAATGCGGCAGATGGTGGAGGGGGAGGGTTTGGGAGTCTGCGAGGGCTGTTCTCGGCGCCGTCCAAGGCGGAGGCTGCGCGGCAGGTGGAGGAGTTCAATGCCGAGCAGATCATGGGGGCAGTGGACGCGGCGATGATTGAGCGGGTGTTTACCACGTCGGTGGCCTTGGACTCGCAGGCGATTCAGTACTTTGTGCTGCAGCTGTGTGAGGTCTCCAAGATGGAAGTTGCGGTCGCTCCTACTGCCCACCACGGCGGAGGGGGGGCTTATCGCCCCAAGCAGGATCCTTTGGGTGGAGATGCGGCGTTGCAACCCCGCGTATTCTCCTTGCAAAAACTCGTGGAAGTGGCTGATTTCAACATGGCGGCACGGTCGCGGTTGGTGTGGGCGAATGTGTGGGAGGTCCTCTCAAGGCATTACGCGGCGGTGGGGTTGCACGAGAACGTGGCTGTGGCCATGTATGCCATTGACTCGCTCCGGCAGCTGTCGATGAAGTTCCTGGCCAAGGAGGAGCTGCGGGACTTCAACTTCCAGCGGCTTTTCCTCAAGCCGTTCGAGGTGATCATGGCCGCCTCCCGCTCCATCGAAGTGCGCGAGCTCATTCTCCGCTGCCTGGACAACCTCATCTCGGCCCGTGCGCACAACATTCGGTCAGGGTGGAAGTCCATGTTTGCTGTCTTCTCTCTCGCCGCCGCCTCCTCCGACGAAGGCCTGTGTCAATTTGCCTTTGACATGATCGACCAACTTTTCCGCACGTCCTTCCACCTCCTCGTCTTCGACTTTGTGGACCTTGTGCATTGCCTCCTTGTCTTTGCCGAGAACCCCTATCATCTCCACATCAGCCTCGCAGCCATCGCTCACCTCCATAGTGCTGCCACCCTCCTCGCCGAAGGCGCCGTCACTGCAGGCGTGGTCGCTGCGGGAGGTGCTGCCCCTCGAGGCAGCCCACGGCCGGGGGATGGCAGCGAAGGGCTCGTCTCCGCCGAGAAGGACGGCAGCAATGGCGTTCTTGTATCCTCCTCGTCATTGACGGGCTCGCCGCGGTCTTCTTCCGGCTCGGGTGTGGCCACGAGCTCTCCTAGCTTCCCAGCAGCAGCGGAGGGGACTGTGAGTGCTGAGGCAGCGCTGCAGCTGTGGTGGCCTTTGTTGGTCGGCTTGTCCGCCCGTGTCGCCGATCCTCGCCTGGCCACCCGCACTGCTGCGTTGGAGGCACTTATGAATACTCTGCGGCAGCACGGTGGTCAGTTTGCGCCGCAGACCTGGAAGCTCATTTTCCGAGGGGTGCTTTTCCCCATCCTTGAGTCGGCGCGCACGGACTGTACCCCGCAGGTCATCTCGGAGTGTCCTTCCCTCAACCCTAGCCTGAAGGTGCGGGAGGAGTCGTGGATTCTGACGACGACGGAGACGGTGCTGAAGGGGTATGTGGAGCTGTTGGAAGCATTTTGGCCTCTGACTCAAGCCTTGGCGCCGGAGGTGCTGGCGGTGCTGGTGGACTGTGCCTGCCAACATGAGCGGGAGACCCTAGCGCGGATTGCGGCCACGGTGCTGCATCGGGATATCGTCCGAGGGCTCGCGGGTCGGTTGCAAGAGCCAGGCTTATGGGACGCCTTGTCCTCTTCTTTGCTAGGGCTGGTGAGGAAGAACCTGCCGGAATGGGGGTCGTTGGAGCTGTTGGCTGCTGCTGTGGAGGCGGGGGCGAAGGGCGCGATTTCCTCGAGGGGGCTGACGCCGAGTAATCGGGCGACGTACGCAGGGACGAGGGAGGGAGGGAGCAGGGGCGAGTCGGCTGGATCGTATGAAGAGGGGACGGGCACGGATTTCTCGACTCCGGCGGATGATATGGACGAGGACGAGGAGGAAGAGGACGAGGACGAGGACGAGGACGAGACGGGCGAGGCGGAGGCAGCGAGACGGATGGCCGCGACGGGTGGACGGCCTGGGCGGGATTTTAGCTTTAGCTTTGCAATGGTGAATAATGGGACGATCATGACGCAGATGGTGGTTAGCCTCCTGGCGCAGCACATGCTCCGAGACCTGCTGGCCGCGGCCTGGCCTTTCTTGAACGAGGAGAATCTGCGGAAGGTGTTGGATGCCCTGGTGGAATCGGCAGATTACGCCTCGGAGTTCAACATGAACTTGAGCCTTCGCGAACGCTTGCGGCAGGGAGGGTTGATGCAGCTCCCGACGCAGCAGCAACAGCAGCTGCAGCACCAACAGCGAGGAAGCCTGAGTCTGAGCGGGGCGGGCTTGGCCGCGGGGGCGGCAGGGGCGCGGTTGCCTCATTTGCACGAGCAGGCCATTGAGGGCTACATTATCTTGCTCCGAGCTTTGCTACGACTCTACGCTTCTACCACCGCGCAAGAAGCAGTGGAGGCGGGCGGGCTAACCTGGGATAGACGCCCAGTGGTAGAACGAGTGCTGGTGCGGTACGCGGCGTTGGTGTTGAGGCAGTATGTCGAGTTGGAGGACGACCTGGCCCGTTCGCGGGAGGGGAAGTCAGCGGCGTCCGTGGCGGCTGCCCACGCCATGAACACTGAGGTGGGGGCCTATACCCCTCTGGTGCTGTTGGTGCTGCGGGCGTTCAAGGCCTTGCCGTCCCCGGAATTTGGGTGGCATTTGGACTGGCTCTTCCCGGCCTTAGCGGAGCTGTTGACGGTGCGTTCGCTGGAGGTACGGAAAGAGGTGCGGACGCTTTTGCAGACAAAGGTCGGGCCCTTTGCGTTGGGTGAGCAGGTGTTGCCACCAGGACCGCGAGCGGCGGCGGCGGCAGCGCTGTTGGAGGGGGAGGAAGAGGAGGAAGACGGAGAGGGAGAGGAGGAGGGGGGGGAGGAAGGGAAGGAGAGGGAAGAAGGGCGGGATGTAGAAATAAATGTGTTGTAGGTTGAGTTGGTTTTTGGTAGCATGTGTGTTTTTAGACGAACAAATTGAAGGGGGGGGGAGGCGCTCTTGTATCCGTGTGGCGCCTCTTATCCCATCCAGGAAAGGGTATGTGTGAGGCTGGCAAAAAGAGAGGAGGGAGGACGAGCGAAAGGCGTGCCTTGTGCGATGCGGATAGGAGGCCAACAAGAAAGCAAATTCCTTTAAGACAACGAATGAACAAAATAGAGCAGAAAAAGGAGACCAATGCTATTATTCTCTTGTGTTTATTTTTCCTTCTTCATCTTCGTCTTCCTCTATTTGGGTGTCTGTCCACACCTGCACAGAAGCCAACCCGTTGTTGTTGTTGCATTGCCACCGTCGTCGTCATATACGTGCCTGCTGCGCAAAAGCCGCGCTTTCACTGGCTCTCACTCTCTATCTTTTTTCATCTTTTTTGTTGTTGTGTTTGCTTGTTGGAACCAGCCGGAGGGCCAAAGAAACTAGTCTGACAAATTGTGTTCCTTCTTCCTTGTTCTTCTTCACCTTTCCTCTTTCACTTCTTCTCCTCTTCTCCCCGTCTTCTTCCCATGTCCTCGTGCACGCATTTCAGCCCCACAACGTAGGCACACGAAACATCTCTTTCTTGTATTCTTCCTTCGTCTTTTCCCACCTTACACAAACGCCCACCGGACCGCAAAACCTACTCATCAATCTATAAAATTAAATGTAGAACCATAAAAAAGCAGAAAACAGAGACCCTTCCTTCCTTCTCTTCTTACCCCACACCCGATCCACCACCAATACCTCTCCCTCCTAATGAGAAAGACCCCTTCACCCATCCCTCTCTCCCTTCCTCCCTCCCTCCCTGCTTCTTCTTACTCATCATCCGCAAAGCTCATCCAGGTCGGCTGCTCCTCGGGCTCGCTCTCCAAGCTCTCCCCCCCGCCCTCGAACTCCAACAACTTAGCCCCCGCCAGGAAAATCACATCACTCTCATCCGTCAACACGTTCGGCGAGATCTTGTTCAGCTTCAGGTAATTCTTCAGCCGCTCGTCCTCCCCGTGCGTGGTCAGGTACTCCCGGCACGCGCGCGTCACGTACTCGTAGCTCTGTCGCGAGGGCTCCAGGCTCATGGCCTTCAGCTCCTCATATAAATCCATCACACCCTCCCACATCTCCGCCTCCTCGCACGCAGCCATCGCCCCGTGGTAACTATTTCGATCAGGAATCAACCCGTCCTGTCGCATCTCGCCCAGCAACGCCGTGGCCTGCACCCACTGCTTATCCCGACGACAGGCAAAAATAGCCGCATTGTACGCAAACAGAGACGGGGCAATCCCCTTCAAATGCATTTCTCGCAGCAACTCCAGCGCCAACACCCACTGTCCGCCCTTCTCGCAAGCCGTGATGCCCGTCGTGTACACCCCCTCCGTTATCTCCATCCGCTTCTCCTTCATCTCCCCCAGCACATCCAGCGCCTGCTCCCACTGCCCTCCTCGGACCAACCCAATCATTAACGACCCAAAGCTCACGGCATCAGGCCTCAACCCCCTTCGGGTCATGGTCTGAAACAGCTCCTGCGTCTCCTTCCACCGGCCCGCCGCGCCACACGCGCCCATCACCGCGTTGTAGGTAATGGCATTAGGTTCCACCCCATTCTCCCTCATCCGCCCAAACACCTCCAGCGCCTGCTTCCAGTTCTTGAACCTCTTCAGGGCCGCCAAGATGCTGGTGTAATCCTTCACATTCAACTCCTGCCCGCCTTCCTCCAGCTGCGTGATCACCGCAAGCACCTCGTCTTCCGAACGCGTCGTTCGCAAAGTCTGGAACAAGCTCGCCTTGTCGGCGGTGCTGGTGCCCTTCCCACCCATCTGTGTACGGAGCCCCCCCGCCAACATAAAGAGCTGGCTGCTGCTCCCACTGCTGCTGCTGCCGCCGCGTGGTCTTGCTGGTTGGAGGAAGAGGGGGCGGGAAGGGGAGGAGGCGGAGAAAGTGGAGGGGGAGGAGGAGGAAGAGGTGAAGCGGGTGGGGTGGGCAGACCGCGGGTGGTTGCTGCTACCGGGCACCACCACAAAGGCCTGCACGGCGCAGGCCGAGCAGCACAGGGCCAGTGCTGTGAGCTGCCGTCGCATGCTCAGCGCTGCTCCTCGCCGGCGTTCTGCTGCTGCTGCTTCCATGTCTGGCGGCTGCTGCTCTCCTTCCTCGGTCGCTCTTATCCTCCGTCTGTCGTTCATCGTTCGCTGTGGTGGTGGGTTGAGGGAGGAAGGGAGGGGTATATGATGAGCATTATGCTGCGGTCAATGCTTCAGTGTTGTGTTGGTCGTGCAAGGACAGGACGGAGGGTACATCTCGAGCAATGCAAGGATTGCGGGCCTTGAGGAGGAAACACGGGAAAAGGCGCCGGGCAATAGCGGCACCAGCCGCGTGGAAAGGGCACACGCAGGCACTGGCTAGGCAGGAAAAACCGTGGCCTCTTGCCATGCAATGTCCACACCTTGTGGCAGCAAGGGCAACAGAGAGGAGTACGTCGAGACTTCGGCACACGCAGGCACGATGTGGATGATGCAAGATAGGGGAGCCGATGTGTGTGTGAGGCTGGCTGCAGCACACCACGCCCACCCAAAAGCCTCTCCGGCTCCTTGGCAGCGTTCCAGTGAAGGTGCCTGTGCGCATGAAGTGGGGCTTGGGGGGCTGGAAGTCTTGGTGTACGAGTAGTCAGACCATGAGCACGGCAATCGATCCAACACTTTCATTCGCCAGTGTCGCTGGTGAGTAAGTGGGGGAGGCAGCGTGGCTGGTCAAGAAGGGGCAGGAATAGGCTGGGGTCCCCAGGCAAAGCACCCCGTCGTTACCCCTCGTGCATTGCCAAGCGTCTTGTCTACTGGCAGGGTGCACGAGTGTATTTGTGTGTTGTGAGAGTCCAAGCCAGAGCCGCTTGCGTCGTTCGCCTGCGTCATTCTCGCATGCGCGGATACTTCGGAGCCGCGATTTTGCCTTCTGCGTGCCCAGACAACACGCACGACCTGGCCCATGCTGCCTTAGGTATGGTAGACAGGGCGGAGGAGGGCTCATGGCCTGTGTGTGGCGGGTGTTTGAGTGTTGGATGAACAAAGGTGTGGGAGAGGCATGAAAGACAGTTTGTCTGTGTTGCGGGCGTGCGTGTTGTCCAATATACACAAGAAGCAAAATGTGCCTTGGCTTGTACGCAGCTAAGAAAGCAAAAGAAAGGAAAAACAGAGAACAAACTGGTGAAGCGACAGGTGTTTTGTTTAATCTCTGTGTGTACCTTTTAGTTCTCTTTCCCCACCCTCGTCTGGCATCTGACAAGGTCACATGCACATACAAAGGACTGGGGCAGATTCCAAAGGACAGAGACATTTAACATGAGAAGGGCTGGGTGATGACTGGAACGATGAGAAGGGAACTGGCAGGGTGGTAGTCGGAAGCCCCGTCTTTACAGTACCACAGCTAGGCTGCAGGACTGAGAAGACGAGGACTCGACGAACGCACCACACCCGCACCCCAAGTCCCTTAGCGGCGGAGCTTCTGGTTCTTCTTGGGCTCCTTCTTGCCCTTCTCGACGGTGACGACGGGCTTGGCATCCCCCTCCTTGGTAGGCATGGGCTGGCTAGGCTTGTCGCGTCCCATGGTTGAGTAGAGGTGGTGGTGGAGTTGGCTGTGGTAGTGGGGCGGGGATGGGAGAGTGGGGTGAGTGAGTGTGTGTGTGTGTGTGGTTGGGATGTGTGGGGTATGGGTGTCAGAGTGTCGTGCTCAAGACAAGACAGAAGGAAGTCAACAGGGACGGGTCACGCATCACATTCTACTGGGGACGACCACAACCAAGGGCGCAAAGTGCGCGGTGTGTTGTGTGTGTGTTGGCCCTTGTGTGCGTGTCTTTGGGGGGTGTGGGGTGGGGGCACACAAGGACAAGAAGTAAGAAAACACACAACAAGAAAATGAAACAAGCGAAAAAGAAAACAAACAACACACAACATTCTTTGTGAAGAGCTGGACGGAGAAGGGTGGGTGGCTAGAGGGACGCAAGTGTGGCTTCGGTAACGTAACGTCACTCGCGCCCGTGAGGTTCAAACAGCAGCAGCCGTTTGCAGTTCATGACGCCAGGGGCTTCCACGCATTTGGACACTTTGCACCCCCTCCCTTGACCACCACGTTCATCCCCAGGGCCAGACCTTCTATGACAGGCCGTAGACATGCCCTTCAGCTTCGTCCTGCAGTGCTTCATTTCGTATTCTGTCGCAGGGTTGACACGATCGCCGGACAAAAAGAGGAACAGTTATTAATTGGGGACCCTCGCCCAACAACTTCCCTCGAGCCATTTGTGATGCCGCCTGCAGCTCCCATTCTCCTTGTATGTTTGTTTTTTCCAGCAATTTTGATTGTGTGATTTTTCCTGTCGATCGTCCTGTCCTTTTCCTGTCCACCCCTTCCATCTCCCGTCCCCTGTCCCACCAAACACCACCCAGGCCCCAGCGAGTACACAACTAGGCCTGCTGTGGCATGAAACGCACTGATGCCTGCGTCGTACAGCCCCCCGTCCTTCTCTTCCCCAGCTTTCCTTCCCTCTCGTCCCAGGCACACAGTTCCCATCCACACATACACACACACACACACACACAACACTCACCATCTCACCATCCCCACCCACCCCACTACAACACACAGCCAACCCCACCACCACCACCTCTACTTAACCATGGGACGTGACAAGCCTAGCCAGCCCAAGCCCAGCGAGGAGGGAGATGCCAAGCCCGTCGTCACCACCGAGAAGGGCAAGAAGGAGCCCAAGAAGAACCAGAAGCTCCGCCGCTAGAGGGTTCGCATGGTGAATGCCAGTGGGTGGGAACGCCGGGCGTCCTTGCGCCGTAG
>Ga0209390_10007007_pt1 | contig 14690 bp, 11 predicted proteins | sample BON01_FD_187212 | JGI IMG/M metagenome (GOLD analysis project Ga0209390, IMG submission 187212) | Freshwater microbial communities from Lake Bonney liftoff mats and glacier meltwater in Antarctica - BON-01 (SPAdes) (version 2) | ecosystem: Environmental > Aquatic > Freshwater > Ice > Glacier... | reverse complement strand
ATGGGAGGGGGGGGGGTCACATGGGAGCGGAAGAGTTTTGTTTTTGGTAGATGCGAGTCGCGGGACGGGCTGGTGTGCCGCGTGCGGGCGATATCAGGGCTGGACGCGCAGCACCAGGCCCTGTGTGGGGTGTGTGCACTCACCCAGCGCGCTCAGCGGCTCCAAGGTCGACAACAATACGAGGTGAGGTGTCGCGCCGCCGGCGATGCTCCGCCGCTCGCTCCAGGGCCGCTCTTCACAAGCCGCGGCCGTGGCGGGTCATGCCGTCGCGGAGACCGCCAACCCGGGCTGAGCGGGGCACGCACAACACGATCTGGCCGTAGGAGGCCAGCCCGGCCGCCCCAAGGCTCGAGCACGCCACGCTAGGATAGAGCCCCCACCTGTATTGCAGCGGCGGCGTGCTGGGGGTCAGAGAGAAGTTTTGTTTCGGGTGCTCGCTGGTCTCACGGCGGGCTGGCGTAGGCGTGCGTGCTAGGCAAGGGCGGGGCAGGTAGCGCTATAGAATGGGCGGGATGGCTGCACTCACCCAGCGCGCGCTTCGGCTCCCACAGCGATGAGACGCGCAATGAGAGGCGCCGAGCCGAGTCCCACCGCCCGTGGTGTTGACCATATTCCTGCGCATATGGGGCCGTGCCACGGGGTCAAGAGCGCCGGTGGCAGCGGCACCAGGCGGGAGAGCAGTCCCGCAGGGGTGGGGAGGGCTCCCTGTGCGCTGCAGGCGGCAGCTGAGCCGTGGGTGGGTTGAGGCTCCGAGACGGATTTGTAGTTTTGTTTTAGCCAGATTAGATGGGCAACATGGCGGAGTAGGCCCAGGGTCAGCCAGGCTGGCAGCGGCGCGGCGCGAGGGATGGAACATCTGGCGGCGCAGCGCGACGCACCATATGGGTGCTCGACGCTGTGCGCCAGCTCCGACCTCAGGGGTCGACAAAGTTGCGAAGGCATAGGCATCTCCACCGTAAAGCACCTTATTCGGCACCCCTCCACCTGCCAAAATGAAGTCGCCACAAGACTTTACGAATGAACGGCCGAGGGCGGGGGTGCACCTTGACGTACAGAAGGCTGGTTCAAGGCTAGATACCCAGCATATATGCGTTGGTGCGGGCCGCTCCGTGCGCACAACTCGCGATATCTTGGATCTTGGCTTTGAAACCGGGCTGTCAGAAAAATGGTACTTGAGGGAAATGTGCGAGAACGCGAGCGATATGTTTATGTACACGTCTCGGAGAGCCGGGTTAGGGGGTGATCACCTGCCCCGTCCCGCGCAAGCGCACCGGTCCGAACGAAAAATGGCCTTAAAGTGCTGAAAACTGGCCGTGGAGGCCCCTCACGGCGTCAGCCGAGGAGCAGCATCGTGCCCAGCAGCAGCGGCCGCGTGTGGCAGTTACGGCGCAACAACCATCGCCGGCGGCATTGAATCCGGCATGGGCCCCGATCGTGACGAGCGGACTGAGCATGGAGCGCGGCCGCCCGACCTTCGGCGTCGTTTACATTTCGCCCATTCTGCCCACCGCGCGAGCTTTGAAATTTTAAAATTTTGCGCTGTACACTTATGACCAGGTTCTACGGTTAAAAGCCTAATGTGTATATATTAATTATATATATATGACATATATAATATAGTAACATCAAACTCAAAATAAATAATGAATCGACCATTATGATCAACACAATACGTCTTCCCAATCTACAATTGCTTCTGCCACACCAAGCCAGCGCCGATGCCGATTCCACGTAGCCCACGACCCGCAGTGCGCAGTGCTGCAAGCGTTGTGCGTTTTGACCCGCGCAATAGTGGTAGTGGCGCGCGCCCAGCAAGGCCACCAGCCTCGAGCCTCAGCCACACGCTTGCAGAAGCAAGCAGCAGGAGCACGCGCTCCCTCAGCTCCAGAGTCTATTAGCGAACCGCCATCATTTGCTGTACCCAGTGTTTGTCGCCGGGCACCAACCACAGAACCAGCTGTGTGGCGCCAACACCATCCTTTCCGCACACAGACCGCCGCGCGACGCACCCCACCAACGCCGTCTCGTCGCACTCGCACGCCGTGTGCCTGCTTGACTACACGCCGCGGCGCCGCCGTCCAACCTCTAAGGATGTACGAATATAACGATTGGCACCCCGCTATATGTTGATAACGAATGATGATGACCTCCCCGCTAAATAACAACACATATAACGATCCCGTCACACACACACACACACACACACACACACACACAAATCAACGATATATCGATATTCCATTCACACATCCTATTCACAGGCTATTCTTGTGCTTAGCGCTTAGCTCAGGCTTAACCCGTGGTTATAGTCAAACACTATATACGTGTTGGGGCGCCTCTTCCTATAGTGTTAGTGTGTTAGGTGTGCTAAGGTTGTGCTACGAGTACTCGTATAACGACTCTGGTGCCCTGGTGGGAACATTTATTCGTGTGTATAAAAAAAATTGGGTAAACCGCCGAGGCGCCGCTAAATGAGATGACAGATAACGGTGCGCACACCGCTAAATAACGTCGTTATGTTGATATGTTGAGCAGCGCCTACGGCGCCGCTAAATAATGATTTGTTATGTTCGTTATATATTCGTACATCCTTACCAACCTCGGCAAGAAGAAGAGCCGCGCCAGCCTGCAATCACGCTGGTCGACTGCGCCAGCTATAGCACAACAACCGTCGGAAAGAGGTCGCCGAGAGGCCGGTGCGTCTCTCCACGAGCTCAATGAAAGCACGCGCCAGTGGGGGGTGACCAACGCCTGCAGGTAAAAAGTGTTGCACGGCGAGGGGCACGCCACGAGCAGCGCTCCCCGTGGCCGGCGATGCTGCCTCAACAGCAACTTCAGCGCCAGCGCCAAAGGCGGCCTGTGAACGTCCAGCTGAACAGTCTTCCGGCCGCGGCGGTGCACCAATACGCGGCGCAGTAGTTGCGCGTACGTATACCCCTGCGACCAGCTGGCGGCCGCAGGAAGGGCGCGCCAGGCACGCGCCACCCTCCCCAGTCCTCGTCGTCGCGTTGCGCTTTGCGCGTGAGCGCTGCTGGGCCGAATCTCATCCGCGCAGGTCGTGACGCGTGCCGGGCCGGTGCCCACAGAGCCGACGAGGGGAGGTGCCGTTGAATCCGCCGCGCACGGCCGGGTCGCGGGGGCAGGTCGTCCGCGAGCGCGAATGGTTAGCGCGCGAAGACCGCGCGAAGGTGATTTCACTGCGTGGTTCGGGTAAACCATCGGTTTAATAAATTAACCGTTTTTTACGCACAAATCTCAAGGTCGGCTAGGGGGGGACCCGCGTGGTTGTTGTTTATTACGTAAAAAATTTGAGAAATTCTTTGATTCTTCTATTAACCATTTAAAAAAAAAGAAAATTCTTTGATAGAAAAAGTTGGAAAATGAAGAAATCACGTCCCACGTCGCCGCTCATACCTCACACGCACGCGGCTGGAATGGAGCGCCGACACGCCGCAAGCACGCTCCAACCATGGCTCGACCACGCCACCCCGCGCGTATGCCATCACCGCCGCGCCTGACGCTGCCATGGGCAGAACAGCGTGCCATCGGCCAGAAAACGATGCTGTCAAAGAGTTTTGATGCCCAGCGGGCGCGGCAACGCTCGCAGCTGGCGGAGTGCGGCGTCAATGGTCGTAATGGTATCAAGATCGATGGCGCCAGTGCGCCAAGCGACCCCTAAGCGCGCACTGCGTGGCCGTCATTGATGCTGCGAGCGGCATCCGCCACAGACCGCCATGATCTCCAAAACCCCGCTCGTGGTGGACGTGCCCCTTCGGGTACTCGTCAAGCTGGGTGCAGTCGGCCGTTGCGCACTCGCAGAAAGCTGTCGAACCACCGCCCGCTCGAACGGCGACATCGGACAGTCGGAAAATTGATTTTTCGCCATTTTTGATTCCGATGCGCTTCTTTATGAGAGATAAAAAAAAAAAAAGCTTAGTCTAGATCTGGCGAGTAACCACCTCGCCTGCTGTATCCCAGACATATATGTATACATAGTTTCCCTCCCCCATGTTACCCATCTTAGATATTAAAAAAAGAAAACCAGAATTAGAGAGATGATGGGCGACTTTGCGGAGCAAGCGAGAGTTCCCGGTCACCTGCTGCGCGGACGACATGGGATTGGTCCGTGTACCCCGCGCCTCGGCATGCGGTCTCTGAGTAGGCCCTCTGTGCCCGTGATGCAGGTGCCATTAAGTCATGTTCAACCTGGACCCTATGCATGATGGAAATATGTCTGGTGCGGCTACGGCGCCGGCTGGCTCGGACGGACCCCAGCTCGTCCCAGGCGGCCGCGGGGGCGCGCAAACGGACGTTCCAGCCGCCAGCTCGGCCCCCGGCGCCGCCTCCGGCGCAGCGTGCACGGCTCTGCAGCTTCCGGACCTGGATGGCAGCCTCTACGACGTCCCGGCCTCGCTGGTTGATCAGCACCAGGTGACCGGCCTGCAGTGGGTCTGGCGCGCCATACGCGGTATGCACCGGTCTGGCTGCCGCGGCGGCATACTGGGCGACGACACCGGCCTCGGCAAGACGCTCATCACCGTGGCGCTGGTGTCCACTCTCATTCACCATGGGCTCGCCGCGCGCATCCTCATCGTGGCGCCTGCCGGGTTGGTCTCTGTCTGGGTGGCCGAGTTCAGCAAGTGGCTCTCCCACCCACCTGTATCGATGCTGACTGTGGTAGGCTCGGATTAACCAGTGTCCAGTGTGTGATCCAATATATGTTTTGTGTGCGCGTGCTTGCGTGATGCGTACGTTTCGTGGCGCGGGTGCATGCGTGCTCACACACCAGCTCTCTCAACAATTGTCGTATACGTGCACATCTCACATCCCAGCATGCATACCGCTGTCAGTGACACAGTTTCTATTAACATTAAAAAACGGCAAATTATTAGGGTTGTTAGGGTTTAACCAGTGTGTGATCCAATATATATGTTTTATTGTGTGCACGTGCTTGCGTGATGCGTACATTTTGTGGCACGGGTGCATGCGTGCTCACACACCAGCTCCCCCAACAGTTGTCGTATACGTGCACATCTCACATCCCAGCATACACACCGCTGTCAGTGACACAGTTTCTATTAACATTAAAAAAAACTGCAAATTATTAAGGGTTAGCCCCTAACCGCCAAGGTTAGACGCTCCCTAGGGCCGCGGGCCACCTCCAGCCGCGTCGGCGGCGCGGGCGGCGGCGACCCGGGCGGCACGGAAACGGGCGGCAGCGTGGCCGGCTCAGCCTTGGCGTCATTGGTCGCCAGCCCCCCCAGCGCGGTAAACTCACGAACAGCTGGCCCATCATCGCAAAAAGCCGGCGAAGACGGCGGGCGTCGCAGCTTCCGCACAGGCCGAGCCGAGTTGGGGGTTACCGGGTGCGGCCGGCGGGCTCCAGGAGCGCTCTTGGCGCGACGGGCGAAGCCAAGCTGCTCGGTGAGGAAGAACCAGGCGGCTCGTGGTTGGCCACCAGCGACAGCACCTGGTAGGCGTACTCGCCCCACACGTAGCGGCTGGGCGGCGCCAGGACCTGGCAGAGCTGCGGCGCGCCGAACGAGAAGAAGACGGCCGCCTCGCCCAGCACAATAAAGTAGACAAAGTCCGGCGGCCCGCAGGCGCCGCCGCGCTCGGCCGCGCCTAGAAAGGCGTGCAGGATGCAGTACCAGGCCGCAATCTGGGGGAGGTACCCGCAGGCGTGCGCCTGGGCGCGGGTGAGGAGCGGGTGCTCCCAGCGGTCGTCGCCCGCCCACGACGGCGGGTTGATCGCCTCGTTCAGCGAGTCAAAGAGCATGGTGGTGGCCGTCAGCGCCACTATCTGCACGAGCTGCGCGTAGCAGCGGATGCCAGACGTGTAGGCAATGGCCAGCATCATCGCCGAGGCCGAGACGAAGTACTCGGCCCAGCAACTCGGGCACTTGCCACGCGAGAGCCAGAGCAGGTAGGACGAGCGCCACAGCATCGCGTTGCCGAGGTGCGCCACCGCCGAGCACGCAAAGAATGCGACGGCCAGCACCGACACGCGGAGGCCGCCTTGCTCGTGGTAGACCGGCGTCAGGCGCATGGCCTCCGTCGGCGTCGCGGCCGAGAATTCGAGGCGGGTGTCGTAGACAGGGACGGAGAGCTTCATGTTGGCCTTGGAGAGGACCACGCCGGCGAAGGCCGAGTGGAAGCCGCACATGGCCACGTTGAGCAGGGTCAACCAGGTACGGTGGGACTTGTGCATCGGAGCGGGTGGTGGGCGGCGGGCGGCAGGTGCAACCGGGGGCGACCACCTGCCCACCCCCTGGGACAATTGTGGCGACCGGTCGGCGTGTGCCCGGCGTGCGCCCGGCGTGCGCTCGGCGTGCGCTCGGCGCGCGCCGCGGCGGCGCACGGGTGGCGCCGGTGGCGCGGCCCGCAGGGCCTCACGTGGGTTGGTCCACCCTAGCCTGTCGCAATGGCAGTCGCCACGGTGTCCGCCTGCCGAGTTGGCACCTCGGCGAGGGTCCGGACGGCAATCAGCTTCGCGCCCCCCCCCCCCCCCCCCTCGGCGCTGCGCCGTGCTTGAGGTCCATGAGCGCCACCGCACTCCAGAAGGACCCATACGGTAGGTTCTCGGGCACTGCGGGGGAAAGGAAGGCGCGCACGAGCTCGCGGTGCGCCGCGTCGTCCTTGTTGCGGTACGATGACACGTGGATGGCCAGCGAGTGCAGCAGCAGGGGGGTCGCCGCGTGCTGGTCGACCAACTTGGCGACCAGGTCCAGCTCTACAGCGCCCAGCCCAGTGGAGCTGGCCAGCCGCGACGATGGCGTTGGACAAGTCCGTGTCGGCTGCAACTTGGACGCCTCGTCGGGGTGGAGCCCACTGTGACCCCAGGGCTGGCGGCAACTCGGGGTGGTGCACACTCGCTCGACCCTGGCCGGGGATCCGAGGCACACGAGGGCCCGTGCCGCCGCGTCCGATGCGCGGGGGTTCAGGGGGGGTAACCCTGAGCCCGGCGCAGCCTGCGCGGGCGTGCGGCGCGCGGCGCGCGTCGCGCTCGACTCGCGGGCCGACGGCCAGCCCTTGGCGTGCAGCGGCTGCGCCTGCGTCGGCGCGTTGTTACGCCACTCCGGCATGCGAGATCCGGCGGGGGGTCGGCCGGTGGGGCTGCGCCAACGGTGCGAGATAAAATCTAACGGCGACCCTGTGCGTGGGCCCGGTGCGCGCCGATGCCGAGGAGCGAGTGCAGCGGAGACTGTCGGCTGCGCAGTAGAGCTGGGCTCCACGGGCGAGAGGTCAGACCCAACTGCAGACGCGCGTCCGTGCGAGCGGCCACGTCCCAGTGAGTCTGTGGTTGTTGTCCCTGGACGGCGCCCACACGCCCGGTTAACCCGAGCCCAACCCGCCCCGGCGCGCGCTGCACTCGCCCTTGTGTGTGGCGGCGGCGTACTCGGCCAGCCCACTCGGCCGGTCGCCGTTGGGCGTAGCAAAGAGCTCGCGCGGCGTCATGAGAAGGTCAAAGGCTCGCAGGAGGCCCAGGCCGACGTAGCCGTCGATGGCCTCCACGCCGGTCGCGTTGGCAAACACCGGGACGCCCTCAAACGCCACGCCCGCAAACTCGATGCGCGCCAGCGAGACGTCCGAGCAGACGGTCTCGCTGTTAATGCCCACCTGCACGATGTGGCCGCGGTTCGCGAGCCCACCCGGGAGCCGCCGTGCATCCACGCAGAGCGTGGTGCTGGCGCCCGTGTCGACGGTGCAGCGGAGCGCGACGCCGTCGACGGTGACTGTGCTGACGTAGGAGCCGCCCGCAAAGGTGTCCGACGCGCTCACGGCCCCCACCCGGGCGCGCGCGAACGCGAGGGCGGAGAGCCCGAGGTGCAGCTCGCCCGCGCGCGGCCGCAGGTGGCAGGGAGCGAGCTGCAGCAGGTAGTCGAGCGTGAGAGTGTGCAGTGACGCCATGTCGCCATTTGTGATGAGCACGTCGGCCTGCGCCGCGCCGCCCACCGCGCGCCGCGGCTGCACAAAGCCGCCCCCGCCGTGCGCCGGCGCCAGCTCCAGTGGCGGGCACAGGAGAAGGTCCGACACCTGCTCGGCCGTGGTGCCGATCCCCATCAACCGTAGCACGCAGCCAGAGGTGTAGCTCGCGCAGCGGTGCGCCTGCACAAAGGCCTGCAGCAGCCGGTAGGTGTGCGCCGCGTCGTGTGGGGGCGCGAGGAGGGCGCGCAGTGCCGTCTCGTCCATCGTCCTGGACGCGCCGAGTAGGCGCGCGTTGAGCACGGGGGCGCCCGCGTAGCCGGTGTCGAGCACGAAGCTCGACTCGTACGCGCCGAGGCGGAAGGGCACCAACAGGCAGCCGTTGGCGCCGCCGCGCGACTGCACACGCGCCACACACCCGGTGCCGAGCAGCGGCGGCGGCCCGCCACGCGAGGGGGGCGTGTGGCGGTGGGCGTAGCGCCGGAGCAACAGCAGCGACAGGAGCGCGCTGAGCAGCGCGAGGGTGAGCGAGAGCGCCACGGGCGCCACGGTCGGCACCGCGGGCTCGACCATCTCTTGCTGGGGGTGGTATAAAAGTTTCGCGCCTCGCCCCCCGCCCGCGCCCCCTCCCGCCGAACCTCGGGCGCGGGCCAGCGCGGCCGCCGACTGGTTGCCCAGGCTCGGCGCCACCCCTATCCCTACCCCTAACCCCCCACCTCCCCGACCCCCAATCCCGGGGCGCTACGGCAGCGCGTCGATCAACGTCATCAGCTCGTCCATGCTGTGCGGCAAGAGGCGGGTGCGGTCCGCCGAGACACCCCGCAGTGCGGCCTGCACGCAGCGACAGGCGGTCGCTCTGCAGCCGCTCGGGTCGAGTTGGTAGTAGTCGGTCAGCGCCCGACCCAATCTAGGCAGCGCGACGACCCGGGCGCGCCGAGGGTCGCTCTCGTGCAGTGCGGCCTCCCAGCACGCCTCGAACGCCCGCTCCGACGCCAGCCGCACCTCCTCGAGCTGCTCGGCCCCCGCGCGCCGCGCGGGGAGGACCACGAGCGGCGCCCCGCCGGTCGCCTTGGCGAGCCGCCACATCTCGACGTCGTCCAGCTCACGCCGCGTGACGGGGTCCACCCGTGTATGCACGTGCTCAAAGTAGGCGCGCAGCACGCACGCATCATAGGCGACCGGGACTTGGCTGTGTGGCGACACCAGCATGAACGGGTGCGCGCCGAGCCGCAGGGGCTCCAGCGTGAGCGGGTCAACCAAATTGGCGGGCCGCCGGCGCGCTGCGCGGCGCGCCGCGCCTTGGAACAACGACGCCCCCACGCTCCACATAGGCGGCGTGTGGCATGCGTGCAACTGCAACCGGGTGGATGGGATCGGCCCGAGGTGCAGACCTGGGGCCATGGGCGGCAGGGCGGACGGGCACCGGCGCTCGACGGCATCCGCCGCCTCTCGCCGCGCGAGGTTTGTCATGCTCGTCCCCGCGCCCATGGGCGATCCAGAGCCCTGGCTTGACCGCGCCCCTCTTCGGCGCCAAGTCTGAACCCACCTGGGGGGGGGGGGGGGGGGCGACGTGGATGCCGGCCCCCAAGCCGCGGCCGCGGCGCCGTGCACTTTTTTCTTTGGTAATTGGTAGAACCCCCGACTTTGCGCTATGAGCGGCAGCATCGGACTCAAGGATCGACAGCCGACCGCGCAGTCCTTGTGCTGGCCAGGCAACGTCGCGACCGAGGCCAACCAGATCGACGCCATTTACCACAAACTCAAGCTGGACCCTGCCACCCGGGAAACCAAGGAGAACGTGCACCGTTGGTACAACCTCATAATGGACCACGTCGTCGACAAGGCAACCAATGGCTACTGCGTCAAGGTCCCGGTTGGCCGGTTCTCGCTCGCGCTCCGGTCCAAACACGACGGCTCGGACGGCGTCCGGGTCGCCTTCCGTCCGGCCAAGTCCTTCAAGAACCTGCCGCTCAGCCTCATCGGGGCGGTGCAAGCCCGCACCGGCACGGTGGGCCCCCTCAAGCGCACCTCCAATAGCCCCACGCTGATGGAGTTTATGAAGATGGAGCGCGCCAAGGGCAACTCCATGACGATGGCCGAGGCCTCGCCCCTGTATGCCAAGTGGAAGGCGTCGCGGCCGGCGCCCCGGCCGGCAACCCCGCTCGTCAATCGCACCCCAGGGGACACAGATACGACCAATGCCCGGGCCCAGGCCAATGCGGCCAAGGCCGAGGCCAAGGCCGAGGCCAAGGCCGCGGCCAAGGCCAAGGCCAAGGCCAATGCCAATGCCAATGCCAAGGCCAATGCCAAGGAGGACGAGCCCCAGGCCAAGGCGGCCCAGGCCGCCAAGGCCGCCAAGGCCGCCAAGGCCGCCAAGGCCGCCAAGGCCGCCAAGGCCGCCAAGGCCGCCAAGGCCGCCAAGGCCGCCAAGGCCGCCAAAGCCACCAAGGCCGAGGCGGGCAAGACAACGACCAAGACAACGGCCAAGGTCAAGGCGACCAAGGGTTAGGCAACCGTGGGCTCCCGTGTCAACAAAACATATGGGGCGGCGGCTGAGTCGCCGCCACCCTCGCCCATGTCGAGTTCCGAATACCTCGCCCCCTCGACCCGATGCGGGCTGTGCACCGGTGGCGCGAACAGCGCACGCGGATGCGCGCGCTCGCGTGCCTGGCCAACGAGATCTGGGAGACGCGGGCGGTTGACCACCGGCGCCGCGGCGCCGCCACCAAGGCCTCCGCCGCCGAGTGCGTCGCGCCTCGCGTCGCGCCCGGGTCGGCAGTGCCGGTCGAGGCGGACGCCCGGTCCCCCGGGCCGCGGCCCTCCGACCGGAGCGTTACCTGGATGGCACCTGCGACGACAATTCGGCCGTGGCACCCCCCCCCCCCCCCCCGGGGGGGGGGGGGTACACCGGCAGCACGTGGCGCTGGATCTCACGGTGGACATGGCGAGGGGGGCGCTCGGCGTGCGCCGAGGTAGTTTTTTTTTGGACCTGCCGCCGGCGAGTGGCGGCCGCCTGGGCGGGTTGGCCCTTAACCCGCGCGCCGCCGGCGTGTGCCTGGCGCGCCACTGTCAGTTTCGGCGACGCACCCGGTGGGGTCCGACCGGTGGGCCAATGCTCCCCCCCCCGTCCCCGGAGCAGGCGCGGGCCATTGAGGTGTGGCGGTCGGGCGAGAACCAGGTCTGCTCCGCCGCCACGGGGAGCGGGAAGAGTACGCTGCTGCTGCATGCCTGCGCCGCGTCGGACGTGCCAGTGCTCGTGCTGACGTACAACAAGCAGCTGCAGCTCGAGGTCGAGGCGCGGCTCGAGGCGGCCAACCTTCTGGTCGCGCACCAGTGCCGCACATTCCACGGCCTGTGCTCGCAGCACCTGGGGCCGACGCCTGACGACGAGAGCATGTACGCCGCGCTGCAGGCCGGCGCGGAGCCCGCGGAGCCGCTGCGCCTGACCCGCGTCTGCGTCGACAAGGCGCAGGACCTCAAGCAGGTCTACCACAGCCTGCTGCGCGCCCTGCTGGGCGACCTCTCGTCGGTGCAATGGCTGCTGGTGGGGGACGCCGTGCAGATGCTGAACAACTACGACCCAGACGACCCGGCGCTCCTGACCTTTATGCAGGCCCCGAGCAGCACTTTGGCGGCACGCGCGCCTGGTGCCACACCAGCCTCACCGTCTCATTCCGGCTGCCGCCGTCCATCGCGGAGGTGGTCAACGCGGTGCGCGAGGATGGCGGCCGGCTCGAGGGCGGCGCGCGCAGAGACGCGGCGCCGGTGCGCTTCATCACGCTCAGCAACTGGCGCTGGGCCGACGTGCTGCTGCCGTGGATCGCGCACATGCGCGCCGCCGCGTCGGAGTTCCGCGTCTGCCTGCTCGTCGCCCGGCGGCGGAACAACCCGCTGCTGCGCACGCTCGTCAACGCGCTCGCCAGGCACGGCATCCCGGTGCACATCAACGGGCTCGACGTGGCCGACGCGCGCGCCTGCGTCAACAACCCGGTGGTCGTGAGCACGTGGCACGCCTCGGGTTAACCCGTTCCGTGGCTGCGGTGGTGGCCGGAGCAGTGGCCGCCGGGGCGGTGGTGGTCGGGGCCGTGGCCGTCGGGGCGGAGGGGGTTGATGCGGACGCCGGTGCCGGCGTGGCCAGCCGCAACGGTGGCTCGGGCGGCGAGCAGGAGCCACCGTGCGAGTCTGCGGCCGCGGGGCGCGCCCCCTCGCCCATGGACACGCTGGGCGCCGACGCGCCGTGGCCCATGGACGGTATCGACAGGCCAGCGCTCCTGCAGAGCGCTCGGTTCAACGTGGTCCGCCTGCTCGGCCAGGGCGCCTTTGGCCAAGTGTACCTGGTCAACGACCAGGGGGAGCAGCTCGTGGCCAAGGTGTTCGACACCAACGAGAGCGGCGTGCGGGCCGACTGCTTGCGCGAGGTTGCCTACCTGCGGCAATGTGTGCACCCGCACATCCTCGCCGCGCACGGGGCCGCGATCCACGGCTCACTGGTGTACCTGTTCATGGAGGCGATGGAGCACGACCTCGGCGCGCCTCGCCACCGTGCCCCCCCACCGGCGCAGCGGCGCCGCCTTGCTCGAGGGGTCGCATATGGCCTGGCCCACCTCCACGGGATGTCCCTGATGCACCGCGACTTGAAGCCGGCCAATATACTGGTGAGTCGCACGGGCGAGGCCAAAATCGCCGACTTCGGCATGACTCGCATTTGGGGTGCGGGGCGCAACCACACGCTGCTCGTGTGCACTTTGTGGTACCGCGCGCCCGAGCTGCTCCTCGGGGACGCCAGGTACACCCCGGCCGTGGACATGTGGTCGTTTGGGCTCATTCTCATCGCGCTAGCAATGGGGAGCGCCTGCTTTCGCGGCACAACCGAAGCGGACCAGTTGGCCTGGGTCTTCCGCGCCCTCGGCCGCCCGACCAGTGCGACCTGGCCCGGGGTGGAGCGACTCGATGGATACCCGCGCGTGCGAGTCAACAAGAGCCCGGTCGCGCACCCCCGGTTCCTGCAAGACATGATGAATGACGCACAGCTCTGCGGGGATGAGGCCGTGGTCGCACTCGGCGCTCTGCGGTACAACCCGGCTAGTCGCCTCTGCGCCCACGAGGCGGCGGCTCTGCTGGGTGGCATGCCCCCCCCCAACGAGCCAGGTGCACCGGACCCCCCGCCCGACAAACCAGGTGCACCGGACCCCCCGCCCGGCGTGCGCACAGACAAACTGGCTGACCCGGGGCGAGGCGCGCTGGCCGACGCGATCTGCCACGCAACCACGGCGCACAGCCTCGACTGGGGTGTCATGCGCGTCGCCGCGTGGGTCGCCGACCGCTTTGTCACAACACGAAACGGCGCGGCCTACCTGGCAGCCGCAGCCCAAGCCCAAGTCGACCTGCTCGCGCACGTTGTCGTGTCCATTGCTGCAAAAAGTGGACGGCTGCGACGCCATCTGGGAGTTGGCACGCGGGCACCGCATTCTGGAGCGCCAGGTGCTCCGTGCGATCGACTTTCAACTCCCCCCCACGTCACGCCTTCCTGGGATTTCGGGTGACCACTCGACTCACGGCGCTCGCTCTCGCACTCGACTCGAGGTGTACAACGGCATGCGCAGTGGGCCATGGGTAGGGGTAGGGGCAGCTTGTGCCACCGGGGCCCGTGTCGCATCGGCCAGATCCAATGCCACACCCCTCTTGTATGCCCGCGCGGGGTTCGGGTAACCCCTACCCCTGCCACATCACCCAGTGTCGCTATCATACCCACGTTCATGGACCCAGTTTGCCCAACGCACCTCCGCGGAATGTACTGCCGGCCGCGGCCGCGGCTTATTTTGCGCCACGGCGCGTTCCGAGCCACCGCCTGGACCGAGTTCGACCATTGGCGACGCCGACGCCGACAGGTCCACCCCTAGCCGGCGCCGGCGCCGGTGGCCAGGGGTGGCGCGTCAGCCCGGGCGCTCCTTGAGCACCTGCCACATCGAAAACTCGCCCGCGGTGAAGCCATATTGGGGGAAGAAGGCGTCGTGCGAGATTCCGTGCACGGTCCGCATCGTTTGAAAGATGTCGCGCTTGTCGCGCATGCGCAGTTGCGCGACGCTGTGCCCGGTCACGACATACACCTTCCACGTGGCGCATTCTCCCAGTTCATCCTCATCGCAAATGCTCATCCCTGCGAAGCGGCATTCCTTTTAGGGCCGACCGGCCAAACACACCCGGCGCCCGGCACCCGGTGAGTCAGCAATTGCACGGGCCGGCACCAGACAGTGTGCCACAGGCTGCACCGACCGACCAGCGGTCAGCCCACAGCGGCAGGGGCATCCAGACTGGCGGTGGCGGGGGAAGAGGCGGCCGTGCAGCGCACGCCGTGGGCAATGTCGGAGTACGGGCTGAGCACTGGGCGGGTGGGGCGTGGAGAGCGCACTCCCTGGCCGCAATCAGCCAACCAGCCTGGAGCTCGGGTTCAGGCTGGGTTTGGGTTAACCCTGACCCTAACCCGAGGTGGCGGCCGCCACCTCGTTGCGCGCTGCGTCTGCGCATTGCCCGGGGCCGTATGGCTGGTGGAGTCGGAAGAGAGCATCGCGCGCTCCCACCGCCTGCGCGCGTGCATCCTGCTCGCCCTGCACCCCACCGCCACGGCGGCGGTCGTGCTCAAACTGCGGACCGGAGAGGCGCAGACCTATGGGCTCGCCTGCGAGGAGCAGTTCCGACTCGAGCTCGCAGCCTCGGTGAGCTCCTAGCCCCCGGCCCGGTGGACGACGGTTGCGCGCGGGGGGGGG
>Ga0209390_10007006_pt1 | contig 14691 bp, 9 predicted proteins | sample BON01_FD_187212 | JGI IMG/M metagenome (GOLD analysis project Ga0209390, IMG submission 187212) | Freshwater microbial communities from Lake Bonney liftoff mats and glacier meltwater in Antarctica - BON-01 (SPAdes) (version 2) | ecosystem: Environmental > Aquatic > Freshwater > Ice > Glacier... | reverse complement strand
CACCTCTCCCAAAGACCAAATCCTCCCCACCCCATCCTCCGTGCCCGTCGCCAAAAACCCTCCCAGAGGACACACACTAATACACTTCACCTTCGACCGTTGCTCCGCCCCTCCCCCTCCTCCTCCCCCTCCCCCCCCACCACCAGCACCACCACCAGCAGCAGCAGCGCCAACAGCACCAGGAGGAGTATGCGGAAACACACATGGGGGAGGGAGGGCGTCTGGAGCGAGGGGAAGGAGGGGGTTAGGGCCTTCTTTGGTCGTTTCCTTTAACTTGCCGAGATCCCAAGCACGGGCGGTACCATCATCAGACCCCGTGAGAAGGAGGTTGTAAAAAGGGTGAAAGTGCACATAATTAATCGTGTCCGTATGCCCTTGTAGCAAGGTCAGGGGGGTGCCATCCGCTGCATTCCACACACGCACCACGCCATCTTCCGAGCTGGTGGCCAACAAGGAATTATCGGAGGAAACACACAAATCAGTAATCACCCCCGAGTGGCCCCTCAAGCTCCGCATCAAGCACCCCGTCCGTACATTCCACAACTTCACCAGTTGGTCATCAGCACCAGTAACGACATACTGCCCCCTCTTATCGTATTTCAGACAATACACCGGGCAAAACATATGGCCATTAACAGTCTTCAGATGCCTCAACCTCGACCCATACAACCCAGGCAACGGCCTCTTCTCCCTCCCCAACTGCACACACCTAGCCGACGGCAGGCCCTGCCTCCGCAAGATAACATCAGGATGAGTATAACACCGTTCGTGTGTGTCTCTCGTCCGCAATGCATGCAACTCCCGCGCACGAGCCAGCAAGGCTTTCACCTCCCTTTCTAAGCCAACCACTCGCTCCTCCAGCTGACGCCTAGCCCGCGCACGGGAGGCAACACCCACGTCCTTATCGTTGCTGTTGCTGCTGCTGCTGCTCGGCATCATGTTCTCCAGTATCTGCACTTCAGGTTCTTCTTCGTATTCTGCAGCTACATCAGCAGCAGCAGCGGCATCAGCAGCAGCAATAGCGGCAGCAGCTTCTTGCTCTTCTTGTCGTTGCTGCAGCTGTCGTCGCTCTTCATCCTCCATCCCCCCTCCCCCCTCCATCAGTAGCTGCTGCTGCTCCTCCCCCCCCCCTCCACCCTTACTTTGACTGCTGTCCCTGCTGCCGCTGCTACCGCTGGCGCCTTGCTCCTCCTCCTCCTCCTCCTCCTCCCCCTCATCCATTTGCATTGACATCATCATAGCCTCTGCTGCCGCTAAGGGTGCTTGTGGTGGTGGCAACGACAATCGTTCTCCTCCTGCTTCTGGAGCAGCGCCACCTCCCTCCCCTTTCTCCTCCGCCTTGGGCCCGTCTTGTGTTTGTTGTTGCATTATACTGGGTGATGCTGCTGGAGAGGGTGGTGGTGGTGGCAGCTGCTGGTGTTGCTGGTGCTGCTGGTGCTGCTGCTGCTGGTGCTGCTGCTGTTGTTGTTGCTGCTGCTCTTCCTCCTTGTCATCCACATCAATAATCATCTTCATGGTCGCATTCGTCGCCGCCTCCTCCTCGGCGCGGGCAATGGCCATCTTGACCCGTCGAAGCTGGACGCTCGCCTCGCTGAGCTGGGCTGAGGCACTCACTAGCTGATGCCGCACTTGAATCGCCTCTGGAGATTTTTCCGAACCCCGCAAAGTCGTCAACAGCGACGCCACGCGCAAATCGGTCCCACTGCCGGCAACCAAGCTCCTTGAGCGGGCGAAGTGCTGGTGCGGCTGCGGTTGCTGCTGAGAGCTTCCTCCCCCTCCTCCGCCCCCACCCCCACTGCTGCTGCTGCTGCTGCTAGCTTGCAAGGCCGCCCGGAGAAGGCGCGGCAGCTGGTCTCGCGGCAAGTGCCGGTACTTGAGGCTCAGTTCTTGGGGCGTGGACCGGTGCAAATGCCCTTGCCAGTCGTAGGACATGCCCAGCAAACCATGCTCGGTGAGTTCCTCCCTGAGCACCGAGGCCGCGCGTTGACAAGGCGTCGAACGGGCCAAGAAGTCCGCAACCAAGAAAAAGAGCTCGGCAGTGTCCACTTCCACCTCTTGCGCCGGCGCCGCTGGACGCTGGTGCGGTGGACGGCTCATGCCTGTGTAGTGGTGTGTGGGGTGGCTGAGACGCATGCATGGAACAAGCTCACGCATCATGAGTGCAGAAAGGCGAAGGCAGGGGCGGAGGGAAAAGGGAGGCCTTGAATGCTAAACACAGAGACACCCACCACCACGTTGCCCCGCATGTCCTCCGCTTGCCCCTGGTACATTTCACAACCCAGTCCATACCCACAAGTGACCAGGGCACAACGAAGAACGGCAAGGCCTCGTTTGGCGCCTTCAGAATCGCTTAGGTCCGTTGCCCTTCTGCGTCCGGCTGCTTTTTGCTCCTCCCCCCGCCCAAACACGACCGCCAAGCAAATCATCACCACACATGCCTTTAGAATGTGCTGTGCCCCACGCGTCCTTTGACGCCCTCCCTGTGTCTTTCACACCTCGTCAAGCCCTTGGGCGTTTTGTTGGGGGTGCACTTATTGCGTGCGCCTGCCTGGTCGTCCCCCAGCAAGCGGCGTGGAAGAGAGGGGGCGGGGCCACGGCAGCAAGGGAGGGAAACGCTGTAAGGTGGCTGCCGCCCCACTTCGCGCATTGCGCGCATTGGTGTGCCAACGGAGGCCCAGACAGCCCTACCCACGCCCTCCGCGGCCCTGGACAGCGTAGCAAGGCGGGCAGAAGGGGGTGCTGCCCTTTGGCGCACTGCTGTCCTTCCCTGCGTCCTTCACTTGGCTTGTGCGGCACCTTTGAGCCTGCCAACCCCGCAGCGCACCAAACCCACCCACCCGTTAATTTGTGCCATCCACTAAGCTCTGACGCGGGGTGCGTGTGTGTGAGCGGCACGGAGTGTGTTTCCTATGGTGTGGCGTGGTTTTGTGGACTTGGTTGGACTGGTTGGACTGCCGGCCTCCCTCCCCGCTCCACGCAGGCTTTGCTCTTGCATCACATGCAGCCCCTTCCTCCAATACACACTTCTCTAGCAGGCTACCTATTGCGCCCGGCTTTCATCATCGCTGTCACTCATGTGTCTCACACCCCTCCACCCCAAACACAGGACCGCCTTCCGGTTGTGCGCCCTTCCTTCCAGTCTACCATGGCTACCCCCTGCGCCTCCTCCACCACCAGCAGTACCACCATAGCCGCAGGCCCGCCTCCCTTCAACCAGCCCTACTGGACCATTGACGAGCACAACAACTTCTTGGAGGGCCTCAAGGAATTCGGCCGGTCCTGGGAGTCCATCTCTCTGCACCTCGTCCCCACCCGCACCGCCGAGCAAGTCAAAAACTACGCCGCCCTTTACTTCTACGACGAGGCCCAGAAAGCGGCGAGATCTGATACGAAGCCTGCCCCTGCGTGCAAGGCTCCGGCGGCGGCGCAATTAAAGAAGAAGGACAATGGGCATTGGACGGACGAGGAGCACGAGTTTTTCTTGGAGTGCTGGGCCAAGTACGGCAAGTCCTGGAAGAAAATTTCGGAAGTGATGAAGACCCGCACCAACGAGCAGATTCGGACGCACGCCCAGAAGTACTTTGCCAAGCTCGATCAGCTTCGCACCTGTGGGTATGAGGGCGATTACGCCATGGATGGGACGCGGCATCTGACCAAGACGTTTTTGCAGAAGGCGCAGGGGCAAGGCTGCATCTCACCGGGCAAGCTGAAAAGCAACTTCAAGATGACCAGCCCCCGTGGCGTGGTGAAGAAGCATGCGAATCGCCAAGGGAAGGCGGCGGCTCGTCTCCGCGGCGGAAGCGCGTCTCCGCGTCGAGTCAAGAAGCCCCAGGGAGGGGAGAGTGGGAAGAAGGAGGAGGCGGCGGAGGAGGAGGGCGCGGGAGAGGACGAGGAGGGGAAGGACGGGAGCTTGCTGCAACTCGCTGTGATCGGCTACACCACCCGCAGCGGCCGCGTCGTCACCTGGGCGCAACCACTGCAGCAGGCGCAGGCGCAGGCGCAAGCCACGGTCATGGAGGTGGACGAGGAGGAGCACGGCGCAGCCCACGAGGAGGAGGACGATCGCAAGCAAGAGGCAGCCCCGACAGTCACACCAGCGGCAGCGACGGCAGCAGCGACGGCACCGGTGGCTGTGGGACTGACAACCGACACGGGCGCCGGCCAGGAGATGGAGGGGGAGGAGGGCTTGAACGACTTCCATCACGATCAGGGCCATGCGGACGACCAGCACGATGCCAAGCAGGAGGACCGGTGCGAGCACGTGGAGCGGGTGGTGATGGAGATTGACACGACGGCCGAGGTGGTGGCGGTGGCGCCGACTGTCCCTACCCCGCGCACGGTTGTCGATGTCCTGACCTCTCTCACTATGGACCCGAATGGCTTTCTGCATTGGGAGCAGGCTGGTCCGGCTGCTGCTGCTGCTGGGGCGGTGCCTGAGGGATGGGTGGTGCTGCCGGAGGTCCAAGAGGAGCGCAACGACACGGGCTCGCTCTCTATCGCCACCACCACCACTCACGTGTCGGCGGAGATGACGAGCAGTATCAGCAGCACCGCCAGCTTGGCCAGCAGCAGCAGCAGCAGTTCCGAGGGGGCGACGCAGCGGGACTCGATGCTGTTGATGATGAGCAGCGCTGATGGCAGTCTTTTGTGGGAGTCGGAGGGGTACAACGCGGAGGAGGACGACAACAACAGCTTGACCCGCCCTCCTACGTCGCCGGATGCTGCTGCGGATACCGCGCACTGGGCGGCTGACGAAGAAGGGCGTTGGGCAGGAGAGGAAGGGGAGGGGAAGGGCGAGGCGACGGGCAAGGGGGAGGGGCCGGCGGTGTTTCAGATTTGATTAGATGGTGCAGAAGGGAGTGGGTTTGAGTAAGAGGATTGTGGATGGCTAAAGTGTTGTTTTTACTAGATTATCAAGGAGAGGGCAAGCCGTAATGGCGCATCCATTCTCACTTGTGTGTACTTGTAAGTTAGGGGTGCCAACGAAACAGTCGACAGCAGCAGCAGCTAGCAAGGACTACCAGGAAGTAGAGTCGCCTGCAATTTCTTCTTGCGCGCGCTCGCTTGTCGCTTTGTAGACGTGCCAATCAGAGATTTATGAAAAATAAATAGGAAGGACTAGTCGTAGTTAGAAAGAAACAGAAAGCATTACAAACAAAAAACAACATAACTTAGTTCTACATGACTGCGCAGATGATGTTATAACAGGAAAAGAGTGCGGCTTGGAACTCTGGTGACTGCGTGGCCGCGGCACGAACTCTAGCAAAAAGGAAGACGAAATAAAGCAAAAAACACACACAGGGATGTGCAACACACAAATCGCTATGTTTGGTTATTTCTTTCGACTTATACAATTTCCTTTTAAGTTTCAGGCTCACCATCTCAATGTACATACTCTTTTGGTTTTGTTTGTTTACTTCTTACTCTTAGGCCGCTTCGCCCCCATCACCACCGCCTCCGCGTCCACATCGCCGTCAAACGGCGAAAGCGTAAATCGCGCCGAGCCAATACGCGGCGGCTCGGACCCTCCCCCACCTCCACCACCAGCAGGCACCACCGCTACAAAACCCTGCATCCCCGCCACTCCCACCCCCACAGCTCCCACCCCTCCTCCTCCTCCTCCCAACGTGGGCCTGATAAACTTCTCCCAATACTTCGTCAAGCCCTCCTTCAATTCCCCCCTTGCCTTGTCCTTATCCCCTCTCAAAAACGAAATCGCCATCAAAGCATCGACGCCCCACCCTCCAAACTCCCTCAGCAACGGCCCCGTCGCCTCCGACTCCACCGTCACCCCTTCCTCAAATACATCCACAATATTATCCAACACCAACAACTGCAACTCCAACGCAGCCGTCTCTCTCAACCCCGCCTGCTTAAGCTCATCCTCGTACTCATCGAAAAAATCAGTCACTGCCTGCCGATCATTCCGTATCTTCTGCGCCACGACCAAAGGATCCCTAAACGGCTTCAACTTCGCATTCGCCTTATCCTCCTTCCCCTTGGCTCCGCCCCTTCGAAATAACGTAAACAAATACAAAGCCACCACCTTCTCCAAGCACTCCCTCACCAACTTTGCAAAATAAAACGGGGGCAACCAAACAGACAAGTCATTATAGTAATCTTGAAACGTCATCGCCACCCTCTGCATCATCACATCCACACTCTCCTCCCACTCAGGCATAAACAACTCTTCCGCAAACGCCTCCCTCACATCATTCAAGACCAACTGCGTACAACCCGAATTCGCCTCATCAGCGATACTTACAAAGCCATCCAAAACCTGATCAACCGCCGCATCCACCATCGCTAAATGATCACCCTGCAACTTCCCCATCTGCTCCAACTCCTCCCTAAACTCCTGGATCTTCTCCTGGAGCCTATCATAATCATTCACAGTCGCACACAGCATCTCCAAGGTCAACCCTCCCCCTCCTCCCCCTCCCCCCTCCCTCCCTCCCGGGCTCTTGACTGAGGAAGAGAAAGCATGCTGCAGCTTCTTAGCCCGCAGCGTCGTCAGCGTCTCTTCTAGGATACTTTTAATCACATTCAAACACACCACAATAACCGCGCACATGTTATCCGCGCTCAGCTTCGATAGCACCACTAATACCTGCAAATGAATGATATTAAAAAAATCCTCCGGCGTGCTCGTGATCGGCTGCCCCGCCGAATTCAACGCCACCTCCTGCACCCTATTCAAGATATTCGTAAACCACTCCGTCATCTGTATCCTCACCCTCACAAGATACTCCTGCAAACACACACTCAACGCCAGGACGAACTCCGAACACGGCTTCACTGCCCCCAAGTTCACAATCTCCTGATTATAATAATCAAGCCACTCCATCAACTGTAACAGCTCTCCCTGATCCAAATCCGGAAACCCTCGCTGATACAGTTTCCCAATCTCCTTGACCAAATGCCTCTCATACTGACTTCGGAACGTGTCCATCACTAGGTAATTCGCGGGGAAACAGGGCACAACATCCGCCTTCAGATAAGTCAGATCGAGCAAAATCCGCGTCGCCGCGCTCAGAATCGCTGAAAACACACTCTGCTGCTGCTGCTGCTGCTGCTTCGTTGCGGTGCTGGTAGCGGTAGTGGTAGAAGAGGCATCGACCCCTCCCCCCTTCTTGGCAGCAGCCTGCGCTTGTGCTTGCGCGGTGGCAGCGGCGAAGATACCCGAGGCTCGTTCATCTACTTTTTGCTTTAACTTCATCACTACATCTGCCCTCAGGTCCTCCAATAGAGACAACGCCACGGCCTCCTCCACGTTCTCCGAATTTTTCTCCGCCCGTTCCCTTGCCCGGTTTGCTTTTTCCTTCTGAAAGGCCTCGTGCATATCTACAATCTCTAGGGTGGAGATCAGAATGCGGGGGTCCACCTGGACAATCTCGAAGCAATTAGAAATGTTATCAAAAATCTTCTTCCGAATCGCATCTAGCAGCTTCTTTACCTCCTCCAAATGAATGCCAAACGTAGCTTGCATCCGATCCCCCACGGAAATGACGCGGGTGGAGCCCGTGGTCGTGACCGAGGAAGAGGAGGAGGGCTTGGTAGGTGACTTCACCCCTTGCTGCACTTTGAGCTCTCGCAGCAACTCATCCCGCCACAACTCCAACTGCTGCCCTTCCAGATACACCTGACGAAGCTGCATGGGCTGCTTCTTCAACAGCCCCACCAAGAGGTCGACGCGCGAAGGCAAGTTGGCGTAGTAAGTCACCTCTTTCAGCGTCCGCTCCAGGTTTTTTCGAGCCCGATTGATCATCTTGAGGCGGGGGTAGGCATCAAAAAGCAGCTTGCCTTGCTCCCCGGCCTTGCGACACAGCTCGTGCATGCCTTCAAACTCCCCACGAACCGCGGCCATTTGTTCGTTGGCGGCCTGAATGACGTCCATGGCCCGCTTCACCCCATCAAGCTTGACTTGGACCATCCCACTCAATTGCAATTCGAGGGAGGACAGCTTCTTCTTGTACTCGGCCCTTAGCTCCGGCACGTCGTCCAGGTGGACCTGCTCCATGAAGCGCTTCTTGACAATCTTGCTGGCCTTGTCAAAAGCCTCGGCGTCCAACGCGGCAATCATGCCCACCAAGGCCGCCGCTTCGGTTTGAGTTGCGGGCGCTGCTGCTGCTTTGAAGGAGGAGGAGGAGGAGGACGGGAGAGGGGGACGAAGCTTGCTGCTGGCGCCCGGCGCCGCCATCATGAACCTGTGGAAGTGGTGTGTGTAGTTGTGTGTAGTGGTAGTGTGTGAGTGTTGTGTGGTAAAACAGAGGCATGGGCATGAAGAAGCTCGCTCGAGAATTTGGGCTGAGGCGCCGTCGTCGTGTGCTCATCATGATGCATTTGCCTGCGCAGTCTAGCACCAACAACACACATCAAACTCATCATACACGTTGCCATACACCCTCCCTACCACAGACTTGCTCCGCGCCCCGCTGCATTGCCTCCTTGCCGTCCTTACCAAAGCCCGCATCATCACATCATCATCATGGCCGCCGACCTCTCCAGACAGCCTCCTTCCCAACAAGGCAAGAAAGCTGAATGCGCCGAGTCCCTCTTCGACTACCTCTTTGCGGCAATGATTGATGCGCTGCGCACGGGCGGGGACCAGGGCCCCCGGAATGACGAGCTGCTGGCAGAGACCGTGCGGGCGATTGGGTTCGATGTTGGGTATCGCCTGGCGGAATCCACGGCCCAAGGCCGCGTGCTGCCCGCGGACGCGCTGGAAGTGAATGTGATGAAATTCATTTGCAAGGAGTTCTGGATCGAGATTTTCAAGAAGCAGATTGACAAGCTCCAGACTAATAACCAAGGGGTCTTTGTCTTGCGCGATGCCAAGTTTCGGTGGCTTGCCCCCTTTACGGCCGACGATGAGGCGACCCGCCGCGCCGCCGCCACGGTCCTGAATTTCCCATGTGGGCTTATTAAAGGTGCCTTGGAAAATCTGGGGATCACTTCGACGGTGCAAGCCGAAGTGGCTCCGGCGGTGCCCTCGTGTTCCTTTACTATCAAGATTAAGCGGAGTGGAGGGGCTGGGGGAGGAGCGGGGGGAGGGAGTGCTGCTGCGGTGCCAGCGTCCTCGACGACGGCGTCAAGTAGTAGATCCTGAGAGATAGTGAGGGGAAAGAGAATGATGATGTACACATGACAAAGAAACAAAAGGATGAGATTAAGTACATTTTTGTTTTTTTGGGTGCTGATTGTTGTCTAGAAGAAAGGAGCAAGACCTCCCTACACAAACTTTTCTTTGTTATAATTTCTTTCTTTTTTTCCTCTTTCTCTTCTTCTCATCAGTCCCCAACATCTTCACAAACACCACATTGCCTCCCCTCCCCCTCCTCCTTCCTTCCCTCCCTCCCTCCCTCCTTCCCCTCCCTCCTTAATCCTTCTTCAACTGGAACGTCTCCGTCGTCACCCCCTTCGAAGTAATCACACTAATCATCACCGCATCCCCCGTATAAATATCCCGTTCCCCCGCCGTCAGAAAGCAATCCTTACAGATAGCCACGACCTCCTCCGGGGTGTATTCCGGCTTGGGGTCCTGTCGGTTTTTGAAACCGACAATGTTGTCAAGGAGGGGAATAACAAACGCTTGCCCCGACCCACTGGCAGAATACTCCACCCGCTCATGCGAGCCGACCGCATCATAGGAAAAGACACAGCCCTTCCCTTCGTCGTCCACGCCGGCCAGGACATTAAAAGCGTAATAAGGGAAGAAACGACGGTAGTACAGAGTGTTCCCCAAGAGTTGAGCCACGGCGGGGGTGGTGATTTCCTTGCCGTTGTCGTGTTCGTACATACGCAGGCGCATGTCCAGGACTTGTTGCAGGGTGCGGACGTCCGTCAGGCACCCAGCGGAGGCGAGAACGGTCTTGCTTGTGCTGTTTGCATTGGGGAGGGTGGGTGGGGGTGAAGGGTGAGATGGAAGGAGGGTGGCATAGAGGGAGGGGAGGGAGGGAGGGAGGACTTACAGTTTGCAAAGCTTGGGAACATTTCGCGACAGAATCTCGTAGCCTGTGCTCAGGCGTGTGTCTCCTGCCACCACTGCGAAGTCCTTGCCGGCAATGGCCAGGCACGTGCTATTTGGTAGGAGGGTGGTGAAGGAAATAAAAATGAGTGCGCGGGTTGGCACATGCATGGCGAATGACGGGGTGGACCCCTCTACTCCCCTCTCTCCCCCACTCCATCCTCTGCACACCCAAACGCTCACCCGCCGTTGAAATCGTAAGGGGAGAAGCGGCGTTCATAAGGCGCCTGGGTGACGCCGTGGTCGATGCTGCCGTCGTCGTGGCTGGTCGCCATGGTCACGCCCTGGCCCAGACGCGCCGCGCCCTCGGTCGACCAAATGGAAGGAGCCGCCGCCGGTTGTTGCGACCTAGAATTGAATGAAAAGCATTGGATTAGGACACGAGGACAGCGTGGATGGGGAGAGGGAGAGTGTGTCTACTTACTTCATGTGCGTGGTCATTTTGTGCCTGGGGCGTGAAGAAGGCGCTCCGCGTCGTCTGCTTCTTCTTGCTGTGTGATAATGGTGTGTGTTGGGAGGGACCGAAAACGAAGAGGTCAGAAACAGGCAATTAATAGAGCATGTTATGCTGCCTGTGCTTGTGCTGGGTGCTGTGGTGGAGGCTAATACGCTCTAGGACACGCGGCAAGGCGCCTCGAAGTGCATGGAACTCGGCGGCTTCTCATCATGCTCGCTCACATTTCGGTTTTGGCGAGGATGATTCTCGTGCCACGTTGAGCAATCTCCTCCCTCCCTCTCTCCTCCCTCCTACCCTCGCCTTTGCAAAGCAAAAGACAAGCTACAAACATGCGTGAATGCCAATACTTGGATCTGTTTTTTTCTTCTTTGTTCCTTCGTTTTACCGCTAACTTTCATTTCTCTTATAACTTGTCTGCTCGTACACGCACTACCTCTTGTCTCCTCTACTCTACCCCGCCCCCACCCCACTCATCACCCAACCCTTCCTCAATCTCTATCCTACGTGCCCCGTGCCAAGTTCGTAATCGCCTTCTGGACCATCTTAAAGTCCTTCACCAGCTGGGGATGACCCAACGCCACCACCTCCGGCGCCGCCTCATTGAAATTCTTAATCAAATCCGGACAGACCTCCCCCAAATAAGACCCCACCACCGAGTCACTAGGATTGATCGCCAGCACCAGCTCCTGCATCCACTCCAACTTCTGCGCCGTGTGCTGCCCCAGATGGAAAGTCAACTGCTGCAACAAGCAGAACATGGTCGGCTGCGACAGCAAAGGAGGGTCCGAATCGAAAATATCATCCTTGGGTGACTCCGAGCACAACCACAACAACAAGTCCAAGTTCTGCGACGACAAGACATTCACAAACACCTCATCAATCTTCCCCGCCCGCAAATCCCTTAACAGCTCTTCCTTGCGCGCCGCCGCAATCACAGGCGCAGCCGGGGCAGGCGCCGCAGCAGGAGCAGCCTTTCCACGCCAGGCCCCTCCTCCCAGCCCTCCCCCAAAATCCATCACATCTCCCCCACTCTCCAACCGACTGCCCAACGCCGCAAGCTGCGCAGATAAGGCAGCCACTGCGTTCGCAACTGAAGCAATCTCGCTTCGGACCTGCCCGACCTCCCCCTTGACTTCCCTTACTGCAGCAGCAGCAGCAGCAGCAGCAGCAGCAGCAGCAGACGCCCCTCCTCCCCCTCCTCCTCCACCACCACCAGAAGCAGCCACCGCCGCCGTGACTGCCCCTGGGATAGAAGATGTCGCCGCTGTCAGGTTCTTATTGATGCTATCATTAATCTGCGCAAACATTCTTTGAGTCGTATTCTGCATGGCGGGCAACAACAATTCTTGGAAACATTGCTTAAACGACGAACTCACTGGCTCCTTGACCGCGTCTCCTAACCCTGCAAGAGCCGCCTCTTTCACTTGAGCAGGCACGTCGCCCAGCTGCGAAGCCACGGCGGCTTTGATTGCTTTCTCGATGTTTTTGTCCATTCCTGCCATGGCTTCGTTTACGGCCTTCTTTGTGTTTAGATTGAGCAGCAGACCTAAGCGTTGTTCCATGTCTCTTAACCCTGCCAGGACCACCTCGGTATTAACCGTTGCTGCTGTTGCTGCTGTTGCCGCCGCCAGACTGACGCCTGCTCCTGCTCCTCCTCCTGATGCAGCAGCCTGCTGAGGCGCGCTCGAGGTAGAAGAGACAGGAGCAGGAGGAGGAGCAGGAACAGAAGCAGGGGGCTCCAAAGGTGAGACAACAGCCACAGGACCCATTCTACTAGCAGCATCCCGACTTGCTTGCCCTGAAGCAGCTCCACCACCCAACCCACTACTCTCCTCTCCCGCGCCACCCGTCGGAAAACGCTGCGCTGAATTAGTCCTGCTCCCTAACCCTCCACCGCTAGTGCTGCTGCTGGCGCTGCTACTGATGGTGCTGCTGGGCTGCCCCTTTTCTTCCGTCGTGTGCGCGCCACCCGTCTGCTTCGCTTCCGTCAAGGAGCCAGCAACTGTTTGGGTGCTAGCGGCTTCATCCCCTCCTCCTCTCCCTCCTCTTCCCCCTGCTGCTGCTGCTCGTCGTCCGTTAGCCGTGGCCCCTGCAGTCAGCGACTGAGGGGAGATCAAACCAGGCGTGGTGCCGCTGCTGCTGCTGCTGCTGTCGCTGCTGCCTGCGGCTTGGCTGGCTTGCAAGAGCATCTGCAGGATGGCTGGCTGTTGGCCTGGAGGAGGGGGGTTGGGGGACTGGTGCGGAGATCGTGCAGGAGTAGCAGGAGCAGCAGGAGCAGCAGCAGTAGTAGGCGTCGTCGAAGGAGGGAGGGAGGCAGGCATGGTGCTACTGCTGCTGCTGGCGAGACAATCCGCTGGCCTTATGTGGTAGATTTGAATCGCTTGGGTCTGCACACAGAAGAGCTGGACTTCGGACGCCCCCGTCTTGTCTGCCTGTCCTTTATGTGCGTCCATCGCGACCCCCGGCAATGACAAGAGACTTAACACCGGATGCTTCAGTTGAAAAGGGGTCAACCTATTCACCTTGGCACTGCTCGGCCCCAAGACCACATGCGCTACATACAAGAGAGGACGGACCGCGTCGGCCAACAGCAAAAACTCCCCCGACTCATCCGCCTCCAAATGGAACGCCCTCCCTCCCTTCCCCACATCCCGATCAGGCGGCGGCGGGACAAAAGTCAACGTCTGGGTATTAATAGGCGTCAAAGTAGTCCACGCCCTAAACAATTTCACCTCACTTGCTTGCTTCCCCCCCGTGACCACAAAGACTTTCTCGCCCGTCGACGACCCCTTCGTACGATGCAGAAAGAGAGCCCTTGACACCGGCTCACCACCATAAGGCTGCCACCGGCCCATGGCCTGCCTCGACTCCACCTCCCACACCCTCGCCCAGCCATCCGCCCCCGCCGTAACCAAGTACTTCCCATCTTGCGAAAAACTCAGATCGAGGCATTGATTGCTCGCTGCGGTCAGCTTCCACTCAGCCTTCAAGTCATCGACTCCATTCGTAGCCGCCAGCGTCGGCGCGGGCCCCCCCGGTTTCCCTCCCAGTTTCTGAATGAGAGTTTGTGTGTTGATCAAGGCGACTTCGCCGTTGGGGGCGACGACGGCGATGGTGTGGGGCTTGGTGGGGTGCCAGACGACGCGCTGTAGGTGCACGTTGGTCACGCTTAGTAGAGGGACGGAGGTCAGAGACTTGTCTGCTGGATTCTCTCCGATGGTCCACATGAAAAACGACCCATCCCCACCGAGAGAGGCCAGTATGCAGGTAGAACGACGGGCGAAGGCCATGTCAATGACGGGTTTCTTGTGTCCTTTGAGCAGAGTGCGTTGCACCGACTGCCGATTAATTCCGCGGATGTGCCCGTCCTTGATGGCATAGCAAATAAACGCATCCGACACCGCAATAAGCCGTCCGCTCCCATAGGGAGCGTCCGAGTTGTAGAAGGCAATGGGCGTGCACTGCGGGTGGGGTAGGCCACCTTGGGGCGTCGAGAATGTGAAGGCTGGGGTCGTCACTTCCATGCCTGCCACCGTGCCCGAGACCCCCTCCCCGTCTCCATTGCCCGGGACCGAGGAAGTGGAAGCGGAGAGGGACGAGGACGAGGAAGACGAAGATGGCGAAGGTGCCGCCGTGCTGCGCGTGGTGCTCCTCAGGGTGGTAGTGGTCGTAGTCGTCGTCACCACAGCACCGAGGCCCCCAGGAGCAGGCGCGGGGGCGGGCGTGGCGCCAGCAGAAGGACCCGCACCCGTCGACGCACCCCGCGAAAGGGTCTGGAAAAACGAGTTAAAATTGTCCATCGTGCTGCTAGGTGGCCTGCGGTGGAGGTAGTGTATGTCTGCCTTCGTCCACGGGCAGCAAGCAAGCAAGCGTCGTCGCCCAACAAGTCCTTCTTCTTTTAGCTAGGTGCGGATCCGAGAGAAGGCAAGAGCCAAGTACGCGCTGTGGGGAGGAGGGGAAAGCGAGGCAGAATTAGGGTGGCGAGAACGAGGTCTTGGCAACATGGTGGTGCGTTGTTGGCAACATGGGGACACACGACACAACACAAGCGATGATGATGGAAGAGAGAGGCGTTGTGGTGGTGATGATGCGGAGATGCGGAGAACGAGAGGCAATACATTACGCACATGGCTCCACCGATCACAAGGGAGAGGATCATCCCTTTTTTTTTTTCGTTTTTTTTTTTTTTTTTTTTACTTTTCTTTTA
>Ga0209390_10007000_pt1 | contig 14696 bp, 18 predicted proteins | sample BON01_FD_187212 | JGI IMG/M metagenome (GOLD analysis project Ga0209390, IMG submission 187212) | Freshwater microbial communities from Lake Bonney liftoff mats and glacier meltwater in Antarctica - BON-01 (SPAdes) (version 2) | ecosystem: Environmental > Aquatic > Freshwater > Ice > Glacier... | reverse complement strand
ATATAATTATTTACTTGGACACCCATCCACAGGTTAACCCATAACTGACGAATTCCGTTTATTTTTTTAAGTTTTTGTTACCCAACAGGTCATCGCCAACACCCGCAAGGCGAACCCCCTCCGTAGATTCGACGGTATATATCGGAATATATGTGTGGCATCGGCTGCTTACAAGACTAAATGCGTTTTTTGTTCACCCAACAGGTCATCGCCAACATCCGCAAGGAGGCCGAGAAGGTCAAGGGCGGCGAAGACCGAATCGAAGAGATCATCGCGGCCAAGATGCGCGACCTGGGACTGAACGATTCCACCGGAGTGCTCAAGATCCCGGAGCATTGCGGTACGTCCTTAGTTCTTAGGCCGCGTCCTTTATTACACTACTTTAAACATACCCTATGCACCGAAGTGATTGGGTTAACCCTAAACCATTGCGGTCTAGGATCGCGACCTGGGACTGAACGATTCCACCGGAGTCCTCAAGATCCCCGAGCACTGCGGTACGTCCTTAGTCTGCACCTTAGCGTACGCTGCTTTAAAGGTGCTCTGTGCGCCTAAGTAATTCGCAGAACGCTTCTCTTATTCAACGTGTACTAATGACTTTGGTGCTGCGACTCATAATGAACGACGGTTTCAGTTTTGACTCGTCAATCGCTTGTTCCGAGTTCTTCCGGGTTTCGTGGGTAAATCGCTGGTGATCGCCGTCAAAATTTAACAAAACGTAACAACAAAACTCGCTCATGTACATGAGCAAAGCGAATTTACATATGGCGGTTACTTAGTAGCTGTAGAGCACCTTTAAAGGTGCCCTGCAGCTACTAATGAACCGCTATGTGTAAACTCGCGTTGCTCAGGTATCTGAGCGAGTTTCGACTAAGAATGTCGTCGCTTTGATGATTGGAAACTCAAGTCGAATCACTAAGGCGCTCAGGGCACATTTCACGCGCTGACCTAATCCGGGTTAAACCTTTTTCATGTATTTCTAACGCGGTTGCCCCTTTTCTTTCATCGCAGTCGTGAACTCGAGGGCTCACCTGAAGAAGTTCGCTCCGGAAGTAAAACCTCGGGTTAGCCCGCACCCACACTGAAATCGTGTGTATCCCATTCTTTTAATGCAATTCTAACTCCGTTACCCCTTTTTTTCGCAGTCGTGAACTCGAGGACTCGCCTGAAGAAGTTCGCCCCGTACGTGAGACACCTTTTTATTCTATGATCTTAGTTTACTTCGGGTGAACCCAAAACCCCACAGTGAAACCTTGTCTATGCCATTCTTTTGATGTTATTCTAACCCCGTGGCTCTTTTTCTTTCTTCGCAGTCGTGAACTCGAGGGCCCACCTGAAGAAGTTCGCCCTGGAAGTGAAACCTTTCCAATTCCATTATCCTAGTTTACTTCGGGCCAACCGGAATCCCACGGTGAAACCGTGTTTATGCCATTCGTTTGATGTAATTCTAACTCCGCTGCCCCTTTTCTTCCTTCGTAGTCGTGAACTCGAGGGCCCACCTGAAGAAGTTCGCCCCGGAAGTGAAACCTTTCTAATTCCATTATGTTAGTTTACTTCGGGTTAACCCAAAACCCCACAGTGAAAGCTTGTCTATGCCATTCTTTCGATGTTATTCTAACCCCGTGGCTCTTTTTCTTTCTTCGCAGTTGTGAACTCGAGGGCCCACCTGAAGAAGTTCGCCCCGGAAAGAAACCTTTCCAATTCCATTATCCTAGTTTACTTCGGGCCAACCCGAATCCCACGGTGAAACCGTGTTTATGCCATTCGTTTGATGTAATTCTAACTCCGCTGCCCCTTTGCTTCCTTCGTAGTCGTGAACTCGAGGGCCCACCTGAAGAAGTTTGCCCCGGAGGTGAAACCTCTCCAATTCCATTACCTTAATTTCTTCGGGTCAACCCGAAAGGGTTAAGGGGTTAACCCTAATTCGAGGGCCCACCTGAAGAAGTTCGCTCCGGAAGTGAGAAACCTTTCGAATTCCATTCTCTTAGTTTACTTCGGGCGTGTGTTTCTCATTCTTTGAATGCAAGTCCTAACCTTGTTACCCCTTTTCTTTCTTCGCAGTCGTCAATTCCAGGGCCCACCTGAAGAAGTTCGCTCCGGAAGTGAACCCTTTCTAATTCTATTATCCTAGTTTACTTCGGGCCAACCCGAATCCCACAGTGGAACCTTGTGTATCTCATTCTGTTCCATGTAATTCTAACTCCGTTACCCCCCTTTCTTTCTTCGCAGTCGTCAATTCCAGGGCCCACCTGAAGAAGTTCGCCCCGGAAGTGACGCCGGCCGAGTTCGATGGCTCTTTCTTCCGGCCCGTCCCCTCCACCGCAGACTTCAAAAGGGTGCATACAATATATATACATCTACCTATATATATATATACATATATGCATCTGTTTATCTATTCATGTATGTATGTATATGGCCGAGTTCTACGACTGTTTCTTCCGGCCCGTCCCCTCCACCGCAGACTTCAAACGGGTGCGTGTAGTATTCAAAATAATATATATATGCATATATCTATATCTATCCATATATCTATCTATGTATCTATCTATGTATCTATGTACATGGCAGAGTTCGACGGCTCTTTCTTCCGGCCCGTCCCCTCCACCGCAGACTTCAAAAGAGTGCGTATCACATATATATATATATATATACATCTATCTATCTATATCTATATATGCATCTATGCATCTATCTATCTATGTTTATATATGACCGATTTAGATTGATCCTTCTTCCGGCCGTGTCTTCTCCACCACAGACTTCAAAAGGGTGCGTGTCGTATGCAAATTATGACATATATGCATCTATCTATCTAGATATATATATATCTGTGTGTCTATAGATATAGATATATCTCTATATCTTTATAGATATATCTATATATCTATATCTTCATGTGTGTGTGTATATATGTGTGTAGGTGTATCTATGCGTCTATATAGATATAGATATATCTATATATGCATCTATCTATCTATCGATGTCTACGGCCGAGTTCGATGGTTCTTTCTTCCGGCCGGTCCCCTCCATTGCAGACTTCAAAAGGGTGCGTATCATATATATATATATATACATCTATCTATCTATCTATATCTATCTATCTATCTATTAATGTATGTATGTATATGGCCTAGTTCGACGGCTCTTTTCTTCCGGCCCGTCCCCTCCACCGCCGACTTCAAAAGGGTGCGTGTCGTATGCAAACGATGTTATATATGCATCTGTGCATCTATATCTATATATGGATCTACGTGTCTGTATAGATACATCTATACATCTATATCTTTATAGATATATCTACATATCTGTATCTTCATATGTGTGTGTGTATATGTGTGTCTATGAGTGTTTGTCTATATCGATATAGATATATCTATATATTCATATGTGTTTGTGTATACATGTGTGTGTGTATGTGGGTATGTACGTGGCCGAATTCGATGGCTCCTTCTTCCGGCCGTCCCCTCTACCGCAGACTTCAAAAGGGTGAGTGTCGTATTCAAGTGATAATATATATACATCTAGCTATCTATCTATATATATATATATATATATGCATCTATGCATCTATGTATGTTTGTATGTATATGACCGCGTTCGATTGATCCTTCGTCCCGCCCTGTCCCCTCTACCGCAGACTTCAAAAGGGTGCGTGCCGTATCTAAATGAGATTATATATGCATTTATTTATAGCTATATCTATCTATATATGCATCTATGTATCTAAGTATGTATGTATGTATATGACCAACTTCGACGGCTCTTTCTTCCGGCCCTTCCCTTCCACCGCAGAGTTGAAAAGGGTGCGTGGCGTATGCAAATAATAATATATATGCATCCTATCTATATCTATATATGCATCTATCTATCTATGTCTATGGCCGAGTTCGACGGTTCTTTCTTCCGGCCCGTCCCCTCCACCGCAGACTTCAAAAGGGTGCGTGTCGTATATATACATCTATCTAGCCATTTATATCTATATATGCATCTTTGTATCTACGTGTGTCTGTATGTATATGGCCGAGGGTTAACCCTGGATATGATATATGATATACATGTATACATATATATCTACGTACGTACCTATGTGTCTATATAGAAATATCCCTATCTCTATATCTACATATTTGTGTGTGTGTGTGTGTGGAGGGCTGACAGTTCTCTCTTCCGGCCCGTCCCCTTCACCCCTGACTTAAAAAAGTGCCTGGCGCATTTCTAGGATATGATATATACATGTATATATATGTACATGTATATCTATATATAAATATAGATATCTGTGTATGTATATATCTATACATGTATGTATTCATACGGCCGAATTGCACGGTTCCTTCGTCAGGGCCCGCCCCCTCCCCCGCAGATTTGGAAAAGGTACCTGTCCAATTTACATTATATTATGTATGTATGTATTCATTCGGGTAAACCGCATGGAGTCCATCTTCTGTTGTTTTTAGGTGGATACCCTCCCCGTGGACGTAGTTGGCTGCAAGATACCTTGAAAACAAAACTCGTTGATTTCGCGTGGAATCGGCGATTTTTCTATTTACCCGGCGCGTGCTCGCCTTATTTCGGGTAAACCCGGCTAAAAGTTTTAATCAACCCGTTTTTTTATCCGAAACGCCTGTTTTGATCAATCATCGGGTCAACCTCGGGTGAACCCGGGGAAACAGGAAGGGGGGGGGCGCGAAAAAAATCGAAACATCGGCGAGTTTTCTTTTCGAGGCATCTTGCAGCCAACGACGACAACTGGCGCGTGCTCCTGCTCTCTGGCGTGCTTAATTGTCTACCTTGTATCGGATGTGTTTCGTTGTTTTCTTTACGTTTAGGTGGGCACGTTATCCGCGCTCAACTGGGAACCGCGGCTGAGGGTTCTTTTATGTTCTTTTTCTTAGGTGGACACGCTCCCTGTCGACGACAACTGGCGTATGCTCCTCCTCTCTGGCGTCCTTAATGCTCTCTATCATCGGATGTATTTCTTTACTTTCTTTACGTTTAGCTAGGCACGTTTCCCGTGGTCAACTGGGAACCGCGGCTGAACCTCTTTTTTTTCCATATAAACTGGTTCATAGAAGCACTAACACCGGCCTAGGCCGCACGACTAGCGCGCCGCGCGGTGGAGACAGAACAAAAGGTGCGAACAGGTAGAAGCCAGGGCAGCAGGCCACGAGGGCATGCGAGAACCAAAGAAGAGGCAAGGTAGTGTACTGAGCGAGACCGGTTTGAGAACGCGTATAAGGGGTAGAGACGCGGAACCTCCTTTATTTAGGTTACCGCACTGAGTTTTCCGTTCTGTTGTTTTCTTAGGTGGATACACTCCCTGTGGACGACAACTGGCGCATGCTGCTCTTTTCTGGTGTCTGTAATTGTCTCCCTTTCCTCGGATGGTTTCCGTTGTTTTCTTTACGATTATTTTGGCTGTGTTCCTTATAAAGGTGCTCTGCAGCTACCAAGTAACCGCTCTAAGTAAATTCGCTTTGCTCAGGTACCTGAGCGAAATTCGGTTTCAAGTTCTTGACAGCGATTTATCCGCGATTTACCCATGAATCCGGAACAATTCGGAAGAAGCAAGCGATTGACGTGTCGAAACTGAAACGTCGTTTATGCTATGAGTCACAGCATCAAAGTCAAAGTAATGAGAAGTCATTAGTACAGTTTGATTATGAAAAGCTGTTTCGAATTACTTAGGCACACAGAGCACCTTTAAAAGGGGTCGTACCCTGTTGCCTTCCTGTAGGGTCGAACTTGCACACATAGGCTACTATCTATGTGTCAAACCCCGGCGGAGGGAATGTGACAGACCGGGAGTCGAACCCACGTCCTCTGGGCCGCATGACTGGGGACATTACCACTCGTCTGAAAGGTCAGCTGTGATGAGTGGTACTGGAATCCATCGCCTCATATATCGGGATATATGTGTGGAGCGCGGCGCGTCGTACGCGGCCTGTGCTGCTCACAACACTATGTATGGATGTACAGATTTATCGGCAGAGAAGGAGGGGGCCACCAACGAGGTAAAGCACAAGTTCCGCGCTAAGCTCAAGTTGCGCGGCAAATACCCAAAGAGGTTAACGGGTTAACCCTTCCTTTGGCCTTGACACGATATTGTCATGACCAATATTGTATGGTGTATGGCCTACTGAAGGAGGGGTCGGGCAGGAGTCGTGTATTGCGCACTAGCCGTGCAATAGCATTGCAAGAGTGTGGGCAGTGCAGGTGGTTGGAGGCAATCAAAGGATGATTGAGTCGTGCACAACACCCTCAAAGTGGACGAATCTCTTGTGAAGGCCAACATTAGCCTTTACAGGATATTGCCTTTCCCAATATTGTATTTATATATTGCAATACAGGGGGGTCAGGGAGATACAATATATTACGCAATAGAGTGGGCGATGAAGGCGGGGAGTGAGGTGCCCAAACGGAGGGATGTTTGCCAAGAATATTATTGATTCGTGCACAAACACCTTTGAATGAAGCAATATCTTGTAAAGGCAAACCCTTCCTTTTGGGTCGCACGCGCACGCATCGGGTTATCGGGGTTAGGGTTAACCCGAGTTTCGTCGTTTTTATTATGGGAACATCGAAGTCGAATCACTTAGGCGCACAGGGCACCGTTAACCCGTTAACCTCGTCGGGTACTTTCCTCGCAGCTTGAGCTTTGCGCGGAACTTCCGGTTGTCGGGTTAACCCGGGGTTAAGGGTTATCGGGTTAACCCGAGACAACCGGAAGTTCCGCGCAAAGCTCAAGCTGCGAGGAAAGTACCCGACGAGGTTAACGGGTTAACGGTGCCCTGTGCGCCTAAGTGATTCGACTTCGATGTTCCTATAATAAAAACGACGAAACTCTCAGTCGAAACTCGCTCAGGTACCTGAGCAAAGCGAATTTAACCATAGCGGTTGATTAGTAGCTGCAGGGCATCTTTAACCAACGTGCTAAGGTAGCCCCAACCCTAACCCTAACGGGTTAACCCAGAAGTTAACGGTTAACCTCTCGGGTTAACCCGAAGGCCTAGCCCGTTAACGTCTTCGAGTATAGGGTTAGCCTTTGGGTTAATCCTGAGCCCGTTAACCTCTTCGGGTATAGGGTTAACCCGTATAGGCTTTCCTTTGGGGTCTGTCCCAGACCAACTTGCGAGAAGGACTCCGAGGCCGTGCTCAGTATGTGGCGCCCCGTTTTCCTGCGAACGTCGCGCGCGCCGCCTGGTCGGGCGCGCTTTGGCCGTTGGCGTGAAGAAAGATTTGGGCGGGCTCGATGTTTGACCTTGCGGTATAGTATGTTGCTCTCTGTGTGGGTTGGCCCATCCGCCGATCATAGAGGTTATCCTCGTTGCAGCTCGGGTTAACCCAAGCTGCGCGGCAAATACCCGAAGAGGTTAACGGGCTAGCCCTTTGTTGGCGGTTCAGCGTAACCAACGGCTGTGAAATCGTTACAGATAAAAACGAACTGCCGTGAAGTTAGTTGACCTAATTATAAAAGTAACTGTGCCCGGGCACCCGCCCGGGCGCGGTTGAATTATTTCCTCATTAAGACGAACACGAGACAAAACTACGACCCCTGCGGCATTGAGCTATAGTTTCCCGCGTGTCGTGCCCCCCTGCGGTGTCAATCAATCAATCAAATCAAAGGTCCTCACAAAGCCACACACGGGCCAAGGAGAAGCCACATCCCAGCACCAGCGCACGGGGGGCAAACCCTGCATCACGAAGTGACGCAGGCTTCGAGGGCTGTGAGCGAGTCGCGACAGCACTAGTCTGCGAAACTCGTTCGTGTAGCACGCCTTTTCGGTGTCTGGCTGGGGCTCTGTGTGGGTCGGGTTGACCCCGCGTGATCTAGCTTTCTACAGGGTTCCATGTCTCGTCTCTTCGGAGGACTATCCAGGGGAATTTCCCTCATGTTTGCGATTTGTGGTTGCGCTTGGTGCCCCGCCGGTATTCTGAAGATGTCGCGCCCCACCACCGGTATTCTGCAGAGGTGATGGAAATTCCACTCCGCCAGCCCCGGCCCACCAGGCCGAGACTGGCCACGGGCACAGGCGCACGGGCGCGGCCCCCAGTGTGGCCCAGCACTACCCTGTCCGACCCAGCGCCAGGCCAACCTCCCGGCCAACAACACCCTTCCTTTGGGGTCGCACTCACACGCATAGGCTACTATGTATGTATGTATGTAAAGATTCGGATTCGGCGGCACCAGCACGCGCGTACACGCGCACACAGGCCCGCGGCGTCACGCCAGAGCTCCGGCGTGTCAGAGACACCACACAATCCCACGGCGTGTCCGGCAGGCATTCCACACAGACCACCATAGGCCATAGCAGGCCGTGTTGTGTCGCACACAGCGCACCGTGTGTCCACGACCTAGCATGCACCTCCCCCCCTCGGATCAGTTCCGTATGTATGTATGTATGTATGTAAAGATTTGTCGGCACCAGCACACGCGCGTATACAGGCGCACACAGGCCCGCGGCGTCACGCCAGAGCTCCGTGCTCCGTGTGTTGCTTTTGGTCGATTTCGCGGCTCAGCGCTAGGCGCGAGACCCAGTAGGGATTCGTCGCAGCGCCAGCTTGCCCTTGACACGATATTGCCATGATCAATCTTGATCTTGTAACGTGTATGTTGATGTTGAATGATACGACAGGGGGGCAGGGGGAAAACAACATATTGCGCAAAATTGATTGCAACAAGCAACCAACGTGGAGGGCAGGTTGCACTGCTGCACTAAAGGCTAAAGGAGGTGTTGAATGCCGAAAATAGTACTGACCACAAAGCTACAGACGCGGACGCGGGGGCAAGGAGAAGCCGGAAGCCGATCCCAGCGCCACCTCAAGGATTGACTCAAGGGTAGCAAACCCTGCGTCGCAAGCGAAACAGGCTTGGGGGGCTGCGAGTCCCAACTCTAGCATCGAGAGAGTCCTTATTTGGGGTATAAGTATAAGCTCCCATTCAGTGCCCTCCGCGCGGACTTCTCACACACAGCCTTTTATAAAAAATAATTAATTGTGATTTTTTTAGTCTTATAGATTATTAGGCAGAGTGCAGAGTAATGTGTGATGAGTAATCGCTGTTGCGCGTACGTATAGGGCACGGACCGATTTTTTCGATAGGGATAGTGATAGTGTAAAATAATAATAGGCGATATCACGGGCCCGGGTCTCTTTCGTCTTCCTTACATATATATAAAAAATGATAGTACACCTGGGGTAGTTTTACTCGGCAGTTTTTCGCGCGCTTCTGTTAGCTTCTGGAGGAAGGCTTTCGTCAAAAGCCGTATATATGACGCCATATAGTAGTATAGCGAGTCACATAAGCTAACGCTTTCGCAACTCGCTCTCAGCCCCCCAAGCCTGCGACGCTTCGCGTCGTGGTTGCGGGGTTTGCTGCCCGTCCCGTGTAGTTGCGCTGCTGGGATGTGGCTTCTCTTGTGCCTGTGCTTGTGTGCTCGTCGTGTGGCGCTTTGAGGATTTTGATTGATTGATTGATTGAGATGGATTGATCCCCAAGCGCGGTGGCGAGCAGCCGACGCGCTTGGGGCAGACGAGTACCTATTAAGCGGCGCCCGTCATCTATGCTGCACACGGCCGAGCGGCCGAGTTTCGCGTTTCGCCCCAAAAATAATAATAATAAATAATAAAAATGGCAATATAAATGGCATTATTATCATTATCATTATTCTACCCTCGCCTCTATTCCTACGTGGCCTGCCGCCCTGTCCATGTGGCTTGGGACTGCGCACGGGGGGGCCCTGTAGCTAGAAGCTAGAAGAGCGACACAACACAGCGGGGGTTGAATTATGCGCACGACATACGACACGCAGGCGCTCTAACACTAGTGGTTGACACAATTGAAATCGAATCGCGGATTCCCTCACTCTCACTCGCGCGTGGGGGGGACGCGGGGCGCGCGTGGCGGTCTCAGGGTCGCCGCCTGGGCTCCCCAAGCGCGGCGGCGAGCCGACGCGCGCCTGTGGGGTAGAGTGCCCATTAAGCGGCGCCCGGCGCCCGTCATATGCTACGCGCAGCCGAGTTTTTAGCCCCCCCCCCAAAAAAAAAACCAAAAAGGGCATTATTATTAATAATGCATTAAATGAGAATTATCTATATTTATATTATTTTCTGCTCGTACTCCTATCGCATGCCCTGTCCCCGAGGCTTGGGACTGCGCACGGGGAGGCCTAGCTGAAAGATCGACACGAGACGACACAGCGGGTTGCACGCGCACGACACAGGCACTGGTTGTTAGAATAATTGAATTCGAATGACAGCGTCTCACTCGTGCGTGGGGGGGGGGCGCGGGGCGCGCGCGGCGGTCTCAGGGTCGCCGCCTGGGCTACCCCAAGCGCGACGCGCCTGGGGTAGAATGCCCATTAAGCGGCGCCCGTCATAAGCTGCACACGGCCCCACGCCCCCCCCCTGCGAGTGTAGGATGTTCAAGGGTAGCCGCAGGGCGGCACTATAAAGGGCAACATCTCAGCAGCTACACTCAACAAGTTCTTGGACTATGTGAGCCAACTGTCCAGGAACCTGTGGAGGTAGCTGCTGAGGTGTTGCCCTTCATATATATATAAATATAAATATATATATATATATATATATATATATATATATATATATACATATATATATATATATATATATATATATATATATATATATATATATATATATACATACATATATATATATATATATATATGTATATATACATATATACATATATACATATATATATATACATACATACACATACATATATATATATATATATATATATATATATTATATATATATATATATATATATATATATATATATATTTAGTGCCGCCCTGCGGCTACCCTTGAACAGAGGGGGGCGGCTCCCCAAAGCCACCCCCCCGCCCCAAACACCACCACTGGGACCCAAGTCCCCTCAAGCCACCAACACCAACCACACACAGTCTCTTTCCCGCGCAGCGCCCCCCGCCGGTATAGAGACCATGACCCGGGTGAACACGTGGAGTTGTTGAGGAGGAGCTTGAAAGAGAATACCGAAGGGGGCCTAGGCGGCGCACGCGGCGACGAGGCGGTCGAGCTCCGCGCCAACCTGAGAGCGGGGGGGGTGACAAGCAGGGGGGTGACACAAAATAATTACTAAAATACATAATAAGATACATATTAAGAGGATAACGGAGGGGGGCCTAGGCGGCGCAGGGTAAAGGGTTAACGTGAGTGTGTAGAGTATGGTTTGCGCGTGCGCCAGCGTTAAGGCTGTTTCTTTGTTTGCGTGAGGGTTAGGGGGGTTAACTACCCGATGGCCAGGGTTAAGCCGTCGCGAAGTGCAGCCCGCGCGACCTCGGCAAGGTGCGATGTATTCTTAAAAAGAAGGGTTAACCCGATTCTTTTTAAGAATACATCGAACCTTGCCCAGGTCGCGCGGGCTGCACTTCGCGACGGCTTAACCCTGGCCATATAAGTAAACGTGCGTACCTATACATATATATATATATACACATACATATACGTATATATATATATACTCACACACACACATATATATAAATATAAATATATAAATAAATATATATACATATTTATAATCTCACCTTGCCGAGATCGCGCGGGCCGTACTTGGCGACGGGTTGACCCTGTCCATATATATATATACATACACACACACACACACACACACACACATATATATAAACACACGTATATATATGCATGCATATATGTATACATTTATACGAGCCCACCTTGCCGAGATCGCGAGGGCCGTACTTTGCGACGGGTTAACCCTGTCTATATGTCTGTATAGACATATATCTATGTGTCTGTATATCTATCCATCCATCTATCTATCTATCTATGTATATATATATACACACACCCAGATGTATATATATATATATATATACATATACGTTTCAATATGTATGAAAAGCTCACCTTGCTCAGGACACGCGGACCGTGCTTAGCGACGGGCGCGCTCTATCTATGTATTATACATATATATACTTACATATACACACACACACACATAGTTCAATCTATAAATAAATATAATCCGATCTTGGGCAGGTCGCGCGGGCAGTACTCATATAAACATGTTGATATACATATACATATCACTATATATATATATATATATATATATATATATATATATATATATATATATATATATATATATATATATACATATATATATATATATATTTCACCTTGCCCCAATCGCGAGGTCCGTACTTAGCGACGGGCGCGCCCGACGCGTTCGAGGGGCGCATCCTCTCTCTCTATATATACACATGTATACATATATATATATTTATATATGTATATGCGTGTATATATACATATCCATGTATAGTATATATTCATACACATGTATACATAAATATACATACATAAACACATCCTCTCTCTCTATATATACATGTATACATATATATATATATATATATATATATATATATATATATATATATATATATATATATATATATATATATATATATATATATGCGTGTATATATACATATCCATATATAGTATATATTCATACACATGCATACATAAATATACATACATAACACATATATAATCTGACCTTGCCCAAGTCGCGCGGGCTGTACTTAGCGACGGGCGCGCCCGACGCGTCGAAGAGGGGTCGCATCCTCTCTCTTTATATATATACATGTATACATACATATATATATATATATATATATATATATACACACACACACATATACACTCACATATATATAAACACACGTATATATATGCATGCATATACACACATATATACAATGTTTACCTTGCCCAGGTCGCGCGGTCCGTACTTGGCGACGGGCGCGCCCTCCGCGTCGAAGAGAAAAATGCCGTCGAAGTTCCAGCCGATCTAAAAAGAGACAAAACAGGTCGGGTTAGGGTTAGGGTTTGGTTAGGGTTACCCTAACCCTACGTGGGGAATATGAATATGGATATTCCTGGGGGAGGCCCAAATGGAATATAATATCATATTCCAGAGGATATTCAATGATATTCCATTTAATACGATATTATATACCATTTTGAGGCTAAATCGGAATATAATATCGTATTTTTTTCTTCGCTCTGCGTATTCCCCACGTAAGACCTTAACCCGAGCAGTCGATGCCACACTTACATCCCGAGATATAGGGTGCAGTTTATCTGGAAGATGCCGTCCAAGTTCCAGCCGATCTGTGAAGAGTTCAAAGAGGGTTTTAACCCGAGACACCGGCGGTATCGCCGTGACGATATCTACCTGCTGGGTTAACCCCTTACCCATTTAGCATACCTGAGAACGTGGGTTAACCCGCATATATGTATATATATATATGTATATATACGTCTATACATCTATACATATACAAAAAAAACGGTATTTGGCATTGTTGTGAGCAGCACAGGCCGCGTACGACGCGCCGCGCTCCACACATATATCCCGATATATGAGGCGATGGATTCCAGTACCACTCATCACAGCTGACCTTTTCAGATGAGTGGTAATGTCCCCATACGATACACCCAGAGGACGTAGGTTCGACTCCCGGTCTGTCACATTCCCACCGCCGGGTTTTGACAGAGGGCATGTTGTGAGCAGTCGGTCTAGCCTTCGGGTTAACCCGAAATGCTTCGACTCTCCCGGTATCCACGATCTAAGGTGTATATATATACATATATATACATATACATACATATGCATATACATAAACACACACACACACACACAAGGTGTATATATATATATACATATACATACATATACATATACATACACACACACACACATATACACGCATACATATACACAAAATTATCATATGTCCAAGAGTTCGACTATACACTAACCCAACGGGTGAACCCGACGCGTCGAAGAGAATACACACACACACACACATACATATACACGACATTATCATATGTCCATGAGTTGGACTCAACACTCAACCCAACGGGTGAACCCGACGGGTCGAAGAGAAAAATTCCGTCCAAGTTCCAGCCGATCTGTACAAGATACAAGAGTGGGGTTACGGGTTAGCACAAGGTCAGTTGTGATGAGTGGTCGAGAGAAACTGCACCCTATATCTCTGGGTACATGTGTGGCCTCGACTGCTCAAAAACGCGGTTAACCCGAAAAGCGCGTGTTGTGAGCAGTCGATGCCACACATGCATTCCGAGATATGAGCAGGCCCTAGATTCACTGTAAACAAACTCAACGGCTACCGCGAGGGAGGGAAACCAAAGGCCGGTATAATTTGAGTCGGCTAGGGTTAACCCGAAGCGTCGGAGAGAAAAATGCCGTCCAAGTTCCAGCCGATCCGGAAATAGAGACACGAGTCGGGTTAAAGGTGCCCTGCAGCTACTAATTAACTGCTATGGATAACTTCGCTTTGCTCAGGTACCTGAGCGAGTCTCGACTAAGAGTTTCGTCGTTTTGATTAGAGGAAACTCGAAGTCGAACTAGTTCGGCGCACAGGGCAGGTCTAATCAGTACGGTTAGGATTAGGTTAACCCTGTGGCATCGACTGCTCACAACAGGGTAAACCAGAAATGCCGTCGAAGTTCCAGCCGATCTGGAAATAGAAACACGAGGGGTTCAGGGTTTATCCTATATGTGTGGCATCGACTGCTCAAAAATTTTCACTCATATATATATATATATATATATATACTTTATTATTATATATGTAT
>Ga0209390_10006999_pt1 | contig 14697 bp, 14 predicted proteins | sample BON01_FD_187212 | JGI IMG/M metagenome (GOLD analysis project Ga0209390, IMG submission 187212) | Freshwater microbial communities from Lake Bonney liftoff mats and glacier meltwater in Antarctica - BON-01 (SPAdes) (version 2) | ecosystem: Environmental > Aquatic > Freshwater > Ice > Glacier... | reverse complement strand
GTTCAATGGCCGCATCAGCGACGTGCTGAAAACCAACCGCTTTGACAGCGCTCTTGACCTGGAGCAGACTCTGATGCGCTATGTCCACCTCTACAACACGCAGTTGCCGCAATCAGCCTTGGGGAGAACGGCAATGCAAAACTTTGCCACGGAAGTGGCGGGATAGTCTTGCTGCAGGCAAAGTAAAACTTTGCCACTTTAGGCCTTTCTGGCGACAGGGAGGGCGGGAGTATTTTCAGCGTGGAACTTTATAGGAAGGTGCGCCTCGCGCGCCGTCACGGCATGAGCGAACGAGCTGCGGCTCTTCATTTTGGGATATTGCGTGCGAGCGTGAAGAAGATGATGTGCTTTTCGGTCCCGCCCGGATATCAGCGGACGGCCGAGATCAAGCGACCCAAACTGGATGGCTTTACCGGCTTCGTTGACCAGTGGTTGCAGGAGGATCTCAGCCGGAACCGCAAGCAGCGACATACCGCCAAGCGCATTTTTGAACGGCTGCGGGATGAGCACGGGTTCAAGGGCGGCTACACAACGGTCAAGAACTACGTCCGTGAACACAGTCGGCGCAGCCGCGAGATGTTTGTACCGCTGGCGCATACCCCCGGCCACGCCCAGGCGGATTTCGGCGAAGCCATGGTGGTGATTGGTGGCGTTGAACAAAAGGCACATTTCTTTGCACTGGATTTGCCCCACAGCGATGCCTGCTTTGTTCGCGCCTATCCTGCAGCGGTTTCCGAGGCTTGGGTTGATGGCCACGTCCATGCCTTTGCGTTCTTTGGGCGGGTGCCGCAGTCGGTTCTTTACGATAATGACCGGTGCCTGGTGGCAAAGATCTTGCCGGGTGGCACGCGTAAGCGGGCCAAGCTGTTCAGCGGGTTCTTGTCTCATTACTTCATTCATGATCGCTATGGTCGTCCCGGCAAGGGCAATGACAAGGGCGCTGTCGAGGGCCTGGTCGGCTTTGCGCGGCGCAACTTCATGGTTCCCATCCCCCGGTTTACGACGTGGGAAGCCCTGAATTTCTGGCTGGCCGAGCAATGTCGTAAACGACAGGCGGACGTCTTGCGTGGACACAGCGAGAGTATCGGACAGCGGTTGGCACGTGATCTTGAGGCCATGATGGATCTACCAGCAGCACCGTTTGACGCCTGTGATCAGGCAAGCGGTCAAGTTAACTCGCAAGCACTGGTGCGCTACAAGACCAACGACTATTCGGTGCCAATTGCTTACGGCCACCGAGAGGTTTGGGTGCGCGGCTATGTCGATCAGGTCGTGATTGGCTGTGGCGGCGATGTCATTGCCCGCCATGCCAGATGCTGGGATCGCGAAGACATGGTCTTTGACCCGATCCATTACTTGCCCTTGCTGGAGCAGAAGACGGGCGCATTAGATCAAGCCGCCCCTTTGGTGGACTGGGACTTGCCCGACGAATTTGCAACCCTGCGCCGTTTGATGGAAGCTCGGATGATCAAGGCGGGGCGGCGTGAGTATGTACAGGTCTTGCGGCTGCTTGAGACCTTCGAGATGGGAGATCTGCATGTTGCGGTCAAAAACGCGCTGCGCATGGGCGCAATTGGTTTTGATGCCGTCAAACATCTTGTGCTGTGCCAAGTCGAGCAGCGGCCCCCCAAGCTGGATCTGGATATCTATCCCTATTTGCCTAAGGCCAACGTCGGCACGACCTCTGCAGCCAGTTACATGGCTCTTATGCGGGGGCGGGCAGCATGACCGAAGCGCCGCAAATACTTCTGGAGCATCGCCTCAAATCCCTGCGGCTGCCAACAGTTCTGCGGGAATATGGCAAACTGGCGCGGCAATCGGCGGCAGACGGGCTGGATCATGTCCAGTTCCTTGCCCGTCTGATCGAATTGGAGATGATCGACCGCGAGCGGCGTATGATCGAGCGTCGGATCAAGGCGGCGAAGTTCCCAACCGTCAAAAGCCTCGATAGCTTCGACTTCAAGGCAATCCCGGCCTTGAACAAGATGCAGGTGCTTGAACTGGCACGCTGCGAGTGGATTGAACGGCGCGAGAATGTCATCGCCCTTGGCCCATCGGGCACCGGCAAAACCCACATTGCCCTCGGTCTTGGCCTCTCAGCATGCCAAAAGGGCCTGTCCGTCGGCTTTGTCACCGCCGCAGCGCTCGTCCATGAACTGATGGAAGCCAGAGACGAACGCAGGCTACTGCGGCTTCAAAAACAAATGGTTGGCTACAAGCTGCTGATCATTGACGAACTGGGCTTCGTGCCGCTCAGCAAAACCGGCGCCGAGCTTTTGTTCGAGCTGATCTCGCAACGCTATGAGCGCGGCGCTACACTGATCACCAGCAACCTGCCGTTCGATGAATGGACGGAAACCTTCGGGTCCGAACGCCTGACCGGCGCACTTCTCGATCGCCTCACCCATCATGTGAACATCCTTGAGATGAATGGCGAAAGCTATCGCCTCGGCCAGAGCAAGGCGCGCCAAAACAAGGCCCAATCCTAAATCAGCACCGGCAGAGTTTGGCCCTCACGGGCCAAAGCATCCGGGCAACCGCCAGCTATATGACAAGCGCGGCTGCCCGGATGCTGGCGCACGCCTAAGCGGCAATCATACCAACCCCAAAAGTGGCAACATTTGCGCTGCCCTTTGGCCCACTTTTACTCTGCCGTTGACACTTTGGGGAGCCGAACGCCAATGCAGGCGATGAAAGACTGGCACAAAACACACCCACATCTCTTCGTCAAATCACCGCGCAATCATCCGGGACGCGACACCTATGAATAATCCCAAACGGAGGTGAACCATGGCTGACACAAAACATGACGGGCATCTTGGCGCAGTCTATGCTGCCACAGATCAGACTGCGGTTGCCGCCGCCTATGATACATGGGCCGAAACCTATGAGGAGGAGATGCGCCGCGCCGGTTATCGCCACCCGTCCATCGCCTTGGCGCTACTAGCGCGCCATTTGCCCCCCGGTGCTGGCCCCGTGCTGGATGCAGGTGCAGGCACTGGGATGGTTGGTGAATGGATGGGCATTGTCGGCTATCCTGAAATTGAAGCATTGGATATTTCCGCAGGAATGCTTGCCGTGGCCGCGCGCAAAGGGGTTTATACTAAGCTGCACACCATCGCGCTTGGCGGCGTATTGCCCTTTGAAACCGGAACCTATGCGGGGATAATCTGTACAGGCGTTTTCACCACCGGCCATGTCGGTGCTGACGCCTTGGCTGAACTGGTCCGCATCACGCGCCCCGGCGGCGTTATTGTCGCAACGGTCAAGGGGACGGTCTGGGAGGGCGGTTTCGCCGCCGAGATTGTCCGACTTTCCGATCTTGTGACATTGGCCGAAGAAACGGCCCCCTATGTATCAATGCTGGGAGAGGCTGTAACCTCGCCCAGCCGCGCGATCGTTTTACGCCTTCACCCGTGAATTGGTGGGATCAAAGGGGGCATCCAAAGTGATTTCAGCGGGATAGGTTTCGGATGCGACCACAAGCGCATAGCTGCCGGATGTCAGAAATGCGTCACTAACACCGCTGGAATTTCGTACATAGCCATAGCCCACCGATTTGCCGATAGTGTAACCATAACCGCCGCTGGTCAGATAGCCCACGGGTTGGCCATCCCGCAAAATCGTTTCGCGCCCAACCAGCACGACGGCGGGGTCGTCCAATGTGAACCCGACAAAACGCTTGGCCAACGGGCCGGCATTGGCCAATGCCTCTGCCCCAATGAACCCCGCATTGGTCTTGCGCACGGCCCAACCCAAGCCTGCCTCCTCCGGCGTGTCATTTGGCGTAATATCTGACGACCAAACGCGATAGCCTTTCTCCAACCGCAGGCTTTCCAACGCGCGATACCCCACGGGCCGCAGTTGGTGTTTTGCCCCCGCCTGCATCAGCGCATCATAAACCTCGCCAATCGAGGCGATCGGAACGTGCAATTCCCATCCCAGCTCACCCACATAGGTCAATCGCATCGCCCGAACCTGAGCGCCTGCGATGCTGACATCCTGCACTGAACTAAAGGAAAAGGCGGTGTTAGAGACATCTTGTGACGTAACCGCCGCCAAGACGTCGCGTGCTTTCGGCCCCATCAGGGACAGGGTTCCAAAATTCTCGGTCACATCGCGAAACTCGCAACCCTCGCTTGGTAAATGGCTGGCAATCCACGCAAAATCATGGGCGCGGAATCCGGTCCCTGTCACAATATAGAACCGATCTTCGGCCAGTCGGGCCACCGTCAAATCCGCCTCAATTCCGCCGCGCGTGTTCAAAAGCTGGGTATAGGTCACCCGACCGATGCCGCGCCCCACATGCCCGGCACAAATTCGCGCCAATGCGTCAGCGACCCCAGGCCCAGAAAGTTCGTATTTTGCGAAAGAACTTTGGTCGAACACGCCCACATGCGCGCGCACATGCTTGTGTTCCGCGCCAACCGACTCAAACCAGTTTTGCCGCCCCATGCTGTAGATGTCACGTGCCTCCACCCCTTTGGGCGCAAACCAATTCGGGCGCTCCCACCCCAGTTTAGAGCCGAAAACCGCCCCCTGCGCCTTGAGCCGATCATAAAGCGGCGACACAATGCGGGGGCGGCCGCTGGTATATTCCTCATGCGGAAAACCGATTGTGTAATGTTTGCCATACGCCTCCATGGTGCGGTCACACACCCATTGGCGGTCGCGGTGTATCTCCGAAAAGCGCAAGATATCCACGGCCCACAGATCCAAAGGTGCCTCTCCCTTCATCACCCATTCGGCCAGCACCCAGCCCGCGCCGCCACCCGAAGCGATGCCAAAGGCGTTGAAGCCCGCGCCCACATACATATTTTCGCATTCCAGCGCCCGGCCAAGGATAAAGTTTCCGTCCGGGGTAAAACTTTCGGACCCGTTTATCATCTGTTTGACGCCCGCCTGTTCCAGCGCGGGAATACGGGCAATCGCTTGCACCATATGCTGTTCAAAATGGTCGAAATCGTCACCAAACAGCCCAAACTCCCAGTCATTTGGCACATCGCCCGTCACCCAAGGCTGTGGGTTCGGCTCATACCCGCCCATAACCAGCCCGCCGACCTCCTCCTTGAAATAGGTGCGCCGATCCGGATCGCGCAGGGTGGGTGCATCGGTGGAAAGGCCCGCAATCGGGGCGGTAATGATGTATTGATGCTTTATTGGCTGCAGCGGCACGTTGATACCTGCCATCGCGCCCACTTGCCGCGCCCATTGGCCCGCACAGTTAACCACCCGCTCCACCAGAATGGTGCCTTGATTTGTCTGCACACCCGTAATGCGCGCGCCGTCCATGATGAAGCCAGTGACCTGCACCCCTTCGACAATCTTCGCGCCGTGCATCCGCGCGCCCTTGGCCAGCGATTGCGTGATGTCCGAGGGACTGGCCTGACCATCGGTTGGCAACCAGCTTGCCCCGATCAGATCGGAAACATCCATCAAGGGCCACATCCGCTTCACCTCCTTAGGTGAAATCAAGTGCATTTCCATCCCGAAACTGCCCGCCGTGGTCGCCAGCCGCTTGTATTCCGTCCAGCGATTCTGATTGGTTGCCAGCCGCAAGCAACCTGTCATCTTCCAGCCGGTCTCCAGCCCCGTTTCTGCATCCAGCCTTTTATAAAGGTCCACCGAATATTTCAGAACCTTGGTGATAGAGGCCGAAGACCGCAACTGCCCCACCAAGCCTGCCGCGTGCCAAGTGGAACCGCTGGTCAGCTTGCCCATTTCCAGCAGCACAACATCCGCGCCATGGTCTTTCGCCAAATGATAAGCAGTTGAACAGCCGATGATACCGCCACCGATAACGACGACTTGGGCGTGGGCAGGCAGGGTCATGGCATGATCTTTCCGTAAAGAGTTTGGTAATTGTCTAGCTGGACAGCAAGGCGGGCCTGGTTGTCAGAAATATAGGTCGCGTAATCAGCACCCGGCGCGGCAAGGTGTAAATCTGACACCAACGCCCACATGGTTTCACGCAACAGCGCCGCGACCTTCATCGCGTCAAACGCTTGCATTGAAGGGCGGTATGCGTCGTCCTCAAAATAGGTGTCAAGCAGGATCAGGGACTGATCCGTGGTCATCTCGGCATTCGACGCCACTCCGGCAAGATCGAATAAAGCGGTCGAAAAACCGGCATATTCATAGTCGATCAACCACAGTTTTCTGCCATCATCCAGAAAGTTGGCCGGCAACAAGTCATTATGGGCAAAGACGAAGGGCATGGGGGTCTGAACTGCCTCCAACCCCGCCGAGAGCGCCAGATATGGCGGGGTTTCCGCTGTGTGTCGGCTCCCTTGCAAGGTCCGCGCATAATCTCGGATGACATGGAATACCCAGAACAAAGATGCCTCACCTGAAACCGCTTCGGGCATGGTGTGGTGGAATTTTCGGAGGAAATTCGCGATGCGAGCGGGGTTTGCCGCGACATCCGCCGCGCCCCATGTTCTAGCCTGAACAAAAGCAGTCACCATCACACCCGGCGCTGTATATGACACCGCAGGGGCAAAGCCACAGGCATGAGCGGCGCGTGACGCCATTGCCTCGCGTGCGCGGTTGACATGGTGAAAGGGATAATCAACGCCAAAGCGCACGACATAAGCGCCGCGCCCGTCTGTCACCTTCCAAATCTCGTTTGACAGACCCCCGGACAAGGGTTCTGCCTGAATATCGCCCTGCCAACACGGCAAAGCCTTAATCCGGTCAATCGCCATGGCCACCCCCCGCCAATCCGAGCTTGGCCCGCGCCCGTGCCGCCCCTGCGCCGATCAACCGGTCAGCAATGATTGCAATGAACGCCACACAAAGTCCGGCCACCAAGCCGCGCCCGGAATCGGCTTTTGTCAGCGCGATATACACCTCTTGCCCCAAGTCCCGCGTCCCAACCAAGGCGGTGATCACTAGCATCGATAGGGCAAACATGATTGTTTGGTTCAGGCCTAGCATGATTTCCGGCAATGCCAGACGCAGCTTGATCTGAGTTAGAATCTGCCAGCGCGTGCAGCCCATCGCGCGCCCCGCCTCCAGCAATCGCGGGTCCACCCCCTGCAAGCCCAGCGCAGTGTAGCGGATCGCCGGCGCAATCGCATAAGCAACGACCGCAATCATTGCCGTGAAATCACCCACGCGAAACAGCATGACCGCCGGCATAAGATAGACAAACGAAGGCAAAGTTTGCAGGGTATCAATGGCAAGCCGTACCCACCGCCACAGGCTGTCACTCTCTGCCGCCATGACACCAACAGGCACCCCGATCAGCATCGCAATTGCCACCGATATGCCGCAAAGATACACGGTCGTCATCGCTTTGTCCCACAGGCCAGTTGATGCGATCAGGACCGTCAGCACCCCAACCAGCACCCCCAAGCGCCAACCCTGCAAACGCCACCCGATAAAGCACAGGAACAACGCAACACCTGCCCAAGGCAGAGCTATCAGGAACCGTTTGAAAGGGATCAGAACATTGATAAGTAACGCATTCTTTACCGCTTCCAACGTGTCAAAATAATTGACATTGATCCATTCCACCACCCGGCCCCAGAAAGTTCCTGTCGAAAGCTGCCACCCTTCCGGATAAGTTTGCAGGCCTGGCGTGAACAGGGCGATCAGCACCGCAAGCACCAAGCTCGCCAACGCACCCCATAAATAGCCGTGCCTGCCTGTCCGCTCTTGCGCCAAGGCTTGCGAAATCCGGTCCAGTGCAATCGCCAGCGCAACAATGGAAAACCCTGCCTCCAATCCCGCGCCAAAATCCAGCCGGCGCAGCGCCGCCAAGACGTCAAACCCAAGGCCGCCGGCCCCGATCATTGAGGCGATGATAACCATATTCAAAGACAGCATAATCACCTGATTAACGCCAACCATCAGCCCCGACTTCGCACTTGGCACCATCACTCTCCATGTCATCTGGCGGCGTGAGCAGCCAACCATATGGCCCAGATCAACCAATTCCCCCGGAACGCGCTGCAAGGACAGTTGGGTTATCCGTGTCATGGGCGGCATGGCATAGATCACCGTTGCGATCACCGCAGCCACAGGACCAAAACCGAACAGAATCAGGATAGGCACAAGATAGGCAAAGACCGGGATGGTTTGCATCAAGTCCAACAATGGCGCGATCGCCCGCGCAAAGCCGGGCCAGCGAAAGGCAGCAAGACCCAGCGCCATGCCCCCCACAACCCCGATCGGCACGGCGATCAGAATAGAGGCCAGCGTTATCATCGCGCTGGTCCATTGCCCAAACACGGCGATGAACAAGAAACATGCCCCTGACAGAATGGCCAGCCGCAGCCCCCCGGCGCGATGCCCCAGCAAAGACACCATAGCGACCACAGCAAGCCATGACAGAGGCGGCAACGGCCCAATCCCGTCAGACAGAATGCCTGTCACCAAGCGGTAAGGCACCTCTACCGCCGCCGAAATAGCGCGCGTAAGCTGCTGAAAGGTGAACAGCCCAAAGCTTGCCTCATTCAGCAGCCATTTGGTAAAGGCGGAAATCCATTTGGCGGCAGGAAGAATAGCGGCTTTCGGCCAGTCGAATGCCCAAGGCACCACAGCCCCGGCAAGGGCCGCGAATGCCCAAAACAGTGCCGAAGCCCCCACCCAGATTGCCACACTCCGCATCGCCCTAACCCTTCAGCATCAGGGCGACAACATCGTCGCGGTGCAAATGGCCAAGCGTTTTGCCCTGCGCGTTTTCAACCCGCAGAATCGTTTCTTGCAAAAACATGGGCGCTGCGTCGGCAACTTTGGTGGATTCAGCGACCGCTATGACCGGCGTGTCACCCTGAACCGGCTTCATCAAACTGCCAGCCCGCACCACTTTTGCGCGCGGGACCGCGCGGGTAAATTCGGCAACATAATCGGTGGCAGGATGTAGAACGATGTCTTCGGGCGTGCCTTGCTGCACGACCGCGCCATCCTTCATAATGGCAATCGTATCCGCCAGTCGTATAGCCTCATCGAAATCATGGGTGATGAACACGATTGTCTTTTTCAGGACCGATTGCAGGCGCATGAATTCGTCCTGCATCTCACGCCGGATCAAGGGGTCTAGGGCCGAAAATGGTTCATCCAGAAACCACAGCTCCGGGTCGGCGGCGAGGGAGCGCGCGATGCCGACCCGTTGCTGCTGCCCGCCCGAAAGCTGCCGTGGCAACGCATATTCGCGGCCTGCAAGCCCCACCAAGGCGATCATCTTTCGGGCAGTATCTTCGCGGGTGGCGCGGCCTTGACCCTGCACCTCCAACGGAAAGGCGACATTTTGTAGGACGGACAGATGGGGCAAGAGCGCGAAATGTTGAAAAACCATGCCCATCTTGTGCCGCCGAAGCTGCATCATCTCGGCCTCACTCGCCGCAAGAAGGTTCTTGCCGTGAAACCAGATCTCACCTGCGGTCGGTTCGATCAAGCGCGACAAGCAACGAACAAGCGTTGATTTGCCCGATCCTGACAGGCCCATAATGACAAAGATTTCGCCTTCACCGACGGCAATATCGACGGCACGCACGGCTGCCATATGGCCCCGCGCGTCAAACTGGGTCGCCGTTGCCTCTGGCCCCAGTTCATCCAGTATGCCCGCACCATTTGGGCCAAAGACTTTCCACACATTCCGGCACAACAGTTTTGGCGCAGGGTTCGACACAGAATTCTCCGAAACTAGGGGGCCACCACCCGTGAGGGGATCGCAGGCAGCGGCCAGAGGAGCTATATTGCCAGATCAGTTGATCCAGCCAGACCAGCGCGCCTCGTTCTGTGTCATCCAATCGGCGACGACCGCCTCGACGCTTGCGCCGTTCAGGTCCACCTCGGTAATCATCTTGCCCATTTCGTCATTGTCGATGCTGAAAGCCTTTACGGCAGCTTCTGCCTTTGGCCATTTTTCGGCCAAACCGGCCCAGCCGACTTTCCAAATCTCACCAAATGGCTTGCCGCAATCATAGGCCATATCGGGGTTTCCGCCCCAAGCCGGGTCGGTGTAGCATTCAGCGGTATATTCCGGGAACGCGACCCAATCGCCTTCAAACTTGGCAGGTGCCCAATGCGGGGCATAGATCCACAGCATGATTGAGGCTCTACGCTGAACAGCTGATTCCAGCTCTGCAAACAACGCGGCATCGGTGCCTGCGTGAATCACCTCAAACGGCAGATCCAGCGCCTCGATCCGTTCCTCGTCAAAGCCACCCCAAGTGACAGGACCGCCCAGATAACGGCCTTTGGGGGCGGTTTCAGCGGTCGAGAATGCCTCAGCACAGGCGGTTTCCTTCAATGCTTCCCAGTTCGGCAAGCCGGGGCATTGTTCAACCATATATGACGGATACCACCATTCTTCTTTCGCCTTCATCCCGGTTGGGCCAAGGTTCACAACCTTGCCCGTCGCAGTCGCGGCATCCATCGCCTCGCGCCCTGTGGTTTCCCACATCTCCATCGCCAGATGCAGATCGCCGGTTTCCAACCCTGCAAATTGGGCCAGATAGTCTGCCTGCACATATTCCACATTATAGCCGGCCTTTTGCAGAACCGACCCCATCAACTGGGTCGTAATAAGCTGACCAGTCCAATCATGCAGCGTCAGCTTGATCGGGTCGCTGCTTTCTTGCGCCATCACAGATCCAGCGGAAACCGCCAACACAGACGCGCCCAGTTTCAAAATGGTCTTGATCGTCATTCCATACCCCCATCGCTTTTCTATAATTGTGCCAAGTAACGCGCGCGCCGTGCGCTGAGTCAAATGTATTTTGTGGCTTTGTGTGATTTTAATGACTGGTTATGCCCGATATTCTGCGCTACGTCTAAAATTCGGTCACATCCCCAAGGCTTCCCATGCTGTCAAAACGCCATTCCGAAATCCTCAAAATCCTTGATGCCGAAGGTACCGTCACCATTTCGGCACTGGCCGAGGCGATGGATGTCAGCTTGGAAACCATTCGCCGCGATGTACGGCCCTTGGTCGATGGGGGGGCCGTTTTGCGGATGCATGGCGCGATCAGCCTTTCATCCCAAGCGGGCGAAGCACCCTTTCGCCGCAGGATGCGTGAGAATGCCGCCGCAAAGCAAGCAATCGCCACTACCGCGGCGGCCACTGTGCGCCATGGGGACGCCGTGATGATGGATACAGGTACCACCACCAGTTTTTTGGCCCGCGCGCTAACGGACCACAAACGACTGACCATTGTCACCAACTCAACCGATGTTGCCCGCACTTTGGCCTCTGGCGAAGGCAATCGGGTATTTCTGGCAGGAGGCCAGATTATAGGAGACAGCGGCGCAGTTTTAGGAGCGCAGGCCGTGCGCTTTGTGGGGGGGTTCTCGGCGACCCATGCCTTTATCTCAGCGGGTGCCGTGGATGGTGATGAAGTCATGGATTATGAGGAAGCCGAGGTGGAGTTCGCCCGCGCTTTGCTAGCTCGCGCTGAACGCCGGGTGTTGATAACCGACGCGACTAAATTTGGGCGGCGTGGATTAGTAACGGTGTGCCGTTTTGACGAGTTGGATGAAGTTATCACCGATGCGCAGGTGGATGCAGCAGTGGCACTGAAAGAGGCCGGGGTGCGGTTGACGATTGCTTGACGCTTATTCTGGCTGAAAGCCCCCGATCAAACGGCGCAGGCCAAAGACGGTTCTGATTAGGTGGACGGTCGGCGCGAACCCCGTCGGCAAGAAAGTTCCACTGACACTGCCGTTAAGGGAATTCTTCTTGCGCGGTGGCAACAACCTGCATCTCAGCATTAAAGATAATCGCGCGGCTTGATGTTGTGCCCTGATCAATTGCTAGAATATGGCTCACCAACGCCTCCATACCGGTTTTTTCCATGTCTCACTTGGATTCAAATATCTCCGGCGGGGACATTTGAAACCATGTGAATAGGGGCAAAGCGTAAACTTTGCCCCCGTTCGTTATTTTACTGCCAGGACTTGAGCAGCTCATCATAGCTGATCGTTTCTGGGGTTCCACGCTCATCAGCCAGTTTGGCAACGGGTGCGCCCGGTGCATCCAGCCAGATTTGCGCATCTTGCGGCTCGTTCATCTTTGGACCAACATCGCCCTGAACGCCCGAACGCTCGATACGTTCCATGACCTTTTCTTGTTCAGCACACAAAGCATCCAGCGCTTCTTGCGGGGTTTTGGCACCCGACATTGCATCGCCGATGTTCTGCCACCACAGCTGCGCCAGCTTTGGATAATCCGGTACGTTGGTGCCGGTTGGCGACCACTGTACACGGGCCGGCGAGCGGTAGAATTCGATCAGACCACCCAGTTGTGGCGCACGATCGGTGAACGACTTGTCTTGGATCGTGCTTTCACGAATGAAGGTCAGACCAACATGCGACTTCTTCACGTCGACCGTTTTCGAGGTGATGAACTGCGCATAAAGCCAAGCCGCTTTTGCACGATCGACCGGGGTCGATTTCATCAATGTCCACGAACCGGCATCCTGATAGCCAACCTTTTGGCCATTCTGCCAGTAAGCGCCGTGCGGCGAAGGGGCCATGCGCCACTTTGGCGTGCCATCTTCGTTCATGACCGGAATACCGGGCTTTACCATATCGGCGGTAAAGGCGGTGTACCAGAACATCTGCTGGGCAATCGCGCCCTGCGCCGGAACGGGACCAGCCTCGCCAAAGGTCATACCAGCCGCCGATGGAGGCGAGTACTTGTTCAGCCATTCGATCGCCTTGGTCACAGCGTATACCGCAGCCGCGTCATTGGTCGACCCGCCACGCGTTACACAAGAGCCTACAGGTTGTGACTGCTCATTCACCCGAATGCCCCATTCGTCCACGGGCAGCCCGTTCGGCTCACCCACGTCGCCCATGCCGGCCATCGACATCCACGCATCGGTGTAACGCCAGCCCAAGCTTGGGTCTTTCTTACCATAGTCCATGTTGCCATAGACTTCTTGGCCATCGATTGTCTTGCCGGTAAAGAATTCGGCAATATCTTCATAAGCCGCCCAGTTGACCGGAACGCCCAAATCATAGCCGTATTTTTCTTTGAATTCGGCCTGGAATTCTGGGTTGTTGAACCAATCGTACCGGAACCAATAAAGGTTCGCGAACTGCTGGTCTGGCAGCTGGTAAACCTTGCCATCTGGTCCCGTGGTAAACTTCAACCCGATGAAATCATTCAGGTCGAGGCCGGGGTTGGTGACATCAGCGCCTTCGCCTGCCATCCAGTCGGTCAGGTTGCGGGCTTGCTGATAGCGCCAGTGGGTGCCGATCAGATCGCTATCGTTGATATAGGCGTCATAGATATTCTCGCCAGACTGCATTTGCGTTTGCAGTTTTTCAACAACATCGCCTTCGCCGATTAGATCATGGGTGATCTTGATACCCGTGATCTTGGTGAAAGCATCGGCCAGAACCTTGCTTTCATATTCATGCGTGGTGATGGTTTCAGATACCACCTTGATGTCCATGCCTGCAAACGGCTTGGCGGCATCAACGAACCACTGCATTTCAGCTTCCTGATCCGCGCGGCTTAGCGTGGAGAGGGGGCCGATTTCGGTGTCTAGAAAGGCCTTGGCAGCATCCATGTCTGCCCAGGCAGGGCCCGTCAGCATGGCAATTGCCAGCGTCATGGCCGTGGTTGACATATGTCTCAGTTTCATCTTGTTCCTCCCGTAGAACATTTTGCTATCTTTGACGTGTTCAGTTGGCCTTTTGGGTCTGATACACCCGAGGGCCACCGCTACTCATCTGCGCCGCTATACCCAGCGAAACACCGCTGCCGCATAGGCCGCGCAGATAACCAAGGCGACCCATTGAGGCGAGCCGCCTAATCCTAGCCAAGCCAAGTTGATAAAGGCCGAGCCAAGAAGCGTGATGAATAACCGGTCACCCCGCGTGGTTTCGATCCGAAGCACACCCATGCGGGGTGTTTCGGGAAATTTGATTGCCAGCACCGTAAAGGTGATCAAGAGCGAGGCGATGACGATAAAGAAAATCGCGGTTGGTCCGGTCCATGCCATCCAAGCCATTCTACACCCTCCCCAGGGCAAAGCCCTTGGCAATATAGTTACGCACAAAGTAGATCACCAAGGCGCCCGGCACGATCGTCAGCACCCCGGCCGCGGCCAGCACACCCCAGTCCATACCGCTTGCCGAAACCGTCCGCGTCATTGTGGCAGCAATCGGTTTGGCATCAACGCTGGTCAGTGTTCTGGAAAGCAGCAGTTCAACCCACGAAAACATAAAGCAAAAGAACGCGGCTACACCGATGCCCGAAGCGATCAGTGGCATGAAAATCCGGGTAAAGAACCGCGTAAAGGAATACCCGTCAATATAGGCTGTTTCATCGATTTCCTTGGGAACGCCGCGCATGAAGCCTTCCAAAATCCACACCGCGAGCGGCACGTTGAACAGGCAATGCGCAAGCGCCACAGCAATATGCGTGTCAAACAACCCGACCGAGGAATAGAGCTGAAAGAACGGCAAGGCAAAGACCGCAGGCGGTGCCATCCGATTGGTAAGAAGCCAAAAGAACAGATGCTTGTCACCCATAAAATGATAACGGCTGAACGCATAGGCGGCAGGTAATGCTACCGCCAAACTGATGACGGTATTCATCACCACATGAGTTATGACTGAATCTGGTGTTTGGGCGGTTTGAAGGTTGGCGGCGTATCTGGTTGAATTGTTGTTGTGAGACAGCAGCCCAACCGAAGGAGATACACCACCATGGAAACGACTAACATTGTTGAT
>Ga0209390_10006997_pt1 | contig 14702 bp, 16 predicted proteins | sample BON01_FD_187212 | JGI IMG/M metagenome (GOLD analysis project Ga0209390, IMG submission 187212) | Freshwater microbial communities from Lake Bonney liftoff mats and glacier meltwater in Antarctica - BON-01 (SPAdes) (version 2) | ecosystem: Environmental > Aquatic > Freshwater > Ice > Glacier... | reverse complement strand
GGAGTACACAAAGCAGCAAACAAAAGTCAGCACAGCTGTATTTTCTTTCTTTTGATCCCGAGCAAAGGTACTTATGGGGGCCTACAAGCATTGATTTCCTACTACTAGCTCTGCTGGTGCCGGCCGCCTGACGACTGCGCTTTTGCGGGGCATCCCCACCATCAAAAAGCAAATAAAAAGCACAAACAAGCGGACTTAACAGATCATGGATAACGACAGTGATTGAACATCTTCTCTTTGCTCGTGTTGATTTGAATTTTCTTCTTTTTCCTCTATCTCGCTCCCAAGCTTTACATGCATACATACTTTTCCTTCCTCCCCTTTCTTCCCCTCCCCCCCTCCCTCAGCCCTCCACCCTCCCTATTTCCGGTTCATTTAATCAATATCCACCCATCCCTCCGGCCACTCACGGACATACCAAGGATCCCGCGAGCCATATTCCGTCTGAAACGAGTCCTTCCGCAAGTTGTAATGGTACCAATTCGAGCGGTAATCAAAGCCATTGTACCCGCGCATCCGGGTGATATACCCCGTAAACGTCGAGAACCACGTCCCAATGAAGACCTGCGACCTCGAACACACAATCTGCTCCACCATGCCCATATAATTCTGGTTCAACTTCCCCAACCCCACTCGCTCATGGAAATCACTCAAAAAATAAACATCAAACCGAGCCCGTAACACATCCAGGTACGCCGCGTCCTTCTCATCCGTGGCAATATAAATCGTCTCCCCCTCCTTCAAAATATCCTTAGTGTTCTCAATAATCTCCTCCGCGGGGATCTTGACCTCCTTAAACTGCAAATCTCCCCGTCGGATATGCAGGGCCTTGAATCCCTCGGGCCCCGCAACTGTCTCCATTGCAGCAATGATCCGGCCGGCCGCGCAGAAGACCTCGTCGCGGTAGTGGATGTAGTTTCTGAAGGAGGGAGGGAGGGAGGGAGGGAGGGAGGGAGGGAGGGAAGTTAGCGTGTGGGCAAGTGGAGGGTGGTTCATCAAAGGGAGGGAGGGAGGACGCGAAGGGAAAAAGGACGCATACACAGAGGAGGGCTGATGTCATTTTCGCAGACGTTCAATAATACAAAGCCCCACCATACCAACCACACCCACCCCTACTTCCTAGTCCCCCCTCTCTCTCTACCACTCCATCCCAATCGGACCCAAAACACACATACCTGACAAACCGCTTGACGGCCTTATCCAAGGCCGGGTCCATGAAATGCTCGAACGTATAAAAGTGCGCCAACACCCTCATGTCCTCCTCGCCCGACCCAAAATGAATCACCTTCGCCTCCTGCATCGCCTCGTCATAAAACACCGGCTTCCGCTTCCCACAAAACAAGTCCAACCTCTCCTGCTGCTCTGTCGAATGCTCCTCCACAGCCTTACCCGGGGTCTCAGGGAAAGTCACACACACCTTAAACGGGTTCCAGCGCATCCCCCCCTGCCCCACACTATTCAAATAACTCCACAACTCGTGATTCTCCAAATCCGTGCGATTGTCAGGGGTTAGAGGACCAAGGTGCCCCGTCACGGCTTCCGCCTCCAGGAAGTCCCTCATTTCGATCATTTCCATCTTTTCCCGCAGTCGGTTCAAGTAAAAAAAGTCCGAAAAGTGCAACTTATTATCATCAGGGGCACTCCCCTCATTCAACAAATACATCCCCTGCTCCGGCGGCATCACTAACGTCCGCCCCGTGGCATAAGCAAAGACCAAAACAACTTCCATGGCCATCCGAATGTTATTCCACCCCCCATGGTCCGGTTCAAACGTCACGTACTTCCTCTCCGGCCCCAGCTTCGCCCAGGGGTTTTCCACCTCCTCCACCACCGCCGCCCCGCCGCTGGCAGCAGCCAGCAGCTCCTCGTCATACCGCTGCCAGTAAAAAATGTCCGAGACGCCGCAATGGTCCGCGAGCTCAGAGGGGGGAAAAGCCTCCCAGTCCTTATCGAAGGGGTTTTCCTCCTCGTCCACCCACACCTTATCCACGGCCTCCACGCTATTATACTTGTCCTTCTTCTTCGTCTTCCTCTTCTTCTCGGCACCACCACCAGGCGCGGCTGCTGCTGCTACAGCTGCGTTGTCATTCGCACTGTTGCTGCTGGTGGCCACGCGCAGTTCGGCGGGGGGCAAGCCCTTGGAGTACGTCGCACCCCGCAAGGCCGCCAAGGGGCTATGCTGTCCCGCCGGCTCCAACAGGCCTTGAGAGAACGCAACCATGCCAAAGCCCACGGCGCCCGCGACCAGGATCAAGAAGGTCAGGACCCAGGCACCACGCCCCCCGCAGTCGGGCCAGCCTTCGTCGGCTGCTTCTTTGCGGAGGCTGCTGGAGAGGGACCTGTCCTCGAAGTCGGAGCCACAGCCCGAGGCATCGGAATAGTCCGCGGAGCCTTCCGACTGCTCGCTGCTGTCCTCCTCCTCGACAGGCCGGCGTCGCATGGTGGCGGCGGCTGTGTGTGTGGGGTGGGGTGCGTGTGCATGGAACAGAAGGGGGGAGGGAGGGGAGGCTTGAGAATTTGATTTTGAATGAGGGGCTTTGTTGGTGGTTTTGGAGCCGGGCGAGGCACGATCTGGGGGTTTCCACACGCCTGTAATTGTGCCAAAGCTACGCAGGATGAGTGTGCGGGTGCAGGTTGTGCAAAAGGGTGCCCTCAATTTGAATGCAGGCCCATGAACGTCGTGTTTGCTTGCGTGTGAGAAAGAAGAAGAGGCCGAGGCGAGGGTGAGGGTCGGCTCGAGAGGAGGTCACAACAGAACATCGATGGCTTTGCTTGGGGTGGAGCTTCAGGAGCACTCCAACCCCACGGCCCCCTTGCATCTTCTCACCTGTCCTAGCTTGTTGTTGTACTACAGGGGTGAGTGGTGTGTTCGGCGACAACAGAGGCATCGATTCGAAATTTTCTAGGCGAGCCGGCTGAGCCCCTTTCCTCGATGACGATCATGAGAGACTCATCCACCCTCCTCCCTTTCAGGCCCCGCGTACGCTATGCGCCAACACACCAAGCCTAGATACACAAGGAGGACGACGTCTTGACAAGCTCCGGGCCCTGCTTCCCGTCATTGGCCCCTCCACAGCCACCAACGCTCTGATCCTTCAGCTCGCCTCCACGCTCCATTTACCACCCGCCGCCGTTTCCTCCTCCCTCACACACACTCCAACCCAACCTCTACACACCACATTCACTAACAGTAACCACGACTACCCGGGCACGAAGCAACATGCCCGTGTCCCTAAAGGGCATTGGGGGCGGGGGGGGCAATTTCTATAAAGGTCGAGAGGGCTCCACCGACGACGACGAGGCCAATGACCCCCTCATGGTAACGATGCGCCAGGCCAAGGGCCAGCAGGGAGACAGCTCCTCTTCTTCCTCAACCACTCCCTCGTCGTCCTCCTCCTCCTCCTCTTCCTCTGGGTCCCTCGCCACGTCCTATGCCGCGGCGACGGTGACGAGCCTGGGCGACCCGGCCTCGGCCGCCATTGTGTCATGCTTCGCCTACACCTTTTGCTCCATCACCATGGTCCTGGCCAACAAGGCCCTCGCCTCGCAATACCGCGCAGATGTTGACTTCCTCGTCATTGCCTTTCAAAGCGTTTGCGCCGTCGCCTTGGTCTTTGGTTGTGATGCCCTGGGGGTGATCCAACCGGGCAGCACCAAGTTCGATCGCTCCGTGGCTATTCAATGGCTTCCCGTCAATGTATTCTTCGTCAGCATGCTTTCCACAGGCTTTCTAAGCTTGAAACACCTCAATGTACCCATGGTCACCATTTTCAAGAATCTGACCAACGTCGGGATCATGTGGGGGGAGTGGTATTTCTACGGAGCCCACGTCTCGGTCGGTGCCATCCTCTCGTGCGCAATCATGATTTTAGGCGCCTTCCTCGCTGCTGCTAATGACATTACTTTTTCAGGAATTGGTTATTTTTGGATGGTCTCCAATTGCTGTTGCACGGCGGGGTATGTCTTGTATATGAAGCATGCGACGAAAACGGTGCGTCTGCCCAAGTTTGGTATGGTTTTTTATAATAACCTCTTGTCGTTGCCTATCCTACTGGCGGGCGCGGCGGTCCGAGGAGAGTTTCGGACGTTCCTGGGGACGGGTGAACTGCATACGACGTCGTATTTGAGTTTGTCGTTGTATGCGGGGTTGGTGGGGTTCTTTTTGAACTTGGCTACCTTGTGGTGTGTGAGTAATAATTCAGCCACGACCTATGCAGTGGTGGGGGCATTGAATAAAATCCCCTTGGCTGTCTTGGGCTGGTTTTTGTTCAAGACGCCCATTACGCATAAGGCGTTGGTGTTTCTGTCGATGAGCATGTGTGGGGGGTTTCTGTATACCTACACTAAGATGAGGGAGGTGGATCGGCCGCCGAATCTGCCGAGGTAGGTAGGGAGGGAGGGAGGGAGGGAGCGAAGAATGAAAAATGTGGCCAAATGTGATGAAATGAATGAAAGAGAAGAGGAACGTAATTGGAATTCTCGAGAAGAGAGTATCTAGATGCTTAGATAGGTAGGTTGGTAAGCACAGGGAGTGAGTTCTGAATGAATCTGTGCGTCTATTTCCTGGTCGGCGGCGGCAGCAGCAGCAGCTGCTGCTGCTGCATCAAGCCTTTCCCTTCATCGTGACCTTTTTCATGACTTTTGTATGTACAAGATGAGAAGACTGAGAAGACGATATGCGAATTTCAGAAAGCAAGTAGAAGAGAAAGAAACGAAAAACAATGACGCTTTTGAATGCCTTTTTCTTGACTGCTGATGATGAATATTGCTGCGGGGGGGAGTGATGGAGATGAGAGAACCTGGTCTTTTGTTGGTTGTTCATTGATTTTCATCGTCCCTTTTTCTTCTTTTTTGTTTCGCGTTTTAGCTCTTTGTTTATTCCTTCCTCTCCCCTGTCTGGGGTCTTTCGTTTCGCTCCTCTTCTTCCGGCATCGTCGTCCTTCTTCCGTCTCCCCCCTTCTTTGCTGTTGCTGTTGCTGCTGCTACTAATGCTGCTGCTTTTTCGACTTCTTGCTTTGTGGTGGCGCCTAAACACACGGCAACATCCCTTTTTTCTATCTTAACGGACAAAATCAAAGCAAGAGCATGGCACACGCAGGCATGCATGCATTTACGCACATATATCACAGATAGGTAGGTGCGAATATAAGACGCACACACATACACACGCACCTGGAACAAACACACACACACACACGCGTCGTCATGGTCACGGCACAACGTCACAACACACGCACGCACACACACATAACAGATATCACACATAAATTCTAATGAATCCCAGGGAGGGAGGGAGGGAGGGAGGGAGGGCAGAGAGCAATCTCTCTCATCATCACCCCTATCAAATAGGGGGAAACGTTCTGTCTTTTGATTAGTGGTTGAGGGAGGAAAGGAGGGAGGGAGGAAGAGGAGGAGGAGGAGGAGGAGGAGGAGATGTCTGTCTTGGTGTCCTTGCTGGCTTCGGCTGGGAAAGTAGGAGGAGGAGGAGAAGAGGAGAAGGGGAGTTTTGTCGTTGTTTTTAACTAATAAATACTACTCAGTCTCTGCTTTACGCTTTACGCCCCCTTCTTCGTCTTCTCCACCGCCAAGGAGTAGAGGAGCACACCGGCAATAGCAACGGCTGAGCCGATATATCCTTGCATGGTCACGGGGTTCTTGAACACCAGGATCGACGCCCCAATAATCACCACCCGCTTGATCGTATTCCCGACCGCGTGCGTCACAGGGTGCACGCTATCCAAAGCCAAGAACGCCACCTCGTTGTACAAATAAAAGTACAACCCACTCGAGACAATGTAATTGATCAGTTGCTTCTGGCTCGTCACCGCCAACGCAGCCTGCCACGCCCCCCTCACCTTACTCCCCTCCACCAACAGCGTCACAGGCGCCATGATCAAGGTCGCGAGAATCGTCAGGACAGCATACAAATTTGCCGCATCCATATTCTGCCCCTGAGGCTCTTCCATCGTCTTCTTGGCAAAAATCCCCCGCCCGGCAGAAGCAGTGTTAGCAAGCATAGCAGAATTAAATGCCAACCAACTGAATTTTCGCTCGGTCAAGGAGGCGATCGCCACTCCACCCATCACAGGGATGAGGGACGCATACACCACCGGCGCGAAGAACTGCTTGAGGAACAAGGCGGAGAAGAGGGAGGTGAACGCGGGCTCGGCGGCCTTGATGATATGGGTAAAGGAGACAGCGCCGGCCCCAAGAGAAATGACAGCAGTAATATGAGCCATGGCATGCATGAATGCCACGGGCAAAAGGTTTTTCACATTTTGGGCGGTCAGCTTGGGGGCTTTGCGGATGCCGAGCGCCCACAAGGGGAAGACGTAAAGCAGGCCGAGGGAGAGCTGGATGAGGCCGACGGTCCAGGGGAGGGGGAGGACGTTCAAGGCCTTCTTGTTGTAGATGTTGTAGCCAATGTTAAACAAATACCACAGGAAAAAGAAGGAGCCAACCTTAAGCGTGGAGGCGGCGGGCTTGGCGGCAGCGGGGGAGGCACCGCCGCGGGTGCTGATCAGGGATTTTGGGGCGACGATGGGGGTGGGTTGAAGGTTGTAGATGGCAGCGGGCTCGACGGCGGCGGCGGCGGTTGGGAGGCAGGCGGCGTTGCGGGGGCGGAGGGCGAAGGCGCGGGAGGTGGTGGAGAAGGCGGAGGGGGGTTCGGCGAAGCAGGCGCGGACTGTGTTTTGATTGCGGAAGGGGGGATGGGGAGGGATGAGAGATTGTCGATGATAGGAGGCGGGGAGGAGGGTGTGCTGGGGCAGTAAGAGACGTGAGTGTGGGTGATTGAATCAGCGGGTGGGGATCCAGAAGAAAGGAGGAAGCCGACGAAAATCTTCATATGGCGGTGCTGGAATGACGGGCTTTGTCCTTAGAGGGTGCACGGGCAAGAGGGGGAGAATGTCTAGGTGATAAACCGGCCGTATGGACACGCAAGGCAAAGGATCGGAGGGAACGCACGCAGAAGCAGGGCACAGACATGCCAAGCCGAAGGTGGCTCGAAAGGCAGGTCAGTCAAAACAGGAGGTGTACGGGCAAAAGCACCAAGACGATGCCAAAAACTCCGCAGCATGACGGGTCGCAAAAAAAAAGGCATCTAGGGCGGGTCGATGGATTCCTTACCTTGGAGGCCAGCGCCAGGGGTCTTGAGGAGGCGAGGGTGGGTGTGGGCGAAGCCCGTGACGCCCAGGGAGACGAGGCCGAGGACTAGTAGTCTCATCGTGCGCGTGTGGTGGTGGTGGTGGTGGGGGAGGAGGGAAAGGATGACGGCCGCAAGCGTTCTCCTTGTTGTTAGGTGGCGGGGGGTGGCCGGGCCTCCAAGTTGCTGTTTGGCCGGGTACGTCAGCCTCTGTGGGTGGTGTAGGTGGAGGGTGGCGCCAGGGTTTGGGTGAGAAGAGGATGGGGTACCCGCAATTGTGTCATCCAAGCCCGTGAATACGCATGCGAGAGGAATGATTGGCTGGGGTGGGTGGGTGGCGGCCGGTCGCAGGGCACTTAACACCCACAGAGCCAGCGTTTGCTTGCCTTCCTCGCCTCCCACACCACGGTCTAAAGGCGAAGAAAACAAAGATACGAGACCTCCGGCTCGCGTTTTTCCAATTCGATTGGCTTGTTGCTTCTTCTTGGCTCGGCCGGGGAGAAGCATGAGCGGAGAGCCGCCGTTGCTGATTTTTGATGATGATGAACGAGGCACCCTCGCCAACAACCTCTTGCTTCCATTCTCTCTGTGTGTTTCGTAGGCCTGGATGTGGTGCGTGGTCAAAGGGCGCAGCGGCTGCGTGGGCAGCAGTAGTGTGGCTCTACGACAGACATTTTTCGGCATGGTGGTAGTGTTGCAAGTTGTGGAGCGGAGGAAGAAAGAAGGATGGACCAAGGGGCAAGCTTCGTTGATGATGCTGCTTCCTTCTCCCACGACCACCTACACACTGCGCATGCAACCACCTTCCCAAGCCTAACCAAGCCCAAGCTCTTCGTGCAATGATGCCGCGGGTTGCGGTGGTTGTGGCGCTGCGGGGGAGGGTGCTTCGCTGAGGAGAGGGGAGAAGGAAGGCATCATGCGTAGAAGCTATCACAAACCACCCACTGCGCATTGCCTCATACGTGCACTCACCCACCGTCCCACACACACACCCCACTTCACATAAACCACAGCGAGGGCCTTCTTTGCAGCCAGGACACGGCGTACGCAAGCAGCAGCAAAGATTACGGACAAACATGGTACGTGCATACGCGAGACGAAGACGAGGGAGGGGGGAGGCTGGAGGAGGGGGAGGGGGGGAGCACAAGCCGGCCGCACCAAATGCATGAGGCAGGGCTGGTGCGGAAGGGAGGGCGGGGAGGGAGGAGGGACGTTGTAGATGTTTGTGTATCGTGAGGTGGAGGTAGAATGCTCGGCATGATTGATGTGGCGGCTGGTCGCGCGACGGGCCATTCTTCCTTCCTTGCCCGTCACGAAGCGCCGCCTTGTGCATGTTGCATGGGATGGCGTGATTCGTGCAGACAGTATGGGCGCCATCATGAATATGCATGTTTAATCGATTGTTCCTGTACATTCTTCAAGACTGAGGCATGCTCAATAGCTGCCTGCCCATCTCCACCTCCTCCCTCCCTCCCTTTTTCACGCACTCACCACCCCTCCCTCCTCCCTTCCCTCCCCCTTCTCCCCCCCCCACCACAGACGGACTTCATCCCCGAGTTCAAGTTGATCCTAGTAGGGGACGGCGGGGTGGGCAAGACGACCTTCGTCCGTCGTCACTTGACGGGAGAGTTTGAGAAGCGTTATGTTGCGACCCTAGGCGTGGAGGTGCACCCTTTGTTGTTTCACACGAACCGCGGGCAGATCAAGTTCAACGTGTGGGACACGGCGGGGCAGGAGAAGTTTGGGGGCCTGCGGGATGGGTACTACATTCAGGGGCAGTGCGCGATTATCATGTTTGATGTCACGAGTCGGATTACGTATAAGAATGTGCCCAATTGGCATCGGGACTTGACGCGGGTGTGCGAGAACATCCCCATTGTGCTGTGTGGGAATAAGGTGGAGATTAAGGTACGCCTGAGTAGAAATAGAGGGTGGATGGGTGGGTGTTTGTTTTGTTTGTTGATTCCTTGATTTTTATGCGAAGTCGTCCAGCCGGGATTCACCCTCCCTCCCTCCCTCCCTCCCTCCCTCCCTCCCTTCTCCTGCCAAACAGGACCGGAAGGTGAAGCCGAAGCAGATCATTTTCCACCGCAAGAAGAACCTGCAGTACTACGACATCTCCGCCAAGTCCAACTACAACTTCGAGAAGCCCTTCCTCTGGCTGGCGCGCAAGTTGACGGGGTAAGGAGGGGAGGGAGGGAAGGAGGGAGGGAGGGAGAGAAAGACATCCAGATTGTTTTCAAAAAGTTTTTGTCTTGGTAATTAGTTCTAAGCGTACACTCATATAATCACCACCTTTTCTCTCTCCCTCCTTCTTTCACTTTTTAGTGACAATAACCTGCACTTCGTGGAGGCGCCCGCACTGGCCCCGCCCGAGGTGGCGTACGACCAGAACGACATGATCCGTTACGAGCAAGAGCTGACCGAAGCCGCCGCCATGCCGCTGCCTGATGTACGTATTGTCTGCCTTTGTCTCATCTCTTGTGTCGTTGTATTTGTCCTCTTCGGGGTTTGCTTGTCTCTTTCTTATGCCCTGTCCGTATGTGCCGTTGCGGAAATCTGCGATTTTTGGCGCTCACTCTCCTCCTTTTCCCTCCCCACTCCCACTCCCAACAAAACACACAGGAGGACGACGACTTGTAAAGCAGCAGTAGTAATAGCAGCAGCAGCAGCAGCTGCAAGAGCAACAAGCTGAGCTGAAGGAGGAGGTGTGAGAGCAGCAGCAGCAGTGGCAGCAGCAGCAATTTGAGGGGAAGGGAGTTGAGTGTGTGTGCTTGTGCTTGTGTGTGTGTGTAGGTGGTGGTGGATGGGGGCTTCGTGTAGATGAAGGAGGGGGCAGGAAGGCAGGGAGGGAAGAAAGAAGGACAGGTACCGCTGTGGTCTTGTCTGGAGCTAATCGGAAGGGGGAGGGGGAAGGTCAAGACCCGAGGGGGGGAAAGGGGGGGGTGGAAGGAAAAGGCAAGAGAGATGAGTGATAGACGCAGATGCAGACGCGGCGAGACAGAAACGAAAGGACCCTGAAGAGAAAAAGAAAGAAAAGAAGCCGAAAACACCGCACAGATTAAAATGCAAAATGCAATGCACGAGACTAAAAGGGTAGTGCGGGTGGGCAGTGGGGGAGGTCGGAACGCCGCGGCCGTTGCTTTTTTTCCTTGGCGAATGAGATGCAGCCGTTCACGTGCGTCGTGTGCGCTGTGAATTTGGACACCTCTCTACTGACCCAAGACATAGCACACTTTCACTTGCTCTCTTTTTCTCCCTTCGCAGTATGGCGTTTGCGGCCGCCCTCCTTTCTTTGCCACGCACTCGCTGTCCCGCTTCAAGCCAGCCCTAGGCGATGAGAGTGATGGGCTTCTTGAAGAGCAGGCTGCTGCATAGTACCACGACCACGCCCACGCACACCCACAGACGAGGATGACGAAGGCTCGTACAGTGCCTTTGAATGACTTGGAAAGAGACGCGGAGCGGTGCAAGCCTTAGCAGTTCTATGCGTCTCAATTCTATATTATCATCAACTCCTCTCACCCCCACCCGCACACACCCACAACTCTCCCCTCTACAGGACATTAAATCATGGCCCGCGACAAGAGAAGAAGGCCAGGAGACGACAATTACAATGGCCACGCTCCCCACATCGACGTCTCGCCGCCTGTAACTCCTCGCCAGTCGTCCTGCCATTTGTCCCAGCGAGGAAACTTGCTGCTGCTCCTCCTGTTCGTCGTGGGCGTGGGGCGGCAGGTGACTGCGAGCACACCGGCAACCGCGTTTTTGTTAGGTCCCGGGCAGCGTGCTTGGGCGTCAAGAAGGCATGGCTTGTCATGGAGGAAATCTGTGCCGGGCCCTGCGACTGTGAGAATACCGGCCCCACGCCGAGCGCAGCAGGCCCTGAGGAGCAGCAACGAGGAGGAGGACGAGACCGCGGCCCTCGCTCGCCGGCTTTTCGAGCAGAGCGAGCCATCACCACCGTCACCAATAACCTCCATCCTATCAAGCAAGAAGCAGACGACAACGCCGCGGAGCAAGGGTCGGGCAGCATCAGCCACGCGCCGAGACCAACTAGTAACCGGTGGGCTGCTCGCAGGCGCCGTGACGGCAACCCTCCTCAATCTACCCCCAGCAAGCAGCATGGCCCAAGCCGCCATGTCCATCCCCCTCTACGTCGACAAGGAAGTCTGGGCCCCGCTCGAGAACTACATGCAGAACGACGGCCGAGACCGACAAACGACGTACTCCCCCAAATTTACTGCTTACCTCGCTCGGCTCCTGATCAACTACGACTACGCAAGCATGAGCTGGTGGCAACGCAAAACCCTCCTAGCCCCTCGCGAGTCCTCCCAGCGGATCAACCGCTTGTTGTCGACCAAGGGCTTTGAGGGCACCTTCCAAGAATTGGACCTGAACGAAGATACCTTCATCTCCCAAGACGAGCTGCGGGCCGCCCTAAGCGACCCAGAAGAGCTAGCCAAACGCGAACGAGAGCTCCTCGCCCAGCTGCAAGCCTCCGTCAACTTCGGCCTCATCCGCTACCAAGGCAAGGAGGGCGTAGATCGTCTTTGTCGTATCTTGCGGTCGGAATTCGGGATTAATCGATTGGGGAAACGACAGCTAGCCATGTTATTTGCCCTAATGGATAACCTGCAACCCGTCGAAGCCATCAAACAACTCATCGCCGAGGCCGAGAACGCGTCCGTCGTCGGCTTTAACGTCACTTACCCCGGCTTCGGCTACGACGCAGAGAACCCACCCACGGTCACTGTTAGCCCTTCCCCTGGTGCTAACGCCACTGTGCAGGCCCGCGTCAAGCTTGCCCCCACCGGTCGCATCCTCAAGGTCGTCCTCGACTCGCCCATGGCTGGCTTCTCCTCCCCTCCCAAGTTGGAGGTCTCCCCTCCCATCGCCGAGGGAGGGGTCCGTGCTGTGTGTATCCCGAAAATGAATGGGGATACCCTCGAACGCATTGTGCTTTCTAACCCCGGCAAGGGCTACAGTGAGGTGGACCGTGTCTCAATCATCGTCAACGTGGAAGGACAGCCCATTCCCTGGGTGCTACGGCAAGCGCGGCCCTTGCTCGAAATGAAGGTGGCGGGGGTTGAGCTGATGGATAAGGTCAAGGGGGGTGGGGAGGGATACGCGCATGATTTGCCTATTAAGGTAGAGATTAGCAAGCCGCCCTTCCCTGTTTCGGCGGTGGCCACGGCGAAGGCGACGCCCCTCCTGAGCGAGCCGAATGAGCTTATTCTTAGGAGTTGGTTGCCGCCGATTAATTCCACTATTCCGGTTACGGGGTTGTTGCCTAATAATTTGGTGCCGAAGTATGACCCGTGTTTGGAGAGGTTTATTATCTCGCCGGTGGAGGAGCTGGATCCTAATTATTGTATTTATTTTGAGGATGAGTTTAAGGTGGTTCCGTCTCAGAAATTTAGTAAGTACTTTTCGTTTTTGGATGGGCCTAAGGCGAGGGATCCCGTGGAGAAGGAGAGGGAGTTGGATGCGACTGTGTTTTGGAGGTTTGCGTTGTGTGGGGCGCTGTGTTGTAGCACGGCGCATGCGATTCTGGTGCCTTTGGATGTGGTCAAGACGAAGATGCAGGCCAGTCCGAGTAAGTACCCCTCGTTCGTGAGTGCCACCAGGCGAATTGTTGATGAAGGGGGGCCGTCTGCTTTGCTGTTGGGGGCGGGGCCGACGGCGTTGGGGTACCTGGTGTATGGCGCGGTATCGTTTGGGTTGACTGAGTATTTTAAGCGGGTTTTCCTGGATTTGGCCGGGCCAGAATACGCGACGTTTTATCCGTTTGCCATTTTGTTGTTGGCTAGTATGTCGGCGGCGTTTTTTGGTGCGGTGGCTGTGACGCCGTTTGAGGCTCTAAGGATTCGCTCGGTGACCTCGTCGGAGAACGGGGCGGGGGAGGAGGAGGACGCGGCGGAGGAGGCGTTGCGAAGGTTGGCGAGTAATCAGAGCGTGAGTAGCTTGGAGGATACAGAGAGGGTGCAGGAAGAGTTGGAGCCGGATGTGCCCCCTCCCCCACCGACGGCGATGGAGATGGTGGCGGCTGAGGCTGACAAGGAGGCGCCGCCGCAAAATTTTGAGGGGTTGGTTTCTGTGTTGGCGAGCGCGGCTGTTACTGGGGTGGGGAATGGTCTGGGGAACCTTGTGGGTAAAGATGATGAGAAGGAGAGCAGTGAGAGTAATAGCAGCAGCAGCAGCAGCAGCAGTCTTAGTAGCAGTAGCAGTAGTAGTGGTGGTGGGACGGCAGCGACGGCAGTGTTGGTACCGCCCATGGGGATGTTCGCCACGGTGGGGCAGATGCAGAAGGAGGGAAGTTTGGGAGAGCTGTATGCAGGGCTAGGCCCGGCGGTTGTGGGGGAGATCCCTTTTATGATGGCTAAGTTTGCGGTGTTTGACGCGGTTTCGAAGGCGATTTATGCTGTTTATCCTACTGCTTCTGAGTCGGTGGCTTTGTCGTTGACTGTCTCGTTGCTGAGTGGAATGACGGCCGGCGTGGCGGCCGCGGCGATCTCTCAGCCTTTTGACACGTTGACCACCAAGGTCACGCAATACAGCCAAATGAAGCGGGAGGGAGGCATCGTCTTGGCAGTCAAAGACATTTACGGGAAAGATGGCTTGAAAGGGTTTTTCAAAGGCACCTTCCCTCGGGCTGTCAAGTCTGCGGCGAATATTGCCTTGCAGTTTTTCTTGTATGATTTCTCCAAGCGCGCGTTGCATGTCTCGGCGGATGATATTAAGGTATTTTTCGATGTCATTTCGGGGTTAGAAACTGGGAGATAAGAAGGGGAAGGGGTAGAGATAGGAGCTTGCTGCTGCTGGCTTTTGGTGGGTAGTAGTGTGTTTTGCAGCTGCTTCGGCGCGCGGACACGAGGAAGGAAAGAGTGTTGGAAATTGATCTGTTTTTTTAACGTACGTTTTGTCCCTGTTCGCAAACAAAAACAGCAGCAGTCATAGGACAACCACAACTGTGTATAAATGAACTTGCAAGTGCGATGAAAATGATAATTTTAAAGGAGAAGAAAGAAAGAGACGGAAATAATAACATTCCGATGGTTCATATTTTCATGCCTTTCTTTTGTACACTCGTCTATGTGCTCACTCGTCTCATAACCGATGTCTCTCTATTTGCTGTCTCTCTATTTGCTTGCGCCCTTCTTGAGCGCTGCGCCAGGGGCAGGAGGAAGAGTAGTAGTGGCTGCAGTCCCGGGTGAAGGCGACTTGCCCGTTTTGTCGGACACGGAAAAGGACCATTTGGGTGTCGCAAGGGTATCGAGAGAAGTCCGCCTCACGGCAGTGCTACTCTTGCTGGTGCTTTTAGACAAGGCAGGTGGGGTAGTGATGATGGTGGTGGTGGTGCGAGGGGACGACAACGAAGGACGTTTGGGCGTCGCAAGGGTATCGAGAGAAGTCCGTCGGACGGCTGGGCTGATCTTGCTGGTGCTTGCAGACAGCGCAGGTGGGGTGGTGATGGTAGTGGTGCGAGGGGATTTGGCAGTGGCGGGGGACGATAGCGAGCCACGCGGAGAAGCAGCCTGAGCGCGACGCGTGGATG
>Ga0209390_10006995_pt1 | contig 14705 bp, 19 predicted proteins | sample BON01_FD_187212 | JGI IMG/M metagenome (GOLD analysis project Ga0209390, IMG submission 187212) | Freshwater microbial communities from Lake Bonney liftoff mats and glacier meltwater in Antarctica - BON-01 (SPAdes) (version 2) | ecosystem: Environmental > Aquatic > Freshwater > Ice > Glacier... | reverse complement strand
CTGGGAGCTATCACACCTGCTGCTGCTCCTCTTCCTTCTCCTTCCACCGCCCTCCGAATCTCCTCCTCGATCGACATACACAACTCCTCCACCCATCTCCCCTCCCTCCCTCCCTCCCTCCCTCCTTCTCCTTTTATACGTTGCATAAACTTCTCTTGTTCTTCTTTTTTTAAATTAAAAATGAGCATGGAAGGTCGCTGTCGTCTGGCCATGGTTTGAACGAGAGAGATGATGAGGAGGAGGGAGGCAGGGTCGGCTGTACATGTGCCTTGTGCTGCTGGTGCTGCTTGTCCTACTGCTGCTGCTGCTGCTGCTGCTGCTGCTGCTGCTGTTGTTGTTTTTGTTGCTCCTTCTGCTCCTCCTCCTGCTGCTGCTAAGAAAGCTTTTTCCTTCACTGCTCCTCCTCCCCCATCCATCCTCCTGATCATCATCACCTTTGCTTTGCCAAACGGCTCCACCACCACCAACGCCACGTCCACCTCTCTCATCGCGTTCATGGTCTTCCTCCTCTTCTTCTCCCCTAATCTTCCCGCGTCATCCACACCAGCCGTATCCATCAATTTAATCGGCCCTAAGCCATGTATTTCCATTATAGCCGTTTTAATATCACTGGTTGTCCCTGGCGTGGCATCAACAATGCTAGTAGCTTGTTGGGTCAAGGCGTTCAGACACGTCGATTTACCCGCGTTCATCTCACCGACCAGGCCGAGGAGCAGGCGATGCAGACCGGTAGAATGGGAGGAGGAGGGGCGGGTTGTGGTGCTGAAGGTGGAGGAGAAGTGTGGAGGACGGGGGCGGCGGCGGGTGAAGGGGGAGGAGGAGGAGAAGGAGGAGGAGGCAGCGAAGGAGGAGGAGGAGGAGGAGGGGTTGGTGTGGAAGGAGGAAGAGGAGGAAGGGGAGGAGGAGGAGGAGGACCACGACGAGGAGCACGGCAACAAAGAGGCCCTGTCGGTGTAGCTAGGTGTGGCGACACAGTAAGTCTTGTGGACGTGCAGGGGCAGGAGGCAAGGGCATCATAATAGTAGGAACACATGGCGAATGCCGCTCGTCTTCAACAACGCCTCCCTAACCCCGAAGACTCACCTGGACAGTAGTGGTCGTCCTCGTCGCAGCCCTTCCCGGCACCACCCCCACGACGACGGCACTAACCACCTTTGTGGCGGCATGGCCTATGGTATGGGTGCGGGTGTGTGTATTGCGTGAGTAAAGTGTGCCAACACGCAGAAGCCGATGCACTCGCTGCTGCTTGTCCCCTCCGTCCTCACAGCCTCAACCCTCCCCGCACGCCCAAACCACACATTCACACAGGTGCCACCGACCATGCTGGGTCTGCGCATGCCATTCCGGGCCCGGGTCGGGGCATCGGTTGTCACCGCTGCTGCATCATTGAGGCGCCTTCCCATGCCCCGCGCCTTTGCCGCTGCCCTCTCGACTACACCCCCCGCCATCCCCACCATCCCCTCGCCCACCACCACCACTCCCGCAGAGGAGCAGCTGGTGAATGTGGAAATCAATGGGCACCATCTCGCCGTGCCCGCTTACTCAACCATCCTTGAAGCCGCCCGCGCTGCCGGGGCGTTTGTCCCCACGCTCTGCGCCCACCCTTCCATCCCCGCCCGCGCCACGTGCCGCATCTGCTTGGTGGAGCTCGAGACGGACCAAGGCATCAAGAAAGTGGTGGGTCCTGCCTCTGCGACAGACGCAAGAAGGGTGGAGAAAATCGTTCCCATCACCAAACTGGTCCCCGCGTGCGTCACCCAAGTCAAAGCGGGGCAACGCATCCACACTCACTCGCCCGACGTTTTGGAGAATGTGCGCTTCATCCTCCAGCTCTTGCGAGCCAAGCATCCCAATACGTGTCAGACATGTGATGCCAATGGAAATTGTACCTTCCAGGACCTGCTCTATCGTTATCAGGTATGTGGTGGAGGTGAGGAGGTTTGTTCATTTCCTCCTTCTGTGAGTGTCTGCTTGCTTTATTTCGGCTATGAGAGTGGAGGTGACTGAATGGTTTCTTTCCGCTCTGTCTATTTCTTCTTTTCCTTCGTTGAGATTTTGTATACTTTCAAAAGCGCAAAGCTGCCCAGCAGCTCAATGCGTAAGCATGTCTCATCTCGCCCCACCACTCACACTTTCCTTCCCTCCCTTCCTCTCCCCAACGCTACTCTCAACAGGTTGAGGATATTGCCCCTGCTGAGGTCCGCAAGACCTTTGAGCACCACCACGAGTGGGATGGCGGGGCCAGCGTTGCTGCTCCCACGGATAGCCAAACGCCGGCTCAGTCGGAAGACGCGCCCTACAACGCCATTACCTTTGATCCGGACAAGTGCATCAAGTGTGGGCGGTGCGTGGCGATCTGCCAGAAGATTCAGGGGATCGGCGCGATTGGTTTTGTGGGCCGAGGCACGGACGAGCAGGTGTCAACTGTGCAGGGCTTGCCTTTGGACCGGACCAAGTGTATTGAGTGCGGACAGGTGAGAATGAAGAGAAGAGGAAAGCGGAAAAGGGAGGGAGAAAGGATAGTCTTGTCGTTAGTGTGTGGTGACTCGTTCTATACCCCGTCGCGCTGCGCGCACTCATGGTTCCGCCTTTGCTATATTCACCCACGCACTAAAGCACAACCAACTAACTAAGCCACCCAACCCACCCCTCCCTCATATTACAGTGCGCCGCCATCTGTCCTACGGGCGCCATGCGTGAGCGCCACGACCTTTTCGAAGTCATCGACGCCTTACAAGATAAGGAGCGTCTGAAGGTCGCTGCCGTTGCCCCCTCCGTGCGCGTGGCGATCAGCGAAGAGTTCGACCTCCCTCCCGGCAAGGTCTCCATGGGCCAGATCGTCGCCGGTCTCAAGCAAATAGGCTTTGATTATGTATTTGATACGAGCTTTGCCGCTGACTTGACGATTATGGAGGAAGGGACGGAACTGCTCTCGCGTCTCAAGAAGGAGGCGGGCGCGGGCCCTCTTCCCATGTTTACTTCTTGTTGTCCTGGGTGGATCAATTTGGTGGAGGAGAGCTACCCCGAGCTGATTCCTCATTTGTCAAGCTGCAAATCTCCTCAAGGGATGATGGGCGCGGCGGTCAAGAATGTATGGGCACCTCGCATGGAACGTGACCCTGCGGATGTCGTGAATGTGAGCATCATGCCCTGCACGGCCAAGAAGGACGAAGCGCATCGCTCCGCGGATCGAGCCACCACCTACTCCGCCAAGCTCGATCATACAGTGCCCAACAACGATTACGTCCTGACCACTCGGGAGCTCGGTCGTTTGTTTCGCTTGCACAAGATCGCCCTCCCCGCTTTGGAGCCGCAGGCGCCCGACGATCCGCTGGGAGAGAGCACGGGGGCGGCGGTCTTGTTCGGGGCGACGGGAGGGGTGATGGAAGCAGCGTTGAGGACCGCGTATGAGCTGGCTTCGGGCGGGCAGCCATTGCCGAAGATTGAGCTGAATGATATTAGGGGGCTCCAGGGCGTCAAGTCGGCGCGGGTGAGTATTCCGAGTCCGGATGGGAAGGAGCCGGGGGCCGTGGTGCGTGTGGGGGTTGTGCATGGAACGGCAGAGACGCGGGCGTTGTTGGAGAGGATGAAATCGGGAGATGAATCGGCGCAGTTTGATTTTGTGGAGGTGATGGCGTGTAGGGGAGGGTGCATTGGGGGAGGGGGACAAAGCAAGAGTGACGATCCTTTTGTGTTGCAGAAGAGGATTGCGCAAGTGTATAGTTTGGACGAAAAGAGCGCGATTAGAAAGAGCCATGAAAACCCGAGCATCAAGAAGTTGTACGAAGAGGAGTTGGGCAAGCCAGGGGGGCACTTGAGCCATCAGTTACTGCACACGCATTATTCGGATCGGTCGCAAGATACCAAGTAAAAAGAATGAAATATGAATGACTAAGTGATAACTCTCGGATTACTTGTTATTCTTATTGCTTTCATTCGTCTCTTACCTCCATCCCGTCTTCTTTCTACACACATCTACACATTACTTTCCCTCGCTTCATTCTTGCGTTCATGCTTCTTCACCTTCCTCAAATTCCCTAGAAGTAAAGATCCCGCTTCCCTTGCAAAAGCTGCTGCCGTTTTCGTTCGTAGGCGCGCTTGGCATTGTCGCCCATCCGTTGGCTCTCTCGGGCGATCACCTCTTCCCCGATTGCCTTTGTTTGAGGCGAGGCGTAGTCCTAAAGCAAAGGTAGGGAGAAACAGGGGAAAGGAGGAGTGATGAGAGGGCCAACATGAAAGCATGATTGCAAACGAGAAGCAAAATTTTGGAAGGAACCAGCAAGGTAACCAGAAACCCAACCTTTCGCACATACCTCCATATACTCGTGGAGACTAAGCAACGCGTTTGGCTGGCAGAAATCTTGAATGCGTCCACTCTTCGCGATCTTCATGAAAGCAGCCCCCGTGCGCCCTTTCCGGTAGCACGCTGTGCAGAAGGAAGGGATGAAGCCGTCGTGCAGAAGATCCTTGATCACTGTGTCCAGGGGTCGGTGGTCCTAAAAGAGGAAAGGAATGAAGAGAGGAGGGAAAGAGGTTGAGTAAACAAGCCAACCATTCGCAATAGTGACACACTCTGCACTCCTCACCTGCAAACAAAACTGCCCCCGTTTCAGCTTGTACTCCTCCGTGTCCTCCTCTTCCTCCGCCTCGTTCGCAGTCCCTCCTTCCTCCCCCGCAGCCGCCTCCGGGAGCTGCGTCTTGGCCGGCCGGCCCACCGTGCTACTGCTGGCGGTGTTGCTGATAAAGTTGGCAGCGTCGCAGGTAGTGTCGCGATGGTAAGCGCCGACGTCTGTGCGGGAGCCGGCGCTGATCTGGGAGATGCCGAGCCGGAGAAGCTCGCGGCGAGTGGCAGCTGATTCGCGGGTGGAAAGGATCATGCCTGAGGGGAGGGAGGGAGGGAGGGAGGAGGAGCTTAAGTGAGTGCTTGATCCTCGAAAAATGTCAGTTTAGCAAGGTCTGTAAGCCGCTTCAGGGACAAATGGATCTCCGCGCTCCAACCATACCTCTGCCTTCCCTCCCTCCCTTCCTCCCTCCCTCCAGCCCTCCTTCCTTACCAGTATAGGGCACCGCGCACCGAATGACAGCCACAAGCTTCTTGAAATCATCGTCATTCACCGGCATAGGGATATGCTCGGCCGCGGGCGCGTTCAAAGCAGGCTGCATGCGCGGAATAGAGATGGTGTGGGGCCCTGTGCCGTAGGTCCGATCGAGGTGGTGCGCGTGCATCAGCAGGCCCATGACTTCGAAGCGGTAGTCTGCAAAGAGGGAGGGAGAGAGGGAAGAGAGAAGGAGATGTGAGTTGGATCGAAAAGCGGACTCCCTTCTTCTCTCCCTCCCTCCCTCCCTCCCTCCCGCCCTCCCTCCCTTACTAACCAGCCAACCCAAAGAGCGCCCCAATCCCGACGTCGTCCAAGCCACCCAACTGCGCCCGGTCCATTGTCAAGATCCTATATAAATCAGAAAACGAAAATCCGTGAGTGAGACAAAGCGCCCTCCTCTCCCTCCTCCCTCCCTCCCTTCCTCCCTCCCTCTTTCGCCGCCCTACCTGTGGTTGTAGTCACTCTTGGGCCCGCCTGGATGCATCTTCTTGAAGGTCTCCCGGTAATAACTCTCTTGGAAAAGGGTATAGGTGCCTTGAAATTTTGAGGGAGAGATAAAAGGAGGGAGGAAGAGAAGGCAGCGAGAAAATAAGAGCATGAGATAAAGAGGGTGCAAAAACACGAGGGAGGGAGGGAGGGAAGGAAGGACTTACCAATGTACTGAGTAGCTTTGAGTCGCTTCATGTCAGAGACCGACAAGGAGGGAATCTCGACGTTGATCCGACGGATTTCACCGCAGGGGTTGGGGGTCTTGACGCAGCCCACCTGGAGAAGGAGGAAGGAGGCAGAGAAGGAGGGGGAGGAGGAGGGAAGGAGGAAAGGAGGGTGTGTGAATGAGAAGACAGGCAAGACGTGGACACTGAGTTGCAGCAATCAAGATTTAGGGCCTTGCGATTCTAAGAGAGCGCAATCTCTTTCTTCCCTTCCTTCTTCTCCTCCTCCTCCTCCTCCTCCACCTCCTCCTCCCCCCACGCATCAAAAGAGAAGAAAAGAAAAACAGACTCACCACTTGGACGGCTTCCAGAAAGCGTTCAAACGAATACTTGGGGTGCTCCCCCGTCAGAAGCAAGAGCCGCTTGTGCCCAATGGCTTCCAAGGCCTCCACTTCTTGTCTGCAGGGAGGAGAGAGATGAGCGAGAGCCAGAGGGAGGGAGGGAGGAGGCAATGATAAGTGAAGAAAATGAGGAAATTGCGACCATGAGAGCAAATGAGCAAAAGAGACAGAAGGCTCAGTCTTAGAGAATATCAAACGATGCATACAGAATAAATTAGGAAGGAAACAGAAGAAGCACACTCACCGCAATTCATCCATGGTAAGCATGCTCCTTTGCATTTGCCTGTTCGCCCCCCGAAAAGCGCAGTACTGGCACGTGTTTACGCACCAGTTGGCTAGGTACACGGGCGCAAAGAGGACGATGCGATTGCCTGTTTGAGTGGTGGGTGTTTGTGTGAATGGTGGCCAGATGCAGGCCATGTAACGGCAGGTAGGTAAGGCTGAAGGCAAGACAGAAAAATAAGTGAGGTATGGAAGAAAATCATGGTCAGATGCCGGGCATGTGGGGCAGGAAAGGCAGAAGGCAAGACAGAAAGAGAAGTGAGGAAAGGCCCTTTCCTACACCTTCCACCAATCAACCCAACCTACCATAAATCTGCTGCTTCACATTCAATGCCGCGTCATACAGTAACTGCATCATCTCCTTGTCGGCCGAATCAACATTCAAGAGCGTCGCCGCCTCTTCCAGTGTCAGGCCTTGCACAAACTCGTTCAGGGGAGGATCAGCGTTCAGGTGCCCCAACGGCGGGCTCTGGAGCCGGGCACGCTCTTGCGCAGCGACGAGAATGGCCTTGACACGCGCCGGGTCCTTGGCCTGGGGTGTGGTGCATGGTGCGGTGGTAGGGTGTGGGTGAGCATGCCATATGTTCTACGTGCCCTAGTGCCCTAGCTTCTTCCATTGCTGTCACCCTACTCAAGCAAAACCAGCCCCCCACCGTACCTTTTCTTTGGTCTCCTCCAGCAAGCGATTGATCAGGGCCTCGTCGATGATCTTGGCCGGGTCCTCGTACTTGTGGTGGTGCTCTGTCTCGACGGACCATTGCGCTAGCCCTCGTTGTTGACTCGGCCAGATGGTGATGGGGGGAGGGGAGGTCGTTGGTGCAACAGCGTAAGGGCTCACGCGCGGACGAAGGCAGCGCCGCGCAAGCCGCAGCATCGTGGTGAAGGTGTTGTCTGTGTAGTGGGTCTGTGTAGGGTGGGTGAGTAGAAGGAGTGAGAAGGGCTTCACAGAAAGCACATGCGACAGAACGAGCAGCTTCAACCTGGCTTCAACCGAACTGGCTCCAACAGAAGAGGTTTTGCCGCCGCTGCTCCATCACTCAAGAATACACTCACTCCACACCTCTATACAACATACAACCAAAGGCAAAGCATGCTGCTTCTACGAAAAGGTGCCGTCGCCACGGGCACGGTGGCCGCTGCTGTTTGTCGCAAACGTCCACGTCTTCCGGTCGCCCCGCTCCGACTTCTTGCCTCCTCTTCCTCCTCCTCCTCCCCCCTCTCCCCTCCTACCGTGACACTCCACCGTCAACGCCCGCCCACCGCCATGGCACAAGACCACGACAATGCCCACGCTTTGTTTGCGCCCCTCGCACAATATCTGGGGGTTGAGAAGCTAGAGCCTGGGCGCGTGTTGGATCTGTCCAAGCAGCAGCTGATTGAGCTCTTGACGACGCAAAACCAGGCCTTGGCGCAGGCGTTGTACGCGCTGGCAGAGGCAGCGACGAGTACGTACAGGCGTATGGTTGAAGTATTGAGTGATCCACAGTAGTAATGATTGAAATTGGAGAAGGGAATAGCCTTGCGTGCTCACCTTCCTCCCTTCCCTCCTTCTCTCCTTCCTTCCTTCCTTCCCTCCCTCCCTCCCTCCATGCCTCCCTCTCCCCTCGCCACCACAGCAATTTACTTTGGAACCAAGGTCTACGCACGTGGCATCGTCGAGTTTAGCAATGTCTGCACTAAGGATTGTCTCTACTGCGGCATCCGCAAGCATATGGTGAGAAGGAGGGAGAAGGGAGAAGGAGGAGGAGGAGGAGGAGGAGAGATTGAGCTGATGAGGAGGCTGTGTATTTCCGTTCTGTGGTTCTGTCGTGTGTATGCATGCTCTTCTCACCCGCTGCTCCCCCTTATCTATCTCTTTTCTTCCCTTTTTCCCACAGAAAGTGCACCGCTACACCATGACGAAAGAAGAGATTGTGACTTGCGCCGAGTTTGCCTACACACAAGGAATGGGCACGCTGATGCTTCAATCTGGGGAGTTGCCGACGCCCGAGCGAATCAAGTTAGGAGCGAGGGAGGAGAAGATGAAAGAGAGGAAAAAGTTTGCCGGTCTTGTTGCGGATAGTGGCGTGTAATCAATCATCCTCATCTTCTTTCTCCATTCCTCCCTCCCTCCTGCCCGCCTTCCCACAGCTTCATGCTCGACGTCGTCCGCGCCGTCCGTCATCGCACCGTCGAAATGAGCCTTCAAGCCAACTCTCCTCCCTCATCCACTTCCCCCCCCCCCTCGGTTACGCCCGCCGACCTCGCCTCCTCATCTCATCGCGGCCTCGCCGTCGCTCTCTCCCTTGGGGAGCTTCCTTCGGAGACGTACCAAGCTTTTTACGATGCTGGCGCCTCTCGCTATCTCCTGCGAATAGAGTCTAGCAACCCTTTACTATATCACAAGTTACACCCACCTTCGCACTCGTTTGAAGCGCGTCGGCGGTGTTTGGATGAGTTGAGGAGGATTGGGTTCCAGGTTGGAACGGGGGTGATGGTCGGTGTGCCCTACCAGACTGTGGAGGACCAAGCGGGCGATTTGCTGTTTTTCAAGGTGAAGATTTTGGATTTTACATTTTGTTCTCAACCAAGCTTTACATTTATTGTGTATTAGGATTGTTTGATTGCTTTTGGTTGAACGCAACAGATCAGCCTGAGAGAAGTGTGGAACATAAAACGTCAATCATAAATGCTCTTTGTTCATCGCCGCTTTTCCCTCCCTCCCTCCCTCCCCAGGAATTTGATCCTGACATGATCGGCCTGGGTCCCTACATCGTTCAAGCCCAAACTCCGCTCGGACATATCTATCTCGCTGAGCGCCAAAACCACTCAGCAGAACAACTTGAAGAAGAAAGAAAAGCGCTGTTAGAACGAACGACACGCATGTATGCCCTGGCGAGGTTGACGCTAGGAAATGTGAATATTGCAGCGACGACGGCTTTACAGGCGCTTGATCCGCAGGGGAGGGAGTTGGCGCTGCGGCGGGGGGCAAATGTGGTGATGCCTATCATCACGCCGCAGCGGTTGCGAGGTAAGGGAGGAAGGAAGGGAGGGTTAGGAGAACGGGGTATGTTTCATTTGCTTTCGTTTTGAAGTTGCACCCATATCCCTTTTATGTGTGTTGCACCCGTCATTAGCAAGAGTTTCTCGTTTGCTTCGTCAAATTACGCTAAGTGAAACGTGGAGTTACTTAATCTCTCCAATCCTCGCCCCTCCCTTCCTCACTCAGGCGAATACCAAATCTACGAAAACAAACCTGGCATCGATCAAGACGCTTTGCAGAGCACGGCGTGCCTTGACCTTCGCGTGCAGCTGGCGGGAAAAGAGCTGCTGCTGGATGGGAAATGGCACGATCCGCCTCACTATCTGGAGCGAAAGGTGGGCTAGACGGAAGGAGGGAGCAAGGGAATGTTGTTTAGAGGGATGTATATACGCACGACGTGGCAATTTCAAGATATTATTCAATGGCTTTGTAAATAAGTGCAGATTGATGCCTTGATAGGGAAGAGCCAAAGCAAAGAAATGGAAAGACAGAAGAAGAAGCAGGCACGGAGATTGACTCCCCCTCTTTTAAATCCCCGTTTTTCTTCTCTTTGGGGTCGGGCGTAATCGATCGCGGTGCGCAAGCGCGCCGTTCCACAATCCACCCTATGATAAATACTTTGTTTCTCTCTTCCATCTCTTGTTATTCATTTTCTTTCTCTCTGACATACACACGATCAGTATTTACCCAGCATCATCTCATCTTCTCTCACACAGATACACAAAAGAAGAGGCAGATTCTTTCATGTCACTTTACAAGATAGGATCGGAATCTTCTGGCTGTCCTTCTAAAACTTCTCTGTCCTTTTTACTCTCTTCTTTTCGTCTTGTCTTTTCGAAGATAATAGCATACGCAGCATCCATCCAATCTTTTCAAACACGCAGTCACACGAAAAGACCCTCCAAATTCTCCATCCCCCTTGCCTACCCTAAATTCCGAAATCGCTGCGCCCTCTCTAAATCACTTGCTGCTTTGAATACTCTTTCTTTCTTTCTTTTCCATGTTTTTCTACTTTCTCTTTTTTCTACTTTGTCTTTTCCACCTCTTTTTATAACTTATAATTGTACTTGCGTTCTTCTTGTCTCTTGAAAATTCTCCATCTCCTTTTCACCCCCATCTCCACTACACCCTCCCTCATCTTCAATCCTACCACACATTCACACATACACCCCACCACGAGACCTCCCTACCCCATGCTTTACGTACCCTTGCACCTTTAGTTTGAAGTTAGTACGGTGTGTAGATGGCGTGGCCGACGTCGAGTGCGTGATCAGGCCTGGAGGAGGGGATGGGGAGGGAGGGAGGGAGGGAGGGGGAAGGGAGGGGGGAGGTTGAGATTTCAGGCAGAGGAGGGTAAGCACACGGCTTGATCAAGGGGCTTGAGCCGTTGCTACCGTGTGTAAGGTGGCACGTACCTCGATTTACGACGAGAAGGGAGGGGGGTTGGCACGTGACAGCACCCGGCAAGACGACGAAGCTGGATGCATGCCCTGTGCTGGTGTCTCCCTGAGGCGCCTCGATGCCGTGTCGCGTGACCAGGCCACCACACTACTGGTACCACCCCAGCACCACCACCACGACAACGGCACGTGCTGCATCCTCGTCTTGTCGTCTTCCCTTGTCAGTCAAGCATCACCATGCAGACAGAAGGACCAAACGCAAGCAAGCAATCTCCTGCTGCATCTGACTGGCCCAAGGGGACCTATACATATGAGTGAATTGTATGGGTCCCCTTGGCTGGCCTCCCCCTCCTTTTTTTCCGAGGCCGCGACCCAATCCCATTTTCCTCATCAGACAAAATGCAATGCCTTTGCCTCGAATATAAGCGCCGCCCGACGCTTTTTTTGTATTAACACGTCCTCCACAAGAACGAAATGTAAATGCTGGCATTTCAAGAGCTAACTTGGTTAAGTCTGCCGCCCAAAAAGTAAGGAGACGCGGACGATGTCGGACCCCGAGAGAAAAAAGGAGCGACGCGTGCGGACCCTTTTTAGTTATTTGGACTTCCCCTTTGCTTCAAAAAACTCGACAAAAAGGGGCACAAACAATGTATGTACAAAACCACTGTCCACAAAGGAGCCAAGATGAGGTGCTCTGCTGAATGTCCACCCATACAAAAATCGTCACCGAGGCAATCGCCCCTGTCCAACAGACGCCGAACCAACTCCTGCATCCACCCTGAGCTCTCTCCCTTCCTTCTCTCCTTTCGCTTGAAGGCCGTTTTGACTGTGAGGACCAACACAGGTTTGCGCCTCCTTCCCTCCTCTTCACCCTTTCTTCTACTTATTCCTTTATTAAAAATGAACCTTCGTCATTTAAGCTCATTCCTTGTCTCCCACGGCCTCTTCTACACCTTGTTCTTTACTACGTTCTGCTCTCCTAATTGTCTTTTTATCGTTCCGCCGTTTCGTTCCACAACACACACGCATACTTGCTTCCACTCTCTCTCTAACCCCCCCCCTCCCTCCCTCACTCACACTTCTCTCCTCCCTCGTACCCAAACAAAAAGAACTTACTCGGGTCCCTGCCCCGAAAGCCCATGGCTCCCCCGCTGCGCATGCTGCGAATTGATCGCACACCCCGGCCCCTTCTCCCCCCGGGTCGGGTCATCCCCCCGCTGCACGCGTCGCTGGTTGTACTTTTGCTCCGTCCGCGCCGCCAGGTCTTGCTGTTTGTGCACCACTTGGCTCTGGAGACGTTGTTCCTCCTGATGAAGCATAGCGTGGATGAGGCCTTGAGCAGCGGCGGAGGTGGGGGAGGAGGCAGGCACCGTTGCCGTGGCGGCGGCGGGGCGGATGGCCTCCTGCTCCTCTATCTTTTGCTCGTCGGGGGAGTCGGACATGGTGGTAATGATGTTGGGTTGGGGCTTCGTCGCTGTGGTTTTGTGCGGAAGGAGAGAGGAAGAAGATGAGCGTAATTCATTCGCTGGTGCTCTGAGCTTTGGAGGCAGTAGGGAGGAGAGAAGGGCTCGGAAGGAAGAAGGGCGAGCAATAACCTTTGGCATGATGTCTTGGAAAGAGGAGTACTTGCGAAAAGAAGATGCCAATGCAAGATGCATGACAATCGTGCCTCACTTGACACGTGCCTCTTGCTTACTCCCGAGGCGTAGGAACTTTCCTAGCGTGTCGTGAGAAGTGGTATGGGGTGGGTGGTAAGGGGGGTGGGGAAGTTAGACCTATCTCACAACACAATCCCACTTTCTAACCCCTTGCCTGCTGCCCTGTCGCTCCGCCCTGGCTTTGGCATGCGCCCCATGACGAATTACACTCTTGACTGTCTTTCCAAGCGTACCCGCCAGGCCCATGTCCTGTTCAGCGAAGACCTCCGGTTCTTTGTCGCTCACACTGAATTCCCAAGCCAAAAGAGCAAAGAGCGAGGATGACCAAAAATGTCATTCATCATGCATCTTGGTGCTGCGTGGTCGTCATGCAGTCTTGGTCTTGACCTTGACTGATAATGCCGCCTCCTGGATGGTGTGCTCGTGGATCTTCTGGCTGGGGCGTCGGGGCTTGGTGGACTGCAGAAGGAAAGAATGAATGACAGCTCCAAACCAGGCAAGACCGAAGATGCCCACAGCCCACCCACCATCGCGCTCGCTGCATTTTGGGAGGCGTCGCTGCATCGATTTCCCCCTTAAAGATGTGCTCGAGAACCGGGACTATATAGAGAGGACGCGTGCCTGGCATATTTTCACTCGAAATTGACAGTCGACCTCCCGTCCCCGCCCCCCTCTGGCGCAAAGACACCACATTCCACACACATCCACAGGGGAGCAGCAGCGGCGGCGTCGGGCGGGTGTGCGCGGGCACCGCGGCCGCGGGACGTGCGATTGGCGAGGGGCGCCAGGGAGGTGGACAAGCGGCGGAGAATCCACACGACGTCTAGCGTGAGAAGCACGAGGCAGGCAGGGAGGGAGGGAGGGAGGGAGGGGTGGTAGAAGAAGGACGGAAATTCCAGGATGTATCACCCCCTCCACCATCACGCGGGAGAAGGTGGCGCCGGCGGTGAGGACGAGGAGGATGACCAAAACCCGACCCTATTTCATCTTTATGATGGGGAGGAGGAGGAGGAGCAGAACGAGCAGCAGCAGCACCACGCACAGCAGCAGCAGCAGCAGCAGCACCATCACTTGGCACTAGCACCTTATGAGGGCATAATATTAACTGCTGCTGCTGCTGCTCTTTCTTCTCCTCCTCCTCCTCCACCTCCTCCTCCTCATCTTTTTTACCCACCGCTGCCACCAGTGCCGGCGCCAGCGATCGGAGGAGGAGGAGCTGGGGGAGGGATGGAGGGTGGGCAGCAGCAGCAGCAGCAGCAGCAGCAGCAGCAGTACCACACCCAAGAAGATGGAGGAGGGATGCATATGCAGTTAATGCACTCGACCGCCTTGCCAATGTCAGCTAGCAACGGCTTTCATTTCACTACTACTACTACTACCGGCAGCAGCAACAACAACTATCACCACGAAATAAGACCAAGCAGCATCAGCAGCATCAGCAGCACCAGCGGCGTCAGCAGCAGCAGCCACAGCCTTAACGTACCCGGCACAGTGATTGTCTTAGGCCAGGCCTCCTTTACCAATGCCCCTCCTCCTCCTCCTCCCCCCCCTCCTCCACCTCCACTACCACCAATACCACTACCACCATCATCACAAGCAGCAGCAGCAGCAGCAGCAGCAGCAGCAAAAGGAGGAATAAATACTTCCGACCCTTCCTCTTCCTCCTCCTCTATGGTGCTGAGAGAGTGTTTCGGGTTCTCTGCGGGTAGAGTAAAAGCAGCTGCTTCTCTCCTAACGGGATTAAGGGATCTTTTATCAGGAGGTGGAGGAGGAGGAAGAGGGGGAGGAGGAAGGGGAGGGGGAGGAGGAGGAGGAGGAGGAGGAGGGGAAGGGTTACCTTCTTCTTTTACCATGCGAGGGGGAGGAGGAGAAAGAAGAAATAAAGGAGGAATAGACACTTGTTATATGGAAGGAGGAGGAGATGGAGGGAGGGAGGGAGGGGAGGAGGAGGAGGAGTTGACAGAAGCAGCAGCGCTGGCCAGCCTGACGATGGGTGAGGTGGGAGGGGACATAAGAAGGGCTCGTTTCCTACTAGCAGCATGTGCGGGAGGAGGAAGGGAGGGAGGGGGGGAGGAAGGGGAAGGAGGGATGAGCGATCGACTCCGACAGGCCCTCAAGGCCTTCGCAGACCCTCCTCTTGCATACCCCTCCCTCCCTCCCTCCCTTCCCTTGGCGCCGCATTTGGTGATT
>Ga0209390_10006993_pt1 | contig 14706 bp, 17 predicted proteins | sample BON01_FD_187212 | JGI IMG/M metagenome (GOLD analysis project Ga0209390, IMG submission 187212) | Freshwater microbial communities from Lake Bonney liftoff mats and glacier meltwater in Antarctica - BON-01 (SPAdes) (version 2) | ecosystem: Environmental > Aquatic > Freshwater > Ice > Glacier... | reverse complement strand
ACCAGGGTCGCCGAGGGCGTTGCTGCCAAGTTTAAGAACCGCCAGGTCGCGTCCAATGTTTGCTGTGAAAAGTGCCGTGCAACCCAGATCTCCGATGTTGTTGTGCGCGAAATTGATGTGCGTCAAGAGATTGTTCTTTGGCAGACATGCGGCCAGTATCAGGCATCCTTCGTCCCGGAGCATGGTATTCACCAGATACAGCCCCGCCAGCGTGCAATGGCATCCTTCCAACTCGGACGAATCCTGCGCTCCCAGCCATTTCGCAAGTGTGCGAGCTTGATCTGAATGCAGCACGCGATTTTCCACGGCAAAGACATCAATTTTCGAGCTAGCGTCGGGGCGCTGCCGTCGTTTCTGTTTCTGTACCAATTTGGCGTCGTCGAGTAACTCTTCCTGCGACTTTTTTGTTTTCATTCTCTTCTCCAACCTGCCTTCGTCTCTCACCTCTGTCACCATTGCCTGACACAACCTATCTAGATCCACCTGCAGCCCATCGTGTAAGAGCAGCAGTTGGATCCCACACTTGACCACGACAAAGTTGTTGTCCTGCCATCGCCCGCAGCGCTGAAGCACACCATGCGACCTGCTCGTATGAGGGAGATAGACCGTTTTGTGTGATTGTGTGGGAGATCAAAGACGCTGTCGTTTGGATTCTGATGAAGACATATATACCTGACGAGGCATTTACCTCGTTTTGTTGGGTGCAACGCAAAACAGCTCGCACTGTTGTGGTTCATTCGGCAACAATGAAAGCAGATCTTGATCGAGTTCAGCCAGTTCTTCATCCCGCAACCGTCGGATGTAGATTGTGCCTCTGTCCTCTGTATCGCTGCGCGGCATCGTGTCAGGACAGCACTCAGCCCGACTGCGTGCCAAGGCTGAGATTTACACAAACAACTGTTCGTGCACGTGACGTCGACATGTCCACACACAGAATGAAAATTCCCACGGTGGCTCGTTCCTGACAAAAAAAAAAATCCTGCTGGGAATGAACTGAAACTGAACTGAAACTGGCGCGCTAGAAGTGTGGATTCAAAACACACAAAAAAAAGGCTAGCTTGTGGATTCCGAACCAAAAAAAACAAGCGACGTGTCTATCCACCAAACTGTTCATTGTTTTCCCTATCTCCCCCCGTCCAAAGCCAGTACGTCAAACAAGGCATGGGGGGACACCGTTCGGTGGTTGAGGATGCGACAGATGTGGTCTTTGTCGTATCCAGCAGAGATGCGAGCCAGCCCGTCAACTTGCAGAGTGTTAACCATAGATTGACACGTATGTGGTTTGTACCGCTGTCTTTGGTATGCACGTGGTTTGTGCCTCTGCCCGTGTGTGATCACTCCCAGGTGTTTACTTCCCTCCCAACAGGAGGCGGAGTATAGTTTTTCGTGTTTTATGCCGGTAGCAGGATCCATTTTTGGACTACTTTCCCAGGCTCACTTTTCTAAAAGTGAGTTCAAGAACGGCCGTATCTCCAGATTTTGCTTTGTTTTACAAGTAATCCAAGTAATCTCATGGCGAAAGTTTTCCTCTGCGGAGGAAGTTGACCTCAGCTTCATTTCATGAATCTGAATCCATGGATCTGATTTCAAAGGCGTCTTTTTCGAAGAGAGACCGTGAAAAAAAAAATCTATCCAATGTACTAATTCGGGGATAAATGAATTCACTCCACAGACACAAAGTAATGTTATTTGGATATCAAGTAAAGCAGAACTTGAAATCTCGTTCTTGAATTCACTTTCATAAATGTGAGTCTGGGAAAGTGGTCCGAAAATTGATGCTGCTACCGGTGTTATCCAAACAAACAAACAAACAAACAAACAAACAAACAAACAAACAAACAAACAAACAAACAAACGTGTGATCACTCCCAGGGGGTTTACTTACCTCCCAACACAGGAGGCAGAGTCAAGTTTTTCGGGTTTTATTCCGACAAACAAACAAACAAACAAACCCGACTCCGGTGTGGGGTGGCTACAGTTGGTCCTTACAAATATAGGTTTCTTTGGCAGAATTCCGTCTCTTTTATAGGGCTCTTTTGCAAAAGAGACCTATGGTCCTTACAAATATAGGTTTCTTTGGCAGAATTCCGTCTCTTTTATAGGGCTCTTTTGCAAAAGAGACCTATCTCTTTTATAGGGCTCTTTTCCTAAAGAGACCTCCTAACCGCAGCCACCCTATACGAGAGTCCATATGTTCTACGTTTAGTTTTACTTTGATGTCGGGAGGCCGCTTTTCCCAACTACCAAATCCTTCATGGGTTGCCCCCTACCCCTGACTCCTTTGAGTGTTAATACTTGAGACACGAAAGTGCCTTGAGTGTCAACGCTTGGGAGGATCACTGACTCGGACGTGGGGGATTTCGGTACGCTATTCGGTGGCTAAGGATGCAACTTGTATAGGACTTGCTCAAGTTCAGGGATGCGAGCCACCCCGTCAACTTGTAGAGTGTTAACCGTGACCTCAGTTGGCGCGTAGAGTGGTTCTGGGCGGGGGTGTACCTTTGGAAGGACCGCAGGAAGAGATACGCGGTCTGAGTGGATATACTCCCAGGGGGGTTACTGCGAGCCCAAGACGGGAGGCCAAGTAAGGATTTTCGGGTTTTATAACAACAAACTAACCAACAAAAAAACAAGGAGGGGAAAAAGAAACAGGGGTGAACCAGGGGAGCTAGTCAGGTAGCGAAATTGTAAAAGCGAAGAGTTCTGGTTCTGGACAAGATCCCACGGCAACTGGGGGCCTCGTGATGATGATGATTGTTTTTATTACTATAAATAGTGGTTTAGTACCTTTGATTGAGGGTCTATGCGCTCAAATCTTATATTTTAGATTCGAGATTAGTATTGGTGGTTTGCGTTCACATCGTTTGCTTTTCTTTTTCGGAAGAAAAAATATGTTAAGGAAAAAAGCAGTTAGTCCAAGATCTCATCCCGCCTCCTAGCATATACATACACATGTGTACTTTGTACACATATACGAATATATGTATGCCGAGATTTAGTCCGTCTGGATTCTTCGGGCCCTCCAGGTGTCTCCTCCCGACTCCTGTGCTCACATCCGAGTACCCCATCTGTGCAGTGTGTGTGTGTGTGTGCGTATACACACACGTACACCGGGGGTACTACACCCACATACACTCCCACCCGAGTTAAAAATAGAAAAGACACAGACAACACCCCTATCTTTCATTTGTCAAAAATAACCCCCCACGCTCAGGCTAAGCAACAAGTGCTTGCATAGACTAGCCGAACCCCCCCATTTCCCCACCATCCTCGTTCCCCAACGCTAAATGAAACAAACTGCACATACATGAGCGCATATTCACATCCTGTAGCGAGCGTGTAAGCAAATGTGTACGCCGATTTTCACAACACCTGTCTAACGTACACACCTGCATATACATGGTGCTCACAACACCTGTTGAAATGCACATCACACTCTCCGCAAAAAATGCATATGCGCTCGTGCATGTGCGCATATGCAACAGTGCAAGCTTCTTTGCCATGGAAGCTATTGCGAATTTATCTTGAGTCTAGCGCGAGCATCGTGCATGCTGTCGTTTGCTGCCCGCTCTTGCCGCCCCTCCTTCTCTCTGGAACAAACCCGTCGCCTGACGCTGTTCTCTCAAGAAATCTGTCCAAATCCACGCTAGCTCATGACGCGGTGGACGCTGCGGTGTCGCAAAGCATCATTCGATCATCCGTGTTGGTGCAGGCCTCTTCCAGTTTGTCGATGGGTCGCACTCGCGCTTGGCCACAGAGCTCACCCATCAAAGAAATTTATTTTCGCCATTTTTCGTGCGAGTTTTTTCCGTTTCTCATCTTTCTCACCCTCGGGTCAATAAAACAAAGCAACACACAAATATTGTGAAGACAACCTAAAACCAATTGTAACTCCATGCTTAAGTGCAGAGTCAGGGTTATCAAGTAAAGGTGCAAAAAGGCAAATAACACCGAGCCCCGGGGAGTTTGGGGCACAGTCCCATCAAGATTTTCCGACGTTTTTTTTAGGAAAACATTCTTTTGAGGGGATTTAGGTGTTTTTTTAATGAAAACTTGTAAAGAATTGCAAGAAGAGTGTACAATGATCTATTCCAATATGGCTCAAGGATCAAGAACATTGTTAATCACAGATAGATATGTGATAGTCGGGATCAACATTTTACAAATCAATACAAGTCTGTCATTGACTCACATCTATTCACTCACATCGCGACCTCAACTCTGTATCCTCATCTGCTGAAAGAACATACCGCTTACGGCCCATACCCTCAAGACGCAGCAGCCCAGCGCCTTGTGTACGCCTGCCTCCACGCGCTGCTGCCTCAAGTTTAGTAGGCAGCACTCTTTTGAGATTGAAGCCAGCACCACGTAATTATCGAGTTGATGATCACAGTAGCAGCCGGCTGTGTGTCATCAACGTTCTCAGTCGGTCCCACTCCTCGAATGTAAGACCAGAGAGATCGACATCCACACGGTGTAGCCACCGCTAGCATTGGTCTCTGTCTCTTTCATTGCTACTGTCTTTGGTAGATTGTTACTCACTTGCTCTGCGAGATTGAGCTTTTTGCAGAGAGACACAATCATTTTGACTGGTATGTCTTTGCTCCCACGAGACCAATATGAAACCCATCCAAGAAGCCCAAGTCGAGGGTGTGCCAGCCCTAGGTAGCCCACCTCGCCCCTTCTCAGCTTGTTCACATTCTCACGAGACCCCAACTTAATAGCGCGACGATCCAAGACGATGTAAAACTAGCTCAGTTGTTCAGAGCGCGAGACAGTTAATTCCGAGTTCGTCGGTTCGATTCCGTCAAAACTCAAAAAACCGATAACTCAAATCTACATGCATTTGATATATATAGACCCTCAAGCAAGGGTACTAAATTACTGTTACAAATAATAAAAGCAATCATCAATCAAACACATGATGCCTCTCGACGATAGTCAGCAAGGTCCCAATCACTAACACTCTCCTCACCATCTTCATCCTCTTTCTTAGCAGCATCTGGGAGTCTCGCTCGCTTCTGACCGAGTCGTGATTTCAGAATTTCCAACTCCTTCTCGGCAGCATCCTTTTCCTGCTCTGCTTCCAGTGAGGCTTTGTTTGCTATTACAGCGTGCTTCTTGGCCACTTCAACTTCCATCATAGCCTTGAATATGTCTTGCTGGGCAGGTGTTGAAACTGCCTTTGGAGTCTGCGCAGACTCCAAAGCTCCTGCTGCTGTAACACACTTAACACTGTGTTTCTGCTCGATCGGATTGCGAAGCTCCTCCAAGCAGGCGAGCAGCGTGGTACGGCTGTGCGTGAGGAGGACAGGTGCCTAGCCGCCGTGCTGCTTACTCATATAGCATTTCAGGCTGGCGTCAAATCCTGTCGGCTTTCGTGAGAACATGTGGCCATTGTGAGTCTGCGACAATCGACTCAGATCCGGTCCCAGCGAAACCCAATATTTTGAGGCCGTCTACAAATAAATAAATACGACTATTCTTGATGTGTATTCTGTTCTTCTCCACTTAACATGGACAATGACCAAATAGAAACAAGACTGAATTCAAAATACATTGGAATAGTGATCAACATCAACAATGAAATTGCAAAATGAAACAATAAATTTATTTCAATTCACAATGAACCTGTCATTGTTCATGTGTGTTCTGTTCTTTTCATCGTTTGTTTGTATATCTGCGTATGCGAATGTCTACTTCAAAACAACAATCATAAAACAAAAAATTAAAAAATAATACTACTTCAAAACAACATTCATGTGTCCGAGGTCCATTGCTGGAGTGCCGTTCGATTCGGTCAGGCGCTTCCGGGCTTCCTTATTACTGCACACCACTTGTATGCATCTCTGTCGTAATTGAATTGCTAGCTGTGTGGCGGCATAACAAACCCAAAACCAAAACCAGTCTCGTCGAGAGGTAAAGATTGATGTGTGGAAGTACCTCCAACATATTGTCATGGGCCTGAATGTACATTTGTGAGGATTTGTGGAGAACCCTCATTCTGCACTTAGCCCCATGTCTCTCCTCCAACTACGTTCCCAAAGCTACCAATCCATCGCTCACCATAGATGACCAACCAACGAGACACTTAATACAATCGAGTGTGTCTTTACTGTCCATGAGGGGTGACTGGCTCGAAAATCCACCTCATATTGGAATGTCCTACAACATCTTACGCTGGACTTGATCCAACTCCTCACAAACCTTCTTTATGACACCTGTCAACCAGACTGGACTACCCTGACAACACACCAACAAACCTCTCTTATTCTAGGCGACCCCCCATCCACCCTACCCAAATAAAAACATCACATCTGGTTGAAGTCAACCCTCCACGCCAATCTTGATTATGTCTCTCAACTTGAAATATTCTTATATAACATGGCATAAAAAAATTTTCCCCACCCTTCACCCTCTGAGTAAACCCCAACCCCTCCCCCCTTCGCCAACCAAACCGCAATATATCTTCCTTCATTTGTGCAGTACGGACTCACAGGAACCAACACACTGCACCCGAGTACACACCGATTCTGTTTCCCATCTCCTCTCACCCACACTCTTCTAGCACCACATCTGAAACTACCCCCTCTTTCAGTCACTTAGCAGGCTCCCTGGGATTGGGTTTATCCGCACCTACCGCAAACAAGATTATTATTATTGAGGGGTTCTCACGATATCCATTCAGCTGCAGTCCAAGTGAGGGCGTGGACACCTGACAGGACGAGGCCATCAATGCCAACACTGGTGGGGCGGCACAGGCGACTCACGGGACACAAGCAACTTCGTAACAAGCAGGATGTTTCTTCCTGTAGACCTGAAGGATTCGTCTTTTCGGTCTGTCTCCACTTCATGCGGTCGGGGATCTCAATGCCTACGGCATCGGGCGTCGTGGTTGAGAAGGAGTCCGAGTACATATTGGCCCACAGTAGGACGAGGGAGTTGGACGGGCGGCCCCACTGGGGGTTGTGGGTCGGTGTGGTTTCCCGGTAGTTTTAGGGGCGACAGGGTGTCACTTTGGCTATACTACTCTTTTGGTAAGACTCCGGGCCAACATAAATCAGTGACTTAAAAACAAGAACTTTTGTGTAAGAACGAACACACAAAATACAAAGAGAAAACACAAAACAAGACAAAACAAAACAAAATAATAATCATGGTAATAATAATGATAATAAATCCACTACCAGCATACGCATATACCAAATCAAAACAACATTCATGTGTCCAGGGTCCATTGCGGGAGTGCCGTTCGATTCGGCCGGGTGCTTCTGGGCTTCCCTGTTACTGCACACTACCTGTGTGCATTCCTGGTGTAATTGAAGTGCTAGTTGTGTGGTGGCATAACAAAAACCAAATCCAAAACATGTGTCTTCAAATCCAAGGTCGATGGGAGTGTCGTCCCATTCGGTCGGGATTCTGCAGACTGCCTTCGTACTGCGCACCAGTTGTATGCGTTCCTGATGTAATTGGAGTGATAGCAGTGTGGTGGTATAACAATTCAAAAATCCAAGTCAAACCAAAAAAGGTCCATTGCAAAATTGCCGTTCGATTCGACCGGGCGCTTCCGGGTTTTCTCCTATTAGTGCACACCACTTGTGTGCGTTCCTGATGTGATTTAAGTGCTAGCTATGTGGCGTCATAACAAAACAAAACAAAAACTGCACACCAACCTGTAAGCCTTCCTGATGTACTTGGAGGGTTCAAGTTTGCGTGTTTGGTTGTTTGAGGGTAAAGTGATGGTTATAACAAACAGGCATGTTTTTTTCAGACCAAATGCTCGATCTGAGACACCTGCTTTTGCAGAGAGATTCAGACGGGCAGACAATTCTTCACTTAGCTGCGATGATGGGCCAAAAAGACCCACCTCTACTTGACACTCTGCTCGATTACAATATGTCAAGGAGTCTTTGTTACATAAGCGGTATGGTGAACCACAAAGCATGTAAGGACCCCTACTAGCGGGCCACGGACCACTTCGCGAAATATTTGGAGACGTAGAAAAGCAAGCGAGTTGTCACATGATGATATTTTTGGATAAAAAGGACAGGACTGCGAGCAATATTTGTGGGCTGATGAAATTTGCTTACGGTGTCAGTGTACTCGACCAGTACTGATTCTATTCGGCGTTGAGACGTTGGTTGGGTAGGGGTTAAAACAGAGCCACAATTCCGACAGCAGCAGAACGTGACAATTTTTTCTCGCAGTTTGGAGAGATGAAGGTTCTCAAGACGCAGACACAGACGGGGGTGTTTGGAGGTTTGTGTGCTGAGTGCATGTGGTGTGTTGTGCGTAATAGTATACGCGAATGCCATCTAGAGCCACTTGTCTTTGTCTGTAACAGTTTGGGTACTGAAATTCCTTACGCCATGGTCGAAGAGTTTCTGTTGATCGCTAACTCACCGCCTCTTCTTGGCAAGTGCGAGGAGAATGAATTCATTGAGCGCATGAACCTACGAGAATTTGAGAGAGACATCTCAGAAATGTGGGACGGCATTTGCACCTTCCTGGGTTTTCTCAAGACCACGGTCATCAAGTATGCATCCGAGCAAGTGCGGACTGCTAAGTACCGCAACGCCTTTGCTACGGAAGAGGCGCACAAATAAGATCGCCAAAGGTTGTATAACGATCGCGAATACAGTTCTGTGCGTTGGCAGTGGAAAATGATGCAGATTACCGACGACACCGAATCTATCCTCCACGCCCTACGGGAGGTGTATAATAATATTAAACGTAATCATCAGAGTCGAGATCAGGAATGGGAAGGGACAGAAGTAGAGTGTGGGTATATGATATCAGACTTCGAGGAGTCAGACGTGTTCAAGAGTAGGGGACAAGATTCGTTTGCAAGGAAACGTGAGATGCTGTCTTGGCTTTTGCAGGAGTGTATCCACGGACATACTTAAGTTTGTGTGTACATCTATGTGTGCATGCATACATGTATGTGTATATGTCTGCGTACTCTCTCTTTCTCTTTCTCTGTGTTTATATATACGGTTATGTATGTATGCAAACAAACATTCGCACACGTGCATGCATGCTGATACAAATTATGCTGCAAAAAGATATTGCTGACATGTATAAATTTACACATACACGCGCATACGCACACACACACACACACACGCGCACACGCACACACACGCACACACACACACGCACATGCACACACACGCGCACACACGCACACACTCGCACACACACGCACACACCCGACACACTCTCTCACAAACGCACACGCACAGACAAAAGATCTGGTGATCTCGCTGCATGTTCATGTGGTTCAAAAGCAGGCTACCTTGCTGTTGTGGATGTTTGCGAGAACCTTTTCTTGCTCGACGTGCCACCGGAAAATCATGTTCTGCTACATGAGCACATGCACGCTCTAGACTGGCTCTCGAAAACTTCCACACCTTCCGCATCCGGGAAAAATCAATTGCAAGCAAAATGGAAGAAGACTGCTGCTGTTGCTTACGTGAGTGAAAATACCGAGCCTGACGTGGCGATGCGTCAAAGCCCGGTTTCGAACGAGTGTTCTAACCTTGGGCATGCGTTGGCGTTTTTGAGTGCTGGTTACGGGGATTTCTGTATTCTGGAATATATTTTTTCGAAACGTGCGCTTGACAATGGTGTCATATCACCGCTGCTGATGCAAGCACAGTATGCAATTACATATCGCGGACAGACTTTGCTGCACGTTGCTGCTTGCCGAGGATCGCCTGAGATTGTCAAGTGGTTGGTATTGCGATGTGAAAAAGCCCTATTGAATGTGTTCTTCGAAGACATGGATGCCGCACACTTGGCGTTTCTTTCGGGATTTTCATATATCGGAAAATTTCTCCTGGACAAGAGGTGCGACCCCATAGATTTGTGCGGGAGAGATTATGTTTGGCATACCAAAGAGTCTGGATTTGCAGACGTGATTGGCTATGCTGTAGAAGTCGAAAATGACAGGAGAATTCCACTTATGGAGGCTGACATTGATCAGCATCTGCAGTTGCTCCGAGATGATTGTGCATGGGATTTTGTCAAATATTTTGTTGAAACGACTGTTACTTTCACTACCTCTTACTGCCCGGTGTCCTTTTCTGAGAACCTGCCAAATAGGAGACTGCCCAGGGGGGGGGAGATTTCCTGCGAAAAAGTGATCAGTCGGGTGTTTACCACCCGGCTAGTCACGGCCAGTGATTAAGTTGGGTCTTCGCCACCCAAGCAAGGAAGAAAGAAAGGGAAGCCCACAAAAGTTGTGAACTGTTTTTACCCACAGCGGGTCGATCCTAAACTAGGTCAGGAACGGTCCGGGACAGTTTCTTGGGTCCTACGTGATTCATTGGATGCGCACCATCCACTTAGGCCGAACGTCAACACTCTATGTTCGCTTGTCCCAACTTCGATTGACTAATGTATTTTTCAAAATTACCCAATGCCGAACGCCAGCACAATTATTCGGAAATCTGCAACTTTCTTTGTTTACAAGACTAACAAGTCGACTCTAACAAGTCCCAACAACCCTAACAAGTCGACCTAAACAAGTTCCAGATTGTTGCACACATTTTCTTCAACTATCAGTACAGGAAAGAAAAAAAAAACTGAAGTTGGAACTGAAGGTGGGAAAGGAGCTAAAAAGAATCTTACACAAATATGGCCATATTTGTGTGGGATTCTTTTTAACTTCTTTCCCAACTTGCCCCCGCTCCGCGACCGTGAAGTCTACTAAAAATGATTTACAATACTAAAAGAAGTTGGGACAATCGAATACAGAGTGATAACGTTTGGCTTTTTAGTCCAGTCTTTAAGTTGGGCGTTCCACCCAAGAAAGGAAAAAAAGAAAGGGTACAGGGTGAGGAGGGATGTCGGCGAAATTCAATCATGGATGCATACCCCCTTGGCTCGCTCTCGAGGAACCCAGGTACCGTAATGATTCCCCAATGTCGGTTTAATAAAACAAAACAAGACACACACCCGGATGCCGGGATACCACGGTCTTCGCCACCCAAGACAGAAAGAAAGAAACTTGCGAACACCCACTTCAAGTAGTCGAAAATACATACCAGTCCACAAACATTGTGAACGAGACGTGGAGGGTGGGGGTAGAGACCCAAGAAAACAAAAAGATTCTTGTACCACTGTCCAAAAATGACCAGAACAAAAAGCCTCATGAGGTCGACGTAGGCATCTGTTTCAGCATTACTGGTACAAGGTTCCTGTATTACATATCGTTAAGTACCATAATTTATTGGAACAAATCGAACCAAAAAATGGGTTCGAAACTGAAGAAGTGAAGAATTGGGTTCGAATTCAGGATATCTACTCCCGCCCCCCACGTCTCTTGTGAACTGTTTTTGCCGACCAGTGGGTCGGCCATTATAGGTCGGCAACGGCCCGTGACAGTTTCTTGGGTGTTGAGTGATTAATCGGGTGCTCACCACCCGCTTTAATCCAGTGATTGAGTTGGGTATTCCAAGCCCAAGAAACAAAGAAAGAAATAGTCTAGTGATTAATAAGGTCTTCGCCACCCAAGGAAAAAAGGAAGAAAGGACAATCAGCCCATAAATTGGTCTGCTTTCGGAATATTCATGTTTGAATGGTGGGCAAAAGTTTTGACCTTCTTCGGGAGGACTCCAGCAGTGAATGAGTGTGTGTCCAGTACAGCAACGCGCTGCGGCACGTCGTCTCAAAAGGGAACACATTTCACACACCCCCACCGACGAAATTCGGGTTTCCACAGCTGTTACGCAAGATGTTCGTGCCCATGACGTCGGCATGTCTACCGTCACACCCCAAAGAAAAAAAAGATTGGACACCACGCTGTCCTGCCTACAACTAGGAGGGGTCTGGGACGGTTTCTTGGTTCCTACGTGGTTAATCAGGTGATCACCATCCCCTTTTAGTCCAATGATTATGTTGGGCATACAAACCCCAAGAAAGAAAGAAAGATCCGCTGAGTCCAGTGATAAGTTGGGGTTTCGCCACCCAAGAAGGTGATGAAATCTGGAGATTTTGTCCGCGGGGATCGAACCCAGGACTCTGCAGTGACTGGTGGATCTTCTACCATTCTACTACAGTATCAAACGCTTGATACATGTAACCGTGGTAGAGTGGTAGAAGAACTACCATTTACTGCGGAGTCCCGGGATAGATTCCTGCGGACACAATCTCCAGATTTCATCAGAAAGAAAGAAAGAAAGAACCACACTTATTAGTCCAGTGATTGAAAGAAAGAAAGAAAGCGATTAGGTTTGGTCTTCGCCACCCAAGTAACAAAGAAAGAAAAGACAACCAGCCTTGCCCATAAATTGGTCTGCTCTCGGAAAATTCATGTTTGAATGGTGGGCAAAAGTTTGGACCTTCTTCCTATGAGAACTCCAAGTGATGTGTGTCCAGTACAGCAACGCACGATTTTTTCAAAGTGGAACACATGTCACACTCCCACTTTTGAAGCGGTTATGTTTAAAATTACAAAATATCCAGATAAGAACACCCTCGTTGGAATCTCGGGCTATCAATCGGCTCGGAAGAATCGAAGATCACACGTGCATTCAATTTGATTCAAACCCCTGACGAATTTGAAGAGGGTGTTGGTGATAATTTACTGTTTCCAGAATGTGTTTGATTATTATTGTTTCCATATTTTGTAATATTACTTTTGCTGCAAACCCCAAAAGGGACCTATGCCCGTTCAGACATGAATTTTCCAAGAGCAGACCAAAATGGGTGCACCTCTCATACTTTCCACCGTTTCCTCTACGATAATATCCTGCACCTTGCCGAACGGGGCTATCTGCTGCTGCCCAGCCCGCGCGTAGTTGAATATTCCAAATAAATGAATATTCCAATACATTGACCTTGTTCCCCCCACCACATCTTTCGTATCGCCCGCTTGCCCCTTTCCCTAACAATTAATTGCGGCTTTTGTGAGAGTTTGGACTGTCTTGTTCATATGACAGGTCGGGGATAAGCTGAAAGACTTGGTTCACGACTGCGGTTTCCAGCGGGCCACCCTTGCGAATACACCTAGATGGTTCTAAACTCGTCAATATCCTGGCCAGAAGGACCAGTTTGGTTTTGCTCTGTTGTGGGGTCGACAGGCTTGTTGGATGATTCAACAGCGTTCAACGCTTCATTGCAGCAATGCAAAAGACTTGTTAGTGGGTCCTCGGCCTCTCTCGCCGCGGCGCAGTTACTTCTTTTTCGTTTTTGTTTTTCCAACAAGCAAGTATTGCTTTGCTTTATGTCATGGGTGGAGGAGGATTTCGCCGCGACAGACCCTTGACACCCGAGAACCCAAGAAATCTTGCGATCATTCAGGACCCTCCATAATGAGGCCGAACGAAATTCAGATCTGCCCAGACAACGGAGCCACCAGGTCAAAAGCCAAACCATTTCAACTTGTTCGTTGTGGGTCCGTTCAAAGACTCTCCGAGGAAGAGGAGGGATCGGTATAGCCAGCAATGTAGTTAAGGTACAGGGTGTGACTCTGGCCACCCAAGGGTTTTCAAGGGAGCACAAGGCAAGGTGGTGCGTTGCCAATCCGTTTCGTTTGTACGTGATCCTTGGCCCATCCCTGAGGAAACACCGGGACCGTAACGATTCCCCGATATCAATTTAATCAAACAGAGCAACCGTGACACACACAAATCAAACGATTCTGCTAGCAGTGGTGAAAATAAATGTACTATAGGCCGGCCAAAGGTTAGTCAATTACACTGATTAGTTTAATCGAAGAATAAATTGAGTTAATTGATGAAAGATAAATGATTTTGAGCTGTGATTTGTGAAAAATGAATAGATATTATATCAACTTGAACAGGACAGACTACTCATCAGGATTCCGACAAAAAATCTGGTATGCGGCACATTTTGTCTGATAAGTCTTGCCTGCGGCGCATTTTATTTCATCATTAAGAAAAATCTTAACGATTCTGTCACAGTGGTGCACTTGATTTCAAGTTTCTTATTCTGTCGACAACTTCACTGGTGGTATAAATGATTCGAGCTTCAATACTCAATGATTACAACGACAGAATTTGTACCAAACAGAAATAAAGAAAGTGTCAAATAACAAACCTTTCGTCAAATCAAAGCTCAAATTGCACATCAACAATTCAATTTCAAAACAGTTAATAAGAAACAACGTACGTCAACACACGTAACATCAATATTACAATTACTAGACTTGTCTCTATTCTCGTGGCTCGACGCTGTGATGGCGCTGTTGACAAGAAGTTGGTGAATTCTTGTGTACTAAAACACATCTTTTTGGAGAGAGTGTAGCAACCAAAAAAATCGCTCAAAACTCCCAGAAATGCTCTTTCTGATGCGCTACTAATGTAAATTTTCCAGATCATTTAATGAATCCACAAATCGAACAACTGTTGCGCCAACCGTTCATGCCCGTGACGCCAACATGTCCACCTCATCCAAATTCTCGAACCGCGTTGCAAATGTCCAGGGGCGGGCTTCCCTTGTCCATGTCCAAAAAAATTTCTTGGATTTCCGAGTTTTGGCCTTGGACACCAACAATTTTAGTGCAAGGGGTCCATGGACTTAGCGCTGGAGGGAAGAGACGAGGGTGATCCATTATGCAAAATGAGCATTAGGCAGGGTCTACGTGCCGACCAGCATAAGGCTGAGCCGCAGTATCAACTTCCGACGCATAAGGGATCATCCTTGTCTCTTGCCTCCAGCGCCAAGTCAAAGGATCTC